>Ga0209057_1002266_pt1 | contig 14916 bp, 13 predicted proteins | sample GraSoiAngelo_146_FD_185903 | JGI IMG/M metagenome (GOLD analysis project Ga0209057, IMG submission 185903) | Grasslands soil microbial communities from the Angelo Coastal Reserve, California, USA - 14_1009_05_30cm (SPAdes) (version 2) | ecosystem: Environmental > Terrestrial > Soil > Grasslands ... | reverse complement strand
GGATGAAATCGGGTACCTGGCGCGCACCTTCAATGAGATGACAGCCAGCCTGGAAGAAAAGACGGCAGCGCTCGAGGAGACCACGTTCGCGAGCATGGAGGCCCTCGCTCGGGCCATCGACGCACGCGACCCCACCACGTCCGGCCACTCGGCGCGGGTGGCTGCGGTGAGCCTTGAAATCGCGGACGCCATGCGGATCCCGGCAAAGGATCGCGAGGCGCTGCGCCGGGCGGCACTGCTGCACGACATTGGCAAGATCGGCCTCGAGGACAAGGTACTGCGCAAGCCGGGCCCTCTTAGTGAAGCGGAAGCCGATGATATGCGTGAGCATCCACGGATCGGCTTCGACATGCTCAAGGGGCTGCGCTTCTTGCAGGCCAGCCTGCCGGGCGTGCTCTATCACCACGAGCGTTGGGACGGAGCCGGCTATCCGACGGGTCTGAGGGGAAAGGCGATCCCGCTGCCGGTCCGCATCCTAGCCGTGGCTGACGTCTTCGACGCCCTAACCTCTGACCGGCCCTACCGCGAGGGCTTGAACTTCGAGGCGGCAACGGCCGCCATCCGCATCGAGGCGGGCCTGCAGTTCGATCCGGATGTCGTGACGGCCTTCCTCATCCGGCGCCCGGCGATTGAAGATATCCTCCGCCGGAGCGGACGGCGAGGCGCCGCCTTCGCCGAGGCGGAAGCCGCATGAACCAACACCGCCCACTCCGTAGCCTGGCGATCCTGACCTTGCTTCCTCTCTTCGGGATGGTGTTCTGGCTGACGGCGGTCGCGGCATCGAGCATCCCGGGCCTGCTAGTGGTTGGCGTCAATGTCCACGGACTCACCCTGGCCACGTATGCCGGCGGTGCAGACCAGCGGCTCGGACCGCTTTCGCTTCGCGTGCTCGACGACGCCAATCAGGACGCGACGAAGGCTTCCGTTCCTAGCCCTGCGCCCGGTCGCAGCTCGGCGACGCCGAAGGCGGCTGCGTCGCCGACGCCGATCCCGACGGCGCGACCAGTGCCCCTGCCGTTGCCAAGTCCCAGCAGCCCGCTTCCCGGTCCCACGCCGACCGCGACGCCCGGTACGGCGACGATCGCCGGCCAGGTCACCGACAGCCAGACGCGTCTTGCCATTGTCGCGGCGACGGTCTCCGTCAGCCCAGGTGGGCAGTCCGTGCTGACCGATTTCAACGGCAACTTCAGCGTCAATGTCAGGACCGGAACGTACACCGTCATGGCGAAGGCGAGCGGCTATTCGAGCGGCAGCCAGACGGTGACGGTCAACGGTGGACAGAAAACCAACCTTGTGTTCAGACTCGTCAGCGTCACCGCGTATGGCTCATTGGCCGGCGAGGTGACCGATAGCGTCACCGGTGCTCCAATAGCTGGTGCCACGGTCGGCCTCTCCGATGGGATGATCCGGGTCACTGACCTCAACGGCAGCTTTTCGTACGCCATCGTGCTTACCGGGAGCTACACCCTGACGGTCTCGGCGGTCGGGTATGTAACGCAGAGCCAGGTCGTCACGGTGAAGACCGGCAAAACGACCAACGTGCAAATTTCATTGGCCCGCAGCTGAGCGCCGAGGCCCACTCGAATCGATTCAGCGGCCCACGACGTGCAAGCGCCAGCCGCCGACATCGTCCGGATCGGGGTGGTGATTCACCTCATCGCCGGCGGCCTGTCGAAGCAGGTCCTCGATCGCGCGCTGGCTTTTGATGAAGGCAGTGACCACCTCGGGGTCGAAGTGGGTGGCCGATCCTTTGAGAATCTCGGTTTTCGCATACTCGAAGGTGCGGGCAGCGCGGTAGGGTCGATCGGAAGTCATTGCATCCAGGGCGTCGGCCACCGCCAGGATCCGGGCGCCGAGCGGGATCTCATCGGCGCGGAGCTGGTCGGGATAGCCGTTGCCGTCCCAGCGCTCGTGATGATGACGCACTAGCGGCAGGACCGGGTCGAGGAAGTCGATGCCCTTGAGCATGTCCACGCCGATCACCGGATGCTTTTGCATTCGGATCTCCTCATCGGGCTCGAGCCGCGCCTGCTTGCGGAGGATCACGTCCTCGATCCCGATCTTGCCGATGTCATGCAGCACACTGGCGCGGCGGATGGCGCTGAGCTCGGCTTCGTCGCACCCCAGGACCTTGGCCATGATCGTGGCGTACTCCTCTACCCGTTGAGTGTGGCCGTGGGTGTACGGGTCGCGGGCTTCGACCGCCGCCGCCAGCGCCTCGATTGTCATCAGGTAGGTGTCCTGCAGCTGGGTCATCGTCGTTTTCAGGGACCCGCCCTTGTCTTTGAGCGAGCGGGTCATCTGGTTGAAGGACTCGGTGAGCTCACCGATTTCGTCATGGGTCGTAACCGGCGTCTGATGGTCCAGGTCGCCGGCGCTGACCAGCCGGGTGGCCTCGACCAGGCGATGGACCGGTCGCGTGATGCGGCGCGCCAGCCAGACGCCGATGGCCAGCGTGAAGAGCACGCCGGCGACGAAGAGCGCCACCAGGAGAATTCGCAACTGGTTGCCATCAGCCAGCAGGCCGGCAGTCGACGCGGTCGTCCCGATGTAGCCGAGGTTCGCTGTGCGCACCGCCCACGCGGAGACGAGTTCCATGCCGGGTCCACCAGCGGTCCGGGACAGTTCCACCACGCTGGTCGGACTGACTCGATTCCGAGTCGTCCCATCCAGGGCGAGCGTCGACCACTGACCGGGTGCGAGGCTCAATGAAGTGCCCAACACCTGTCCGTTTATGTCGTAATACGTGACGTCGTCGTGCAGCGACGCCCTGATTGCCGCCGCCCGATCGTCGAGAAAGTCGCCGACCAGGATGGCGCCGACCAGCACGCCGGCGGCGTTGCGCACGGGCTGTCCAGTGAAGATGGCGGCACGTGGCGCCGGGACAACCAGGTCGAGGCCGGCCGCTCCGCCGGTCAGCACGTAGGACAGGCTGGGCCAGGCGCTCAGGTCGCGATTCCGGGTGACCGTATCGGCGACCGCCCCGTGACCGACGACCCCGACGATTTCACGGCCGGAAGGATCGACGGTTTCGACGACCATGTTGGGATGAATCGTCAGCGCCCGCTCCAGCCATGCCTGCAGTGCGGGGGTATTGGCCCAGTTCTGGCTTAGCCCAGTGCCGGCGGTCAGCAGGCGAAGAATCGATCGCCGGTCAGCATCGCCCGTCTGCACCATCGACTGGGCGACAAAACCATCGTGGATCAGCTGGTTGTCGAAGGCTTCCTGGCTACGGCTGCTCAGCGCGCTGGTGGCCGTCAGGGTCCCGACCGCGCCAATCGCCAGGGTGAGGGCGGCGAACGGGAGCACGATCTTCAGGGCGAGCCGGTGGCGGAACTGCGACATAGGAGCGCCGATGTAACGTGCGACTGGGCGGCGAGCTTGTGCCGGCTTAAACGCTCGATTCGCTAGCGAAAAAGGCCTCCGGGCTCGGATCGAGGTGAATCGCCTGTCCAGGGAAATCTGCGGCGACGCGGCGGCCATCGGCCGGAAAGATGTAGTCGAGCTTGACGTAATGGCCGAGCGCCTGGGCCCGGCTCAAGAAGGTGGTGGCGAGCAGCATGCTGCTGAATGCAGGCGTGTGCCGGGCGCCGCCGGCATCCGTGCGGCTCAACAACGGCATCCGTTCCGGATCGCGATCCCCCTCCGACTCGACCACCACGACAAAGATGCGCTCCGGCAGGGCCACCAGCTCAGGATAGGGTCAGTCGCAGCCCATTGGGGGCAGGGCGCTGAAGTGCAGGACGCCGGCGCCATTTTTGAAGATGGCATCCCTGGGATCGACGATGGTGAAAGTTCCCTGGACAAACGTGACCCGGTCCATGCCATTGCCGTACGGCAAACCAACCACACCCGGGAGCGTTTCTGTCGTTTGCCAGTGGCGGCCGGCAAACGGCTCGTCCATGACATGATTACCGCCGCTCGCGACGCGGACGGCAAGCGGGTAGGGGTGGTTCGTCTCCCCGGGCAAATAATCGACGAATCGGATCCGGTTGCCCGCCGGGTCGCTGAACTCGGCGACGTGGGGCGACAACAGCGTCACGAAGCCTGCTTCGGGCATGGCCAGGGCCGGGATGCGGATTGGGTAGAGCTCCTCGAGATAGAACGTCCGGCCGGCGAACTCGGTCGAGAGGACTCCACAATGGGTGGAGAGCAGGAATGGTTCGCTCAGCGGAGGCGGGCTTGGCGTTGCCGACGCCGGCGAGCGCTGGGCGCCGCCACAGGCGGCAACTAGGAGCAGAAAACCCACGGCGAGAACCGGAGGCCGCACAATCTTCTAACGTTACGATGGCCGAAAAGTTCCCCTCGCCGCGAGCCCGTCCTTACACTATGTGGCGATGACGCCGGCCGAAGCACGCGACGCGTTTACGCGTCTGCTGCAAACGCCGGACCCGGAGCTGGACCTCGCCGAGGCCGCGCTCTTGATCGCCGCCGAAGAGTATCCAGAGCTGCGGCCCTCGGTCTACCTGGAGCAGATCGCTCGGATGGCGACCGAGCTGAAGCGGCGGATCCGTGCCGAGGTCGAGCCGCAGCGCGTGGTCGAAACGGCGAATGTGTACCTGTTCGAGGAGCTGCATTTCAAGGGGAATCGCGAGGAGTACTACGACCCGCGCAACAGCTTCCTCAACGATGTCCTCGAGCGCCGCGTCGGAATCCCAATCACGCTGGCGGTCCTCTACGTCGCGGTGGGGGAGCGGGCCGGCCTACCGGTGCGCGGTGTCGGCATGCCCGGACACTTCCTGGTGAAATACGCGCCGGCATCGAGCGGCGAGATCTTCATCGACGCCTTCAACGGCCGAACGCTGAGTCGCAACGAATGCGCGAAGATGCTCGAGGACATGTACGGCGGGACGGTGAAGATGCGGCCGGCGTTGCTCGAGCCATCGACCAAGCGCCAGATTCTCGCCCGCATTCTCAACAATCTCAAGAGCCTGTACCTATCCCGCGGCGACCTGGCTCGCGCCCTGGCGGCCAGCGACCGCATCATGCTGACCGATCCCCACCTCACGTCCGAGTGGCGGGATCGCGGCCTGATCCAGTTTCAGATGCGCCATGACACGGAGGCCTTGAAAGACTTCAGTCGCTATCTCGCGCTGCGGCCGGAGCCCGAGGATGCGGCGCGCGTCAAGCAGCTGCGAGGCCAGCTGATCAGCCGGTTGAACTGATGCCGCACCTTGGTCTTGTCCTCCGTGAGGGGCTGGTCTTCGGGCTGCTGGCCGGGGTGTTCGCATTGATCATCCGGTTGGTGGCGCTGTTGGCGACCAACACCGCGATGCCGAATCCCTTCTCAAGCTTCGTCACCACGGCCCTCACCTTGCTCATCGTCGGCGGCGCCGGTCGCAAGCTGGCCGCCTCCACGGGAACGACCACGCCGTCCTTGCAGATGGGTGCGCTGGCCGGCGGAATCAGCGAGTTGATGCGCAATCTGGTGGCGGCCATTGTCATTTCCTACTTGCCGGCTGGTCAATCGGCGTTCGCGCACCTGACCCCAGCCGCGAGGCAGGCGGCGTCCGACACGAGTGGGCTGGCCGTCGCCCTCGGTCAGCAGCTCGGCCTGGCGATCGTCGTCGGGGCGATGATCGGCTGGCTGGGCGCCTGGGCGCTGCTCCGTTTCCAGCCTCCCCGGAAGCCGCCGGTAAAATAGACGGGATCGCGCTAGACGGGGAGCCAGCGGTGCCCTGTACCCGCAATCCGCTTTAGCGGGGTCGAATTCCCCTTTGAGGGGTGCGCTGTCCGGAGTGGCGTTTCGTGCGACCGCGTTGATGGCCTGGTCCTGCGCGACCTGGTTCCGTGAACCCTGTCAGGTCCGGAAGGAAGCAGCAGTAAGCGGGGTGCCGGGGGCGCCGCAGCCCACCGGGCCTGAGTGGTCCGCGTTGTGTCCCCGGGCGGCGTTACAACGAGAAGGGGTGCGCGGTCAAACCTTTCAGTAGCCGGGCCGATCGTCGAAAGCAGCCGAGCCGCGTGGCGGTCGGTTGAGCCCGTGTAACTTCCGCCAGGCCCTTTCGTTGTGCTGGCGAATGGACATGCGGGTCGTCGTGGCTCCCCTGACGGTCCTGCTGACGGGCTGCGCGGCGCTTTCTGGAACTGTTTCCAAACCAGGGCCGGCAAGCGCGGATGTGGCCATTCCCTGGATCGACGTCAGACCGACGGCCTTCGGTCAAGGGCTTGCGACGCCAGTGGCCGGCTCTGATCCACGGTCGTGCCAGCGGGACGATGTGCAAGCGATCTATGGCGGGGCTACCGGTCCGGTCGCCGGACGGATGACTGCGATCGTGAATATCGTCAACATCAACCAGGCCGTGAGTGATTGCGTGATCCAGGGGATGCCCGCCGTCCAACTATTCGCGCGCCAGGCTCAGATCGCGTTGACGCAGGTATCCATCGCACAGGCCCAGCCACGCCCGATTCTGCTCAATCCCGCGGTTGAAGCGCCAAAGCCGTTGATAGGGAAGACGGGTGAAGCCTGGGTCGAGGTCGGCTGGCGGATCGCTGATTCCGGTTCCGCCAAATGCGCGGCCGGGCTGCAGTATGCGACCGTGATGCAACTGCTCCTTCGTGATTCGAACGAGCCGATCCCGGTTGGATACTTCGCCGACAAGGGGACTCAGGCCGCGGCTGTGTGCCCGTCTAGCCTCGAGGTCGGCGCTTTTGAGCCGCTCCCGGTAGCGGCCGGCGGGCCGGCAATTTCCCCTCGGTACTGGACCTACACGGTTGACGCGCCATCAACGGCCATGGCCGGCAGCGCCATGAAGTTTCGGGTGACTTTGCAGAACACGTACTATCGAGCGCTCGAGTTCAGGCACGGTTGCCCTGACTACATCGAGGACCTGGAGGGGCCCAATGGCTGGACGTCCGGCAAGATCGTCTACCTGCTGAACTGCGGACCCGTCGGCGTGCTCAGCCCGGGCGCATCGGCCGTCTTCGAAATGCGAGTCGACGTTCCAGTCAATGCATCGCCGGGGAGCTACACACTGGGTTGGGACCTCGACACGGGCTCGACAAACTTCGGGACGGCAACCGCTAGCTTCACCGTGCGTTAGCGGCGCTCCAGGCGGCTCACTCACCGGCGGCGGCCCGACCTGTCTGGCTTGTCCGATTCCGTCAGGCGTGGCAACGGGCGGCGCATCTGCTCCAGCTCTTTCCAGTCATCGCGGCCGTGCAGCCAGTCCCAGACGTTGCCCATCGTCACGCCATCCGGCCGGAGCGCGTCGCTCTCGACGTCCGCCCACGCGATCGGCACCGCAATCGGGCCTGAGCGCTTGGCTCTGACGGAGTAAGGCGCGACGACCGTCTGGCCGTACGCATTCCGGTTGACATCGATGAAGAGTCGTCCTTCGCGCTTCTGCTTGATGAACTCGGTGGTCAGGTGATCGGGGTCGCCTGCAGCCAGCCGCTGCGCGATGACGTCGGCGAAGACATGCACCTCCTCGAAGCTAGGCGCGATGCTGATCGGCACCACGACGTGCAGCCCCCGTGAGCCGGTCGTCTTGACGAAGGCGACGAGTCTCAGCTCTTCGAGCAGCGTCCTGAGGCTGATTGCCGTCCGGCGGACGAGGCTGAAGTCCTCATCTGCCGGGTCGAGGTCGAAGATCAGCAAATCGGGTTGCTCAGGCGCCTCGATGCGCGACAGCCAGACATGCGCGGTGATCATGTTGTAGTTCGCGAGGTAGACGAGCGTCGCAGCATTGTCGATCAGGGCGTGGGTGATGGTGCCCCCCCGGTGGAGATCCACCGTCGCCCGCTTGATCCATTGGGGGAAGGAGTCGGGTATCCGCTTCTGCTGGATGACGATACGGCCGATCCCGTCCGGGAACCGGTTCATGTGCAGTGGACGGTCTCGGACTTGCGGGATCATGCGGTCAGCGATGCGCCGGTAGTATTCAACGAGGTCGCCCTTGGTGATCCCATCATCGGGGAACAGGACCTTCTGCGGATTGGTGATGGCGATCTCGTGGCCGTCGATGATCGGCATTTTCTTCGACTTCAGCTGCTGAGCTCGGTCGAGGGTCCGGCTGCGCCCGGTTGCTCTTCCATGGGGATGCCAGCGCCCTCGAGCACGGCGGCGACGAACTCGCCCTCGGGAAGCGCGCCCACGAATGCGCCGTCGCGGTTGATGACCGTGTGCGGGACGCCGCGAACCCCGAACTGGGCAGAAAGTCTTGGAAACTCGTTGGCCTCGATGCAGACTGCGCGGACCTGCGGCGATGCCAGCGCCATCCGGTTGGCCAGGCTCACGGCCCGGGGGCAATACGGTCAGGTCGGCGTGGCAAAGACCATGACCTCGGTGGGCTGACTCAGCTTCGCCAGCTCTGCCAGGCTCGCCGCGTTGAGGTCGTGCTCGGCCCGCGAGACGCGCTCGAGCGCGTCGATCAAAGCCGGGAACTCGGTGCCGGTAGGCAGTCCCTGGAAGCGAATTCGCCCGGGTTCGCCATTCGCGCCAAGCGCGATGGTGGGGACGTCGTTGACCTGATCGACCTCCGCGCGCCCTGGGTCGCGGCTGGTGTCAACCACCTCCAGCGTCACCTGCTCCGGCGCAGCGTCCCGGAGTAGCTCCGCCATCTGACGGGCATCGTCGCAGGTGGCGCATCCGATGCCGGCTGGCAGGATCAGGCGGGACGAGCCCGGGCGCGTGTAGAGGGTGAGATGCACGGGGCCGGTCAGGCGGAGCTCGAATCGAGCCTTGAGCTGCGCGCGAACGTGCTCCGGGATGACGGTCATACCAGGTAATCATGCCGGACCCAATCGGACAGACGCGTCTATACGGCTTGACGCTGAGAGATTCGCGGTCTAACGTCAGATCTGAGGCGACGGGACGGATCGACGGTTCAGGAGGTCGAGCGCCATGCCGGTCTATGAGTTCAAATGCACGAACTGTGGCGAACTCTTTGAGGTGATGGGCAGTTACGCGGAGCGTGAAAAAGAGCACGCCTGTCCGAAATGCGGCAGTCTTGAGGTGAAGCAAGCTATTTCGCTCTTCTCCGCCGCTCCGCCGCGATCCTTCTGATCTAACCAATAAAGCTCGGAGCGGGCTAATTGGCACTCTATATGTCGAATGGCTCGCTCAGGATCGACGGCCGAGTCGTCCAGCGCGCTCCTGGTCGAGCGCGCCCAAAAAGCTGATGTAGAGGCTTTCACGGAGCTGGTGCGTCAGCATCAGGATCGGGCTTACGCCGTCGCATTGACGATGCTGGGCGACCCCGGCCAGGCCCAGGATGCGGTGCAGGACGCTTTCCTGACGGCTTTCGATAATCTCGGGAGCCTTCGGGCGCCACAGGCGTTCGGTGCATGGCTACATCAGATCGTTCGGCATCAGGCAAGCCGGCTGCTTCGGCGCCGGCGCCACGATTCAGTGCTCACGCCCGGCACGCTATCGGGCTCCCAGGATCCGGCTGACGCCGCGGTGCGACGAGACGACCTACGCCGAATCCTTCGAGCGATCGAAGCGCTGCCCGAAAGTTACCGTGAGGTAACCATCCTCTTCTACCTGAAGGACCAATCCCAAAAGACAGTAGCTGCGCTCCTGGGCCTTCCGGTGACGACGGTCAATAACCGCTTGCACGGCGCACGACAGAAATTGAAAGGAGAACTGCTGCCTCTCATGCAAACACTCCTTTCCAGTCACACATTGCCTGCCGATTTTGCTGAGGCCGTCGGTCGGATTGTCCGTATTGAGGGCTCCGTCGCGGACCGAGTGCCGACGGCGCTGGCCCAGCTCGGCGCGCAGGCCTCAGGAACTGCACCACTCGAAACGGGGATCAAGGTCATGGATTTACTCTGTCCGATCGCTGAAGGTGGGACGCTCGGCCTGTTCGGCGATCCCCGGGTCGGCAAACTGGTGCTTGTCGAGGAATTGGCGCACAACTTGCGTGGTCGCCGCGGCCAGCCTGCCATCTTTACCTTCATCAAGGCGCCGGAGGAGGTTGGCGTTTACACCGACCTCCTAGCCGAGGTAGGCCCATTGCGAACGGCTGTCCTCGCCGCCGAGGGAGCAACGGAAAGTGCGCTTGCCGCCGCCCGGCCATTCCTCGACGCCGCTGTTTTCATGACTCGGCCACTCGTTGAGGCCGGCATCTATCCTGCCGTCGACCCCCAACGGTCATGGTCGCGCCTGCTCAACCCGGCATTTGTGGGAACGGATCACTCGAACGTGGCCCGCCGCGTGCTGGCGGCTTTGCGCCAGGTGGACGAGGTTGGCACGCTTGGATCTCGCGCGCGGCGCATTCGAAACTTTCTCTCGCAACCATTCTTCAGCGCCGAAGCCTATACAAGGCGGCCGGGCGCTTTCGTGCCACGTGAGCAAGCGATAACCGCATTCAAGGCCTTGCTGGGAGGTTCCCACGACGACCTACCTGAACCGGCCTTTCTCATGTGCGGGACGCTGGACGACGCGATCGCCGGCGGTGGCGGTCCGATCCGTTATTGATCTAGATTTAGGTCGTCTGGGTTGCAGCGGGAGGTGTTGGCATGGCCGCGACGGCGAGGAAGGGAAAGCGCTGGTCGCAGGGCGTGACAGAGACGAGCGACGCCCTTGATCTGGAAAACAGCGTTTTTGCCAAGGATGATCCACGCAGCATCGCCCGTTCGCTCAAGCGCTCGGCCGAGCGCAGCAAGCGACGCAAAAGCAACCCCTATCGCTCGGCGATGTCGATGCTGACCTTCTACATCAATCGAGCAGGGAAGACCCTGCCCAAAGCGCGACGCGCGCGGTTGGAGTCGGCTAAGGATGAGCTCCGCAAGCTCTACGGGAAAGCGTCACCGCGCCGGTCCAAGGATTAGCCGGCGCTGACCACGATCAGCGCGCGCCAGGTTCCGCGGAGAGGCCTAAGAGGCGGGAATACGCTCCAGGGTAGGTGCGGATGACAGGAGATTGACGGCATGGACACCGGTCGCCGCGGGGAGGCGTACCACGAAGATGCTGCCCTTGCCGACCTCACTGTGCTCCAGGGTCAGTGAGCCGCCGTGCCGCTCCGCCAGCTCGCGGCTGATGAACAGGCCCAGCCCCGTTCCTGGCTGCGGACCGAGCCCGGGGTCATCGATCCTGAAGAAGCGTTCAAAGATCTTCTCGTGCTTGTCCCGCGGGATCCCGACCCCATGGTCCTCGATGATCAACGCGGGGCCGCCCTCCGTCGTCACCGTCAGATTGACCCATGGCGGGCCGGAGGTATAGGTCAGCGCATTGTTGATCAGGTTGTCGATGATACGGGCGAGCTGTTCGCGGTCGGCGTTGATCGCCACCGGCTCATCCGGCTCCTCATAGAGCACCTCCGCCTTCAGCAGACCGGCTCGGGCTTCGGCCCGCGCGATCGCCTGCCGGGCCATCTCGCGCAGATCGAGTGTCTTGGTATCAGTCGGCACGGTGCCGCCTTCGATCCGGGCCGCCGTCAGCAAATCGTCGACGATGCTGTTGAGCTCGGTGGCCTTGCCCATCAAAACTCGCAGCGGCCGCTCCCACTTGTCGGGCGTCAGGCTGCCGTCCTGCAGCATGGAGAGGTAGCCGGTGATCACGGACAGCGGAGTCCGCAGCTCATGGGCCGCCATACTGAGGAAGGCGCTCTTGCTCTTGCTGGCCTCTTGCGCCTCCGCGAACAGAATCTGCGACTGCTTGAGGAGCTCCTCGGTGCGCATGTTCGCCTCGATTGTGTTGAGGACGACCCCGATGCCCTCAGTCAGCTGGTCGAGGAAATCGAGGTGAGTCTGGCCGAATGCCTGCACCGACGCCAGCTCGACCACCGCTTTGACCCGGCCCTCGAAAATGACCGGCAAAACGACGATGCTGGCCGGTGGGGCTTCGCCAAGGCCGGACTTCACCGCGACATAGCCGGAGGGCACCGTGTTGAGCTGGATCCGCCGCCCGTCCCGTGCACACTGCCCGACCAGGCCTTCGCCCCAGCGGAAGGCCTTGTTCGGGGTATCATCCGCCGCCACCGCGTAGCCCGCCGCCAGCCGGAGCAACGGCTCCTCGCCGTCACGGGTCTCGACAATGTAGAAGGCGCCGTAATGCGCCGAGACCAGTGGCGCTACCTCAGTCAGGATCAAGTCGGCGACGGTGCGCAGATCGCGCTGGCCCTGCAGCATGCGCGTGTGCTTGGCGATGTTCGTCTTGAGCCAGTCCTGCTCCATGTTCTTCTGGGTGGTCTCTTTCAAGTTGCGGATCATCTCGTTGATCTTGTCCTTGAGGAGGGCCACCTCGCCCATCGCTTCGACGCCGATCGATCGGGTGAGGTCGCCTTCCGTGACCGCGGTCGCCACTTCCGCGATCGCCCGCACCTGGTTGGTCAGGGTGGCGGCCAGCTGGTTCAAGTTGTCGGTCAGGTCTTTCCAGGTTCCGGCGGCACCCGGGACGTAGGCTTGACCGCCCAGCTCACCCTCGACCCCGACTTTGCGGGCCACGGTGGTGACCTGCGCGGCAAAGGTCGCCAGGGTGTCGGTCATCTCGTTGATGGTGTCGGCCAGCGCTGCGATCTCGCCCTTGGCCTCGAAAACCACCTTGCGGCGCAGGTCGCCATTGGCGACCGCCGTGACGACCCGGGCGATACCGCGAACCTGGTCGGTCAGGTTGCCCGCCATCAGGTTCACGCTCTCCGTGAGGTCTTCCCAGGTTCCGGCGACACCCTTCACCTGCGCCTGCCCGCCAAGCTTCCCCTCGGTACCGACCTCGCGGGCCACCCGGGTGACTTCCGAGGCGAAGGCGTTGAGCTGATCGACCATGACGTTGATCGTGTTCTTGAGTTCGAGGACCTCGCCCTTGACCTCGACCGTGATCTTCTTGGAGAGGTCGCCCTTCTGAACGGCCGTGGTGACCTCGGCAATGTTGCGAACCTGCGTCGTCAGGTTGGCGGCCAGCTGGTTGACGTTGTCGGTGAGATCCTTCCAGGTGCCGGACGCACCCAGGACATACGCCTGTCCGCCCAGGCGGCCCTCGGTGCCGACCTCGCGAGCCACGCGGGTGACCTCGCCGGCAAAGGCGTTGAGCTGGTCCACCATGCCATTGATCGTGTTCTTCAGGTCGAGGATCTCACCGCGGACGTCGACGGTGATCTTCTTGGAGAGGTCGCCCTTGGCGACGGCTGTCGTCACCTCTGCGATATTGCGCACGTGCGCGGTGAGGTTGCCGGCCATGAAATTGACGTTGTCGGTGAGGTCTTTCCAGATCCCGACCACGCCCTTGACCTGGGCCTGGCCGCCCAGCTTGCCTTCGGTACCGACTTCGCGCGCGACGCGCGTGACTTCTGAGGCGAAGGCGTTGAGCTGATCGACCATGACGTTGATGGTGTTCTTCAGCTCGGCGATCTCGCCGTGGACATCGACCGTGATCTTCTTGGAAAGATCGCCGCGAGCGACGGCGGTCGTGACCTCCGCGATGTTGCGCACCTGATCGGTGAGGTTGTCGGCCATCGAGTTGACGTTGTCGGTAAGGTCTTTCCAGGTCCCGGAGGCACCCAGCACGCGGGCCTGGCCGCCCAGCCGGCCTTCGGTACCCACCTCGCGTGCCACGCGACTGACTTCCGAGGCGAAGGCGTTCAGCTGGTCGACCATGACATTGATGGTGTTCTTCAGCTCGAGGATCTCGCCGCGGACTTCAACGGTGATCTTCTTGGAGAGGTCGCCCTTTTGCACCGCGGTCGTGACCTCAGCAATGTTGCGCACCTGGGTGGTGAGATTGGCGGCGAGCTGATTCACCTGGAGGGTGAGGTCTTTCCAGGTCCCCGACGCACCCGGCACGCTGGCCTGACCGCCGAGCCGGCCCTCGGTGCCCACCTCGCGGGCCACCCGGGTAACCTCGCCAGCGAACGCATTGAGCTGGTCGACCATCGAGTTGATGGTGTTCTTCAGCCGGAGGATCTCGCCGCGAACGTCAACGGTGATCTTCTTCGACAGGTCGCCTCGGGCTACGGCGGTCGTGACCTCGGCGATGTTACGCACCTGGGCGGTGAGGTTGCCGGCCATGTAGTTGACGTTGTCGGTGAGGTCCTTCCAAACTCCGGCGACGCCGGCCACCTGGGCCTGGCCGCCGAGCTTGCCTTCCGTACCAACCTCGCGGGCCACCCGAGTGACCTCCCGGGCGAAGGCGTTCAGCTGGTCCACCATGACATTGATGGTGTTCTTCAGCTCGAGGATCTCCCCCTGCACCTCGACGGTGATCTTCTTGGAGAGATCGCCCTTTTGCACGGCGGTCGTGACGTCGGCGATATTGCGCACCTGCGCCGTCAGGTTGCTCGCCATGAAGTTCACGTTGTCGGTGAGGTCCTTCCAGACACCGCCGATGCCGCGCACCTGCGCCTGGCCGCCCAGCTTGCCCTCGGTGCCAACCTCGCGGGCCACGCGAGTGACTTCCGAGGCGAAGGCGTTGAGTTGATCGACCATGGTGTTGATGGTGTCCTTGAGCTCTAGGATCTCGCCGCGAACGTCGACCGTGATCTTCTTCGAGAGATCGCCCTTGGCGACAGCAGTCGTGACCTCGGCGATGTTGCGTACCTGGGCCGTGAGGTTGGCGGCCATCAGGTTGACGTTGTCGGTGAGATCCTTCCAGACGCCAGCCGCGCCCCTGACGTGAGCCTGTCCGCCTAGCTTTCCCTCGGTACCGACTTCCTCGGCGACACGCGTGACTTCGAGGGTGAAGGAGCGGAGCTGCTGGACCATCGCGTTGACCGTGCGGGCCGTCCGCAGGAACTGACCCTCGAGCGGCCGGCCGTCCAGCTCCAGATCCATGGTCTGAAAGAGGTCGCCTTCGGCGACCGCGGCGATGACCCGGGCTATACCGGAGAGATTTTTCGCGTTGCGCTCGTTCAGCTCGATCATGCCGTTCATCTCGGCGGCGATCCGGGCCATTGCACCCGTGGACGTCACCGGCATTCGGACCGAGACGTTGCCCTTTCTGACCTCGCGTAGGACCGTCAGGATGAGCTCGGCGTCGGC
>Ga0209057_1002265_pt1 | contig 14919 bp, 7 predicted proteins | sample GraSoiAngelo_146_FD_185903 | JGI IMG/M metagenome (GOLD analysis project Ga0209057, IMG submission 185903) | Grasslands soil microbial communities from the Angelo Coastal Reserve, California, USA - 14_1009_05_30cm (SPAdes) (version 2) | ecosystem: Environmental > Terrestrial > Soil > Grasslands ... | reverse complement strand
GGGCGAGCGCGTCGATCCGGCACTCGTCGTTCGTCGCCGAGCCGAGCGGCGTCCCATCGTCGTAGTACGCGCGCCGGTACCAGGCGCCGTCCCAGCCCGCCTTCTCGAGCGCGGCCCGGACGTCGGTCCGGTAGGCTCGGTAGCGTCCCGCGCGCTCCTGATCCCCGCGCCGCTCGCAGAGGAGGATGAACTCGCCGAGGACGAAGTACAGGAAAAACCCGAGCCACACGCTCTCGCCGCGCCCTTCCCGTCCGACGCGGTTCATGCCGTCGTTCCAGTCGCCGGTGCCCATGAGCGGCAGGCCGTGCGGCCCGCGCGTGAGCGAGCGGTCGAGTGCGCGACAGCAGTGCGCGTACACGTCGGCCGTCTCCTCCGACGGTGCCGGCAGCAGGTAGGCTTCGTCCTCGCCAGGCTGGAGCGCGCGTGCCGTGACGAAGCCGACCCGCTCGTCGAGCACGCTCCCGTCGCCGGTCGTCCGCACGTAGAAGGCGGTGACGTAGGGCAGCCAGAGGAGATCGTCGGAGAATCGCGTGCGGGTGCCCCGGCCGCTCGGTGGGTGCCACCAGTGGAGCACGTCGCCCTCGACGAACTGGTGCGCCGCGTGCAGGAGGATCTGCGCCCGCGTGAGCTCAGGCCGCACGTAGACGAGGGCGGCGGCATCCTGGAGCTGGTCGCGGAAGCCGAAGGCGCCGCCCGACTGGTAGAAGGCCGAGCGGCCCCAGAGCCGGCAGCCGAGAGTCTGATACCCGAGCCAGCCGTTCACCATGAGATCGATGGCAGGCGAGGGCGTCTCCACCTGGACCGCCGAAACCGTCTCCCGCCAGAACGCCCGTACCTCGTCGAACGCCTCGTCCAGCGCAGCCGCACCCCGGTACCGCGCGATGAGCGCGCGTGCTGCGCCCAGGTTCGTCGTCTCGCCGAGAAGAAACGCGCACTCGACCGTGACGCCGGGCGCCAGCGGCAGCGTGACCTGCAGCGCGGCGCACGGATCGAGGCCGGCTCCCGTCCGGCCGTCGAGCCCCGCGGCGTCCGTGAGCGCCGCGGGGTCGGCCGGCGTCCCGTTCCGGCCGATGAAGGCGGTGCGGTCACCGGTGACCCGAACCGCCCCTTCCGTAACGGCCGCGGCGAAGACGACCCCGTCGGCGAATTCACCGTTTGCCGGGTTTCGCGCCAGCACTGCGCCCGAGTCGGGGTCGAATTCGGTGACGACGCTCCGCGCCGGGAGGACGCCGAGCACGAGCCGCGCGTAGGAGAAGACTGACAGCCGGCGCGCCCGCGGACCGGTGTTCCTGAGCCGCAGCCGGACGACCTTCACGGGGTCGTGCCGTGGCGCGAACAGGCACACCTCCTGCTCGAGTTCGCGGCTCGAGTGCCGCCAGAGCGAGCAGCCGAAGCCGTGCCTCACCTCGAAGGGCGCAAGCGGGGCGACGGGGCCCGGCAGCGGCGACCAGAAGACGCCCGCGTCCTCGTCGCGCACGTACAGCGCCTCGCCGTGCGGGTCGGCGATCGGGTCGTTGTACCAGGGCGTCAGGCGGTTCTGCTGGCTGTTCCGGCTCCACGTCGTGCCGGCGCCGGACTCGCTCACCAGAAAGCCGAAGCGCTCGTTGGCGACGACGTTGACCCAGGGCATGGGCGGCCGCTCGCCGTCGACGCGGACGACGTACTCGCGGCCGTCGGGCGTGAAGCCCCCGTAGCCATTGTCGAAGAGGAGGGGCGTCTTCTCGCGCCGCTCGCCCTCGGGCTCGGCACGAGCGGGGCGGAACGTGCGCGTCGTCCTCGGGCTGCCGCCAGCGGGCGGCGAGGTCACTGGCGACAGATCGATCTCGATACCCTTGGCGCGCCAGAACGCGTGCGCCTTCCGCAGCGTCTCGGCGTCGGGACGGGACGTGGGGCAGCCGTAGAGGATGGCGCCGGCCAGCTCGTGGAAGTGCTCCGCCTCGGATTCGGCGAGACCGAGCCTGTCGAGCAACGCGCGCGCGCGTGCCTCCGCTCCCGCGAGCACGGCCTCGGCCGCCTCGGCGTGACGCCGTGCGAGCGCGACCGCCGCGTCGCGGGTCTCGGCCGCGCCGAGCAGCACGACGAGCCGCGTGCTCTCGCCCGGCGCGAGCACGACGGTGCGTCTCAGGCAGAGCAGCGGATCGAGCACGCTGCCGGTGGTGCCCGAAAGCGGCGCACGAGAGACGAGCCCCAGCGGTTGTGCCGGGCTCCGGCCGCGCCCGACGAACCGCGCCCGGTCGGTCTCGTACTCGAGCGCGCCCTCGCCGCCGAGCGCGTGCAGCATCCACGGCGTCCGCTCGCCATGACTGCGCGGCCGGCGGCGCGCCAGGAGCACGCCATCCGCGTACTCCGTTTCGACGAACAACTTCGAGAAGGCCGGGTGCGACGCGTGGGCGGCGGCCTCGTTCAGCACCACCTCGGCGTAGGTGGTGACCTCGATGCGGCGCGGCCGGCTCGAGCGATTGACGAGGTGCACGAGCCGGACCTCGACATCGGCGTCCGGCGCGACGGCGACCTCGAGACGCGCCTCGATCTCGTCGTCGAGCCGCGCGATCGTCACGACGCCGGGGCGATGGTGGGCCTGGTACCGCTCGGCGGGCCGCCGGACGGGCTGATGGCCGAGCGACCAGAAGGTCCCGCGGTCGAGATCGCGCACGTAAAGGAAGAATCCGTCGGCGTCTTCCGTCCGGTCGGCGGTCCAGGCGGTGAGCGCCAGGCCGTTCCATGCCGAGTAGCCGGTCCCGGCGCCGGTCAGCAGGACGATGTAGCGGCCGTTCGAGAGGAGACGCGCGTGCGGCGCCGGGTCGTCGAGAGAGCCTAGATCGCTCATGTCGAGCCCGGCTCGTAGCCGAGCACGACGTCGGCCGGGCATTCGGCGATGACGGCGCCGTCAGCGGTGAAGGTGTCGACGGACTTGCCGTTCACCTTGACGGAGCGGAGCGGCCGCCCGAGCGGCGAGCTCACGACGATCTTCCCGGGCGGCACGGCGAGGTCGCCGCTCAGCCGGAAGCGGACCGCGTCGGGCCCCTCTGCGCGCAGCGTGTAGTTGAGCACCCCGTAGTGGGTCGGGAGGCGCTTCACGACGACACCGGGCTCCTCGCGCACCCACGCGGCCGGCACGCCGGCGGCCAGCACGAGCGTGCCGTCCGACTCGCGCTCGTAGGCGAACAGGCTCCGGACGGATCGGATGTAGCCTGCCCCCACCCATGTGTGGGGCATGTCGCCGATGAACCTCGGCGCCGTCGGGTCACGCCAGGCGATCTCGGCCCACTCGTTCCAGCCGACGGGCCGGCGGTCGGCGAGGAACCAGTCGAGGAGCGCGAGGGCGCGCTCGCGCTGGCCGAGCCGGACGAATGTCCCGACGTTGCGGATCTCGTACGGCGTGTAGGCGTCCGAGTCGGCCGCCCCGTCCTTGCGCTTCTCGAACTCCTCCCAGTAGCGGTCGAAGGTGCGCGACAGGGCCGGCTCGGGCAGGTTCCCGAGCTCCCCGCCCGGCACGATCGCGATCGCCGTCGACGTCGGGTCGAAGTCGCCGAGCTCGACCGACCCGGGGATGTAGTCGATCCCGTGATCGGCGACGGTGCGCGCGATGGACGTGTACAGCGACTCGCGGAAGGCATCGCGGAGCGCCGCGAACTTCGTCGCGTGGTCCTCATCGCCAACGACGATGGCCAGGGCCGCCGCGTCCTTCAACCCCCGGAGCGCGAAGAAGTCGTCCCAGTAGGAATGCACGGGATGCGCCGCGTACCCTTCGTGGCTGATCGACTCGGGCAGGAGGCCGTACAACGCCTGCTTGTCCGGCGCCCGGAACTCCTCGGTCATGCGCCGCTTGCGGAGCGACGACAGGTAGTCGACGGCGCGCACCACGCGCGGCCACATGTCGGCGAGGAAGCCGACGTCGTGGGTGAAGCGGTAGTACTCGGCGATCCCGAAGATGAACGCCCCCGGGCTGTCGTTCTCGACCACCGGGTCCGCCCCGCGGCGGTCCACGCAGCACGGCACCTTGCCGTCGGCCGTCTGATAGCGGGCGTACCACTCGAGGAAGTGGCGCACCTCCTCCACCGTTCCGAGCTGCAGGAGCGCCACCGAGGTGAGGGCCCCGTCGCGGATCCACGAGCGCGCGTAGTTCCGGGAGCCGGGCCGGAGCGCCGGGCCGTCGCGGTTGATGAGGATGTAGGCGAGCGTCGTCTTCAGCGTGCGCACGATCTTCTCGGCGCTCGGCGGCAGGGCGATCTCGACGCGGTCGAGCACGTTCTGCCAGTGCCGCCGGGCCTCTTCGTGCCGCTCGGCGACCCACGCCGCACTCCCGTCGGACCCGAGACCCGCGGCCGCAACGCGCGCGTCGTGCCAGGGCACGGCAAGGTCGACCTCGGCGTGCGCCCGTGGCTCGAGGTAGAAGTTGTACTGCAGCGCGCCCGACGCGAAGCCGAAGGGGTCCGAGACGTCGGTCTGGGGCGGCACCTTGCCGCGCACGAGGAACTGCGTGACGGAGCCTTCCTCGAAGGTGCCGGCGCCGAAGTGGTCGGTCGGCGTGATCGACACGACCGCCTTGTCCCGGTTGACCCACACCGTGCGCCCGTCGAAGCGCATCTCCTGGATGTGCGTCACGCCCCCGGTCATGTTGAGCGACTGCCAGGGCGGGCTCACCTGGAACGGACGGATGGCGAGGAAGAGCTGCACGGGCTCGCCGTCGTCGCCGTGGTTCTCGACCCGGTAGCGCGCGAGCAGGGTCGACCGTCCCGCCTCCCCGGTCGCGAAGGCGGTGACGCGGAGGCCGAGGCGGTTGTGCCGCCACGTGACGGACGGAATCGGCAGGTAGCCGTCCTCCAGCGACTGCTCGGTGCGCGCGGCGCTCCAGGTGACGAGCCCGCCGTCGGTGTAGAGGAAGGGCTCGATCGAGAACGCCCCCTTCTCGACCTCGAGCATGCCCTCCTCGTTGAGGATCGCCTGCTTGTCGTCGCCCTCGACGCCGACCTCCGTCCAGTAGGTCTGCTTCCCGTAGAGGTACTTGGGGTACGTGCCGGCCGGCGCATCCCGCGCGATCGCCCCGAAGAACTGGTTCGCGGAAGCGGAGAACTCGAAGGGCTTGACGGCGAGCGAGACGATGCCGTAGCCGCGCCCGCGGCTGCTGCGCTGCATGGCGAGGCGGATGAAGCGCGACTCGGCGTCGGGCATGTAGATGTAGTCCCGGCCGCCGTGACCGGTCGCCGTCCGGTAGGCCGTCGTCCACGCCGAGCCGTCGCTCGACACCTGCACTTCGAAGGCCACCGCGTAGTCGTCGGCGTCCCAGTCGATGACGAGCCCGCCGTACTCCCGGTTCCTGCCGAAGTCGATCATCGCCCACTGCTCGCGCGGGAGCGGCGCGCTCTTCCAGGCGGTGGCGCCGTCCTGGTCGAGCATGAGCGGCGGCTCGTGGCCGGGAAGGAAGGTCGAGGCCTGGGCCGCGGGCGCCACCCCGTCCTGCCCAGCCGGCTCGCGCGTCTCGAAGCCGAGGTCGCCGATCCAGATCGAGCCGCTGCCGCCCTCCCCCGCCGAGATCGCGAGCTCGATGGCGCCCACCTGCTTCGGCTCCCCGCCGCCCGCGGGACCCCACGCGAAGTCCAGGCGCGACTTGCGGATGGTCATCCGCTGCCACTCCCGCGGAAAGACGTAGTCGCGCTGGTTGCGCCACCAGACGTTCTTGCCGCGCGGGTCGACGAGCTTGAACTCGAAATTGTTGGGCCGCGTCTCGCCCCGCAGCCGGAACGAGAACGCGTAGTTCTCGGGGAGCGCGAGCGAGAAGCTCTTGCGCACGATCACCCAGCCGCCGCCGATGTTGAGGTCGAACCCGATCCGCATGCCCGTGCCCGTCTCGTCCGACTCGCGGGCGATCCAGACGTGCGTGCCCTCCGACGCGATGGCGGTCCAGCCCGCGAGGTCGGCGAAGTCGTCGAGGACGACGCGCTCGGCGAACGCCGCGCGGGCGCCGATCACGTGCCAACCCACCAGGACGGCGAGGAGATGCCACGTTCTCGCGGCGCGCACGCTACTCCTTCACCCCACCACTCATCACGCCGGCCACATAATACCTCTGCAGGAACACGAAGAGCAGCATGACGGGGAGGACGGTCAGCACCGCACCCGCCATCATCAGCTCCGTGTCCTGCACGTGCTCGCCCGCGAGGTTCGCGAGCGCGACGGGGAGGGTGTAGAGGCGGTCGTCCGCCAGCACGATGAGCGGCCACATGAAGTCGTTCCACGTGCCCATGAAGGTGAACACGGCGAGCGTGACCAGCACGGGCGCGCAGAGGAAGAGCACGAGCGAGCGGTAGATGCGGAACTCCCCTGCCCCGTCGACGCGGGCCGCGTCGAGCACGCTGTCCGGGATCGCCAGCGCGTACTGCCGGACGAGGAAGATCCCGAAGACGCTTGCCATGCCGGGAACGATCACGCCCCAGTACGTGTCGATCACGCCGAGGGCCCGGAGCATCAGGAAGAGCGGCAGCATGGCCACCTGCGCGGGGATCACCAGCGCCCCGAGCAGGAGACGAAAGAGACGGTCGCGGCCGGCGAAGCGGAGCTTCGCGAAGGCGTAGCCCGCCATCGAGTTGAGAAGCAGCGAGACGGCCGTGACCGCGGTGGCGAGCCCCGCGCTGTTGAGGAGCGAGCGCGTCAGGTGCAGCCGCGCGAAGAGCGCCCGGTAGTGCTCGAGCGTCACGGCGCTCGGCACCAGCCGCGGCGGGACGGCGCTCGCCTCGCCGGCCGGCATGAGCGACGCCGCGAGCATCCAGAGGAGCGGCAGCAGGGTGAGCGCGGCGCCGAAGGCGAGCACGCCGTGGAGCGCCACCGCCTGGACCGTTCGCCTCATCGCGCCCCCGGCTGGAGCCGCCGGAGCCCGCGCTCGGCCAGCGTGAGCGAGAGGATGATCGCGAAGAGCACGAAGGCGACGGCGGCGCCGTAACCCATGTTCCACCAGCGGAAGCCCTCCTCGTACATGAGGAGGACGACGCTGAGCGTGCTGTTCGCCGGTCCGCCCTGGGTCATGACGTAGGGCTCGGCGAACAGCTGGAAGTAGCCGATCATGGTGACGACGGCGACGAACAGGAACGTCGGCGCGAGCATCGGCAGCGTGACCCGGCGGAACTGCTGCCAGGCGCTCGCGCCGTCCAGCCGCGCCGCCTCGTAGAGCCGCTCGGGAATGCTCTGCAGGCCGGCGATGAAGATCACCATGTTGAAGCCGAAGTTCTTCCACACGGCGAGCAGGATGATGGCGGGCATGGCCCAGCGCGGGTCGCCGAGCCAGTCGATCGGGTGGATGCCCGCGAGCCCGAGCAGCAGATTCAGCAGACCGTGGCGCGGATGATAGAGGTAGCGCCAGACGACGGCCACCGCGACCAGCGTGGTCACGACGGGCAGGAAGAAGACCGTCCGGAAGAATCCCTTCCAGCGCGCGAGCTTCGCCTCGAGGAGCAGCGCCGCACCCAGCGACACCCCGACGGAGAGCGGCCCGCCCACGACGACGAAGTAGGCGGTGTTGCCGAGCGCGGTCCAGAAGCGCGGCTCGCCGAGCAGGCGCGCGTAGTTCCCGAGGGCGACGAAGCGCAGACGGTCGGGGCGCGCCACGGCGTAGACGTCGAAGTCCGTGAAGCTCAAGAGCAGGGAGGCCGCCACCGGCACGAAGAAGAACGCGCCGATCGCGAGCAGCGCCGGCCCGACGAACCCCCAGGCTGGGTTGATGCGCCCGCGCCCCATTCACCGCCCCGCCGCCCGCATGAGCCAGCGCCGCTTCTCCAACACATTATCCACGTCACGATCGAGGCCAGCCAGCGCCTGGTCGATCGTCATGGTCCCGCGGATCGCCGCCTCCGCATACTGCGAGATCTTGGCCGCAATCCGCTCCCATTCCGGGATCTTGGGGGTCGATTGCACGGATTGCAACTGAATCCAGAAAGCGTGCGCACGCCGATCGCGCGGGAGTCCCTCGTCGGCCCACGCCGCCTTGCGCGCCGGGAGGTCGCCCGTGAGCCGGTAGAAGCGCACCTGCTGTGCCGGCTGGGAGAGGAACTCCACGAGCTTCCACGCCGCGTCCTTGCGGTCCGAGCCGCGGGAGACCGCGAGGCTCGCGCCGCCCGCGAGCGAGACACCCGGGTAGCCGTCGCCGGGCGCGGGCAGCGGCGCCGTCGTCCAGCGGTCGGCGAGGTCGGCAGGGAGCCGCCGGGCGAACTCGCCGATGTTCCACGGGCCGCTGATGTAGAGCGAGAAGTAGCCGCGGGCGAAGTCCTGATAGAGGTTTGCGAGCGCGGTGTCGCCGGCACGCGGCGCGAGACCGCGGCGGAAGAGGTCGAGATAGAACTCGAAGGCGGCGCGGACGGGTGGGCTCTGGAAGTCGCCGTAGCGGGCGCCGTCGCGGAGGAGGCTCGCGCCCCGTTGCAGCGCCAGGATGACGGGTGGCTGCCACTCGCGGAGCGGCAGCAGGATGGCGTAGCGCTCCGGACCGACGCGCTCCTTCACGCGCAGCATGGCGTCGGTCCACGCCGTCCACGTCCGCGGCGGCTCGGGATAGCCGGCCTCCGCGAGGAGGTCGCTCCGGTAGAAGAGCACCCGGGTGTCGACGTACCACGGGACCGCCCAGGTGGCGCCGTCGACCACGTTGGTGTCGACGATGCCCGGGAAGTAATCGTCGCGATCGATGGCCGGCCAGCGCGCGAGCCGCTCGTCGAGGGGCTCGAGGGCCCCGAGGGCGACGAGCTCGGGCAGCCAGGTGTTGCCGGCCTGGAAGACGTCGGGCATCGCGCCGCCGACGTCGGCCGTCAAGAGCTTCTCGTGCGCCGCGCCCCACGGAATCTGCTGGACGCGGACGTGGATGTCCGGGTGGCGGCGCTCGAACTCGAGCACGAGCTGCTGCACCTCCTCCCCCTCGCGCCCCATCGCCCAGAAGCGGACGGCGCCCGTATCGGTCGCGTCGATACGGCACCCGAGCGCCGCCGCGAGCCCGAGGAGGAGCAACGCCCGCGCCGGGCGACGCCACGCGCTCAAGGCGACTGCGCGACCTGGCCCGGACGGCCCCAGCGTGCGGCCCGCTCGCGCTCGGGGATCTCCCAGACCGCCGCGTGCAGCGCGTCGGTCGCGTCGGGATCTTGGAGCAGGATGCGGCGCTCCCGCGCGGCGAGGACCTCCGGCCCCTCCGCGAGCGCCCGGTCGAGGAGCGCGCGGCGGGCCGCGCGGATCGTCGCCCGCAGCGCGCGACGCGGGCCGAGCAGCGCGCGATGGAGCGCGTTCACGTAGGGGTCGACGGCGGCACGCACGAAGCCGTCGTGCTCGCGCTCGGGCAGGCGCGCCGCCCGCTGCCGGGCGGCGGTGAGGAACGCGCCGAGATCGCCCAGCTCGGCGGGCGGCGCGCTCTCCTCGGGGATCAGGAAGAGCCCCCACCGGCGCGTGCGCTCCCCAAAGCTCACGCGGCTGGTGTACGCCGACAGCGGGACCGCGAGGATCAGCGCGCCGATGATCGGCGTCACCCACCAGAAGTAGTACGGGTTCAGCCAGAAGAGGGTCGCGCCCCAGGCGCTGGCCCACAGGGAGTCGAGGCCGTGCTGACGGATGGCTTCCCGCCAGCCCGTCTCGTCGTCTCCCCGCTCCTGCGAGCGCCAGGCGACGGTGCGTCCGAGCAGGTTCAGCAGCACGAACCGGCTGTGGAACACCATGCGGATCGGCGCCAGCAGGCTCGAGAGGAGGATCTCGAGCAGCACGCTCACCGTGAGCCGCACGACGCCGCCGTAGGCGCGGGCGTGGCGACGTTTGAGGGCGATCAGGAGGATGCTGAGCGCCTTCGGGAAGAAGAGCAGCATGCCGATCACGGCGAGCAGCGAGTACGCCCACTCGGGCCGCCAGACGGGCCACTCCGGGAACAGGCTCGGCCCGTGCGGGAAGTACTCGGGCTCGCGGATGGCGAACTGGATGGCCTCGACCGTGCTCAGGCTCAAGAACGTGAACCAGAGCAGCGCCGACACGTAGGAGAGGGCGCCGTTCAGGAAGAGCGCGCGGTGGGCGCCGAACAGGCCCTCGGTGAACAGGAGCCGCAGGTGCTGCAGGTTGCCCTGGCACCAGCGGCGGTCGCGGCGCATCTCCTCGAGCAGCGTCGGCGGGACCTCCTCGTAGCTGCCCCCGAGGTCGTAGGCGAGCCAGAGGGTCCAGCCGGCGCGGCCCATGAGCGCCGCCTCGACGAAGTCGTGGCTCAGGATCTCGCCGCCGAGCGGCTCGCGGCCCGGGAGCCGCGGCAGCGCGCAGTGATCCATGAAGGGCTGCACGCGGATGATCGTGTTGTGGCCCCAGTACTGCCCGTCGCCGAGCTGCCAGAAGTGCAGGCCGGCCGCGAACATGGGCCCGTAGATGCGGCTCGCGAACTGCTGCACACGCGCGAACAGCGAGCGGCGGCTCACCGCCGTCGGCGCGGTCTGGATCATGCCGACGTCGGCGTGGCGCTCCATGAGCTCGACCAGACGCACGAGCGTCTCGCCCGCCATCACGCTGTCGGCGTCGAGCATGATCATGTAGCGGTAGCGCATCCCCCAGCGGCGGCAGAAGTCGGCGACGTTGCCGCTCTTGCGCTCCAGGCGGACCTTCCGCCGCCGATAGAAGATCCGGTCGAAGCCGTCGACCGCGCGACACCACTCGAACCAGGCCTCCTCCTCCTTGACCGCCGCGCCCGCATCCGCGGTGTCGCTCAGGACGAAGAAGTGGAAGAGGTGGAGCGCGCCGGCGCGCTCGAGGGATCGATGGATCGCGCGCAGGCCGGCGAACACCCGGTCGACCGGCTCGGCGCAGATCGGCATCACGATGGCCGTGCGAAGTCCGGGATCGAGCGCGGCGGCCGGCTCACCCGGGGACTGGCCGAGGCTCGTGATGGCGAAGCGGTCGCGGCGCCGGACGAGCGTCAGGAACCCGAGGAGCGCCGTCCAGAAGCCGATCGAGATCCAGCCGAAGAGCGCGCCGAAGAAGGCGACGATGGCGAGCTCGAGCCACGTGGTGCCGTGGTTGGGCAGCACGTTCACCATGAAGCCGCTGGCGACGGTGGTGGGGATGAGGACGAGCGCGAGGAGCAGGAGGCGGCGCCGGTGCGCGGCATGCGTCCACGGCAGGCGGCGGCGCAGCTGGCGGAGCGGCCGGCCGTACAGCGCGTGGTCGGCCGGGGCGGCGGCGGGGGCACGCCGGCGGCTGAAGAACCCGCGGAGAAAACGGGGGTCCATCGGCTCCGACACCATGGATCGGCGCGCGAGCGGGGGCGCCGAGCACAGGACACCGTCGCGCATCGGGCTCGTCGAGGGCCTGCCCGCCGTCTCGCTCCGCGGCGCGCGGCCCGCGAGCGCCCGCTCCAGACGCCAGGCGCGGAATTCGTCGGCATCGCCGGTGGCCCGCCCCTCGCCCACCAGCGCGCGGACCGCGTCGAGCGTCGCGGCCACCGCGTCGCCCGTCCCCTCGACGGCTCGCTCCACGGCGCGGGCCGCGAGCGCCTCGCGCTCGCCCTCGGGCATGCCGAGCGCCTCGAGATAGGCGACCGCGCGTGTGTGGGCCGCCTTCCAGTCCTGGAGGAGCCGCGCCGCGGACACCGCGAAGCGCCGCGCGGCCGCCGCGCCGTCCCCCCGGGCCGCCACACCGCGCGCCTCGACAGCATGTGAACGAACGTCGTTGCTCACGGCAGGACCGCGTAGGACCACGTTTCCGTCCGCGCCTCGCCGCCTTCGTCCAGGAACGCGCGCAGCTCGAGCGGCTCGCGCTTCTTCGGCCGCACCTGGAACGAGAGCCGCCAGCCGCGGCAGAACGGGTCGTTGACCACTTGCTGGTCGATCAGCTCGCCGGCGTCGTCACCGCCGACCACCGTCACGACGCCGCGCAGCACCCGGTCGGCCGGAATGACGCCGAGCTTGCCGCCGGCGAAATCGACCACGAAGCGCTGGGCATCCTTGGCGGTGCCGTTGTCCCGGCGCGTCGCCACGGCGCGACCACCGGGCGGCCGGGTCGGGTCGTCGCCGTACCAGTAGAGCGTGTATGCGAACGGCAGCGGCTCGCCGGGCTTCGGCGCCTTCTCGGGTACCCAGTACGTGACGACGTTGTCGTTGGTGTCCGCGTTCGTCGGGATCTCCACGACCTCGACCCGACCCGCACCCCAGTCCTGGCGGGGGACCACCCAGGCGCTCGGGCGACGCTGCGCCTGCGTCTCGAGGTCCTGGTAATGCTCGAAGTCGCGGTCCCGCTGCAGGAGGCCGAAGCCCTTCACGCCGTCCGCCTGGAGCGAGCTCACGTGCAGCGTGCGCGGGTTGTCGAGCGGGCGCCACAGCCACTCCCCGCTGGCGAAGTTCACCAGCACCCCGTCCGAGTCGTGCGTCTCGGGACGGAAGTCGCTGAAGGTGCGGACGCTGTTCTCGCCGTGGAAGAACATGCTGTTGAGCGGCGCGATCCCGAGCTTGCGGACCTCCTTGCGCAGGAACACCCGGCAATCCACGCTGACGGCGGTCTGCTCGCCCGGGCCGACGACGAAGCGATAGGCGCCGGTGAGGCTCGGACTGTCGAGCAGCGCGTAGAGCGTCATCTCCTTGGCGTTCGCCGTCGGGGTCACCAGCCAGAACTCCTTGAACCACGGGAACTCCTCGCCGTGCGACTCGGCGGTGTCGACGGCGATGCCGCGCGCCGAGAGCCCGAACACCTGCTCCTTGCCGACCGCACGGAAATAGCTCGCGCCGAGGAAAACGATGACCTCGTCGTAGTAATCGCGCGCCTTGATCGGGTAATGGATGCGAAATCCCGCGTAGCCAAGACCCTGCGGCACCTTGCTGGCAAAGTCGTTCTTGCCGTAATCGAACGAGCTCGGCGAGAACGGCACCGAGTGGACGCCGTCGGCCTTGACGACGTTCACCTTCACCGTCCGGTCGTAGTACAGGCCGGGATGAAAGAACTGCACCCGAAAGGGTGACCGGCGATCGCGCCACAGCGCGCGCTCGGGACGGAAGCGGATGTCGCGCCACTGGTCGTAGGTGATCTTGAGAAGCCAATCGGGCACCTGACCCTTGGGATCCCGGTAGGGCTCCTCGGCGAGCTTCCGCGCCCGGCCGGCGACTTCCTCGAGGCCGAAGGCGGCGGCCGCACCGCGCGGGAGCCCCGCGACGCCGAGGACCACCAGCGCCCCCACGCCGAAGTCGCGCGCCACCCGCCCGCGAGCCGCTCGAAAGCCCGTCTTCACCGCCTGGGCGGACCCTGCCGGCACCATCCGACTCCTCTCCAGCACAACGCAAGGTTGCGGGCTAGTCTCACAACGACGGGAGCGGGGTCAATTGCGGGTTCCGAATGCGTAGATCATCACGGCGCCGCCGATACAAGCCTATATCCCGGCCTCGCCGCAGGGTCGAATGCCATCGGCGGATTCTCACCGGCACGCGTACCGATGTGGCGTTCGCCCTCGCGCTTCGCCGTCGGCAAGCTTTCAACTATCGGGTCGCGCACAGCATCGGGAGCGTGCGACGCGACCCTCACCCGTTGCGGTGAGAATCCAGCCTTCCGGTCGATTGCACCGCCGGGCCGCTGCCGACTATCCTGTGCCTGGACTTCCCTGCCGCACGACGCGGGAGTCCTCCAAATGATCGACGACGCCGTCAACCAGCTCGAACGCCTGGACGAGGAGCTCGAGACGCTCCTCACCTCCTTCGACACCAGCTACGCCTGGAACTACGGCAGCGTGAAGGACGGCCTCCGCGACCTCTACGAGAAGGCGAAGCGCGAGCAGTGGAACGGCACGACGCAGCTCGCCTGGGACACCGACGTCGATCCCGAGCGCGGAATCCTTCCCGACCTCATCCAACCGCTGGCCGGCTACCCGCCCTACGAGCGGCTGACCGTCCGTGAGAAGGCGCGGCTTCGCCACGCGCAGGTCGCGCTCCAGCTCTCGCAGTTCCTGCACGGCGAGCAAGGCGCGCTGATCGTCGCTTCCCAGCTCGTCGGCGCGGTCCCCTGGATCGATGCCAAGTACTACGCCGGCACGCAGACCATGGACGAGGCGCGGCACGTGGAGGTGTTCAGCCGCTATCTCCGCGAGAAGCTCGAGTGGCAGTGGCCGGTGAACGAGAGCCTGAAGGAGCTGCTCGACGCGACCATCAAGGACGGCCGCTGGGACCTCAAGTACCTGGGCATGCAGATCATCATCGAGGGCCTCGCCATGGCCGCCTTCGGCAACCTCCTCCAGATCACGCAGGAGCCGCTTCTCAAGGAGCTCATTCGCTACGTGATGAAAGACGAATCGCGCCACGTGGCCTTCGGCGTGCTCTCGCTGTCGGACCACTACCGCGACATGGCGTCCGGCGAGCTCGCCGACCGCGAGGAATTCGTCATCTACGCGTGCGAGCTCATGCGCGACCGCCTGGTCGGCGATCAGATCTCCAGCGTCATGGGCTGGAACCGAGAAGAGGTGAGGCAGGTGGTCCTCGCCTCGGCCCCGGCGCAGACGTTCCGGCGCCTGCTGTTCGCGCGCGTCGTGCCGAACCTCGGGCGGCTCGGGCTGCTGACGCCGCGCGTGCGCGAGGCGTTCACCCGCCTCGGCATCCTCGAGTTCGAGCACGCCGATCCCGAGGCGCAGGACCGGGCGCTCGGCCTCGCCTGAACGCACCGCCCGCCGGCGAGGCTGGCCGCAGCCCGCGCAGCAGGGTACACGGATCCCATGGCCGACGATCTCGGAGAGACGATGAACAAGGCGCTCGGAGGCTGGGACGACGCGATGGGGCTCCGCTTCGTGAGCGCCACCCGCGACGAGGTGGTCGCCGAGTACGTCGTCGACCGCCGGCACCTCCAGGGCTACGGGATCGTGCACGGCGGCATGCACTGCGGCGCCATCGAGACGGTCTGCTCGACGGGCGCCGCCCTCGACGCGATGGCGCGCGGGCTGGCGGTGGTCGGGGTCGAGAA
>Ga0209057_1002262_pt1 | contig 14922 bp, 12 predicted proteins | sample GraSoiAngelo_146_FD_185903 | JGI IMG/M metagenome (GOLD analysis project Ga0209057, IMG submission 185903) | Grasslands soil microbial communities from the Angelo Coastal Reserve, California, USA - 14_1009_05_30cm (SPAdes) (version 2) | ecosystem: Environmental > Terrestrial > Soil > Grasslands ... | reverse complement strand
CTCATCACAGGTAGGCTGTTCCCCGGCCGTCGCATGGCGCTCGGTGTCTACATCGTCCTCGCCGAATGCCCCGGCCCCACCGACGACAGGGTCCTCGTGGCACAGCGCACACGAGGCGTTGTTGAAGAATGGCCCGAGGCCAGTCTCCGCGGTGAACTCCCGACTGAACACTGCCTTGCCCTGCGCGAACCGCACGAGTTCACTCGGCGTCAAATCCGACAGAGGTTCGCCGAGCTGCGGCGATGGTCTGTTGGTCGGCATAGCCGTACCAGCCATGATCAGCGAGGAAACTGCCGCGACGAGCATTAGTCGCCCGGTCATCCTGGTCATGATCGTGCCCTCGTTCACTAAGGGTTCAGTACTGGCCGTCGTGCGACCGAGGACGCCTGATGCGTTTCAGACACGTCTGCCGCGAAGGGTCTCGAGCGTAACCACGCAGATCACGGCCCTCCGTCGCCGTGCTCCACGATCGGCCTGCTCGGTAGCGCTCGGTAACCGCGTGGATCCTAGGCCAGATGGCCTAGCAGCGATTTAGAGTGAGGCTTGGGGGTGAGGAGCGGGTGTGACGTTGGGACTTGACAGCTTTCAGCAGCTACACCCCGGCCGCGCTCAAGAGGCGCGGCGACGCTTGCCCAGCTTTCGCATTTTCGAGCCGGCCTTGGCCTGCGGGCGGCGGCGCGCCGTGACTCGGATCAGAGCGTTCTGGAGCAATCGCACATCCTGCTCGGGGAGCACGCGCACTCGTCGCGGGTGACTGCCCAATCGCCGATAGGCGGGGAGCGAGACGTGTGGTAAACGGGCCAGGAGCGAGCGGACGTACTCGGGATGGATCTGCAAGAGGGCTGCAGCCTCGACGATCGTGTAGTAGCGCTTGATCATTCGGGTCCCGCCTTCGCGTATTGGCTGGTCGAGGCTATGGCTCATTGCGAAGGGGCTGTCAATAAGAAAGGCTTTTCACACCTGGAAATCCGCGGTATTCGAGGAGCGTTTCGGCAATTTCTGGAATCACGCGTCACCAATAATCCCAGAATTCAGTTGCCGGAATGGAGCGCACGTCGAGTAGCCGGACCTCCTCATCTGGCTCCAGCCACTGGATCCGGGCCCTGTGGCGCGCTCAAGCGGGATCCGGGGCGCCGTGGCGGGCGCTCCCCACTCCTCGCACGCCAGCCCGAGTAGATGCCGCAGGAGCGCGAGAGGGCGATTGATGGCGGCCGCGGTGAGCCGGCGCTCGGTCGTGGTGTCGCCGGTCCCGATCTTCCGGACCGCGGCCAGACCTTCGACCGGTACTCGCCGATCCGGGCCGCGGTGATCTCAGCCAGTACTTAGCCGACACTGGCCCTTCTGGTTCCACTCTTTAGTTCTAGATGTTGGCCGGCACCTGATCGTCCACGGTGTTCTGCACTCGTGGGGAGGTTACCGGGTTAATCGTCCCGCCGCGACTTCGGCTATAGTTGCCCGATCCGGCTCAGGGCGCGCGCGTGCGCTGGGTGCTCACGCACGGTGACGTGTCCTGGTGAAGCAGGACCTTGGTGGAGCCATGGCGATTTTCGCGTCTGCTCTCCTCGTCCGGATCTGGCGTCGCGTCGTCCTGGCCGTCTGTTTCCTGTCCGGCGTCAGCGGGTTGCTCTACGAAGTGGTGTGGGCGCGCATGCTCCATCTGTTGTTCGGCGATACGGTCCTTGCGGTGAGCACGGTTCTCGCCTCGTTCATGGCCGGACTCGCGATGGGCAGTTTCTGGATCGGGCGATATATCGATCGCCGGCGGCGTGTTCTCGCGGTCTACGCGGGTCTCGAGGCTGGGATTGGTCTGAGCGCCCTCCTCTTCCCGGTGGTCCTCCAGGCCCTGACGCCTCTCTACGTCTGGTTGCATCAATCGCTGTCTGCCTCGTTCTGGCTCTTCAGCCTCGTGCGCTTTCTCCTCGCCTTCGGTCTTCTCTGCGTGCCCACGGCCTTGATGGGCGCGACCTTGCCGGTGCTGAGCCGTTATCTGGTGCAGAGCTCCGCCACGCTGGGATGGAATGTCGGCGCCCTCTACGCGCTCAACACCGGCGGCGCGGTGCTCGGCTGTTTCATGGCCGGCTACGTGCTGATTGGTTCCGCCGGGTTGTCTCGGACCGTGTGGATCGGAGCCGCGTTGAATTTCGCGATTGCCCTCGTGGTGTGGGTCGGCCAGCGGTGGATCGAGGCGCCAGGCGCTCGTGAGGTGCCGTCGAGCTCGCCAAGAGACACGGCGCCCGCTGTCGCTCTCTACGACGACAGGACCGTGCGCCGCGTCCTGTGGTCGTTCGCCCTGGCCGGGTGTGCTGCGCTGTCCTATGAAGTGATCTGGACCCGCGCACTGACCTTTTTCGTCGGAAACTCGACGTATGCGTTCAGCGCGATGCTGACGACCTTCCTGTGCGGGCTCGCCCTCGGGAGCGCGTTGGTGGCACGCATCAGCGACCGCTCCGCGAACGTGCTGGCGCTGCTCGGCGCACTCCAGGTGGGGATCGGCGTCTATGGGATCCTGACCATCGCGATCCTCGGGCGGCTGTTCTATGGACTGGACGGGTGGTGGGAGGGATTCAGTAACGCCTACTGGGGCGCTCCGCTCGGACTCACCTTTCTCAAGACGTTCGTCGTGATCCTGCCCCCGACCCTCTGCATGGGCGCGGCCTTTCCGTTGGTCAGCAAGATCGTGGCGCAAGGCCCCGACGTGGTCGGCCGAGGCGTCGGCAGCGCCTATGCCTGCAATACGCTCGGCGCAATCGTGGGCGCCTGGGTCAGCGGTTTCGTGGCCATTCCACTCCTGGGAATCCATCACAGCCTGGCGCTCACGGCTCTGCTCAGCCTGGGAACCGGGGGCGTCCTGTTGGCGTCCAGCTCCACATCGCGGCGTCGCCAGGGGGTGCTCTATGCGGGTGCGCTGAGCTGCTTCATCGCGGTGATGGTCACGACGCGGACGTTCCGCTTCGCCGATATCGCGGGCGAGCCGGAGAAGACGGTTCTTCACTACGACGAGGACGTCGCCGGCGTGGTGAAGGTCGCCACCGACATCTACGACCGCAAGCTGCTGAGCATCAACGGTTGGTCGGTTGCGGGGACCGGCAGCCCGAATCCGGACGTGGCGCTGGTGAACGACTATCCCGAAATCCAGAAAATGCTCGCTCATCTGCCGATGCTGCTGCACCCGGCACCGCGGCGGGTTTTGGTGATCGGCTTCGGCGCGGGCGGGACGGCTTGGTCGCTGAGTCGCTACGCGGCACTGCGGCGTCTCGACATCGTGGAGTTCGTTCCGGGCGTGATCCGCGCGGCGCGCTTCTTTCCCGAGGTGAATCACGACGTCCTCACCGACCCACGCGTGCGGGTCATCATCGACGATGGGCGGAACTACCTCCTGGTCACACCCGAGACCTACGACGTGCTGTCGGTCGATACCCTCGATCCCAAGCACGCGGGCAACGGCAACCTGTACACGCGGGAGTTCTACGAGCTGAGCCGACGCGTCCTGAAGCCGGGGGGGGTCTTCGTCCAGTGGCTGCCCTACCACCAGGTCGACAACGCAAGCCTGAAGATGATCGCGCGCACATTTCAGGACGTCTACCCACACGCCACCATGTGGCTGAACCGTTTCAAGGGCTACACGTTGCTCCTCGGCACGCTCGAGCCTCTGCAGATCGACGTCTCGCGGCTCGATGCTCACTTTCGCACCCCGGCCGTTCAACGTGACCTTGCCGAAGTCCACGTGGGCACGCCGTGGCAGTTCCTGGAAAGCTTCGCCATGCGGTCGGACACCGTGCGCCGGTACGCGGTCGGGAGTGCGCGCCTCAACACCTACGACCATCCGTACGTGGAGTTCTACGGTCTCTCGTGGCGCGATCCTGTCGAGGAGAACCTCGCCGAGCTCGCGCACTTTGCGGATGACGTCACGCCGCTGCTGGCGTTTGCGGACGCCTCTCCCGCGGAGCAGCAGAGCATCCCAGGGCGCGTGGCCGTGCAGCGGCGCATCGCTCGCTACATCACTCGCGGTTACCTGGCCAACTGGCGCCGCCAGCTGCAGGACGGGACGCGCGAGTATCGCAAGGCCCTGAAGCTGGACCCGCACGACGACGGGATCAAGTTCGCGCTCGGCGTTGCCGCGGTTCACAAACGCGACGCGCTGGCGGCGCTGGAACGCCGTCCGGACGACATCAAGAGCCTGAGCAAGCTCGGCTACATCGCCTGGAACGAGGGGGACTACGACGAGGCGATCCGACGCTTTCGGCAGGTGCTCGCGCTCGATGCGCAGCAGGCGTCCGCCTACGTGCACCTGGGCGTCAGCTATGCCGCGCAGGAGAATTTCGCGGCGTCGATCGCCGCCTATCGGAAGGCGCAGGATCTGCGGGCCGACCTGGCCGGCGTCGTCGGACAGAGCATCGATCTAGTCGAGCGCCTGCGGCGCGCCAGAGAGCATCCCAACGACCCCGCGGTACACGCCCGACTAGGGGAACTCTACGCCAGCGACAGGCGCTTCGATCGCGCGATCGAGTGCTTCGAGAAGGCGACGGCGCTCGCTCCGGATTCGCCGGAGGGGTTGTTCACGCTGGCTCGCTACTACGAGGCGGAGGAACGCGACCTTGAAGCCCTGCGCGCGTACGATCGAGGCCTCGCGCTCGACCCGACCAACGCGCAGGCGCGCAACAACCGCGAGAAGCTTTCGATCAAGCGCGCGCTCGAGCTGGGCAAGCCCGTCGCGCTGGCTCTGGGCCCGGATGGCCCCCTGACGATCGATCCCGACAGCGCGACGAGCTACTACCAGCTCGGCCTGCGGTACCTGCGCAACGACGAAGCCGACGCGGCGGTGACGGCCTTGCGACGGGCCGTCACGATGCAACCGGGCCATGACGCCGCGCATCTCTTTCTGGGTCTCGCCTACACCTCCCTGGGCACCTATGCCGACGCCGAAGTCGAGTACCGTCGCGCCATCGCGCTCCGCCCCATCAATCCGGAGGCCTACAACTATCTCGGCCTTGTGTACTACCAGCAACAGCGCTACCGTCAGGCCCTCAGCGCCTACCGCCAGGCGATCGCGCAGGCGCCCGGATACGCCGTCGCCTACGTCAATCTCGCAGCCAGCCACGAAGCGCTGGGGCAGAGCGACGCGGCTCTCGAGGCCTATCGGCAGGCGCTCCAGCGCGACGCAAATCTGACGGCGGTGCAGGAGAAGATCGACCGACTGGGCCAGCGACTGGGGAGGTAATCGATGGCCGCCCTCGCGACGTTCATCCAGCAGGTCATCAACGGGCTGATGCTGGGGGGCGGCTATGCCCTCGTCGCCATCGGCTACACGCTGATCTTCGGCGTGCTCAATCTCCTGCACCTCGCGCACGGGGAAGTCGCGATGATCGGCTCGTACGTCGGGCTCACCCTCGTGCTCATCGCCATGTCACAGGTGGGAGTGCTGCCGCTGTGGCTGGTCCTCATCGGAGCGATGATCGGCGCCGGACTCGTCGGCATCGTCGTCGAGCTCGTCGCCTTTCGCCCGCTCGGGCGCCGGCAGCTCCACATCACGCCGCTGATCACTACGATCGCCGTGGCGTTCGTGCTGCAGGAGGCGGCGGTGAAGCTCTTCGGCTCCGAGCAGCGCAGCTTTCCGATCGCGATGTTCGACGAGCTCAAGAAGTCCGATCTGCATCTCGGCGGCTTCCGCATCACGTACGTGCAGATGTTCATCATCGCCTCGTCGCTCGCGCTGATGGTGGGGCTCTACTTCTTCGTCGAGAAGACCACCATGGGCCGGGCGATGCGCGCCTGCGCGGAGAACACGCAGACCGCCCGACTGCTCGGCGTGAACGTTCACTGGATCACGATCTGGACTTTCGGCATCGCCTCGGCCCTGGCGGGCGCGGCCGGCGTGTTGATCGGCCTCGCCTACAACATCACGCCGCTGATGGGCGGGATCCTGGGGCTCAAGGGCCTGACGATCATGCTCTTCGGCGGGTCCGGGAACATCGTCGGCGCCATGGTCGCCGCGCTCATCCTCGGCATGATCGAGACGATGAGCGTCGCGTACCTCGTCCCCGCGTGGAAGGACGGGTTCGCCTTCGGCATTCTCATCCTGATCCTCCTCTACAAACCGACGGGGCTGTTCGGCAGTCGCCTGCAGATCGAGGCGGGCCGGTAGGGAGGTGCGTCGTGCAAGCCGTGCTTGATTCGCTCGTCAGCGTCGTCACCGGCGTGTTCGCGCTCGGTGAGGCGGATCTGATCACGATCGGGATCAACATGATCATGGGGCTCAGCATGTTCCTGCCCATGACGGTCGGGCAGCTGTCCTTCGGCCAGGCCGGCTTCATGTCCATCGGCGCGCACATCGCCGTGGTGCTGACGCTCTACGCCGGCGTCTCGTTCCCGATCGCCCTTCTCGTGGCCGGGCTAGGGAGCAGCCTCGTGGGCTTCCTGGTCGGTGTCCCGGTGTTGCGCTTGCGCGGCCTGCTCCTCGCGCTCGTGACCTTTGCCTTTGCCCAGGTGGTCGAGGTCTTCTTCCTCAACTTCAAGCCCACCGGCGCCGCCGAAGGGATCCGCGGCATCTTTCCCTACACCAATGTGTGGTACGTGTTCGGCTTCCTCGTCCTGCTGGTGCTGTTCCTGGCGCGGCTGCGCCGGTCACGGATGGGCCGAGCCTTCGACGCGGTCAAGCTGGACGAGACGGCGGCCGAAGCCATGGGCATCGACGTCACGCGCGCCAAGCTCACCGCCTTTGCCGCGGGCGCGTTCGTCGCGGGGGTCGGCGGCGGCCTGTACGCCCACCATGCCGTGTTCATCCAGTACGACAACTTCGACTTCAAGCGCAGCGTCGACATCGCGATGTACATGGTGCTCGGGGGCATGGACGTGTTGTCCGGCCCGCTGCTCGGCGCCTTCATCATCACGTATCTCTCCACCGCGCTCCAGTTCCTGGCGGACTGGCGCTGGGAGGTCTGGGGCAGCATCGTCATCCTGGTGATGATCTTCCGACCGCAGGGGATTCTCGGGCGAGACACGCTCAGCATCCGCCGGTGGCGTCGCGCGAGCCCGGTCACCCCGGGCTGAGCGACGGCCGACACCCTGCGCCCCGGAAGGAGGTGGTGACGAGGACACGACGTCGCGGCGCGCCGTTCCCTAAAAGGTGCTCTTACGCGGAGAGAGGAGACTCGATGAAGAGATCGCTCGTCCTCCTCAGTTGTGTTCTCGGCCCGCTGGCGTTGCCGGCGCTGGCGCATGCGTTCGGCGACGAAATCGTCGTTGGGTTCATGGTGCCGTTGACGAAGAAGGGGGCCAGCTACGGCGTCCAGAGCCGGGCCGCCACCGAAGTCGCGGTGGAAGAGATCAATACCGCGGGCGGGATCGGCGGCCGGAAGCTCAGGATGATCACGAAGGACACCGAGGGCGACAACGCCCTGGCCATTCAGCTGGCACGCGGTTTGATCGACAAGGACCGGGTCCTCGCCGCACATGGGCCACAGTGGAGCGCGGAAGCCGAAGCCGTGTTTCCGATCTGTGAGCGCTCCAAGATCCTCTGTTTCTCACCGACGTCGACCAAGCCTGGTGTGTCCGCGCCGTACTCATGGGCTTTTCGCAACACGGTCGACGAGAACGTCCTGGTCCCCCAGACCCTCAAGTGGGTCAAGGAGAACTACCCCTGGGTGAAGAAGGCGGCCATCCTCACCGACGTCAAGGACGCCTACTCGAAGAGCCTGGGGCATGACACGTTCCGTCCGCGACTCAAGCAGTTCGGGATCGAGGTGGTGGAGGAGGTGGACTACCTCACGGGGGACACCGACTTCAGCGCCCATATCACCAAGATCAAGGCCAAGAACCCCGACCTCATCGCCGTCGGTGGCACCTGGGTCGAAACGGCCAACATGATGAAGGAAGCGCAGAAGCAAGACCTCCGGGTGTTGTGGGTCGGCGGCGTCGGGATGGGGAATGCGCGCATCGTCGAGAACGCCGGCCTCGCGTCGGAAGGGGCCGTCCACAACGCGACGTATGACAAAGACGCCACGACCGAGATGAACCAGAGCTACGTGAGGCGCTTGCTGGCGAAGGTTCCCAATGAGACGCCCCACTGGCCGGCGGCGAACTGTTACGACGCCATGAAGATGTTGGCGCAAGCCATCAAGCAGGCCAACGTCACCAACACGCCGAAGACGCTCGAGGTGGATCGCAAGCGGGTGCGCGAGGCGCTGGCCACCATCAAGGATTTCCCTGCTCTCACCAGCGCGGATGGCAAGATCACGATCGTCGACACCGTTGACGGCAAGCACGCCGGCGACGCGATCAAGAAGGGGACGCTGATCCAGGTCCAGAACGGCAGGTTCGTCCCCGTCGGCGAGGGGAAGGCGACGGCATTGAAGGTGCGGTAAGTGCGGCGTCCGAACCCGATGACCGGGGCGCACCACGGTGCGCCCCGGCTCCCGAGGTTTCGACATGACGATCCTGGCGGCGACAGGGGTGACCAAGCGATTCGGCAGCCTGGTGGCGGTGAGCCAGGTAGACGTTCACATCGAGCCCGGAACCATTCACGCGATCATCGGGCCCAACGGCGCCGGGAAGACCACGCTGTTCAACTGCGTGACGGGGCTTCACACCCACGATGAAGGCTCGATCCTGTTCAAGGGGCGGCCGCTCGAGCACCTGAAATCCCACGAGCGGGTGCGGCTCGGGATGAGCCGCACCTTCCAGAACATCCGGCTGTTCTCCCAGATGACCGTCCTCGAGAACGTCATGATCGGCCGCCATTGCCGCACGCACGCCGGCTTGCTGCGGATGTTCTTTCGGCTCCGGCCCTTGCCGGAGGAGCGTGCGATCCGCGCGCGCGCCGACGAGATCCTCGAGTTCATCGGCCTGAGCCACCGGCGTGATGCCATCGCCACGACGATTCCCTTCGGCGAGCAACGCCGCCTGGAAATCGCGCGGGCCTTGTCCACGGACCCCGATCTGTTGCTTCTCGATGAGCCGACGTCGGGGATGAATCCGCGCGAGACCGAGGAGATCGACGAGGTCATCAAGAAGATCCGAGCCCTGGGCAAGACAATTCTCTTGATCGAGCACGACATGTCCGTGGTGATGAAGATCTCCGACCTCGTCACGGTTCTGAACTTCGGAGTGAAGATCGCCGAGGGGCCGCCGAAGATCGTGCAGAAGGACCCGCGCGTCATTGAAGCCTATCTCGGCGCGGAGGACTAGTGCCGATGCTGCACGTGAGCGATCTACACGTCGGCTATGGGGCCATCGCGGCCTTGCGTGGCGCCAGCCTGGAGGTCAAGGAGGGCGAGGTGGTTGCGCTCATCGGCGGCAATGGCGCGGGCAAATCGACCCTGTTGCGGACCATCTCCGGCATCCTGACGCCGAGCCGCGGCGACGTGATGTTCGAGGGGCGAAGCCTGCGCGGCATGGCCGAGGACAAGATCGTGCGGCTCGGGATCTTGCAGGTGCAGGAGGGCCGGGGAATCCTGACCCGCATGACGGTGCAGGAGAACCTCGAAATGGGCGCGTACGGGCGCTCCGACAAGGCCGACATTCGACACGACATGGAGATGGTCTTCGACAAGTTTCCCGTCCTGCGCGAACGCCGCAAGCAATTCGGGGCGACGCTCAGCGGTGGCGAGCAGCAAATGCTGGCCATCGGCCGGGCCCTGATGGCCCGCCCGAAGCTCCTGATGCTCGATGAGCCGTCGCTCGGTCTGGCGCCCCTGCTCGTGCGCGAGATCTTTCGGATCATCATGGAGTTCAAGCGTGAGAAGCGCACGATCTTGCTCGTGGAGCAGAATGCCCGCAAGGCGCTGCAGTGCGCCGACCGTGGGTACGTGATCGAGACCGGTACCATTGTGTTGACCGGGTCGGGGGAGGCGTTGCTCAAGAGTGACGGGGTCCAGGCCGCTTACCTCGGGGACGCGCCGAACCCCCGACCGTAGGGGCTCACGCAGACGTCCGTCTCCACTGGGACCTCGCCGTGGAGCCGCCATTCCACTACGTCATTATGGATTCGACATCGCGTCCCGCCCCGAGCCTCCGCGACGTTCGTGCATCGTTCAGGCACTCGCGGGCGTATCATCGACCCGCTTCCAATCGCCGCGAGAGGTGGCGCATGCACGGAATCGGTCGGCCTGAGGAGATCCGCATCCCCGGATTGCCGGAGCCGGTCAGTCACTACACCGACGTCGTCCGCGCGGGCCGGCTCGTGTTCGTTTCCGGATGCGTGGCGTCGGACAAGGACGGACGCGTGGTGGGCGGCGACGACGCGACCGCCCAGGCTCGCCAGGTCCACGAGAATCTCAAGACGTGCCTCGCGGCCGCCGGCGCCACGTTCGCCGACGTGTGCAAGGTGACGGTGTTCCTCAAGAACATCGCCGACCGCGAGAAGGTCAACGTCGCGCGCAAGGAGTACTTCGGCCGGCACCGGCCGGCCAGCACGCTGGTCGAGATCTCGCGTCTCGTTCGGGACGACTTCCTCGTCGAGATCGAGGCGATCGCCGTCTTGCCGGAGTGATCGTGGCCGACGCCGAAGCGCTGTGCGCGCTCGCCCACGGGTGCGCCCGACAAGGACGATACCGGGAGGCCGAGAACGCGTATCGCGAGGCGGCGCGGCTCGATCCCGGCCGCTTGAAAGCGTACCTCGGTCTCGGGGTGGTTCTGCGTCGCCAGCGGCGATCGGCGGAAGCCGAAGCGATCTTCAGGCAGGCGATCCTCCTCAGCCCCCACGGCGTGTCGGGGTACCTCGAGCTCGGCGGCGCGCTCTTCGAGCAAGCGCGGTATCCGGAAGCCACCGCGGCGTTCCGCGACGCGATCCGGCTCCGCCCCGATTCGGCACAAGCGCACGTGAGCCTGGGGCTGGCGCTGGCCCGCCACGGCGACTTCGCCGCCGCCGAGTCTGCGTTCCGCGGAGCGCTGGCGTTGAAGCCAGACGACGCGACCGCGCGCGCGAATCTCGCGACGGTCCTGCGGCGCCAGCGCAAGGTCGGCGCCGCCGAGGCGGTGCACCGCGACGCGCTCGCCCACGACCGGGCACCGGCCGTGGCGCGGGATCTCGCCGACACGCTCTACGAGCAGGCGCGATATCTCGAAGCCGCCGCGGCGTATCGCGAGGCGCTGGCGCGGGCACCGGACGACGCGAAGGCCCGACGCGGACTCGGCCTGGCTCTTGAGCGCGCGGGCCAGCTGGCCGAAGCGGCCGGCGCGTATCGCGAGGCGGTGCGGCTGCGGCCGGACGACGCGGGCCTGCTCGAGCGCCTCGGCGTCGTGCTTCGGCGACGACACCGTGACGCGGAGGCGGCATCGGTGTTCCGCGACGCCATCCGGCTGCGCCCCGCCGACGCGCGCGGACACCATCACCTCGCGGTCGTGCTCGAGCGGCTGGGCCGCTACGACGATGCGGCCGCGTCGTTTCGCGAAGCGATCCGCCTTCGGCCCACGTATCTGCGTTCTCACCAGGGCCTGGCCGCGACGCTCCGTCGCCAGGGGAAGTGGGCGCAGGAGGCGGCGGCCTACGCGGCGGCCCTGGAGGCGTGCCCCGACGACGCGGACCTGCACTCCGGGCGTGGACTGGCGCTGGGCGCCCTCGGCGACTACGTCGAGGCAGCCGCGGAGTTCCGCCGCGCGATCGTCCTGCGCCCGCACGACTACGACCTGCACTACGAGCTCGGCGTCGCGCTCGGCCGTCAGGGCCGACACGCGGAGGCGGAAGTCGCGCTGCGCGCGGCGATTCGGCTGAGGCCCGACGGTCTCAAGGCCCGCGCGAACCTGGCGCTCGGTCTGGGACGCCAGGGCAAGCATGCCGAGGCCGAGTCGACCTATCGCGAGGCGCTCGCGCTGCGGCCGGCCCACCCGGCGCTCCATCGCGGGCTCGGCGTCGCGCTCTACTGGCAGAGACGCTACGCGGACGCGGAGGCCGAGTTCCGCGAGGCCGTCCGGCTCAGGCCAGACTACGCGCGCGCGCTGAGCGACCTCGGCGAGATGCTCGCCGAGCAGGGCCGCTACGCCGAGGCGGAGACCGCGTGCCGCGCGGTCATCCGGTCCACGCCGGACGCGCCCGGCGCCCATACGGCGCTCGGCGGAGTGCTGCTGGCGCAGCGCCGGTACGCCGACGCGGCGGCCGCCTGCCGCGAGGCGATCCGCCTCAACCTCGACGAGGCGCGCGCGCACCTGACCTTGTGGGATGCCCTCGAGGCGCTGGCGAGTTTCGACGAGCTCGAGGCGGCGGCGCGGATCGTCCTCGACCGGAAGCCCCACCACGCCGACGCCCACTCCCGGCTCGGGCGCGCGCTGTTCGGCCAGGGCCGCTACGCCGAGGCGGCCGATGCTTACCGGACGGCGGTCGCGCTGAACCCGGAGATCGCCCGGTTCCGCAACGAGCTCGCGGCGGCGCTAGGGAAGATGTAGCAGGCGCCGGAACTCCTCGAGATCCCCCGCCGGGACGTCCGTGTGCTGCCGCACCCGCTCGTGGACGTGCGCCGGGTTGTCGTCGATCGCGCGACTGGCCCGGGCGAACACCTTGACGAGTCGCTGGGCTTCCTTCTCCGCCTTGGCGGTCGCGACGGCGCCCGCCAGCTTTCCCGCGACCGCGAGGAAGCGGCTGTCGAGCTTCACGAAGCCGGTGACGGCGGTCGAGATCAGGCTCTTTTGGTCAGCCGCGGGCTGGGTGCCGTATTCGATGACGACGACCGCCTGCCCCTGAATGCTCGGCAGAAAGCCGGGTTGATAGTAGCCGCGCGCGTACATCACCCGTGTGCCGCCCGCCGCGTACACGACCGAGAACTGGCCGATCGCGCCCCAGCCGTCGTCGAGCCAGAGCCCTTCCGGGCCCCGCCAGATGCGATAGCGGGCCAGCCGAAGCGCCCGGGTCACGTGGGTGGCGAACTCGGGATGGTCGAGCAGGAACTCGAAGACCTCAGGCCGCGCGACGAACGGCTCGCCGGCCGCGCGCGCGCTCACCGAGGCGGCGTCGGCCACTTCCTGGAGCCTCGTGCGCTCGGCGGCGGGAATCTGCGCGGGCAGCGTGGGCGCCGGCCGGGCCGCCGGGGCGTTCGAGGCGAGCAACACGACAGCGATGAGGACCACGATTGGCGCGGATCCGAGGCGATGCCTGGACAACAAGACCGCGCCATTATAACCTTCCGGAATTAAAACAGGCTTCCGCCGAACGTGCGAAGCCCCATCCGGGGCGCGAGGGCTGCATGTACCAGTACCTCTACGCGATCGCCGACCGGCTCCCGGCAACGTGGCGCTCGCCAAGCGCGAGCGTCGGTGGCCCCGTCACGCTTCAGCGCCTGGACGATCTCGTGGCCGTCGTGAGTCCCGTCGAGCGCCGACCCGACGCCAACGCGCGAGCGCTCGCCCTGCATCACGATGTCGTGGCCTCGACGCTCGAGGCTGACGCCATCGTGCCGTTCAGGTTCGGCACCGTCGTGACCGCGTCGGACCTCGACGCCTGGCTCGCCGTGCACGCGCCCCTCGTTCGGACCACGCTCGCCCAGCTGCGGGGCTGCGTCGAGATGAGCGTGAAGCTTTTGCGCCTGCACTGCGGGCACTCGATCGAGCGCACCTGCCGCGAGTGCGCCGACGGCGCACCGGGCGTCGTCCAGCTCCGTGAGCTGGCCGAGCGTCTCGTGACCCAATCCGGCATCGAGCGCTGGCGGTACCGTTCGCCGTCCGGCGGATCGAACGTCGCCGGTTCGGTCGCGTTTCTCGTCCCGCGGCCCGAGGTCGACGGCTTTCTGGCGCGTATCGCCCCGGTCGCGTCACGGGCGACGGGCATCGCGGTGGTCCCGACCGGTCCCTGGCCCGCGTACTCCTTCGTGCCGAGCTTCGAACGCTTCGGGTCAGCGCGGCTCCCGGACCCGATTCCGCCCGCCGGGCGCCACGCGATCTAGGCGGTACGCGCCGAAGACCGTCACGGGGCTGGGCCAGGCGGCCGAGGCCCGGCACGGCTAAGAGAGACGCGGGTCCCGGGGGGTGCCTTGCCCCGGTGCGCTGTTGTGGGATAGGCTTTGCGCCACTCGAGGAGGGCCCATGCAGCGACTTCATCGCACCGCCGTCGAGCGGTTGATGGACGGGCGTCCCGACGCCACCCTGGAGGCGGCGCTGGAGGTCTTCGAGGTCTTCGCGAGCGGGTCCCTCACGGATGAGGTCTATATCCTGGACGACGTCGGCGGCAAGCGCATCGCGATTGCCCCGACCGCGCTCAAAGAACGGTACCGACGGGGGTGAGCCATGGCGGTCATCGTCATCTCGCATCAGATGGGAGCGGGTGGCCCGGAGATCGGAATGGCGCTGGCGCAGCGGCTGGGCTACCGCTACGTGAACCAGGAGCTCCTGCTCGACGCCGCGCGCCGCTACGGCCTCGCCGAGGAAAAGCTCTCGCACCTGGACGAGTCCAAGCCGACCCTGTTCGAGCGCTTCGACACGGAGACGCGGCACCACATCACGGTGCTACAGACGACGCTCCTCGAGTTCGCCGAGCTCGACAACGCCGTGCTCATGCGCGGCGGGGGCCAGTGGCTCCTCCGCGGTGTTCCCCACGCCGTTCGCGTCCGCATCATCGCGCCGTTCGAGCACCGGGTGAAGCAGTGGATCAAGCGCACCGCCGAGATGACGGGTGAGACGCCGCACCAGCGCGCCGCCGCGGAGCTCGTCCGCCGCGACGACCTCGAGAAGTCCGGGCGGATGCGCTACCTCTACGAGGTCGACATCGCGGATCCCAACCTCTACGAGCTGCTCGTCAACACCGAGAAGCTGAAGCACGACGCCGTCGTCTCGATAATCGAGGGGCTCGTGCGCCGGCCCGAGATGGCCACGACCGACGTCGGCCGCAAGATGGTCTCGTCGCGGGCGCTGGCCTCACGTGTGCAGGTGGCGCTGGCGACCCATCCGGAGACGCGGCGCTACCGGATCACCGTCGAGGCCCACGACGGCGTCGTGACCCTCGAG
>Ga0209057_1002258_pt1 | contig 14935 bp, 17 predicted proteins | sample GraSoiAngelo_146_FD_185903 | JGI IMG/M metagenome (GOLD analysis project Ga0209057, IMG submission 185903) | Grasslands soil microbial communities from the Angelo Coastal Reserve, California, USA - 14_1009_05_30cm (SPAdes) (version 2) | ecosystem: Environmental > Terrestrial > Soil > Grasslands ... | reverse complement strand
CTGAAACGACAGGAGTTTGAACTGGACAGAAACGTGGCCAAACAGCTCGGAACCCAGCAAGTGTTACAGGCCCTCGAAAAAATACAGAATCTCGATCAGAGAGGAATGTCAACAAGCCGCCTGTTTCGCTACATAGCATATTGGAGCCCGAGCATCAAGGAAAGAATTGGAGAGCTGAGCAGCCCGCGCCTTGAAGAACTTCCAAGACCGTCTAGAACGCCGAAAATAGGCCTCCGCGGGCGAGTCACTATCACTATTGTCGGCTTCGCTATCTTCTGGGGCTCAGGACTGGTCGCGGGTAACATCTACGCCCGAGGTCAAACGATGGTTGTCTGCATGGACAATACCTGCGCAGCCCTTGTTGTTATCGCCGCGGTCGGATTCTGGATCGCTATTATCGGCGGCATAAGTGTCGTATTATGGATACTCCGACGATTTCTCTAAACTAGAGATAAGAGATAGAATCTAGTTGAGTAGCGTCCAAGCCATGTCCGCTAGGGCAGTATCGCCTCAGAGCCAGTCCGGGTCCAAGGCTCTGCCTCCTTTGCAGAACACCGACAAGTACGCTATGATCGTGACTAGGTTCGCGCCGAACCCGGACTTTGTTCTGCACCTGGGTTCGATCCGGGCGATAATCCTCTCCCATGACTACGCGCGGATGTACAAGGGACGATTTCTCCTACGGTTCGATGATACTGACCCGCGGCTGAAAAAGTCGGCGCTCGAGTATTATGATCTGATCCGGGAGGATGTTCGCTGGCTGGAATGCCAGTGGGACGCGGAGTACATCGCTAGCGACAGGATACCAGTCTACTATGAGCATGCTGAGAAAGTTCTGAAATCAGGAGACGCATACATCTGCACTTGTACTCCCGACAATTTCCGTCTAAACGTCAACGCTGGTAGAGCGTGTCCCGATCGCTCTAAGACCCCGGAGCAGAATCTGACTGACTGGGCGAAGATGTTGAACGGAGGGTTTGGAGAGGGAGAGGCAGTACTACGAATAAAGACTGATCTGGCTCATCCAAACCCGGCGGTCAGGGACTGGCCCGCGCTCCGCATTATTGATCCTGTGAAGTATCCTCATCCTAGGGTGGGCTCGAAGTACCGGGTCTGGCCCTTGTTCAACTTTGGATCGGCTGTCGATGATCATCTGCTCGGAGTGAGCCACGTTATCCGGGGAAAGGAGCACTTGACAAACGCGCCGCGGACTGAGTATCTGTACAAGGCGTTGGGCTGGGAGATTCAGGAGTATGTGCATTATGGCCGGTTGAAGACGACTGATATCAAGCTCAGCAAGTCGTTGATGGTTAAGGAGATCGAGGAGGGCCTCGTAGAGGGCTACTCGGACCCGAGACTTCCGACGCTCGCCGCCCTTCGTAGGAGAGGATATGTTCCGAGCGCGTTGAGGAAGATTGTCTACGAGATGGGACCGAGACCCGTCGATGCTACGCTCAGCTGGGACAATGTGAACGCGACGAACCGGAAGGAGATCGATAAGATCGCCCACAGGTACAGCTTCATTGCAAACCCGATCACAATAACAGTCTCAGGGGTCGAACGGACCTACGATGCCCGTCTCCCACTACATCCAGAAAGGAAGGACCTCCCAGACAGAATCTTCAAGGTGGTCCCAAAGAACGGCACAGCCAATCTTCTGATCTCTTCATCGGACATTGATCTTCTCAGAAAGAGCAAGGTGGTCCGGTTGATGGAACTGTTCAACATTGAAGTCAAAAGCGTCGAGAACAACTCGATTCTGGCCACCTTCCATAGTCAGGATTACATGAAGGCGCGAGAGGTCAAGGCGCCGCTGGTCAACTGGCTACCAAGCGAGAACAATATGATCGGGGAGGTGGTGATGCCTGATGCGTCGAGAACGAAGGGTCCTGTTGAGACGAATATTCGTCAGGAGAAGGTGGGGAGCATAATTCAGATGGTTCGGTTCGGGTTCGGCAGAATCGACTCCATCAACGAGGAGCAGGTAACTGTCTACTACGCCCACAGGTAAAAGCCAGCTAGGTCCCCGAGTGACCCTGTAATGAAACAAAGACTTCTGAAGTCTTCGACATCAGAATAATGATTGGTTCGCGTCAATCGACGGCCGAGGAATAAGAGTCAATGCTACTAACGTAGAGTTTTCTTGATTCGGACTTTTTGACTGACTTGATTGACTAGGGAGTAGTGTCCGGTTACAGGACAATTGAATATGAAGTTCACGAGCCAGATGAGGATCAAAGCTGAACTCCAAGCTAGTTGCAATACTCGTAGGCCTGATCTCTGTAGGGGCAGTCGCATTTCTCTTGACTGGAGCACCCAGCACTCAGCAAACCTCCACATCCTCCTGCAACACTGAAAACCCGAACCTTCTAGCGGGAAGTTTCACGGCAGATCAAAGCGCGTCCTTCACCTACACTATTAACGTCCATAATGCGCAATCACAAGCAGTTACACTCGCGTCTTACACACTTGGGACACAGTTGTACAGCATCAACGTAGAAATCGCAGGAGGACAGGACGGAACATTCACAACGGTCCAAGATCCTGACTCCGAAACCTCGATTCCAGTCAAGACATCGTGCGGGAACCAGTTCATGACCGTGTTTGCTAATCCAGGGAATTACATGGAAGACATAGCTCTGGGGTCCACTACATTCGAAGACTCCACACGTGTAGATGTCGATCTTCAGAACAACGGCACCGAGACGACGACACTAACATCCTACTACGTCACAGACTCAAACGGCAACGAGTATACTCTTGCGAATTGGAACGGCCCCTCACTAGCACCGAACAGCGTGACGACAGCAACATTCAGCATCGGTTCGAGTTGTTCACAGTGCACTCTCCATGGTTCAGCATTCACCTTCACGAGCGGAAACCAATACACCATAACGATGGTGACAGGACGGGGCACCATCTTCACGTTTACAGTTAGCCTAGCTTCTGGCCACCATTACTTCATAGAACTTCAAGAAGGATTTGGGAGCACGGCTACCTAGACCAAGGGCTCAGTCAATGGCTGTTCCCCAGAGTCGATCCTTACGAAACCGAATCTGACCGTCTAAATGACTGTCTACTGCGCCCACAAGTAAGCCAGTTATGGTCTCGTCTTACAAGTCGTCCGGAACGTAGACTAGTTCGATCTTCATCCGGTCGGGGTCCTCAAAGTAGACCGCGTAGTAGCCCGGATCATAGTCTTTCCATTCCTTAGCGCCGCCGTAGAGAACTGGAATCTTCTTGGGAAGAAGATAGTTGCGATACAACTCGTCCACTGCTTCTCGGCTTGGTGCTCGGAAGGCTATGTGGTTTAGACCGACACGTTTCCGATGATAGCCGTCGGCCAGGAATCTCTTTGGAGACTGGGCAACGATTATTCTGGTTCCCTCCTTCCGCCATTCTACCATTCCCTCCGTTTCGAAGACCTTGGAAAAGCCGAGACGGCCTAGCAGCTCGCTGTAGAAAGTTGCGGATTTCTGAATATTCGAGACCTGGATCTGGACATGATGAACCGGATGCTTGAACCTATTTTCCAAAGGCGTGGCCGAGCTGTTTCTTGCTTAAAAAAAGCTGTAGGAATGGTATTTTGGATAGTTTCCTTTACGCAAAGGGAGGATTGCCGTTGAAGTTTAGTATTGATCTGCCGGTTCAGTTCCGGGACATTGACGTCATGGGCCATGTCAACAACGCGACGTATCTCCAGTACATGGAAACTGCGCGTGTCGAGCTTGCAAGAAGCCTCGGACAGGTAAGAGAAGGATCCCGTCCCAGCTTTATCATCGCCTCGGCGCGCGTTGAATTCAAGAAACCAATCAGAGACGAACCCCGGATAACTGTCTCGGTATGGGTGAGCCGTATAGGAGATCGATCATGGGACCTCGACTACTCCGTCCTCGGACCCAGAGGCGTGCAGTACGCGGTTGGCAGGACTACACAGGTAGCCTACAACTACAAGGCCAGATCTACGGTTCGGATCTCGGGAAAGCTCAAGAGAGAATTGGGTAAGCACGTCGAAGCGCCGGTCAAATTCAGAGAAACGGGTTAAGGCCGCCTACTGGTTCTTGAGGAGGCTTCTCGGTGCGTTCTTCCTTTCAAGACCGCGATACTCGCAACAACGGTAACAAGTCCCATTGGTACTAGAGAGAAGCCGAATAGACTGAGAAAGTTTGATCCAGTAACACATGAGTAAGTCGGGGGTTCAGGGCCGATGAGATGGCAGCCCTCTGTAAGCAACCAATAGCCAAAGATCATGGCGGGTATTCCGAGACCAAAGCCGAGCGTTGCTTCGACAATTTCGCTCCTCCTCGCCATGCAAGGGGCTCGATCATCACTTTTGCCAGCGGGCATGTTGTCAAGGTCGCTGATCTTGAGAAATAAGGGGTTTGAGGGAACGATCTCTCAAACCCGGGGGAAGCTGTTGTCTAGGTCGCTTCGATCGGAGGATGACTCCGCACAGGGAGGAAGAGTAGGAGCTCTGCTTGGCTTCGGTAGAACTCTAACGAGGGACGCGCGGGGTCCACGTCGTGGGTGCGAGCCATTTCCTCGAAGGTAGCGGGTAGCTTGGAGAGGTTCTTCTCCCACTCCGGAAAATTGCGACGAGCGTACCATCCGCCCGGGATCGCTCCTGTCTCCAGTTGCATTTTCTCCGGATCATCGGAATCGATCTGCGCGACACACGCGTAGTACTCTTCTCCTTCGGGTGTGGGCTGAAAAGTGCCATAGAACTTGCGACCTTTGATAGTTGGGAGCTTGGACTCTAGAAGGTTGAAGGCGGCGGAGGGCCCTTTCCCCTTCATGTCAGCCCTGACGCGTAGGACGGGTATCTCTTGGAGTTCGACGTAGGTGGTCCCCATAAGAATGGTTCTTCGTGGCAAGCTATCTATAAGTTGGAGAGCTGAGCGGATTGCTCGTTTTTCACGATTGTGATATCCATGACACGTCTAGTCTTGAGGGGATTACGCTTTTGCTCGGGGCGCCGTTTCAGCCGTTTTCCAACTACCAGATACCAGTCATTATCACGATGAGTCGTGAAACCATTCTTGAGATACTTTGACAGTTTGGCCTAGAAAATTATAATCACCTGACGGGTGCTTCTTAACCAGATAGGTCTGTGGGTGCTCAGAGACTGCGAACCGCCGTCGACTATTCTTCTCCTGAGAAAGTCTACTTGGGGTAAAACCCAAATTCCAGTTCCCACAAGTCTTCCATGAGCCTTCCGATGGTAGCGAAGCCAGTGGTCGCGAAGCCGACCCCACCTCGACCCGACGGAATCACGTTCCTCGGTGGCATCGCCCTTCTAGCAGGAATCATGCTTCTGTTCGCAGGAATATCGTTAGCTATACCATGGTACCCTAGGTGGGACTACGGCCCAGGGCTGATTGGGTTCGGGATTATCCTATGTTTCGGCTATGTCGGCTTCGGGCAGTTCTTACCCTCGATGTTCCTCACCAATATCGTCATTCTCGCAGTTCTATATCTTGCTGCAGGGATCGGTTTCTTCTCGGGACGCCGATGGGCATGGACCCTCGGTATAACGTTGGCTCTAGTTGGAGTAGCGTCGAGCATCCTCCAAACCATCACATGGGCTCAATACGGAGCCGGATTCTGGGCAGTGCCCGGGCTTATTGTAGCTGTATGGGTACTGGTCTATCTCACGAGACCTCTCGCTAGAAACTTCTTTTTCAAACGCCGTGCCGGCCAGGGCCCAGTAACTGGCGACTAGGGTTTCTGACTAAATTTCTGGCTAGCCCCGCGAGGTCAGAGTTCAATTGACCCGGAAGGTTTCTTCAACCTCTTTAGACGAGAGGGAGAACAGGGTACTAACCCAAGGTGCGTACTTGCGGTCAACTGGTTCCTTTTTCAAGTCTGTTTGTGAGTCTTTCCAAACCTCTGCGAGCTCGACCCACCGCAGTCCGTAAGCGTTCTTTTCGTTCATGCGCAGCGGGCCGCCATGCTTCGCGACTAGAATGTACAATAGCTCATTCTCGCAGTACCTTGAGTCGCGTGGATCCCTGGCAGAATACGATACGGTGAGCCTCTGGGTCCAGGTATTGATCACGACTCCGAGGTCCTCCCTAGCACATCTTCTGGCAGCCTCCGAGAGGCTCTCCACTCTCCGACTCCCGTACTTCCTTGGGTGAGTGTCGCCGGAGAGGCTCCAGACCCTGTCGAATATCCTGTGTCTTCTGTGCTGAATGAGGATTCTTTCGCTTTGATCTAAGCACGCGATGGTTATTCCTGCATGTTTTTGTCCGAGAATGGGACCGTCAGGACCATCCCTGACTCTGTGTGTCCACCATCTATCGCCATAACCAATTGTCCTTCCAGATTCATCCAAAAGCGGGATCCTGTATCTTTCCATAGTCGAATGGCGCCTAGATTCGGTTCCGCACGATTTTCCATCCGTTTCTGAGCCAAGGCGTAACCTTGTTCCGATAAACTATTTCATCGATTTCGTCTTGGGAGCAGAAGTCTACGCCGGATGCCTCTCCCTTATCTATCATCACGGGTTGATCACTCTTGCACGAGAAGACTGCGACGATCTGTCCCTCTGTTAGGACATAGGTCAGTCCAGCAAATAATAGAGCTGAGAAAGGTCATACCGCTCGGATGCGGAATCTAGTTGGGTCACCGATTCTGCGTCCATGGTTCATCAACGGCAAGGGCTCTAACTTCCTCCAGGAGATCCTTTGCCAAGACTAGAAGATCGGGAATGTCAGCGGTCGAGAAGTATTGGAGAATCTTTCCATATCGGTTGACCCATTGAGCCGGCGGTCCATCAAAACGTGCAGTGTCACGGAAGACAATGTCCGGTGTCCTCTCATAACCAGCCACGCTGAAAATGAAGGCCAGAATGAATCGGAACTCTGAATAGACAAGGTTGACCAGGTCACGCTTGTCATAATCATAGAGCGACACAATCCTGTTCTTGAACCATGCTTCAGAATTAGGTTGTTGTACCATGTAAACCGGTCCGTTGGGCTTTCCCTTGAAGTAGTTCCATATCTCTCGATACCCCAGCTGCAACTCTGATAGAAGTTCTCCAGCTTTTTCCAAAGTCCGGGGAAAACCAAGTAACTCACCGTACCGTTGAAAGATGTCCTCCCGGTGCAGTTTTGTTGTAGCCTTCTCTAGACGGCTTATCACTCGTCTATGGGTCCAATTCAGACCTGCCGACAAAGTGAAGATTTCAGCCAACCATTGTGAACCAGAAGTAACCCATGCAAGCGCAGAGTGAGGATCCTCGGAGAGAGCGTTTTCAGCCCAGCCCAAGACCTTGTGTGTTCGGTCTAGTTGGGCATCGAGTGCCTTCCGAACAACTTCGTCACGCACACGGGACTCAAGCTCCCTTGTGAGAATTCCTGAGGGATCATGAACGGGTCTCGTGTCATAGGGAATTTCGTTGAGCTGGTTCTCTCCAAAGATTCCGTAGTCTACACTGACCTCCTGTTCAGTAGTGATAATCTCCTTTGGCCTGTCCCCCTTCACAACAACTTCTATGTCTAGATCCGATCCGGGCCAAATATCGTCTTGGGCTACTGATCCACATATTCCTAATGCGATCACGTCATTTCTAGCCTTGAGCTTGCCTAGTTCTCTATCAAGCACTCCTCGCCACGGAGAGGGAACCTTGGTTGGCTCAAAGCGCCGGATACTAGACAATTCCAAATCCCCCGCTCCATCACTCTTCACCCTTTTTGCTAATCAATCGTTCCCTTTTCCACGTTCGATAGTGATTACTCCAAGTAGCGCGAATTACTATCCCTAAAATCCTCCCGGTCAGGGGATTATACCTGCCGGGGAAATGGTGGGTTTCAAAGCCGCGCACTTCTATGCCTTGATCAGCCGCACGAGCCTTCTAAGCAGCAATAGTTGAGTGTCTATTGGAACTTTGGCCGGATGATTCATATCGTAGAATACATGATCGATGCCCAGCTCCTTGAGTCTTGGCAAATCTTCTGCGGCTTGTTGAGGCGTACCTCCCAATAACGCTCGAGGCTCCGTGGCTTTCTCTTTGTCCAGGGGGTTGTGGACTCTCAGGATCCACTTCATCTCTTCGGGGTGACGACCTGCTCTTCGCACCATATCGCGAAAGTTGTTGATTGTCTGACTCAGCTTCTCAATCATAGTGCTTCCTGCCGCAGCGGGCATGATCCCGTCGGCAATTCTTGCCGCCCGCTCGAGTGAGGCGGGAGCGAAGGCACCCAGTAGCATTGGAATGCCGCCCGGCTGTACGGGTTTCGGCCCGATTCTTGATTCCGGGATATTATAGAAGTCTCCAGTGAAGCTGACGGGGTCTGGCCCCCAGACGGCGCGCATTGCTCTGACAAATTCCTCAAATCCTCTTCCACGCCGTTTTACCGGGACGTTGGCAGCCTGAAACTCGTCTCTAAAGTCGCCCTGGCCGAGGCCGGCAATTGCTCTTCCACCGCTCAGTCGGTCTAGTGTTGCGAAACGCCGGGCGAGGGTCACGGGATTCTGAAAGAGAGCGCTCATCACGCTCGTGCCGAGCCTGACCTTCCTCGTCCTCGCCGCGACGAACGTTAGCATCTCAATTGGATCATAGACCGTCGCAAAAATCTCGGGCCAGGGATCCCCATCAAACGTCTCCTTCGGCTTAGTCGGTAGAAGCATCCGGTCGCTAACCCACAGAGAAGCCAACCCCATCTTCTCAGCTTCCTCCGCGACACGCAAAATTGAGTTAGGGGAAACAATCGTTCCATATTGCGGGAGAGCAATCCCTACAGCGACGCTCGATTCATCTGATCGACTGATGGCGCTTGGCACTAGGCTCAACGGTTCCCAGCTTCAATTTAAAGGCCGGCGTTTCCCTCGGTTTGGACGGATTAATAGCCCATAAAATGCTGAGCGGGCAAGACTATCCACCATTAACCCAATCACGTCCCACCATTGTGTAGATTAGTTCTAACATCTAAGCGCACGGCGTTCGAAGTGTGAGGTCACTGAAAAAAGGTAGATGGTTTAGAGGAAGGATTTGTCTACGTGTTGGGGTTGATTGTACCGAGGATCAATGCCCCGGTGTCGACTAGCACGATGAGCCCGGAGTTTGCGGGTGACTCTATGGGGTCGGCCGATGTCAGCATCTGCCCGTTCACTGTCTTGGCAAAGGGTAGGATTCCCTGGGGTGATGAGGTGAACGTAGGCACGCAGCCTCCGCTGGAGATGCCCTCAGCGCTGCAAAAGACTAGGAAGCCGTGGAGGACAACGCTGAAGTCGCCAAGGTTCTGTTGCGGCGCGTCGCCCACGACGTGGTCATGGAAGAAAGGCACAGGGCCCCCCTGTGGGACGTCGGTCTGTGGCGCGACTACATAGAAGGGGTCAATTGTGGCTTTGGGTGTCGCGAGAAATGGGGCGTGGACAAACGTCATCTTGATCTGGACCTCGTTCACCCAAACCATCTCGAAGCAGGGCGAAATTCCGCCATTATCATTGCAATTCGGAACGCCTGCGGCCTGGGTATGGGGAACGGCTGTAAAGACGAGTGTCAGGGCGGCGATGGTCATTATAGCGATGCGGATACGGGTAGTATTTTCGGAATGGGTCATTTTCCTGCGAGTCCTTTTCTTGATCGAACATAAGAGATTATGCCTTTTTGCCACGAGCAAGGACATTTGAGACTTCTAGCCGAAGCGAGGAAAGACACCCCGCACATTTGGTGGAATAGAGATAGCGCAATTACATAGCTCTCTTTTGAGAAAATTTTGCTACCAGGGTGGTTTTCCTGGCTGTTGCTGCGTCATTGGTGGTGGTATTTCGTGACGAACGATTCTTTCTCGTGCCAGGTAGAACGCTGTCCCGTAGAGTGCGGCTGGGATGGCGGCGAGGAAGCCTGTGAAGAGGAGTACTCCGGTGCCGAAGTATAGTGTCCAGAATCCCCCGCTGCCGAATGGGAGGAGGAACACGTTGACGACCCCGAGGAATATCGATATTCCGTAAGCTGTCCAGAGTAGCGTGTGACCATTGCTTCTCTGGAGGGAGTATGTAAGGAGGACTTCTGAGAGTCCGAAGATTGCGCCGCCGATCAGGAATACGATGCCGAATAGACCTACGACTGAGGCGCCAAGCCCCGACGAGATTCCGTAGGTCAAGGCAAAGAAGAATCCGAATATCGTGCCCGCGATCCCGACGACGAAGAATATGAGAGCTAGTGTAGTATTGCGGATGTGGTCTGCGCCGAAGGGTTCTCGTCCGATGTAGACCAGGATTCCCCCGATAAAGCCTACTATTCCGCCGATGAACCCTGCGAAGGGAATCCAGGCGATCAAGACGCCGATGACGAGTAGGAGTAGCCCTGTGAGAGTGTTGTTTATCTTGTTTGTTCGCGCGACCTCCCAGGAGTTTGCGGGATACTGGTAAGGATAGTACTGCTGGGCGGGAGGCGGAGCATAACCCATCGGGGGGAGCGTGGGAGCTGGGACAGTTACTAGTGATGTGCCGCAGGTACTGCAGAAACGCGCAGTTGGGGTGTTGCTTGCACCGCATCTAGGACATGTTACAACGGACATTGTCTGCGAGACCAGCTCTTTCCTATACAATTGTTGGAATTAACTTTTGAGTTGGTTTGGGTCTGGTCCCGAATTCCGGCGGACCTGAGTCTAACCCCTTGCTATGCGTCCATGCGGACGAGTTCTAGAGGCGTCAGGTAGCGCTGTTTCCCATGGTCACGTTCAAGTTTTCGAAATAGTGGTGAATTAACGTGTTTACTGAGGTAACGAGTATTTGTCTGAATGCTGACAAGGTCCCTAACGGATCCGTCAATGGATCAGCTGTGAGAGTAACCTGGTAGTTTCCGTTCGTCTGGTAGGTGTGTGAGACAACCGACCCCGCGCCAGTCGAAGAGTCTCCGAAGTCCCAAGCGTAGTTTGGGCCTCCAGTCTTGGTGAGGGAGTAAGTCACCTGGCCATTGTAGACAGGCGTCGTGTCTCCTTGCCTGTAGAGACTCACGATCGTCGGATCCTGGCAGAGGTTGAGGTTCGTCTGGCTAACTGGTTCAAGAAAATAGTCCCGACTGTTGCCGTTGATTGCAAAGGATTCGTTCGAATACCGACGAGGAAAGCATTGCCAATTGATGTGTGAGTTTAGAGCTTCTTAGAACTCTGACGCGGAATTTAAAGTAAAATGAGTTTTCCGACATGAGTGATTGGATTTGTATGCGATTGTACACGCGCTCTTTAAATCAAATCCTACCTCTCATGCTACGTCTGAAAATAACATGGTACGCATGAAAACTATTTCGACATTCGCCATACTGCTTATAGTAATTGGCCTCAGCTCTGTGAGCTCTATCCACCCAGGGAGAGCGACTTCAATGACCCTTTACGCATTCAACCAACATTTCAACGAATGCGTTGGAGCGGGGGGCTCCACGGGAAACATATACCTATATTCCAATACTGGTCCCTATGGAATGACTTGGGTCGCGGTAGTTCTATTTGGCCTTAATGGCGGAGACAACGGACAATACGCGAGTTTTGACTTTACCATATTCGACAACGGACAGAGCGGCATTGACAAGGGAGACTTTGGCGCTTCAACGCTCAATTGGATTCAGCAAGGGATATCATTTTCGGGCAGCATGACTGCCTCTTTTGTTCAGGGCCTTAACTTGGTTTTGGACGTAAACAACCCCGATTCCGCGTCCCAGTGCTTCAATGTTTACGTTACGTTGTGGTATTATTGAGGCAACCAAGATGAGAAAGACAGCTCTGATAGGATTAGCAATCGTCATTCTCGCGGCTTTAGCTACGGGGGTCCTAACAGCATTCGCACAATCAAGTTCCCAGCCACAAAGCAGTTCGCCTGATCCTCAACCTGGCTACACCTATTTCGTCGTCTATAGGCAAACTGATGGTTTCATCGTATATGCTTCTGGCTGTCCTCCTTCTCCTGCAAATTGCATACAAACTGTGCAATCGGGACAATCTATAATGTATATCACTGATCAACCAGTATTGGTGAAACAACTCTTCGCCGACGCCCACAACTCAAATCTAGGAAACTGGCATGTCAATCTCCAGACCAACCAATTGGTGACCACGGGCACAACGAGTTCTGCTTCCGTCGCTCAGGCTTTTAGAGTCTCGCTGTTCGGTACTCTATTGCCCGCGTTAGCCTCTCTGGGTGTAGCTGCGTCGGGTACCTTGGTCTGGAGAAGAGCATTTAGGCGCCCATAAAACTCGAACTCCCTTCCTTTTTTGGTGGTTCCGAAAGGTCACAGCACACAAGCCGCGCATAACCCCTTTTGGAGATATTTAATTCAAGTTCTTTCCGTCGTAGAGCCGATGGACACAACCGCGCTTTTCCTTCTGTCTCCCACTTAACAATCCCCCGCGGCTTCTTCAGCTACAATCAGTTAGGCTTGGAAGCTAATCCTCATTTCTATTCTCGATTGGTGCAAATATGGTGCTGGAAGTGCAAGCGAGCCACCTTGGGACGGTCCAAGCTCACTGTTACCATCCACGGTTACCGGATCCGTTACCAGCAAAGAGTCCTCAATTACGGTTGAGTCTTGCGATACAAACTTCGTGTTTGGGAAGTTCTCAAGAAGCAGCGCAGGTTTCAATCTATATCCCATGATCGCAGATGGTACGGAGAACGACCTGACTGTCCCTAGGAAACGCCTTGAAAATAGCCTGAGGGTCCACGACGATGTTAATGTCAGCGGGAGACCTGCGATCGGCGATACGGACAGGTTGATCAGTCTGGTGCTAAAATCTGGTCCGCTGACAACGCTCCAGAAAAAAAAGGTATGAAGGCGAGTCTCGCGACGCAGAACTGGAAGATCCTGTTTCCGGTTCTAGGCTAATGCGACTGGCTTCTCTATGCCTTCGGCTTAGACTCTGCCTTCGCTGGCTTGGCTTCCTTCGCAGCGGGCGGTTTGTCTTCCTTGCCAGATGCAGGTTTCGCTTCGTTGCCTGCTGGAGCCTTCGCTTCTTTCGCTGGTGCAGCCTTGGCTTCCTCCTTCTTCTCTGCCGGCTTCGCTTCAGCTTTCTTTTCGGCGGCCGGTTTCGGCGCTTTGGCAGCTGGGGCTGCGGGCTTCTCCTCTTCAGTCTTCTTCTTCGCGACCCGCTGATCCTTCGGAAGCATCCGGTTCTTCAAATAAGCAGGAACGATATCCGCAGATTTAGCGTCCTGATAAATCTCGACCATGCAGGTAGCGGAGGATCCTCCAGTCCGCGTCGCAATACTCTTCACAAAGACCCGGTCGACTGGTGCCTTGAAATGTTCAGAGGCAAGCTTCCGCACCGTCAGCCGGTCCGGTGTTCCTGCTCCTTCGTGGTGAACAACTAGCTTTGCTTCGCGTCGTCCCAGCAGGTTGTTAGTATGCTCTTCGACTACTTCAAAGCTCAACTCTTAGCAACCTCCGCAACCGCTTCAGCTCCACTAACAATTACGCTGTTAATCTGCAACGTCTCTTCCGATATGACTCGTCCTCTAATGAGCTTTCTCTGCCGCTCACCATCATCACTCGGCCGATATCCTACTCCGGCTGAGAGCAGAGCCCTCTTCCGAGCAGCCCCCTGAATATCAAACCGCATCGGCACACCATCCTTATCCGTCCCACCAGTAATCCGCAACTTCACATTCCCCAGCCCGAGAAGTTTCCCATCAACCTCTTCTCCAATACTCTTCCCTACCAGAGCCTGCGCTTTTGTTCCTTCCAGCGAGGCCGCCTTCGACGTCTTGCTCTTCGGGTCTGAGACTATGAGCTGAAACTTTACCAACTAGTTATCCTCAATCGGGAGAGCGTCGAGCTTTCCGCTTAATAAACGTCAAGAATTCGGCTAATCCTATATCTCAAATCAGCCATCTGATCATCAGGACATTCTCGTTGCTTTTCAAGTCTCGATGGCTGGAGCTGAGACCGCTCCTAAAAGCCTCGTCTATTCTCGGCCTGGTCATAGGTGGAATCGGCAGCTGGAAGACCTTGTCGCTCGTGGGTCCGGGACTGCCCTCCGCATTCTTCTCCCCGATTTACTTGCCGGGCATAGTCTTCCTCCTAATCCTCCTGCTATTTGGAGGTCCTCTAGCATTCGCCTCGGCTCTCTGTCTCACGCTCCTCTCCTTGACGGACGAGCAGAACGATGTTCTCGGCTTCCTTTCCTTAATGGGCTCCATCACTGCGTTGGTTGTCCTTCCCTTCTTCGCTCTCTTCTCCACATGAGCATCGAGAATAATTCGACCAAGTGTCTGGATTACGCATCAGGTTTCGGTCAACCAACAGAACTTGACGTGGCTCCCGCTGTGAGAGTTGGCAGCTCGCTAAGAAGCGCGAGCTCTCCCGGACTCAGGTAATCTCTGAACTTTGAAGAGAGCACTCTGGAATGCTGTACCGGAACATCGACGTAGAGAACGTCCCCTTCGTTGATCTGTCGTCCAACCATTGGCTTGTCAATAGAAACCGCGACTTGTTTCCCGGCACCAGCCTCTCCAACATCTTTCCCTTGGTCTTGGATCCGGACAACCTGTCCGATGCGCTGTCCCCTGCTGTTGATGAGCGGATACTTCGGCTTGATGATCCCATCAAGCACTTCGACACCGACTATTGCTGGATCACTCCGGCGAAAGACGAATCCCTTCAACAGTTTGATCTTGCCTGGTCTAATCAAAAGGTCCATCTCGGCCTTCGCGCCCGCAAGTCTCTGAGCCTCCACCCATCGAGAATACTCCTCCAGTACATGGTAGAGGACATCTCCCTTGAAGACGGGAATCTTCGATAGTGCGATCTCCTCTTCCGCATCTGGCAGCAGCTTCACGCCAAAAGCTAGGACCACACCCAGGTACTGGTCCTTGACGCGCACAGCCTTCGCTTCAACAACATCCCTCCTCGAAACATCACCGACATCAGCGAGTCGAACCGGGATCTTCGACGCTTCCAATGACGTCGTCAGTGCCTCAAGCGAGCCGAGAGCGT
>Ga0209057_1002251_pt1 | contig 14954 bp, 10 predicted proteins | sample GraSoiAngelo_146_FD_185903 | JGI IMG/M metagenome (GOLD analysis project Ga0209057, IMG submission 185903) | Grasslands soil microbial communities from the Angelo Coastal Reserve, California, USA - 14_1009_05_30cm (SPAdes) (version 2) | ecosystem: Environmental > Terrestrial > Soil > Grasslands ... | reverse complement strand
GTCCCACGCAAACGAACAGCAGGAGCGGCAGAAGCTTCGCCACCGTGATCACAGTGACTGCGCCTGCACCTTGGCGCACACCGCGGATGTTAATTAGTACGAGCGAACCGTAAACGGCGACCATCACGATGATGCGCATCACTGGACTGCCGAGGAATGGGACGACGAGCGCGACTGAATTCGCGAGAACGTTCACGACGCCAGCAACCGCTCCGAGTGCGGTTAAAAAGTAAAGCATGCCGGCGAGGAATCCGACGTAACGACCGAACGCGACTTCGACATACGCGTACAGCCCACCTGTCAGCGATACCCGACTGCCCGCAATCGCGAAGCAAGTGACGAACAAAACCATCGCAACCGCGCAGCAAACAAATGCGAGTGGAGCAGCGGGCCCAAGTCCTTTTGCAACCGTTGCCGGAATCACGAAAATTCCTGCACCAATTGTCGAGCTGACAATGTTGGCAGTCAGAGCTGGAATTCCGATGCCGCGGACCAACTGATGATCGACGCGCTCCGCTTGTTGGATCGAGAGCGTCGCATGATCGGCCATCGTTGCATCCTGGGTGATTCAGTTGTCTAAGGCAAGAGTGCGAGCTAAGCTTCGCGGCCAAGGCGCTGTTCCTATCGCCGCGTGTTTTGCAATGGTTTGGATATTCGGGTTACGAAAATTCGCGGAAACTGAAAGCTTGGATTTTTCTATGGATCTGGGGCGTTCGAATTTGGAGTTCAAATCCCGGCCCGGATCTCAATATGCTGTGGTTAGCCCTGCCGAAAACCCTTCCAATTGTGTGTTTTTCGCTTGTAACCCTTGCACGCTTACTGTAATGACCTCCTGAGGCCCGAGGTTTTTGGCCCACCATGCATTTACAATCGCTCGAGCTCCTCGGTTTCAAATCGTTTGCCGATAAAACGATTTTCAATTTTCACGAAGGCATCACCGCCATTGTCGGGCCCAATGGCTGTGGAAAATCAAATGTGCTCGATGCAGTACGCTGGGTCCTGGGCGAACAATCCGCCAAATCCCTTCGCGGCGACGAGATGGCGGACGTCATTTTCAATGGCACCGACACACGCAAGCCAGTGGGTCTTGCGGAGGTCTCTCTCACTTTCAGTGATTGCGAAACCGAGCTGGGCATTGATTGGCACGACGTTCGGGTAACGCGACGGGTATATCGCGATGGCAATTCTGAATATCTGCTCAATAAGACGCCCTGCCGTCTTCGCGACATTCAAAATCTTTTCGCCGACACCGGCGTCGCACGGGCCGCTTATTCGATGATGGAACAAGGCAAGATCGACATGATCTTGAGCTCGCGTCCGGAAGATCGCCGTGCGGTTTTCGAAGAGGCGGCCGGCATCACAAAATACAGAAACCAGAAACGCGAGGCGCTGCGCAAGCTGGAAGCCACAGAAGCAAATCTCTTACGCATCGGTGACGTCATTAAAGAGGTAAAGCGGCAGATCGGTTCATTGCAACGGCAGGCGGGCAAAGCACGACGTTACCAGGGATTACTTGTCGATCTACGAACACTCGACACCCATCATTCGCGGAAGCAACTCGATTCGCTGCAAACAGAACTTACCGGATGTCACGCGGAAATCGCGCGCGCCAATGAATCCGAGCAGGAGATCCGGGCTAAGATCGACATGAGCGAAAATCAACTGGCCGAGCGGCGCAGTGCCATGGACGAGATCGACACACAAATTGCCGATGGCCGGACTGAGTTACAACGTTTCGAAAGCGAAATCGCGGGGCATCAAAATCGAATCCAGGTAAACCGTCAACGCGCCGATGAACTAACCGAGCTGATCGAGCGCTTTCGAAAAGATATCGCCGTGGCCAAGGCAAAACGCGTTCAACAAGAAAAAGAATTACAGGACGCGAATGCCTTGATCGAAAAAACAAACGAAGTCCTTCAAGGGAAAGAAACGGAGTTGGCTAAGCTTACGGCCCTCATTTCGCAGCTTCGTGCGGAGCAGAGTGCGCACAAGTCGAAATCTGAGGCACTGCGCCTGGCAGGCTCAAAAAATGAGAACCGGATAGCCGAGCTGGACGACGAGATCTCTGGAATTGCGGTTCGCCGCGAAATAACCGAGGAAAATCGGCGCAATATCGACAAAGGAGTTTCGGACGCGGACGCCGCGCGCAACAGAGTTCAGAAAGAGATCGGCGTCGCGCGCATGGCGATGGGGACCGCACGAACAAATGTCGATTTTCTAAAAAGCAAAGCGCAGGCCAGAGAAGAAAAACTACGCGAGCAGCAACGGCTCCTGGCTAGGACAGAAAAAGATCTCGTCGAAACCGAGCGTGCGCTCGCGGAAAGAGAATCGCGTCTCCAGATTCTGCGCCAGCTTAATGAAGAAGGCGAAGGCCTCGCGGAGGGGTCGCAAGCTGTTCTCAAAGGGCTTCACGATCGGTCGCGAATCCAGCCGGCGCTCGCTGGAGCCTTTGTCTCAAGTCTTGAGATCGATCCAGAGTATATTGCAGCGATTGAAGCTGCCTTGGGCCGAAATCTGCACGCGATCGTTCTGAAAGATGCCGAACTGGCGACTGAAATCATAACGGCCTTAACGAAAAATAAACTAGGTCAGGCTGCGCTGGTTCTTCCGGAATTCTGTCGCGCCTCGCCGAGAACTCCCGCAGCCCTTCCCCAGACAGCCCTTGCCTGGGCGACCGACAAAGTGAAAGCGCCAGACTCATTTGCGCCACTCGTAGCGGAATTGCTCCACAATGTCGCAATTTTCCGCGATCTCGACGAAGCCTTGTCTTTCAAAAAAGATGGAAACGGCTTAGGAGCCGCCACCCTCGCTGGTGAATTTATTTCAGCGGAAGGAATTGTCTTTGGTGGCAGCCGTGACCCCTCGGCCGAATCCCTGCTCGAACGCAAAGCGCGGATTTCGATGCTGAGTGCAGAATATTCCGATATCTGCAACGAGCGCGACGCATTGTTGCAAAAACGTGGCAAAGCAAGCGCAGGATTGGAGAAAGCGAAGAATGATTTCGAGCAAGCCCAAATTCAGTACGGGGCTGCCGATCAGGAACAGTCCACTTCCGAAAATAGAATTGTCGTCCTCGAACGAGAATTGCAGGACAACGACCAAAAGATCGACCATCTCCGGTCGGAACAGACGACTCTCGCGCAACAGATTCAAGCAGCGGGTGAGCGCATTACGAAGCTCGAGCAAGAATTAACTGCAGAGCGCGCTAGCTTGGAGGAGCAGCAAGCCCGGCGCTATTCTATCGAAGCTGCGCGGGAAAACGCGACAAAGCGGGAAAACGATGCTGCTGAACAAATAAACGAGATTCGTCTTGCGCTCGCCACTGAAAGGCAGCGTTATGAAAATCTCGTCGCGCAACGCGAGCCCATGATTGCGCGCGCGACCGAGCTTTCCGAGACAGTCGCAGCTCGAGAGACAGAGATCGTTAATTTCGAAGAACGACTGGCTGCGCAAGCGGCCGAATCGAAGAGCGCTGAAACTGCCATTGAGAAACAAATTGCACAACGCGCCGATTTGGAGGCAGCCGTTGCCGTCCTCATCAATCAGCGGGCGGAACGATCATCCGCGACGAACGAGATGGAATCAAATGTGCGCGCGGCACGAAACACATTGAATGAACTGCACGATTTGCGTTCGAAACATCAAGTTCGCGAGACGCAACTACAGCTGCAGATTGACAATCTCGCCGAACATATTTCCCACCGTTATCAGCTCAATCTCCGTGAGTTCGCGCCCGATCAAATCGTATTCGAGAAAACGTTACGCGCACAATTGAAGCGGCGCGCTGGTGGGATCGAGCGCTCGGCGCTCGATGCTAATAATGGCGGCGAAGCCTCGTCGAATGAGACGTCGCGCTCGGAGAGTACGATCCACCTGGATGTCGATCTTGCCAAAGCAGACGTGCAAAAGCTGATTACTGACCTTGCGCGCCAGCTCGACAACATGGGGCCAGTCAATCTCGACGCCGTTCACGAATACGACGAACTCGAAGAGCGCCATCATTTTCTCGAAAATCAAAACAACGATCTCAATGCGGCGCGCCGGGAGTTGCTCGATGTTATTGCGCGAATCAACGCGACCACGCGGAAATTATTCGCCGAGACCTTCACTCAAGTGCGCGTAAACTTCCGCGAAATGTTTTCTGAACTTTTCGGCGGCGGTCGCGCGGATTTGTCCTTGCTTGATGAGAACGATCCCCTCAATTGCGGGATTGAAATCAGCGCCAGGCCCCCAGGCAAACAACTGCAAAGCGTTTCGCTGCTAAGTGGCGGCGAGCGCGCCATGACGGCAGTGGCGTTATTGTTTGCGATCTACATGGTTCGGCCGAGCCCTTTTTGCATTCTGGATGAAGTTGATGCGCCGCTCGATGAAGGCAACATCAACTGTTTCATCCGTGTGCTCGAACGATTCGTTGCCCAAAGCCAGTTTATCATCATGACACACAACAAGCGCACCATAGCGAAGGCGGATGTGCTTTACGGAATTACAATGGAGGAGCGCGGCGTGAGCAAGCTTGTTGGGATGAAGTTGACCGCGCCGCGAGAAGCTTCGACCGAAGTGGCATCGAACGGACACGAACAAGGTCCGGCTCAACGTCATTTTCCACTCGCAGAGTCTGGGGCCAAGCGCAGTTTGGCCGCTACACGATGATGGTCTCTTAGCCCGTTCAAAAATTTACAGGCAATATGCCTGTGCCATTCAAAAAAATTTTTGCGCGCCTTTGTCGATCTTGCGTAGAATTGGTGGATGCTTCAGACGGCGCCGCGCAGGAAGAAATCCATAGCATCGAAGGCGGCGCCACATGAGCGCTTCCTCGAAGCATTTCGTTGGATGCTGCTCGCGCGCACGCTCGAAGAAAAGCTCGTAAGTCTCTATCGCGGCGGTTTGATCACGGGTGGCGTCTACGTCGGGCGTGGGCAGGAAGCGGTTAGCGTGGCCTGCGGATTGTTTTTGCAAAAGGGCGACATCTTCGCGCCGCTGATTCGCGATCAAGCGGGACGGTCGGCGTTCGGCGAACCGCTTATCGATGTCACGCGTACTTATCTGGGCTCGCGACAGGGCCCAATGCGCGGACGCGACGGCAACATTCATCGCGGCCGACCACGGAACAATCAGCTCGCCATGATTAGTCACCTCGGCGCAATGGTCTCGGTCACGGTCGGTGCTCTGATGGCGAAGCGATTCCGCGGCGAAAAAAACTTTGTCGGCCTGAGTTGCATCGGCGAAGGCGGGATGCAAACCGGCTCGTTTCATGAAGGCATGAACCTCGCCGCTGTCGAACAGGTGCCGCTCGTCGTCGTTGCAACGAACAATCATTACGCCTATTCAACTCCGAACGAACGCGAGTTTGCGTGTCACGATCTGGTTGACCGCGCGATTGGCTATGGCTTCGAAGGCTGTACGGTCGATGGAACTGACCTTACAAACTGCCTCGATGTGATCGGCAGCGCGGTAAAGCGTGCGCGAGCGGGGCGTCCACCGCAATTGGTCGTCGCTTCCATCCTACGCCTATCTGGTCACGGCGAGCACGACGACGCGAGTTACGTGACGGAGGAGATCAAGCGTGAACCGTTCGCGCGAGATTGTTTGAAGGTTGCCGAGCAGACGATTGCTGATCTTAATTTGGTCGACGCCGAGACTTTACGCGAGTGGCGCAAAGACGCAGCCGCACAAGTGGATCAAGCGATTTCAGCCGCGCAAAAGGAGGCCGCGCCCGAAGCTGACGAAGAAGAGTGGTACGCGATCTCGATGCGAGATCTTGTCGATTCTCTCGAATGAGCATCACGTACCTGGAAGCTATCCGCGAAGCGCAGGCGAAGTTGCTCCGCGATGATAAACGCGTTTTTATTTACGGACAGGACGTCGGCGGAACGTTCGGCGGCGCCTTTAAAGCAACGAAAGGTCTCGCGAAAGAATTTCCGGGCCGCGTGTTGAACACGCCAATCAGTGAAGACGCGATGGTTGGCACCGCGATCGGGGCCGCGATGCATGGGATGCGGCCGATTGTCGAAATGCAATTTGCCGACTTTTCCAGCACCGCGCTCAATCAAATTTTAAACAACGCCGGGACGCATTATTGGCGGACGGATGTTCCGGTCCCCATCACCGTGCGTTTACCCTCGGGCGGCACCAAAGGCAGCGGGCCCTTTCACAGTCAGTCGATGGAATCGGTTTACGCGCATTATCCGGGGCTGATCGTCATGACGCCGGCCACGGTGGAAGACGCATATAGCATGCTTATCGAAGCCGTAGCGATTGACGACCCCGTCGTCTACTGCGAACACAAATATCTCTATTACCACCTGAAGGCGGAGAACCTGCCGACCGAAAGCTTGCCCACAGGCAAAGCGCGCATAGCGCGTGAAGGTCGCGACCTCACCATTGTCACTTACAGCGCGATGCTGCACGAAGCACTGGCGGTCGCGGAACAGCTAGCCACCGAAGGTTTTGAAATTGAAGTTGTCGATCTTCGCTCCGTTAAACCACTCGACACCAATAGCGTTCTTGCCTCGGTCGCGCGCACGGGACGCTTGCTTTGCGTCGGCGAATCATTTCCGTGGGGCGGCGCAACGGCTGAGATAATTGCCCGTGTGACTGCGGAAGGTTTTCATCTGCTGGACGCAGCGCCGCAGCGTCTCAACGCCAAGGACACGCCGATCCCGTACCACCCGAATCTGTGGTCAGCGCATCGTCCAAACGCAAAAGAGATTGCGAGAAAGGCCCGTGCTTTGCTTCGAGAATAAGAATTTATGCCGCAAGTTCCCATCATCATGCCGCAGCTTGGCGAATCGATCGCCGAAGCCACGATTGTCGACATCAAAGTGAAACCCGGCGACGAGGTCTTGGTTGATGAGGAAATTATCGATGTCGAAACGAACAAGGCCGTCATGGGCGTGACCACGCCTTGCAAAGGCAAGATCGACAAAATCACCGTGCAGATGAAGGAAACGTATCCGGTGGGTGCGGTGCTCGGTTACGTCGAAGCCAGTGAAGAAGACGCCGCCCGGTTCAAGAAAACGGTTTCAGAACCGCCGAAGGGAATGGCCATGGAAGTTCCCGGACGCGAAGAACAAGCTGCTGTCGCTGTGCGCCAGAGGGATGGCGAAGGTGTAAGACGTACCGGCGGTTTACCTGTTCCGGCTGCTGCAAAAGGCGCCGGATTTTTGTCCCCGCGAGTGCGAGCGCGCATGGAGGAGTTGGAACTGACTAACGCTGATCTTGCCGGGATTCCTCCGACCGGCGCGGGCAACCGTGTCACGATTAAAGATCTCGAGAGTTTTTTGCGCAAGATCGAGAACCAGCAAACCGAAGAAGCTTCCGCGCTCCGTGCCGGCGTTGCTGATGCGATGCGGCGCAGCTGGAGTCGGCCGCTTGCAACGATTGGTTCTTCCGTATGCCTTGATGGCGTGTTGCAAGATCGACAATCGCGTGAGCCAAAACCCGGCCCAGCGCTCTATGCGGTGCGTGCTCTTGCGCTCGCGCTCGCCGAAAATTCATTGGCGGCATCAAAGTTAATCGGCGGTCGAGTGGTGCAATCGAGTTCAATCGATGTCGGAGTGGCCGTGGAAGCCGAGGATGGAATCATGGTGCCGATTATTCGCTCCGCGGACAAGACGTCTCTTGTCGATCTTACGGCGAAATACAAGGAGCTGGTAAACCTTGCGCGGCAACGTCGCATTTCGCCTGATATGCAAGCCGGCGGTATCGCCGCGGTCTCGAATTTCGGAACGTTCGGCGTTGAATGGGGGACGCCGATTCCACTGCCCGATCAGACGTTGCTGCTCGGCCTCGGCATGGGGAAGAAGGTCCCCTCGTGGGATGAATCGAAACAGCAATTTGTTCCAAAGACCGAGGCGCAGATCACATTGAGCTTCGATCACCGCAGCATCGATGGTGGCGGCGCAGGACGCTTACTCAAACGCGTAATCGAGCTCCTGGAGGACCCGAGAAACCTGTAGCGCGCCTTTATCCGCTCGGAAATCGCAGTAAAAAAGCTAAGTATTACCACCAGAGCGCAAGCGACGGCTGTACCGCTTCCCCACATCAACCAAGATGGCCTGTAAGTGAGAGTCAGTCGTCCCTTTGAACCGGCCGGAACTTCGACGATCGGAAATAATCCGCGATAAGAAGTGACCGCGAATTTGTGATTGTCGAGTCGCGCCTCGTACCCGCGAAAATAGGGGCGTGAAAAAGTCAGTAAGGCGGGCCGGTCGCCGCTTGGGACGTCGACATTTGTCTCCACGTGATTTCGCGAATCGTTGACTCGTGAAACGGTCGCGGACACAAATTGCTCGTTAGGCCGCGAATCAATCGAAGGGACCGAGCGCACACGCGCGAATGGCGCACCGCGCCGATGGAAGACTCGCCCTTCATCTGCGGAACCGATTACCTCCCATTCAGATGCCGGCTGAGGCACAACACCTAACTCTCGCGCAACAACGATCCCGTCCACGCCAAGCAGTGCCAGTTCACCATCTTGGCTAGCCTGATAATTGAGCAAGTAATCTCCCATTGCCGGATTAATCTCGCCGTGAATCGTGGTCGCGAATTCGCGCGCCACGCCAGCTGGCCGAATCGGGCTGTAACCGTTAATGAAGCGCAATCTCGCCCACATCGATGTGCTCCCGGGACGCACAATTTGCCCGACCGGCTGTAGTTTTTTTTCAATTCGGTATGTGTGCTCCGCCCAGGGATAGATGCTGAGGTAAAGGCGCTGCGGATCGAGCGGTGAAGGTTTGAGCAACATTTGCGAGAGATTGTATTTCGGAACACCGCCGTTCGGCGGGATGCAGAGATATGTCACAAGCAGCGCTAAAAATGTGATCGCCGCAGGAATCCATTCGCGAACCTTGGCATTGCGGAAAAAAACATCGGTGAAATACCAAAGCGCAGCCAGACCAAGAAAAATCCAGGTCAACGGGAAAGCATAGCGGCCCCCGACACGCAGGCTCGCCATCATAACGGCAGTCAATACGAGAAAAACGAATCCAAGCGCACCAGGATTACTTGCCAGGCGAACGAATCTTGAAGCCAGGTCCGACGACCCGGGCTTTAGCGGATCTTGCAAAGATCGCAGCGCTTCCACCGCGCAAAGCCCCAGGATGAGATGGAAAAAAGGAAGCCAGCGAAAGCTCCAACGAAATACTCCGGCGGTCGGTAGCATCGCGAGCAGGAGCACGAGCAAGAGTAAAGGAAGCTCCCATTTTATTTGCCTAACGAGTTTGCGACCACAGCCGATGAGTCCAGCAAGAAGCGCTACTGTTGACACGAGGCCGCACGACAGTTCCGTCGCAGTGTGCGGAACATAATGAGTGGAAAAATCGGCCCATTTCGCGGTCCAAGATGGAAGAATGAGTCCGGGAAGGGCGGCGGGCGGAACCAGCCATTGCCAATGCGCGGACGCAGCTTGCAGCTCGCGCGCTGAGCCGTGAACCAAATCGAGAATCGCGAGCCACGCGGGCGTTGAAAGTCCGAAGCCGAGCGCGACGCCGAAAAGCATCGGCAAGATCGACCGGATAGTACGCGTTTGACCGACCGATTTGATCGACAGCCACGCAATCAGGAGCAGCAACATCAAAACCGTGTAGGGAAAACCGCCGGTGATGAGCAGGTACACGAACGGCGCTGACCAGAGAAATCGCCATTTCGTTCGTTGTCTATCCAGCGCGCGCTCTGCTCCCCACCATGCCCAGGGCAGCCAGGCGAACGCACCCAGCGCGCCGAACCAATCTGTCGCGCCCCAGCAGATAATCCAACCGTTCAAGGACGCTACGAGCGCGACAAAGATCGACAATGGAATTGAAAACCGGCGATCCCGCGCGAGCAAAAATGCGCCGACCGCCAGGACAAAAAGATGCGTGATGGAAAGAGCTGCAGCCTGCTGGGGAAACGTGAGAGGAGATTTCCAGATGACCACGACGGCCGTATTTACAAAAAGCGAAAAAGTTCCGTACTGAAATTCGCCGGCGAGATTGCCGCAGACCCAGGAATAGGGACTCAAGAGCGGCCAATCGCCTTCAGACCAGCTGCGCGCGACATCGGCGAATACGGGCAGGACTGACAATTCATAATCGTCATTCCAAAAAACGAGTGGATCGTGCCAGAGCAGGAGTAGGCAAAATCCGACGACGATCAGTCCGGCACCGATGGCGCCAAAAAAACTGTAGGGCGTCTGTGTCAGACGCCAGGTACTTTCGATGTCGCCTGGTTCGCGGCGTTTCACAGAAACGCCCTACAAAACCACGGGCTTGCCTTCAGTCATGACGAGGACCTTCTCCTCGATGCCGTGCTCGCGCGCGGACGCAAGCAATCTTTCCGGAGGTTCATGGAGCGGCTCAAACCCGAGGCGAAAAGTTCCGTAATGCATCGGTACCAAAGTTTTAGCGTGAAGTTCGAGGAAAGCTTTCACGGCCTCTTCCGGATTCATGTGAACTTCGCGGCCGGTTGGTGCCTCATAAGCGCCGATCGGAAGCAGGGCGATGTCGATCTTGTAGCGCTCGCCGATTTCTTTGAACCCGGGGAAATAAGCGCTGTCGCCGCAATGAAAAATCGTGCGGCCATCCATCGCGATGACGAATCCGCCGAAGTCGCGATGTAAATCTGCAAGAAATCGCGCGCCCCAGTGATGACACGGCGTAAGCGAAATCTTGAGGGGTCCAAGTTCCACTGTCTGCCAGTAATCGAGCTCGTGCACAATGTGGAAACCAAGATCATGCACCAGATTTCCCACGCCTATCGGCACGGCAATCGGCTGATCGGCAGCCACGCGCCGCAATGTGCGCCGGTCCAGATGATCAAAGTGGGCATGCGTCACGAGAACGAAATCGATCGAGGGTAAGTGATGAATTTCGAAACCCGGCTGCTTCAGTCTTTTAATCACTTTGAGCCACTTCGACCAGATCGGATCAATCAAGACATTAACCTCGTGCGTTTGAATCAAAAACGAAGCGTGCCCAATCCAGGTGATGCACACTTCGCCTTCCCGGATTTTCGGAAATTGCGGCCGCGCATGATTGCCAGCGCGCTTGGTGAAAAGCGAAGGAATCAGGACGCTGGTCAGAAAATTGCGCTTGTGCCAGTCGGCTCGTGGACGCAAGCGGACACGCGTGGAACGCTTGGTAGCCGCGCCATCCCCGAATGTCTGGCGAACGATATTCCTCCGGCTTTTCTTTGGAAAACGAATGGGCACTTTCGCGAGAGCATATAAGCTAGCCCCAGTGAAGCAAAAGCTTTTGCACCGATGGGCGATGATCACCGACAATCGCGGTTGATTGAATGGGAATTCCGGGTTGAGTTGTGCGCGATATGCGCGGTTGGAAAATCTTAATTCCGTTTGTTTTGATCTGTTCGGGGGCGGCAGCGATGGAATCGCGCTTGCCGTTCAGCACGGTGTTTAAAGGACAGGACCAATTCAATCGACTGGTTGCGAAGGCCAAATCGGGGAATTGGCAAGCGCTTCCGATCGGTGAACGGACGGCGGTGGTCGGCCAGGCGTTGGTCGGCACGCGCTACAAACATTTCACACTCGAAATCGATAACCGGATCGAGTCGCCGTCAGTGAATTTTCAGGGCGTGGATTGTTGGACGTTTTTCGAAATCGCGCTCGGCTTCGCGCGGATGCTGAATGAGCCAGAATCGAATTGGACTCCGGAACGGTTGTTGCACTATATCGAACTCGACCGCTATCGCGGCGGCGAATGTACTGGCGAATATCTCTCCCGTTTGCATTATTTGGAGGATTGGCTTTACGACAATGACCGTCGCGGTCTGGTAGAGGACCTGACGCGCAATCTCGGTGGCCTCAGCGTCTCGCATTCCGCTCGCGAGATGAGTGTAGGTTGGCGGCACTACCGTTATCTCGCAGCAAACCGGTCGCTGCTCGGGCCGCTCGGCCGGATGGAAGCGAATGTTTCATCGCGCCCGCTCTATCAAATTCCAAAGAACCGTGTCGCTGGAATTGAATCAAAACTGCGCAGCGGCGATGTCATCGGAATTATTTCGCGCGACCGGAATGGGCTCTATTCAACCGCACACGTTGGCCTCGCACTCCGCACAAATGACGGCGTTCTGCATTTCATGCATGCCTCGTCACCGGGAAATTCCGGCCGCGTCATCGTTGACGCCGAGCTGTCGAAATATCTGTATCGCTACCGGACAGATAGCGGAATTCTCGTCGCACGTCCTTTGCGTTAGGCTTTTTCCCGCTCGTGAAATTCCGCGAGCAACTTCTCGAGTCGCTCAAGGGCCTCTTCCGCATCGACGCCATGTGCTTCGAGTGTAGCCGTGGCGCCGCAATCGAGGTTGGCGCGGAGGATGTCGATGAGACTGGCAGCCGAATATCGTTTTCCATCTTTTACGACCCAGATTTCCGATCGGAAACTGTTCGCGCGTTTGACGAACTCGGCGGCCGGCCGCGCATGCAGACCAAGCTCATTAGTGATGCGCACCTCGCGTTGCGCGGAGACGGACGCGCGCTTCTCGCCAAATCTCATGCCTGACTCGTGCCCCAGCGGCGATGAAGAAATTTTTCTATAGGTGAAAAGAAGATTTTATCCGCAAGCAAACCGATAACAACGATCACGAGCATGATGGCAATAACTTGATCCATTGCACTCAATTCCCGTCCATAATGCAGGAGCTGACCAAGGCCGAAACCGGTAAGGATCGTCACAAAGATTTCCGCCGCCATTAGCGAGCGCCAGGCAAAGGCCCAACCTTGTTTCATCCCGCTAACGATGAATGGCAGCGACGCCGGGAGGATGACCGTCAACCAGATATGCAAGCGCTTCGAACCCATCGTGAGCGCCGCGCGGCGATAGATCGGCGGAACATTTCGCACACCAGTTTCGGTGGCGATAACGACCGACCAAAGAGTGCCCATCACAACCACGAACAACATCGCCGCCTCGGTTTGCCCGAACCAAAGCAACGCGAGCGGAACCCAACAAACGCTGGGCAATGTTTGCAATCCCAGCGCCGTCGTTCCGAGAGTATCACGCAATAAATTCCAGCGAGCGATCAGAAGTCCGAGCGGCAAACCGACAACGATTCCGATGAAATATCCGATTAAAAGGCGACGCATCGTGATCACTGTTGCGTGGCCAAGTGTTCCATCCTCAATCGCACCCTTGAGATAATTTGCCACCTGGAGTGGAGACGGCAGCAATACCGGCGACCAGATCTTTGCGCGAAAAAACGCTTGCCACAGGACGAGAAGCACAACGAAAAAAAATGCAGCGGAAAGAAATCTCTTCATCTGCCGTCCTCGCGTTGCTCCTCGCTAAACTTTCTTAGCGAACGGATAATTTTCGTCGCGTAACCCGCGAGATCGACGCTATTGATATCGCGCGGTCGCGGCAGGTCTACGATAAATTCCTCCTGAATGCGACCGGGATGCGGTGAAAAAAGCAACACGCGCTCGCCCAGGCAGGCGGCCTCACGCACATTGTGGGTGACAAAGACGATTGTCTTTTTGCGCTCTTTCCAAATTCTCTGAAGGTCGCCGTAAAGTTGTTCCCGCGTTAGAGCATCCAGCGCCGCGAACGGTTCATCCATGAGAAGAACGCGCGGATTTGGCGCGAGCGCACGGGCTAAAGCCGCACGCTGTTTCATCCCGCCGGAAAGCTCGTGGATATTTGCGTGCTCGAAACGCGTCAGACCAACCAGTTCGAGGTAATATTTGGCGACGTCCCGGCGATCTTTGTTCGTCAAGTTGGGCTTCAGCTTCAAGCCGAAAAGGACGTTGCCAAAAACATCCAGCCACGGGAAAAGCGCTGGTTCCTGGAACATCACCAGGCGATCCCGTCCCGGACTTGTTACGGGTTTTCCATCGGCGCGCACACTGCCGTTGTCCGGCTTTTCCAATCCAGCAATGATGTTCAGCAATGTCGTTTTGCCACAGCCACTCGGACCGACCAGGCAAACGAATTCGCCTTCATTCACTTGCAGATTCACGTGATCAAGCGCAAGCACTTTTCCAGTGGCAGCTTGAAAAGTTTTCGAAACGTCCTCGATGGCGAGTTTGCTCGGCGGGACAAGCTGCAGCTCCTCCGTGACCGAACCGGTCCTGTGGCGAAACATCAAGGAGACTCTAGCAGCTTTGAAGTATCAGTGGAGCCCTTAAGAAATCCGGCATCCTTCCCGTCCTGGACGGCCTTCGCAATTAGCTCGGGGGACACATCGGTCGTGAACTTAATGCGCTGCCAAGCCTGCGCGACCGCCTCTGGCGCAAAGTCAGATTTAGTTTCAGCCTTTAGTTCATCGATGAGCAGTTTTTGCGCTTCATCGGGATGCGCCTGAATCCAATCAGTAAGTTCTTTATTGGCGGCCACAATTTTTTTCACGAGATCGCGATGCGCGTTGAGAAACTTTACGCTGCCCGCCAGCCAAGTCGTAATGATATTAGTGTCTTCGAGAAAAACCTTCGCATTTGCTTCGCGCTCAAGGCGCGTGACCCATGGCTCAACCGTCCAAACGGCGTCAACACCGCCGCTCTGGAACAAACCGAGTTGGTCAGGATTTGCGGTCGGCAGGACGATAACGTCACCACCGGTTAGCGTGACTTTGAATCCTTGCGTTTTTAACCAGGCGCGGCAGGAAATATCCTGAGTATTGCCGAGTTGAGGCGTGGCGATTTTTTTTCCACGAAAGTCCGCAGCGGTTTTAATGACTCCGTCTGGTTTAATAACGAGCGCGGCACCAGCGTTCGCGGCACCCGCGAGGATTCGGATTTCTTCGCCGTTTGCTTTAAAGTGCGCATTGAGTGCGGGGCCTTGTCCCACGTAAGTCAGGTCGAGCGAACCAGCAAAAATTGCCTCCATCGCAGAAGGTCCTGCATTGTAAGTGAACCATTGGATCTCGACATTGGGGCCGAGGCGCTCTTCAAACCAGCCTTTGCCCTGACGCGTCAAGGCGTGAGCAATTACACCTTGGGCGTGCGTGATATTCGGGAAATG
>Ga0209057_1002250_pt1 | contig 14955 bp, 12 predicted proteins | sample GraSoiAngelo_146_FD_185903 | JGI IMG/M metagenome (GOLD analysis project Ga0209057, IMG submission 185903) | Grasslands soil microbial communities from the Angelo Coastal Reserve, California, USA - 14_1009_05_30cm (SPAdes) (version 2) | ecosystem: Environmental > Terrestrial > Soil > Grasslands ... | reverse complement strand
GAGCGGCCCGATCGTTCTTCGTCAGTGCTGCAATCGCCATGGCGTTTATAACCTCGTTTAATCTGCCGACGCTGTCATTCCGAGCCGCATGTGAGGGAGCTCACATCTGGACTCAAGCTTTCAGCCAACGTGGGAGAGGCCTTAGTGCCGCGACTCTTTCATAGTTGTTCGGGACACTGAGGTCCCTCCCACATTATTCACCCCCCAAAAGCGCTGAGGCCGGTGATATCGCGACCTATGGCCAGAGTGTGAATATCCTGGGTGCCCTCGTAGGTGGAAACCGCCTCAAGATTCATGAGATGCCGGACCACAGAATACCGATCGGTGATGCCCACTGCGCCGAGGAGGTCGCGCGCTTTGCGTGCGCATTCCAGTGCCATCCAGACGTTGTTGCGCTTCGCGAGCGAGATTTGCTCCGGCCGGACCGGGCCAGCCTCCATCATGCGGGTGAGACGCAAGGCCAGTAATTGCGCTTTCGTAATTTCCTGCACCATCCACACCAGTTTTTCCTGCACCAATTGGAACCCGGCAATGGGGCGACCAAACTGCTTCCGCGATTTGGCGTAGGCCAGCGCGGTTTCGTAACAATCGATCGCCGCACCAATCACCCCCCAGGCAACCCCTACACGCGCCTGAGAAAGACATGATAACGGCGCGCCCAGCCCCGCCGCCCTGGGCAGGCGATTCTGCGCCGGTATGCGGCAGTTTTCGAACCAGCATTCCGACGTGCGCGACATGCGCAGACTGAACTTCCCCTCAATATCCTTTGCGCGAAATCCGGGTGCGTCTTTTTCCACTACGAATCCGCCAACACGTCCGTCGTCGTCTTTTGCCCACACCACTTTTACATCCGCGATGGAGGCGTTGCCGATCCAACATTTGCTGCCGTTCAAAATGTAATGATCGCCCTCGCGTCTGGCGCGCGTTTCCATGCCGCCCGGATCTGAACCATGTCCATGTTCCGTTAGCGCGAAACAACCGACGCGCTCGCCCGACACCAGTCCCGGAAGCCAGCGTTTCTGCTGTTCCGGCGTGCCGAAGGAATGAAGCGCATATATAACAAGTGATCCCTGCACCGATGCGAGTGAGCGCAGGCCGGAGTCGGCCCGTTCCAGCTCTTGCATAATCAAGCCATAGGCGGTGTAGCTTAGCCCCGCGCAGCCGTGCTCTTTCAATTGCGGGGCATAGAAACCTAATGCGCCCATCCGCGGCGTGAGATGTTCCGGAAACTTGGCCGCGCGATGGCAGGGCACGACCTCTTGCATCACCTCGTCCTGCGCGAATCGCCGCGCCCGATCCCGCGCCGCGCGCTCCTCATCGGTAAGAAGCTCTTCAATGGCGTAATAATCCAGCGAGGGTGCAGTCATGTGATGCAATTCGGAAGATCGACAATATATGCGCGTGATTTTCGATCAATAAGATCGACCTCGTTGACCTAACACGCGGGACGCGTGCACCCCTCATCTGCCTAATCCGCGTAAACCGCGGTTCGAAACTTCTATTTCGCTGTGGGCGATTCGGCGAGTTGTTGGAAGCGCGGATTATTCCGGAGTGGATCGAACATCGGATCGAGCCGGAGCAGCGCAGGAGTAAGCGGCAGGCCCGTAGCCAGTGGGCCAGCGTACGGTATCGAGAGTAGTTTCTGTAAAGCGGCAATGGCGCGGTCGGGCTCGCCCAAGCGCGCCGCCACCCGGGCGAGGATCTCGATCGAAGCGGGACCAGCCAGCGCGTCTTTCTCGATCGGCATCACAGCCATGGCTTTTTCAGTCAGAGCCAATGCGGCGGCTTTGTCACCGAGGCCCATATCCGTCAGCGCGAGATCGCCAATGAGTTGATAATTTTCTGGCTGTTCTTTGAGGAACGATTCCAGTTCGCTGCGCGCCTGTCGCCAACTTTCCTGGGCGGCGGCATGGTCGCCGGCGACTTCTTGCGCCCAGCCTAACCAAAAGCGCAGTTCGCCATTGTAAAAACCCAACGCCGGATCAGGCTTGGCCAGTATTTCCTTTAGCCGAGGGATGATTTGTGCAGGGCGGCGCTCCAGGATCGCTTGGTAAACTTGTATTTCCAAGGCGGTGGTGTCGTCGGCGTTCGGATGCAGCGGAGCGAGTAGTGCAGCAGCTCGCGGAAGGTCGCCCTCCGCTTGTGCAATAGCCGCCTTGTTCGCGAGGGTATCCAGGTCGTCCGGTGTAATATCGAGCACCTGATCAAACTTTCGCAGCGCTTCGGGGAAACGACGAAGTATCATGTAGGATTGTGCGTGCGAGGTGAGTAGGAAAACGTTGCGCGGGTCGAGCCGCTCGGCTTCGTTGAAGTACGACTCGCTCCGGTCCCACTGGCCTCGCCTCCGCGCGACATAGGCCAGCGATTCAGGAATCCGGCTGCTATTCGGCAGGAGCTGACGTGCCTGCTCAAAGTAACGCACCGCGGTGTCGTAATCTTTCAGACAGGCGTAGTGGTAAAATCCCTTGGCATGCAGCGCCTCGCCGAGATTGGGTTGAAGAGTGAGCGCGGTTTCGGCTGCCTGCCGCGCCTCTTCACGGAGGGCGACTGTCGGTTGAAGATATAGTGAGTTGTAGCCGCGCGCATCAACATATGACAGCAGCGCCCAACTAAGGGCAAACTTCGGGTCCAACTTCACCGCTTCTCTGAGATATTTCTGTGCGCCAAGGGCGTTGGCGGGTGTGTTTGCTGTTTTCAGACTATAAGCCAGCCCACGCAGGTAGGCATCGTAAGCCTCAGGATTGTCTGTCGGTCTGGCGGCGATGACTTGCTCTTCCTGACCGGTGAGATGCGCCCGCAACTGGTCGGCGATGGCTTTGGCTACCTCAGTCTCGACCGAAAAAATGTCGGTCAGTTTGCGATCAAAGGTCTCTGCCCACAGATGTGAATCATTCGCGGCTCTGATCAATTGCACGTTGATGCGCACCTGATCATTTGTTTTCTGGACGCTGCCTTCCAGGAGATTGGCGACGCCGAGTTCGTTCGCAATCTCAGAGAGTTTTTGAGATCTGTTCTTATAACGCTGCGTGGACGTGCGCGAGATCACTTTGAGATCCCTAATCTTGGAAAGGCGAGTAAGAATCTCATCCTGGACGCCGTCAGTGAAATAAGCGTTCGATTTGTCTTCACTGCGATTCTCAAATGGCAGAACGGCGATGGATTTTTCATTTGGTGATGGCGCCGGAGCGACGAAGTAAAAAGAGTAGGCAAACGCCGCGGCCGCCAGGAGCGCCGCCGCCAGGGTGAGTAACACGCCCCGCTTGTGACGTTTGATTTTGCTGACGATAGATTTGGCACGCGCTTTGGTCTGCGGCGAGGAGCCTTCCGCTTCCAGTTCCCCCTTGAGATTGCGAAGGTCGGCCAGCATCTCCTTGATCGTCTGGTAACGCTCATCACTGGCAGCACGCCGGACAAAGGTGGTGGTTCCGTCGTCAGGATCGACGCGATACAGTCACTCGGCGTCTTGCCATGGAATGGCGGGACTCCTGCGATCATCTCGTAGATTACTACGCCAAGACTCCAAATGTCCGATCGCGCGTCCACTGTTTGACCGCGCGTCTGTTCCGGGGACATATAGCGCGCCGTGCCTAACACTAACCCTGCTCGCGTTTGCAACACTGCTGTTGTTCCAATCTCATCTAAGTCTGGCACCGGGCGTGGCTCGGTGAGTTTGGCGATCCCGAAGTCGAGCACCTTCACGTAGCCATCCGGTCGTAGCATGATGTTTTCCGGTTTCATGTCGCGGTGCACAACGCCGGTCTGGTGCGCCGCAGCCAGCGCGGAGGCCACTTGCACGGCAATTTCCAGGGCGTCGTGCAGATTCATTCGCTCACGCGTCAGCGAGGCGCGCAGAGTTATACCCTCGATGAACTCTGTCGCGATGAAGTGGCGGTTTCCCTCCGTGCCGATCTCGTAAACCGTCAGAATGTTCGGATGATTCAATGCCGAGGCACTGCGCGCCTCGGCTTTGAACCGGCTCAACTGCGTCTCATCCGCCGTCAGGTGCTCTGGAAGAAGCTTAAGCGCGACTTTGCGCCCGAGCCGCTCGTCTCGGGTGAGGTAGACCTGGCCCATCCCGCCCACACCGAGCAATGATTCAATCTGGTAGTGACCAATCGATTGACCGATCAAATCGACCGTCTGCGCCTCAATTAGAAGTTCGGGGGCGATGGCGAAGGCCGGCGACTCGATAAAATCACCCGATCGCTCGTGAGACTTGACCATCGCCTCAACTTGTTTGCGCAAGCTCTCGTCGCCGTGGCATTCTTGGCCGACAAACGAGGCGCGCTCTTCCGGTGGACGGGCGATGGTGGCATGATAGATCTCAGTGATTCGAGCCCAGCGCCCAGGTTCCATCAACATTCTTCTCCGCTGAGCGCGGCGTAAAGCCATGCTTTCGCTGCGCTCCAGTCTCGCATAACCGTGTTGGGATGTACCTTCAGCACCTCCGCGATCTCCTCTGTGCTCAGTCCGCCGAAATAGCGCATCTCGACGATCTTGCTCATGCGCGGATCGAAGGCGGCGAGATTTTCCAGCGCTTCATCCAGCGCGAGCAATTCCGCCGCCCGCGTCTCGGTTACTAGCGCTGCTTCGTCCAGCGTCACCTTCTGCGCTGCGCCACCGCGTTTAAGCGCATGACGCTGGCGCGCGTGATCAACCATGATGCGTCGCATTAGTTGTGCGGCGACGGCGAAAAAGTGTGGCCGGTTTTGCCAGCGCGGATGTGTCTTGTCGACAAACTGAAGATACGCCTCGTTAACGAGCGCGGTCGTTTGCAAGGTGTGCCCTTCTCCTTCGCGGCTCATATAATAGTGCGCCAGCCGATGCAGTTCGGGCTGCACCAACGGAATCAGCTTATCGAGCGCGCCCGTGTCTCCGCTGCTCCAGTCCACTAAAAACTGAGTGACCTGTTGCTGCACCGACGAGGCCGCCGCCATACGGAGATCATTTTAATGCGATGGATCGGGCGGGTCGAGAACACATTATTTGACGCTTTCGGCGGCTCCTTGCTCTTCGTTGCACTGCATGCAGAGGAAATTTTTCGGCCGAATGGTGGGTTTGGCCAGCTGGTTCCGCTTTAGCAGATAGAAACACATTTATGTCGGCACGAGAAACAGACGCGCCGAACAGATGTCACAACCTCAAAGAAAGAAAATTCAGCTATGCAACCTATAAATATCATGAAAAGACATTACCTCTCGCTGGCGATCGCCGCCTTTGGTTTAACACTCATCCTCAACCCAGTGGCTGCTCATGCACAGGGCCTAAGGCCATCCAGGTTCAACCTGGTACCAGCTTCAGGTCCCATCGCAGCCTGCCTGCCGAACGCGGCGGCAACCGTCACCGTTTTTCCGAGGGAGGACGTTCGCGGTGTGGATACGCTGGATTTGCATGCCGAGGGTCTGCGGCCCAATACGACCTTTGCGGTCTTCCTGACCGAAATGCCGGTGCCTCCCTTCGGCGCGGTTCAGTATATCGGGGACTTCACCACCAATGCGGCGGGCAGAGGGCATGTCCGCATCGACGCCATCATCGATGAGGCTTTCGCCTTTAACAACATCACTGGGATCCGTACGGATCTGAACCACATCGTCTTCTGGTTCGCCGACCCGGCGGATGACGAAGATTGCGTACCGGGTTCGGCTCCTGCACACTTCGACGGAGATGGTCAGTCCGGAGTTGCGGCGATGTCTTCAAAGAATTTTCTCCCTGGCGCGCCACTCCCGTAACACTGCGGCGCCACCCGTAACAATCGCGTGGAGTGGGACGCGCCTTGATCGGCGCACCCCTCCCCGCGAGTCGCGCGGAAATAGATTGCAGTTAATGCGGTTCAAAACCCTCCGACAAAAAAATGAAAACAAAAAATATAACAACTCCACATTGGTTCGCGGCCATTTTCGGCTGCGGTTTGATGTTAATCACTTTGGGCACCGCCTCTGCGCAACAGCCCCTCCGCCCGCAGCTGATACTCGATGTGGACGCCCCGGAGGAAGTGAATGCGCAGCCCAACTTCGTCATGGCGCAACCGCTCGCTCCTTTTGCGATTCCATTCCGGTCCACTATGGGCGAGAGCGATTATGCCGCCGCTAAGCAACGCGCGAACAGTGCCTACGCTCCTGGCGTTACCAAGCCGTTTCCGCTGGCGCCGACGCCTCTAGGCCCTCCAGTGATCAAAACCAACAACTTCAACGGTCACCGTGAGACCGATGGTCTTTTCCCGCCCGACACACATGGCGCGATTGGCATCAATCATTTTGTCGAGGTGACCAACAGCCATTTCGACGTTTTCTCGAAGGCTTCGCCCCCTACTCTGGTGAAAAGCGTGACGCTGGCGACGTTTTTTAGCTACACTGCCGAGACGCTATTCGATCCACGCGTGGTCTTTGATCCAACTTGGCAGCGCTGGATCGTAACCGCTGACGCCTTCCCAGAGTCGGCAACAGTGCAGCGTTTGTTCATCGGGATCTCGAAAACCAGCGATCCCACAGGCCCATTCTTCATTTACAATATCGATGTAGACTTCTTTAATAATAATGATTTCTACGATTTTCCGCAGCTCGGTATAGATCAGGACGCAGTGCTCTTTACCGCGAATGTCTTCTCGGCGGCGGGTGGATTCCGCGGCGCTGACTTCTTCTCGATTGCCAAAGCGCGGCTCTACAACGGTCTGGGCTTTGCAGTTCCAATTTTCACCGGCTTGGCTGGAACGCTGGCGCCGCCCATCGTTGAGGACCAGAATGCTTCGACTTTCCTGATCGCGGCGCCGCCATCTGGGACGACACTCACCAAATTTACCGCCACGAACACAAGCCACCCCTCATCAACCAGGCTCGTCCAGTCCACTGTAACGGTACCTTCCTACACGGTCCCGCCAAACGCTCGTCAATCGGGAACGAGCCAAGTATTAGACACCTCGGACTCGAGATTTGTGAATGCGAGCACCCAGAACGGGACTGACCTCTGGCAGACCCACACCATCAACTTGTTTGGTTTTCCCTCGGCGTTTTTCTACCGTATCAACACCTCGACCAACGCTCTCAAGCAGAGCGGATTCTACTACGCGAGCAAGACGTCGGATGATTTCAACGCATCCATCACGGCCAACGCCGCAGGTAACTGTTTTGTGACCTGGACGTCGACCGATGCGAGCGTAGGAGTCAACGCGCAAGTGCGCTTATCGGGCAAGTTGAGCGCTGATGCCCAAATCACGGCTGGGACGGCTGGTTTCACCAGTCCCACGTTTTTGACCGGCAATTTCGACCCGGGTTTCGGCATCCAGCGCTGGGGTGACTACTCGGCGGTGACACTGGATCCCTCGAACGAAGCCACTGCCTGGCTGGTCAACGAAAAAATCAACAGCAGTTCGCTCTGGGGAAGCCGCATTATAACCATCGGTTTCTAAGCAAGAACAACTGCTGGCCGCCAGGCCATCGAGCAAAAGTTGAAGAGGTCGTCGCATGCGGCGGCCTCTTCTTTTTCTAGCGCCGGCTAGATTTCACGCCCCCTTACGAACCAGTCGGCAAATTTCGGCAATTCAAGGCTGGCTGGTGTCCTTTGGGCTACAGCAAGAGACGCAGCCTCGTAGATCTCTTGCATTTAGCGAACTCAATCCGCTTAAGAACCAAACACTAAGTCAGCATCGGATCCAGCGGGACGGGAGCCCGAATGAGCTTGGCTAGGGCGGGGGCGTCTTTTGGCTTAACGCAATGTGCGCGTTCTTATCCAGCATCCAGGATCTAGGATCAAGCATCGCTTTCTATTTCGGCGTTTCCGACTCGGCGAGTTTTTGGAAACGCGGATCATTTCGGAGCGGATCGAACATCGGATCGAGCCGGAGCAGCGCACGAGTGAGCGGTACGTTTTGTGTAGCCAGCGGACCACCGTACGGGAGCGAGAGCACTTTCCGATGGCGCGGTCGGGCTCTCCTATCTGCGCCGCCACGCCCACGGGGACTACGCCGACACGATAATCTCAATTTAACTGCTGATAGTCGAGAGCAAAGCAGGAATGATTTAGGTCACATGACCTATCTTTCTCAATTCACGGCGTTGCGATGGTGATGCTAAATGACGCGATGCCATTTCGGTCTAGTATGCGCGATCTCCAGCGCGATTTTGCTTTTAACTTCGGCGCCACATGATTATTTCGGCGCGAGTGAGGCGACGATTTTTTCAAAGCGCGGATCGCCGCGCAACGGATCCCAAAAGGGAAGCAGACGCAATCGGCCGTAGGTTAAGAAACTGGGGAACTGTGTCACGTTCGCGAGCTGCTCGCACGCCAGGTCTTTCTCGCCGGTCCAGGCGCAAATGATAGAAAACAGCTGAATTATATCCGGCGCCGCGAACGCGTCTCGTTCGACTGGAAGCAGCTCGACCGCTCGCCGACCCTCTTGCAACGCGTCCTCCTTTCGCCCAAGTGCTGCATCGATCAAGCCGAGCACACAAAGCGCTTGAGCATAATCAGGCCCGGGATGCACTAATTCCTCCTGTTTAGCACGGGCAGCGGTAAAAGCTGCGCGCGCCGCAGCGGCGTCGCCGCGCATGCGAGCGATTAAGCCTTCTACGAAGTCGTGGTTGAGACGGATGATAGGTGATAGCGTGAAAGCGTTACCACCGAGGGCCACGAGCGCTCGATCCGCAGCAGCGAGGTCGCGTTCGCACAACGCTAGAATGAGCCAGCTAGTAGCAATGCTCGGAGCAGCTGACGGATCTTCAGCAAGAATCGCATCGATTGTCGTGTGTAACGGCTTGGTGTCAGCGTGCCAATCAAGATCGGCCCGCGCGCGCGCGGCCTTGGTCGCCACATCGCCTGGCTTGACCTCCAGTGCGCGGTCAAGCATTGCAGCCATCTGCTCATAGCGGCGCAGGCACTGATAGGTGAGCGACATCTGGTGAAAGAAGTAAAGGTTGCGGGGATCGAGCTGCAGCGCTTTTTCCAAGTTGCGCGCCGAGTCCTCCCATTGGCCCTGGCGACGATCCATGAGTCCGGTGAGCTCCAAGACTTCCGACCTGTTGGGCAGTAAAGGTTGCGCGACGCCGAGTTCCTCTCGCGCGTGATCGTAATCGAGGTAGCAGCTAAAGAGGTGCCACGCCAAAGCGAGATGCGCTTCACCAGAATTCAGCTGTAAGCGCAAAGCTGCTTGAACAGCAGTATTCGCTGCAGCGCAGTGCGCTGGCGTGCGATCGAGGTTAGCGATGTAAAGGAAGTCATGCGCATACGCCAGGCGGCAGTAAGCAAGCAGAAAGTTGGGATCGCGCGCGACCGCCTGGTTGAGCAGTTCTATGGCTTGCAAGAGATTGTTCTTAGTTTGTGCGCCGATGAAGACCAACTGAACCATTGACGTCTTGGCGCGCGTATAGAGATCGAATGCTGCAAGATCCGCCGTCGGTGGCTTCTCGATCGCAGCCTTTTCTTGCGTCGAAAGCTTGGCGCGCAGTTGGTCAGCAATCGCCTTGGCAATTTCGCTCTGGATTGCAAATACATCATCCAGCGGCCGGTCGTAGTGTTCGGCCCATAGATGAACATCCCTTCGCGCATCGAGTAGTTGTGCGCTGACCCGCACACGATTGCCCGCGCGCTGAACACTGCCTTCCAGAACGTTCGCAACACCAAGTTCCTGCGCGATCTGGCGTAGATTGCGTGCAACGCCGCTTTTGTATTGCATTACGCTCGCGCGGCTGATGACTTTTAATTCGGCGATCTTCGCCAGGTCAGTCAGAATCTCGTCTTGGACGCCATCAGCAAAGTAAGCGTTTTGCTTCTCTTCGCTCAGATTCTCAAAAGGCAGCACGGCGATACTTTTTTCCAGCGGAGGCAGTGTCGCGGGTGGCCGACTTCGCAAGAAGACCACGAAAACAGTTCCAATCGCAGCCAGTGCGAGCAAAGCTGCCATGAGCACAGCCCAGCGCGCGCGCGTCTTCTTTTTTCGTAGGATTCGAAATTTCTTCGGCAGCGCAGGGTTTCCCGATTGCTCGCTGTAAAGGTTCACCACGGACACGCGCACGCCGTGTTTCACTTCGCACGTACCAAGATCGTGCAGGAGCGGTAGCCATTGCTCGTATGCTTCGAGGTCCTCGGCCACATGTTTGGAAAGCAAAATGTGCCCGGCATCGCCGCAGTCCATTACCCGCTGGCCGATATTGAGACCGGCTCCCGCGAGATTGGCGCGCCCGTTCACATCGATCACGCCGCTAACCGGCCCGCTGTGTACTCCCATGCGAAGTTGCAGCCGTGGATGCTCTTTGAGCACGCGACTGATTTCGATCGCGCATTGTGCCGGTGCTTCGGGACTGGTGTAAAAGACCAATGCCATCCCATCGCCAGTCGGAATTTTAATTAAGCGATCCGACGCTTCAGCCTTCTGAAACTGCTCTGAAGCCCGAACCACCTCGTTTAGCTCATCGACCGCCGCGCGTTGCTCGTTAATCGAAAGCTTGGAATAACCGACAATATCGATGAACAAGATATGCGCGATCTCCAGCTGAATCTCTTTTTTAATCTCAGCGGGCATATCACTGCTCCCAAGGGTGACGACGCCAATGAATAGTCTCGACCCGAACCAACGATAGTCGAGAACAAACCGGGGATGATTCAGATCACATGACTGACCGCTCCTCAATTTACGACGGCGCTATCGGAGAATCTTGCCAGCCTTAACCTGTGTTGATGCCGGAGGGGTCGAACAACCCAGACTTTCGTATCCCAATCTAACGAGATTCCGGAGCGCTGCCCGGTTGTGTGCTAGCACTATCGGCGGTACGATATTTCCGCAACTCAGCGAGCTCGGTGCGGGAGCCGTCGGCTTTTGCGGTTTGCTCAATCAGCTTGGCGTAGTAGCGATCTGCCTTTTCCTTTTCCCCAATCTGTTTTGCTGCCTGCGCGGCGCCATACAGACCTCGGAATCGCCCCGGATAGATTTTCAGTGCCGCCTCAAACTCGCGCTGCGCTTCTTTCGGCCGATTTAATGTTAGCAGCAGGTCACCCAGCTGTTCGCGGGCCGGGACGAGCGCGCCGGGCGAGACAGGATGCTTGCCCAGAATATCCTCCGCATCCGCTGCGCGTCGTAAGAGATTAATGGCCTCGTCTTTCTTGCCCTCGCTGTACGTAACCCATGCTGATGCTGCCTGGATTTGCAGGTCGAGGTGCCTCTTGAAATAATCGAGTCTTGGATCCGTCGACGAATCGCGCAATTGCCGCATCCGATCGATCGCTTTGCGTGCACCTTCGAGGTCGCCGATATGCGCTCGTCCGAGCGCGTGAGAATATTCAATAAGGGCTTCGAAGGACGGAAAGGAAGACCAGTGCGGCAATTCCGGAACGGTCAGCGTCGCCGCCTCGGACCAGGCATTGCGCTCGAGCGCATAACGCGACGGAATTGCGGCCAGAGCATAAGCTGCGCTGAATTCCAGCTCAGGATTGGTTTTCCGCACGGTGGCAACGAAATCCACGATCTCCTTGGCCTTGTTGTCCTGTCCTTCCTGTAGATAAGAGTAAGCCATGTAATCGAGCGCGTGTAGTTCCTCTGCTTCGGTGGCGTCACGATGCCGCATCGCAGCGTAAGCGCGCGACGCGTCGGCGGAAGAACGATTGGCCGCGATCGACTCTTCCCACATACCAAGGCGGGTAAAGATGTGCGATGGCATATGCAGGGCATGAGGAACCCATGGCGCGATGGAACCGTAGCTCCGGGCAGCAGCCAGCCCGCGTTCAGCCAGTGCTGGGTAGTCGTAGCTATGAATCAGATAGTGGGCGACGCCGGGATGGTTGGGGTTTTTCTTCCACAGCTTTTCGAGAATACGAGCGGCCTTAAGTTGGTTGGATAACGTCGTATCGGTGGGGTTCGCGTAACCCACTGACAGGACGGCCAGGGCGTAAAACGTCTGCGTTTCAACATCGTCCGGATACCGCTCGGAAAGTGCGCGCATTGCTTTTTCATACGCCATCACACGATCACGCGGTCCCACTGGTCCATGACAAGACTGCCCGACCTCGCCCGTGGTGGGGCTGTCCGCTGAGTTGTAGTAGGCGTTCAATGCCGTGATAAAGCCGCGCTCGAGATCGGTGCCACCCTTCATCGCCATCGCCTTTTGGATTGCCGCCTTGCCGGCGCTCATTTCGTCGGGAGTTGGAGGCGTCCAGATCGGATGCCACCACGTCATGGCGATTCCCCATTGCGCCATCGCACAGTTTGGATCCTTTGCCGCGACCGCGGTGAAAATCCGGCGTGCCTCTTCATAGAAGAACGAGTGCAGCAACGCAACGCCACGGATGAATTCCGACCGCGTCTCCGGCGCACACGACACCTTAAAATCTACTGTCCCGGCCGCGCGCAGATCGCCCGGTTCAGGGGCAACTGAAGTTTCGGCGTCGAGAGCTGTGAGACCGCCGATCAGGACGGCGAGAAAAACCGCGCCGCCAAAAAATGTTCGAATCCTCATGCGAAGGCCTCTTCGAGGCTGACACAGGCTCCGTTAAGCTGCAAATCTGAAAATGATTTTGCCGCTCATTTTCGTTTAATCCGCTGCATTCAGCCCGGAAGGCGCTGATGGAAATTAGCCGGTGGAGCGAACCACCGGGCGGCGATATAAAAGGGTGGTAAGCCCCGGAGGGGCGCAGGACAAAACGTTCCTTATGTCATCCACACATCTTAGCCTTCATTACCACCTTGTTTTCCGCACAAAAAATGATGAACCCGTGATCACGTCAGCATGGCGTGATCGATTGCACGCCTATCTAGGCGGGGTGATTCGCACGCTCGGTGGCGCACCTGAAGCAATTGGAGGAGTCGCGGACCATGTGCATTTACTGGTCGGACTACGCGCGACACATACGTTGGCCGATGTGCTTCGCGAACTAAAATCCGTTTCGTCCAAATGGGTACATGAAGAGGTGGGCGTTTGCTCGTTCTCGTGGCAGGAAGGATACGGAGCTTTCACCGTGAGCGCCTTGCAATTGGAAAATGTTCGCTGTTACATTCAACAAGAAGACGAGCATCATCGAACGCATACGTTTCGAGAGGAATATCTGGCGTTGCTTCAGCGCAGCGGAGTCGAATTCGATGAGCGGTACGTGTGAGGCTTTCCCCAACCCCTGCCGGGGCTGTTGATTATTGTGTGGCATTGTCCGGTGGTTCGCACCACCGGCTAGTTTCTATAGCCCTCCGGGCTGCAGCCGGCGGGACCTGAGAGCGCTTGCCGAAACGTACGTCGTTGGACCGGCATTCGCCGATGGCTTGGAAGTCTCACAGAAAAGTACACGATCGCGAGACGCGTGCGCTATCCGGAAATCTCGCTAGGATCATCGAACTCCAGCCATGGCGCGACTACACGAATATCAAGGTAAGGCCATTCTCGCGGCTAACGGATTCAAAATTCCGCGTGGTCGCGCTGCCTCTACCGCCGATGAGGCGGTGTCGGTGGCGAAGGAACTCTTGGACCAGAAGGGCAGTGAAGTCGTGGTCAAAATCCAGGCTTGGACAACCGGACGCGCGGGAATCGGCGGCGTCGCTTTCGCGAAAAAGCCTGATGTGGCTCGTGGCCACGCCGCGCGCATGCTGGAAATGAAAGTTGGACAGTTTCCCGTCGAAGCGGTGTTGGTCGAAGAGAAGATCGCGATTGACCGCGAATTTTTTCTTTCGTTTGCAATTGACGACGCTACTCGCGCCCCGACGATTATTTTCGCCCCCGGCGGCGGCACCGGAATCGAAGAGCGCGCCGCCTCGACCCGGCGTATTGCGTGCGATGTGATTCGCGGCCCTGAGGATTCGATTGTCGCCGAGGCGATTGCGTCGTGCGGACTTTCATCGACACAGGCGACGCAACTCGCCGACTCGATTCGAAAACTATTTGCCGCCGCGCGCAAAGTGGAAGCGCGGTCGCTTGAAATCAATCCGCTGGTCCTGACCAAGGATGGTCAGTTCGTCGCCGCCGATTGCCGTATCACGATTGATGATTACGCCGTAGTGCGGCATCCGGAACTGAAGATAGAGATTGCGCGCGAGTTCGATCATCCGCCTACCCCTTTGGAACGGGTGGCCTACGCGGTTGAACAAAACGACCATCGCGGCACATTTTATTTCGCGCAGTTGGCCACGACAGCGGCGAAAGATTCCAAAGGCTTGGTTGGTTTTCACGGCGCCGGCGGCGGCGGATCGATGATGTCGATGGACGCGATTGTGAATGCGGGATTTACCATCGCAAATTTTACCGATACGAGTGGCAATCCATCTGCGTCCAAGGTCTATCGCGCCAGTCGAATCATTCTGGCTCAGCCTGACTTGGTGGGGTATTTCGGTTCGGGCTCCGGTGTTGCGAGCCAGGAACAATATTGGTCGGCCTACGGACTGGCGAAGGCATTTTGGGAACTCGATCTAAACATTCCCGCTGTGATTCGTTTGGGCGGCAACACCGAAGATCGCGCGGTGGACGTTTTGCAACGAATGTCGCGGCTACTTCGCGCGCCGATCGAGGGCTATCGTAAGACCGACGCCCCGGCCATGATTGCCACGCGTTTTGCCGAACTCGTCGCGACCGGCAAGGGAACAAAATGGAAACCGCGCGCACCGCGCCTGCCAAAGTTTGTTAAGGATCCATCGGTCACGACGATTCCAGTGAAAGGTGGGCGAGTGCGGATCGACAGCGCGCAGTGGTCGCAAATTCGCGGCGCGGTCGAGACCCATTCTGGCGGATTGATTGTCGATCGTGCCGGAGCACCCGTGTCATCAGTGCCGGGTGAGGAGTTCGCCACCAAAGATTCTGAATTACTTGCGTGCGACGTCGAGTGTCGGCTCGGCGGAGTGGAAGGATTCTACTTGGAACTCGACATCCCTGGGTTGGACGAACTGATTGAAGGCGCGCGCTGATGGCAATTTTGATCGACGAGACCAAACGCGTCCTCGTGCAAGGCATCACGGGCCGCGAAGGGCGGACGCGCACGAAGCTAATGCGCGAATACGGG
>Ga0209057_1002249_pt1 | contig 14957 bp, 7 predicted proteins | sample GraSoiAngelo_146_FD_185903 | JGI IMG/M metagenome (GOLD analysis project Ga0209057, IMG submission 185903) | Grasslands soil microbial communities from the Angelo Coastal Reserve, California, USA - 14_1009_05_30cm (SPAdes) (version 2) | ecosystem: Environmental > Terrestrial > Soil > Grasslands ... | reverse complement strand
CGAGACGATGATCGTCGTCGCCGGCGATCACGGCGAAGGACTCGGCGACCACGGCGAGCGGACGCACGGCATGCTGCTCTACGACTCGACGCTGCGTGTGCCGCTGGTCATCGCTTTACCGGCCGGATTGACCGGCCGCCCCGGATTGACCGGCCGCCCCGGATTGACCGGCCGGCCCGGATTGACCGGCCGCGGTGGTTTCGCCGCCGGAACGCGCGACGAGGTGGTCAGCCTCGTCGACATCGCGCCGACGATTCTTCGAGCGGCCGCGGTCGACGTGCCGGGCGAGATGAAGGGACGGAATCTTCTCGCGCCGGGAACCAGCGTGGCTGACATCTACGCGGAAACGGAGTATCCGCGCGTGGCAGGATGGAGCCCGCTGCGGGGGCTCACTGATGGCCGTTGGATGGCCATCCGCTCTTCAGGGGCAACGGAGCTGTACGACCTTCGCAACGATCCACACGAAGAGCACGACGCCGCACCGGCGCAAACCGCGACAGCCGCCGCAATGGCGGCGCGCATCGACGCGATTCATGCGAGCGGCAAAGCCTCGAAGCCGACCGCTGCGCCTGATACCCAGGAGAGGTTGCGAGCGCTCGGCTACGTTGCGAGCTCCCTGCAGCCTGCGGTCGGCTCGAATGCGACGAATCCGGCACGCACAATCGAACGGTGGAACCAGTTCGAGGAGGCGCTTTCGCTGTTGGAGGATCGTCCTGCCGCAGCTGTGCCGATCCTGTCCAGGCTCGCCTCCGAGAACCGCGACGGTCCTGTGTTTCAGACGACCTATGCGCGTGCCTTGAAAGATACCGGGCAGATCAAAGCGGCGCTGGCCGCCTACCGGGATGCCGCGCGCCGATGGCCGACCGATGCCACGCTGCTCCACGACCTTGCCGTGACGGCGCGCGAAGCTGGCGATCTTGACGAAGCACGCCGGGCAGACGAGGCGGCCATCGCCATTGCGCCGGCGAGCCCGATCGCGCACAACGGCGCCGGCCTCGTCGCGATCGATCAACACCGGCCCGCCGACGCGGTGCGCGAGTTCGAACGCGCCACTGCGCTCGATCCAACCAATTCGAGCTACTGGACGAACCTCGGCAACGCGAGACGCGAGGTCCGCGACGTCGCGGCCGCAGAGCAGGCGTACAGGCGCGCGCTCGACCTGGACGCGCGCGGCAGCGATGCGGCCAATGGTCTCGGCGTCCTGCTCGTCGAGTCGCGGCGGCCCGCCGAAGCGGTCCCGTGGCTGGAGCGCGCCGTCGCTGCGGCGCCCGATTTCGTCGAGGCTCGGCTCAACCTCGGCATCGCCCTCCAGCAGTCGGGACAAATCGATCGTGCCGCGTCGGTGTATCGAGACGTGTTGCACGCGCCCGTACGGTTCGCTCGCGAACGTCGGGCCGCCGCGGCGCTGCTCGCGTCGCTCGGAGCACGCTAGTGAACCATGAAAGGGCAAAGGGCAAAGGGCAGAGGGCACACGCGTTCGTTGCCCTTTGCCCTTTGCCCTTTGCCCTTTCGGCTTTGCCCTTTGCCCTTTCGGCTTTGCCCCTTGCCCTTTCGGCTTTGCCCCTTGCCCTTTCGGCTCTGCTCGTCACGTCGTGCACGCGAGCCGCGCGTCAGCCTCCGACCGCGCGCGCAGAGAATCTGCTGCTCATCACCATCGACACGCTGCGCGCCGATCACGTCGGCGCGTACGGCTACGCGCGCGCGCGGACGCCGACCGTCGACGCGCTCGCGCGCGGCGGCGCGCTCTTCGAGCGCGCGTACGCCGCCGCACCGATCACGCTCACCTCGCACGCGACGCTGCTCACGGGCCGCTACCCGCCCGGACACGGAGCGCGCGACAACGGCCTTCACGTGTCCGGTTCCGTGCCGACGCTCGCGACGACGCTTCACGCCGCCGGGTTCAGGACGGCCGCGTTCGTCGCCGCGTTTCCGCTCGATCATCAGTTCGGGCTGAACCGCGGCTTCGACGTCTACAGCGACCGGATGCCGCGCGGATCCGACGGCCGCCTCATGAACGAGCGCCCGGGATCGCAGGTCGTCGACGAAGCCATCGCCTGGCTCGGCGTAGCACCAGCAGCCAGCACCCAGCCCCCAGCACCCAGCCCTCAGCAACCAGCCCCCAGCCCCCAAAGATTTTTTCTGTGGATCCACCTCTTCGAGCCGCATGCGCCGTACGGCGATCCGGCGTCGGGACGGTCGACGATGGATCGATACGACGATGAGATCGCGACGGCAGACCGCGAGGTCGGCCGACTAATCAACGTGCTCGGATCGCTCCGCGACGACACGTTGATCGTCGTCGCCGGCGACCACGGCGAAGCATTCGGCGAACATGACGAGTACGCGCACAGCATCTTCGTCTACGACACAACGCTGCGGGTGCCGCTCGTGATGAACGGTCCCGGTGTCAGCGCAGCCGTGCGGTCGGCAGAGAACGTGACGCTGGCCGACGTCGCGCCGACGGTGGCGCGCCGACTCGGCACGACGATCGCCGACGTCGACGGCATCGACGTCTCGGCAGCGCTGTTGGGCGGCGCGCTGCCGGCTCGCGAGCTGTACGCCGAGTCGTTCGCGCCGCTCGTCGAGTTCGGCTGGGCGCCGCTGCGGTCGATCCGGTCCGGGAACTGGAAGTTCATCGCGGCGCCGCGCGCGGAGCTGTACGACATCGTCAAGGACGCCGGGGAGCGCGTCGACCTGTCGACGGCCCAGGCGACGGTCGTCCGTCAGCTCGACACGCGCGTATCGCGCTACTCGCCGCCGAGCCTGCCGCTGTCGCGGACGATCGACGCGAGCGGGCTCGAGCGATTGCGCGCGCTCGGGTACGCGAACGGTCCACGCCACGATACCGACACGCGCATCGATCCGAAGGATCGCCGTGAGGTGGCCGCGCGGATCGCGCAGGTCACGTCCGGCGAGCTCACGGGCGCGGCGCTGGTGTCGGCCCTCGAAGAAATCGTGCGAGCCGATCCGAGTAACAGCCAGGCGCACCTGCGCCTCGGATACGCGCGCCTGCAGCAGGGCGACTGCGCGCACGCCGAGCAGGAATTCAAATGGGCGATCGACGGCGGGCTGCCGACCGCGGATGCGCACCTCGGTCTGGCCACGTGCCTCGGCCGCGCCAACGATCTCGCCGGCGCGGAGCGCGTGCTGAACGAAGCGAAGCGCCGCGAGCCGGACAATCCGGTGATCACCGCGAACGTCGGCATCCTGCAGGCGGCGAAGGGTGATATCGGCGGCGCGATCGAATCGCTGAAGCGCGCGGTATCCGCGGATCCCGGGCTGCTCGAGGCCCGGTTCAATCTCGCGATCGCATTCGCGAAAGCGGGCCGCCGCGCCGAGGCCGCGTCCACGGCGCGCGAGCTCCTCGCGCGTCTGCCGCCGACCGCCCCGCAGCGTGCCGAAGTCGAGCGGCTGCTGCGCGCTGTTCAGTAGTGCTCGCATCCGATTTCCTGGATTACAATCCCCGACATTCCGGAGATTGCGCGATGCTTCGCACGACGGCACCGCGGATGTCCGCCGCAAAATACGCCGAAAAAAGGAGGTTTCAGTCAGGTCAACGAATCAATAAGCTCTGGCGTGGCGATTGCTGACAGCGTCTCGATCAGCACAGCGTTCGATTTCAAACGGCGACTCGACTCGACAATTTGTTGGAGGGCTTGGATGACAAGGCATGTATTCGGGGCAGCGCTCGCGGTGCTGCTCGGCGGAATCTCCGCGTACGCACAGCAGACGTCGGGCAACATCACGGGACGTGTCCTCGATCCGCAGGGCGCGCCGTTCCGGGCGTGACCGTCACCGCGCGGAGCGCGGCGACCGGCTTCACGCGCACGGAAGTCAGCGACGCCGAAGGCATCTACCGCCTGAACGCGCTGCCCGTCGGAATCTACGACGTCACGGCGGAGCTCCAGGGCTTCGCGTCGGTGTCGAGGAAGGCCATTGACGTCAACGTCGGTCAGACGCAGACGGTCGACTTCGCGCTGAGGGTCGCGGCGGTCGCTGAGACGGTGAACGTCACCGGTGCGTCGCCGCTGATCGAGATCACCGCCTCGTCGGTCGGCGCCATCGTCGATCCGAAGCGCATCGAGACGCTGCCGCTGAACGGCCGCCAGTTCGCGAACCTCGCGGCGACGGTACCCGGCGTCGGCCTCGGCTTCCACACCGACCCGACCAAGAGCACCCAGTACTCGCCGCAGATCAATGGCGGCAACGGCCGCAACGTCAACTATCAGATCGACGGCGGCGACAACAACGACGACACCGTGGGAGGCCTGCTGCAGCTCTACCCGCTCGAGGCGATTCAGGAGTTCAACTTCCAGACGCAGCGCTTCAAGGCGGAATACGGCCGTAGCAACGGCGGCGTGATGAACGTCGTTACCAAGAGCGGCACGAACACGCCATCGGGGAGCGTCTTCGAGTTTTTCCGCGACAAGTCGATGAACGCTGAGTCGGAGAGCGAGGTCCTGGCGAACTCGGGCAAGCAGGACTACCGCCGCAACCAGTTCGGCGGCAGCTTCGGCGGCCCGATCGCAAAGGACAGGGCGCACTTCTTCGGCGCGGTCGAGCGGACGCAGCAGGACACGACGCAGGTCGTCGATACGGCGGGTCTCTTCCCCGACAAGAACGGCGTGTTCGCCGTTCCGTATCGCGAGAACCTCGTGACCGCGAAGGTGACCGCAAACCTCAACCCGGCGCAGTACTTGTCGGTGCGCTACGGATACAACAACAACTCGCAGCCGTACGGCGCGGCGCGGTTCAACACCTCCGACAACTGGGGCGACAGCACGAACAAGTTCAACTCGATCAACCTGAATCACAACTGGGTGATGGGCGGGGCGAAGCTCAACGAGTTCATCTTCCAGTACGCCGACTTCTCGAACTTCATCTCGTCGCGCAGCTCCGCGCCGAACGAGAGCTTCCCGAACAACGTGACGATCGGCGCCAACGGCAACACGCCGCAGACGACGCAGCAGCACAAATACCAGTTCCGCGACGATTTCTCGTGGCACGTCACGGGCCGCGGCGGCCTCGGCCACGACATCAAGGTCGGCGCGAACTTCATCAACGAGCCCAAGCTGTTCATCACGTTCAATACCGGCAAGGGCGCCGTGTTCTACACACACCTGACCAACGATCTGGCCGGGCCGATTCGCACGGTGACGATCAGCGACGGCGACTCGTCCGCCAATATCCCGACGAAGCAGTTCGCGGGCTACGTGCAGGACGACTGGCGGGCATCAGATCGCCTGACCGTCAATCTCGGCCTCAGGTACGACATCGTCGACGGATTGCAGTTCGATCAGTCGCTGAATCCGAACTATGTGCTCGTCGTCAACGCAGCAAAGGCCGGGAAGTTCAATGTGCTGCCGGCGCCCGTCGCTGAAGTGCTGAATGACTTCGCGGAGACGCCACGCAACGACAAGAACAACTTCCAGCCGCGCATCGGCGCCGTGCTCGATACGAAGGGCGACGGCAAGGACGTCGTCCGCGGCGGGTGGGGCGTCTACACCGACTTCGGGTACACGAATTCCAACGTGCTCTTCGCGGCAGCCGACGCGAGCGGACACGGATTCGGCAACACCTTCAACGTCGACAACCCCACGGGCATTCGAAATCCCGATGGCACCTTCTTTCGCGTGGGACAGCCGCTGAACAACATCGCGGCGCAGAACCAGGTGACGAGCGTCACGACGCCGCTCTTCGGCCAGTGGGTCGACCCGCTGCTGCAGATGCCGTATCAGATGCAGACCAATGCCGGCTGGTCGCACGAGCTGGCAGCGGACACGGTGATCAGCATCGACTTCGTCGATTCGCTCGGACGCGATCTCAACGTCCGCCAGCGTCTGAACCAGCGGACGCCGGGCAGCCTGTCGAACCCGCGACGCGTCTCGGCGGCGATCGGCACGCCGCTCAACCCGAACGCTGCGAGCAACCGTCCCGCGATCAGCAATGGGAAGAGCACCTACGATGCGCTGATTTTCAGCGCGCGCCGCCGGCTGTCGAAAGGCGTCGACTTCACGGCGTCCTACACGCTGGCGCGGGCGAAGAGCACGATTGGCTCGGCGGTCGATCAATTGAACGCCACAAACATCGTCGATCCCAACAATCCGTTCGACAATCCGGTCCAGAACGGGCCGACGACGGACACCGATGCACGGCACCGCATCAGCCTGAGCGCCGTGTTCGAGATCAAGGGCGGGTTCCGTGTCGCACCGTTCTATCTGTTCCGGACGGCGTTGCCGGTCGCGATCATTGACGGCCGCGACCTGAATCTCGACGGCGAGCGCACCGATCTTCCCGCGCGCGCGTTCGCGGTCGATTCGTTCGACGCAGCGACCGGCAAGACGACGATCAAGGACATCGGCACGTGCGACACGGTGAACTGCGGCCGCGGCTACATGCAGCAGCAGCTGAACGTCCGGGTGACGAAGGTGTTCCACCTCGCCGGCCGCGCGAACGTCGAAGCGATCGGCGAAGTCTTCAATCTTTTCAACACAGTGAACCCGGGCACGTTCCTTACGACCGTGACCACATCCGGAACGCAGGATCCGACTCTGCTTCAGCCGACGACGTTCTCCGGCGACTTCCGTCGCCCGGAGCAGCGCGTCGGCCAGATCGGCCTGCGGTTCACGTTCTGATCGCCGGTTCGGCAGCTCGCTGAAAGCGTCAGGGCCGGAGCGAAAGGCTCCGGCCCTTTTTGTGTACGATCGCGGGGTGACGCGATCGATTCTGCTGATCGTTCTCGCGCTGCTCGCGGCGTTCGGTGCCGCGGCTCAGCCGCTGCCCGCGGTGGCGCTCATCGGCGTCGACGGCGCCGACTGGATGGCGATTGACAAGCTGGTCGCGGCAGGACGCCTTCCGACGTTCGCCGCGATGAAGAAGGTCGCGAGCACCGGCGTCATGCGACCGGACCCGCCGCTGCTCTCCCCGTTGATCTGGACGTCGATCGCGACCGGACGCCGACCTGAAGACCACGGCGTGCTCGATTTCATGGTCGACATCCCCGGCGGCGGTCAGGCGCCCGTCAGTGGCGGAGCTCGCCAGACGAAAGCGCTGTGGGAGATCTTTTCCGACGCCGGCCGCAGTGTGTTCGTCGCCGGCTGGTGGGCGACGTGGCCTGCCGATCAGGTCCGCGGCGCGATGGTGTCGGATCGGCTCGCACCGCCGCACGTGCGGCTCGCGCGCGATTCCGCCGGCCTCGTGTACCCGACTGATCTTCTCCAGAGGGTGCAGACGCTGCGCGTGGGCCCGGAGCAGATCGACTACCCCACTCTGAATCGTTTCGTCCCGACCACACGAACGGATGTACCGGAACCGCACTGCACATGTGCGCGCAGCGCTGGCAGCCACGCGCACCTACCGCGCGATTGCGGCGAAACTGATTCCCGCCGTGCGGCCGTCGCTCACCGCCGTGTACTACGAGCTGGTCGATACCACCAGCCATCTGTTCGCGAACGATGCGGCGCTGCACGACGCGGCCGTCGCGTCGGCGTACCTCGAAGTCGACGAAGCGATTCGCGACACTGCGCAGGCTCTCGATCCCGACACGCTGCTGCTCGTCGTCTCCGATCACGGCTTCTATCCGCCGACCGCCGGCATCGCCGAAGATCCGTCGGATCTCACCGCAGGCGCCGCCGCCTGGCATCGGCCGTACGGAATAGTCGCGGCGACCACGGCCGGAGCGCTCGCAGGCACCCGCGAGCCACCGCCCGCTCACAGACTCGGCGACGTGTCGCCGCTCGACATCGCTCCGACGATCCTTGCGCGAGCCGGCCTGCCGGTCGCCGGCGACATGCCCGATCGCGACGTACGGCACGCACCGGCTGCCGGAGGAAGCGTCGCGTGCCGATGCCGCCGCGACACGAGCGGAGCTCGAACGGCTTCGATCGCTTGGCTACGTGAGCGGGTCGATGGCGGTGACGTCGCTGGCGCGCGTCAACCTCGGAGAGATTCTGTTTCGCAAAGGCGATCACCGCGGCGCCATCCGCGAGCTCGAGGCCGTGCTGCGCGCCGACCCGTTGAACCAGCGCGCGGCGATGTGGCTTGCGCGCGCGTACATCGCGGCGAATCGCGAAGACGATGCGGTGCGCCTGTACGACCGACTGGTTCAGGCGGCGGCTGCCGGCGCGACGATCGATCCCATCCTCGTTCTCGCCGCGACGGATCTCGACCTGCGCCACGAGCGGCGGCAGGCGGCTGCGGAACGCCTCGCGCGGCTGCCGGCGGCGCTGGCCGGCTCGCCGGAGGTGCTCATCGCGCGCGGATCGATCGCCGACGCCGAGCGCCGGCCGGCGGACGCGGAGCGGTGGTTCATGCGGGCGCTGTCGGCGCAGCCGGCCAACTTCGAGGCGTTGTCGCGGCTCGTCGACGTTCGCCTCGGCGCGGGACGAATCGCGGAAGCGTCGCGCGCCGCGATCGACGCCGCTCGGCAATTTCCGGATTCGCCCGAACGCCAGGCGCTCGCCGGCGAAACGGCGCTAGCGGAGCGGCGCTATGCGGACGCCGCAAAAGCGTTCGCCGCCGCGCTGGCGCTCGCGCCCGATTCGGCATCGGCTCGTGTCGAGCTCGCGCGCGCCGAGCTCGGCCAGCGCCACGCGGATGCCGCGTTGCGCGCGCTCGAGACGATTGCGACGCGCGACGCCGAGATGCTGCGCGGCGCCGCGTATTCACAACAGCGCGACTGGCGCCGCGCGGCGCATGCCTATCAGCGCGCGACGGCGCTCGGTCCACCAACCGTCGAACTGTTGAACGCCCTCGGCAACGCGCAGCTCGAGGCGGGACGACCCGATGAGGCGGCGGCCACTCTCGAACGATCGCTCGCGATCGATACCAATCAACCGCAGATTCGGGTACTGCTCGATCGCGCGCGGCGCAAGGAATCCAAATCACGACCATGAGGAGGCGCGGCGCCGTGGCGGTCGGAGCGGCGACGTGCGCGGTCGCCGCGGCTGTCGCCGCAGCGGTGTGGTGGGTGGAGCGGCGCCCGGCGGCGCAACCCAACGTCCTCGTCATCACCATCGATACGCTTCGCGCCGATCACGTCGGCAGCTACGGCGACCGCGGCGCGCAGACGCCGGTCCTGGATGCGCTCGCCGCCCGCGGCGTCCGTTTCGTCAACGCCGTGTCGCACGTGCCGCTCACGCTGCCGTCGCACGCATCGATCTTCACCGGCTTGATCCCACCGACGCACGGCGTCCGCAACAATCCGGATTTCGTCCTGCGCGAGTCGGTGCCGACGCTCGCCGAGCGGTTCAAAGCGGCGGGCTACGACACGGCTGCGTTCGTGTCGGGCTTTCCGCTGCATCGACGGTTCGGCCTGGGACGCGGCTTCGACACCTACGACGACCGCTTCCCGCGCGGTGACGCGGGTGCGGTTGCGGCGTACACCGAGCGCCGCGCCGATCAGACGGTCGCGGCTGCGCGCGGGTGGTTCAGCCGCCGCGCCGCGGACGCGAGCGCGCGCCCGTTCTTCGTCTGGACGCATTTCTTCGATCCCCATCGTCCGTACGATCCGCCGGAACCGTTCAGGAGCCGTTTCCGCGAGCGGCCGTACGACGGCGAGATCGCATTCGTGGACGCGGAGATCGGCATGCTTCTCGACGCCGCCGGCCACGGCGAAGGGCTCGGCGAGCACGGCGAGCCGACGCACGGATTGCTGGTTTACGACTCGACGATTCACGTCCCGCTGCTCGTCGCCGGCCCCGGCGTCCCGGCCGGGCGCGTCGTCGAATTGCCGGCGGCGCTGGTGGACGTCGCGCCGACGCTGCTCGACCTCGCGCGACTGGCGTCGATTCCCGGCGCCGAAGGTCGCAGTCTGCGCGCAGCGCTTGCGGCCAACAGCGAACCTGGCGCGGTCGCGCCGCCAATCTACGTCGAATCAATGTTCGGTCGACTGTGCTGCGGGTGGGCGCCGCTGTATGGCTGGCGCGACGGTCCGTGGATCTACATCGATGCGCCCGAGCCTGAGCTGTATGACGTCCGTTCCGATCCCGGGCAGCTGCAGAACGTCGCCGCGACGCACGCCGACCAGATCGCGAAATTTCGGCGCGGTATCCGCGCGGCGGCGCGCGCCTCGGACGCGCCGGGCGCGGCGAGCGCATCATCAGCGGAATCGTCGGCGCGAATGGCATCCCTCGGGTACTTCGCAGGCGGCGCGGACGCCACGCCGTCGCTGCGGGATCCAAAACGAATGGCCGCGCTCGCGGAGCGAATGGAGAACGCCATCGCACTGGAACGACAGGACCCCGCGACCGCCGCGAGCGAGCTGCGCGCCGTCGTCGCCGCCGATCCGATGAACCCGCTCGCGCGGCGGCATCTCGCGATCGCCTTGTCCGCCGCGCGCGACTACGCGTCGGCGATTCACGAAGCCGAAGAACTGCGCAGGACTGGCGATGCGAGCATCGAGACGATGATCCTGATCGGCGAGTGCCAGCGGCTTGCCGGACGTCAAGCCGACGCGGTGCGGACGCTGGAGGCGGCAGCCGCGCGCGACCCGCGCAACGCCGACGTGCTCGACGCGTACGGGCGGGCGCTCGTCGCCGCCGGCCGCCGCGACGCCGCGGCGGCGACGTTCGAACGCGCCCTCGCGCTGCAGCCGGACGATGCGGAGGCGCTGCAGGGTCTGGCGGACCTGGCGATCGAGCGCGGCGACGTCGGTGAAGCGCGGCGGCGGCTCGACGCGCTGCGCACGCGCGATCCGGATGATCCAGGCGTCAACGTCAAGCTCGGGACGGTGCTGGCGCGCTCGGGCGATCTGCAGGCGGCGATCGCGATGTTGAAAGATGTCGTCGATCGCTATCCGGGCAACGTCGACGCCTGCGTCAATCTTGCGGCGGCACTGGCGAAGGCCGGTGACACGGCGTCTGCCATCGTGTACTTCGAGCGCGCGGTCGCTGCGGGCGCCGCGAGCCCGATCGTGTTCAACGGGCTCGCGGTGGCGAAACTGCAGTCCGGCGATGGCGCCGGGGCGGCAGCTGCGCTGCGCCGCTCGCTCACGCTGAAGCCGGACCAGCCTGACATTCGCGAGCTGCTGCAGCGGCTCGAGTCGCGGCGATGAGCCGGTCGCCTGACCGCCGCCGCCACGCCGACGGCGGTTCATCGACGCATTCCGCGAGGTCGCACGAGGTCGCGCCGCGGAACCGCCGGCTGGCCGCGCTCTTCGTGATTGCATCCGCGATTGCCCTCGTCGTTTCGTTTGGCGCTCGACGATTCGTCGGTTTCTCATCGCGATCGGCCGAACCACCTCTCAACCTGCTGCTCGTGACGCTCGACACCACGCGCGCCGATCACCTCGGCGCCTACGGCTACGCGTTCGCGAAGACATCGCACCTCGATCGTCTCGCGGCCGAGGGCGTCCGCTTCGAGCGCGCCGTCGCGCCGGCGCCGATTACTCTGCCGTCGACGTGCCGACGCTGACGACCGTGCTGCACGATCGCGGCTACCGGACGGCCGCGTTCGTGAGCTCGTTCATCCTCGATCGACGCTACGGCCTGGCACGCGGCTTCGATGAGTACGACGACAGGCTCGACGCCGGCAAGCGGGCAATCATCAACTTTCAGGTCGAGCGGCGCGGCGACATGACGGCGCTGAAGGCGACCGAGTGGCTCGATGCCTACGCGCGCGAAGCGGCCGGCCGTCCCGTCTTTCTTCCCTTCTTCCTGTGGCTGCACCTGTACGATCCGCACGAGCCCTACCGGCCGCCGCGGCCGTTCCGCGACATGTTCGCGGATCGTCCTTACGACGGCGAGATCGCGTTCGACGACTCGGTCGTGGCCGCGGTCAGGGATCGGCTGGATCGCCTCGGCCTGCTGGCCTCGACCGTCATTGCACTGGTCGGCGACCACGGCGAGAGCCTCGGCGACCACGGCGAAGAGACGCACTCCATGTTCGTGTACGAGTCGGCGCTGCGCGTACCGATGATTCTGTGGCGGCCCGGCCGCCTTCCTTCGGGCGCCGTCGTGAAGCCGCTGGTGCGGGTGATCGATCTCGCGCCGACGCTGCTCGATCTGATCGGCGCCGCCGGGTTGCCGGGCGCGGAGGGGCGCTCGCTCCTGCCGCTCATCGCCGGTCGGGGCGCTCCGCCCGGCTCCGCGTACGCGGAGACGTATCTGCCGCTCTTCTACATGAACTGGTCGCCGCTCCGATCGCTGCAGGACGAGCGCTGGAAGTACATCGACGCGCCGGCGCCGGAGCTGTACGACCTGGCGCGCGATCCGAACGAGTCCGACAATCTCGCGGATCGCGAGCGCCCGCGCGCGGCGGCGCTGAAGCGCGCGCTCGAACGCGTGGCCGGATCCGGTCAGGGATCGATGACGGTCGGCCGGCTCGATCGCGAGGCGCTCGAGAAGCTCGCGGCGCTCGGCTACGTCGCGGCCGGCGGCGGCGACGCGCATCCGGCGGCGTCCGAGGGCCGCGCCGATCCGAAATCGATGATCGCGGTGTTCAACCGCCTGCGTTCCGCCAACACCGCCCTCCGCGACGGCCGGTTCGGCGACGCCGTGGCGGTTGCCCGCGCCGTGCTCGCCGAGGATCCGCGCAACGCGTTCGCAACGATCATCGTGGCCGGCGCCGAGATGAACCAGGGTAGATATCGCGACGCGATCGCGGGATATCGCGCGTATCTGGACCTCGTGCCGACCAGCGCGTACGCGCACCATTGGATCGCGATCTGCGAGCTCCGCCTCGGCAACCAGGATCGCGCGCTGGCGGAAGAAGATGCCGCGCTCGCGATCGATCCGCATTACACCGACGCGCGCGTGCTCAAGGGCGGCGTGTACGCCTCGCGCGGACAGCACGACGCGGCAGTGCGCGAGCTCGCGCAGGCGGTGGACACCGATCCGGCGAAAGCGGCCCTGCGCCTCGATCTGGCCAAGGTGCTCGTCGACGCGAAGCGTCTCGACGACGCCGATGCCCAGTACCGCCGCGCGCTCGAGCTCGAGCCGGCGAGCGCCGACGCGCACACCGGCTACGGCGTGCTGCTGGCGACGCGCGGCGCACCAGACGCCGCGTCCAGCGAGTTCAGGCGCGCGCTGGATCTCGATCCGCAGCACGACGAGGCGCGGTTCGATCTCGGGAAGCTGCTGGAGCAGCAGGGCAAGCGGGCCGACGCGCGCGCGCAGTACGAAATCGTGTCGGCGTCGGAAACGGCGCCGCCCGCCATCAGGCGGGCGGCGCAGGAACGAATGAAGGTGGTGCGCTAGAACTTGAACCGAAGCCCGAACTCCGACTGCCGCTGGCTGTTCGGGATGATCGCGGTCGGCTGGCCGAAGGTGGCCGACGCGAAGCGGAATTGATAGTCGTCGCGGTTGAAGTTCGCGTGGTTCGTGATGTTGAACACGTCGAACAGCACCTCGACCGATCGGTTCGCCGCGCCGAGATTGATGATCTTCGCGAACCGCATGTCCCAGCTGAAGAATCCGCCCGCGCGGAACGAGTTGCGCGGGAACGGCTGGCCGTTCGCGGGATCGATCGCACGAATGGCATTCCGGTTTCCGCCAAATCCGGCCGAGGCACTGAACGGCTTTCCGGTGTTCGCTTGCACCGATGTCGAGTACTGGAATCCCATCGGCAGCCAGAACACTGCGCCGGTCGTAAACCGGTGCCGCATGTCGTTCGGCGTGTACCCGTAATCCTGCTCGTAGTTCTGATTGGTCAGGTCCGACGGATACGACCCGAAGTCGTTCGCGAGGTTCTTCGCGACCGTCCACGTATAGCTCGAGATGAGAGACGCCTTCGCGTAGCGCAGTTTGCCCGTCACGTAGACGCCATCGAATCGCGAGTGGCCGCGGTTGCCTTCGACGTTGATGCGGCCGGGACCCCTGATGAACACGCCGGGCGGCGAGAGACGCGTGTTCAGGTTCTGCGGCGTATTGATCGTCCAACGATGGATCTCGTCGTGTCCGTTCTGGTGCACGTAATCCAGATCGAACGACAGACGCGGCGTCACCTGCTGCGAGAAGCCGGCATTCAGCTGGTCGGAGCTGGGCTGCACCAGATCGGGCGCGGTGAGGCGCAGAATCTGCCCCGCAAACGTCGAATCGACGAATGAGTTGCGAATGGCGTCGCGCCGCTGGGTGTATTGCGCCGGCGTGAACGTCGGCGTCGTCGAGATGAAGAACGTGGGATGGCGCACGTCGCTCCAGTACTCGTACAAGGTGATGTTCTGGAAGATTTCGTCGTAATAGCGGCCGTACCCGCCGCGCACGATCGATCGGCCGTCGCCCATCAGGTCGAGCGCGAACCCGACGCGCGGCCCGAAGTTGTTCTTGTCCAGCTTCCGGTCGGTCCGCAGGCCGAGCGCCTTCAGCCGCTCCAGCGGAATCGTATCGAAGTTGTTCTGGTACGGTCCCGCCTGGACCTCGTATCTCAGCCCGAGGTTCACGGTCAGGTTCGTCGTGGGCTTCCAGTCGTCCTGGATGTACGCCGCGGTGTAGGTCCAGTTGTCGTCGAACGCGTTGTCGCCGGCCGACCCGGAGAACGTGTCGGCGATCGCATTGAGATAGTTGTTGACGTTCGTGCCTTTGCTGGTCGTGAAGTTGAACAGGCCGTACAGCGTCGGCGTGAAGAAGCCTCCGAAATGCGAGCGGATGATTTCGCCGCCGCCCTTGAGATCGTGATCCCCGGCGGCGGAGACCCGGAACGAGTAGTCGTCCTTCACCTGCAGCCGCTTCTGGATCGTCTGCTGCGGCGTGTTGACGTTGGCGCCGTAGAAGAAGTCGGGCGTCTGAATTCCGGGCGCCGAAGGATTCTCCGCGGTGATGTTGTTCTCGAACCGTGAATAGCCGACGAGGAACTCGTTCAGCCCCGAGCCGCCGACCACCGCCGTATCCTTCGCGATGACCGAGTCGATCACGTTGGTGTTCAGCGCGCCGGAATTCGAGAGCGTGTTGCCGCCGATGAAGTCGTGCTGGCGCTTCTGATCCTCGCGCGCGTAGCGAACGATCATGTTGTTGCCGGGCGCG
>Ga0209057_1002241_pt1 | contig 14998 bp, 23 predicted proteins | sample GraSoiAngelo_146_FD_185903 | JGI IMG/M metagenome (GOLD analysis project Ga0209057, IMG submission 185903) | Grasslands soil microbial communities from the Angelo Coastal Reserve, California, USA - 14_1009_05_30cm (SPAdes) (version 2) | ecosystem: Environmental > Terrestrial > Soil > Grasslands ... | reverse complement strand
GACCTGCGCGTGGCATTGCAACGGTATCGGACATTCTTTCATAGGCTATTGTCGGTCTAAGGCAACTGCGACGAGCAAGCAAAGACCAGGGCTGCCAAGATCGCTAAATCAACCGCCAGCAAGCGACAGATTGTTAATGGAAATTAGTGTTCGGTCGATGGGTAACGAATCTCGGGCAAGAACCGTCGCTTCGGATGTGATGATGGAATCGAAAATGACTACAACGCGGCGCTAGTCTCCAGGCACCTACCGTGCTCATATTGACGGCAGCCTCAAGAATGCACAGGTGCGCAAGGAGGCAGAACAGCTTGCATCAAAAGTGCCCAATGTACGTCAGGTAGTGAACCAATTGGAGGTTCGTCCTTAGAGAAGAGCTTTGCCTCGTGCAAGGGAGTCGTCGTCAAAGAGGAGGCACGCAAAGAGCTAAGCCTACCGCATATCGCAAGCGGAAAAAGGAAATAAGTGTCGAGATGAAAGAACCAGCAGCGCAGAAAAAAAAGAGCATAACAATGGTGACTGGCGCACGAAAATCACTAAGCTGTCGCCGGCGTCAATTCGCATCGAGCGCTTGACGTTAATCCTGTTCGGATTCAGCCGCGAACTTGGCCCGGATGCCTGATTGGTTCAAAGCTCCACACTTGCTCGGCATGTGGGCAATTCGCAAAGCGTCGCAAGTCGAATTGGTCAACAAAGCGTTGGAAGAATGGATTATTCCGCAATCGATGAGAAGTTCATGCGTGTGGCGATCGAGCTGGCGCGCCGTGCCCTGGCCATTCCGGGCGCAGGTGAAGTCGGTTGCGTAATCGTGAAGAACGGTGAAGTCGTAGCTGATGGGTTTAATGAGAGCGAGTTGACCATCGATCCTACAGCACACGCCGAGATTGTCGCGATTCGCAAGGCTGCAAGGAAATGGAATGACATTAATTTGTGCCGAGCTACTCTCTATTGCACACTTCAACCTTGCGGCATGTGCAGCATGGCTTGTATCTGGGCCAATATCGGAAGAATTGTATACGGAGCCAGCAGGAAAGATGTGAACAGTATCTATTTTGAACTCCGCCATTTCAACACGGCGGATTTGATCTGCGATGCGTTCAGGAATGACCTTGAAGTTATCAGTGGCGTCCTGGCGGATCAGTGCTCCAAGCTGTACGTCAAGCCACATGAGGCTGTTCCCCCTAACAAATTAGAAGGCGACACAGTCCACTGAATACCAGCCATCGGGAATGACTACAGCGTCGTCTGGATTATGCGTAATTAGCCGCGCTCCTTCACCGTCACAGCCCTGGAGGATAAGATCGGGGTTTTAGAAAAGGTGAGAAGCGTTCGGATGATTCGGATCACCTGGAAAAGGCATAGCGCACTCAGGAAACAAAGCTTGGACGGTGCCTGGCTCGATTGTACACATGGGCGGTCCTTCATCTCCCAAAATCCTTTATCCCGAATGGCAGCATGAGTACCAGGCTGCGCTTTTGGAGCTTGACGTGTAACGGCGGGAGAAGCTGCGATCTTCAATCGAATACAGGCCATTTCGCCAGCTCATGCCGCGGAACGGCAGGCCATCGAAGATGGGCTGCAAATCTGCGCCTTCTCAGGCGGGCTAATCTCGGATTCCTGTAAAACAAAAATGGTCAGCCACCCTCAGCCTTCCTGGTTCCGCGCCGGCTACAGTAAACACCCGATTTAACTGTGGCGTTCTAAACGTGAATGATGTGAAACTGCTGGAGCAGGGATTGGGCCGTGACGCCAGCCGCCATCCTTTCCATAGCGAAATGGCGGCTCAACCCTCCCCCGTAATACCTCGCAGCCAAGGGGAGCATTCTATGGACGCCATGAGATACCCGGAATGGCAGGGTCCGTTTCGAGAGGCATTGCTGGAAATTGATCGTGAAAAGCTTCTGACCAAAATGATGAAAGCAGAAGAGGCAATTTTCGTGCGCTTGCAGCAATTGGCACTTCTCGCTGTCGAGTTTGCTGCGAGCAGCAAAATTGCGTCTGTGTACTACGCGCCTTTATCCAGCAGTTCTCGCCTGAGTTGGACGAAGGTACTCTCCGGCAGAATGCCTCTCTCGACGACTTGAGACGCGCTTTCATATGGGCGGTTTTGGATAATTCTGTCCGCGAGCACCTCTCCAATGCCGTGAACGGCCATCAATTGATCGCGGGTCGCTGTGTTCAGCGCTTCTGCGGCGTTGTCTGTTTCCGTCACCCTCCTGGAGACAGGGGCAGAAGCAGGGGATTTCTTTGAGAATATAGGCAATTGGCGATCCCTTGGCCGGCCCGCGATCACGTCAGTAGCAGAACGGATAAACCGCTGCGCCCGTCTACCAACATCTGCGCGAGTCTCTTTTCCACGCTTTGGCGCTACTAGCAATCCGACAACGGCTCCGAATCCAAGTCCTGCGAAGAAACTTTTCATAGCAGCCTCCAGGCGCAGCTTTACGCGACTTGCGGTACTTTTCCCTGCGGGATCAGCTTATCAATGAGCACCGGCAGAATGCGAGCCAAAGCTGCACCGGGAGTACCAGGCCCGTACGCGGCCTTCACTTCTCGCTCAATTGCTCGCTTCTTGTTGTCAAATAATGCAGTCTTTCGATCTTCATTCTCAATCACCCAGTTCACCTCTCTTGTGCTCGTGCTTCTCAAACCTACTGGTCAGCTTGTTCCAAAATTTGCCTACTTTGCCCTCTTGGTGAGGCGTCGCAACCCCAATTTCACTGTCCGAGAACCCTGCTGCCCTGAGTTCCTCTATCGCGTTCTCGGCATTACTATCGTCTCTGAAAAAGCCTGCTATGGTTGCGCTAGTAGTTCCTGGAATTCTGGTTGTTGTATTGCCATGATCAATGCTCCATTTTTTATTTTTTTGGTGTTGATAAGTTGCGAGAGGTTGGCCTTCCGTATTTCCAACATCCGATTTTTTTACTCGCAAGCTAGCGATGACGAGCGATTAACAGTTAACTCTACCCAGGTTAAAATGACCTTGCAAATGACGTAATCCGTGCCATGCTGTAGAGAACCTTCGATGTCGACTGAAGCGAGCGGGGCGTGTTATTTGCACCATCGTGCCTCCGCTCCACGTGGAATCGCGTCCCGCCATATGAACTCCGTTGAGGAGACACTCCGATGAAAATATTTCGGATGCTCATGTTATTGTTCGGTCTGGCGTTGTTGTTTGCCGCCTATGTTCCCCTGTCGCGTGCCGATGAGTGGATAAAGCCACAAAAGTGACGTTCAATGAACCAGTGCAGGTGCCAGGGAAAGTCTTGCCAGCAGGAACTTACGTGTTCAGATTGCAGGACAGCACCTCCAATCGGCACATCGTACAAATCTTTAACGAAGACCACACCTCGCTGATTACCACGGTTTTAGCGATTCCTAATTACCGCTTGCAGCCAACTGGTAAAACTGTTCTCACCTATGACGAACGGCCCGCAGACCAACCCATGGCTTTGGCTGCATGGTTTTATCCTGGCGACAGCTCCGGACAGGAATTCGCATATCCAAAATCAGAGGCGGAACAGCTCTCCCGTCGGAATAAGAGAGAAGTTCCTTCGACTGGATCGGAGGAGGCATATCCTGCCGACCTGCAACAACGCTCCACCAGACTGCGTCCCAGGACGCGCAACCGGTACCGCAAAGCCAAGCTCCAGCCGCGCAGCCGAAGCCAGAGCCGACAAATCCGCCTGTGGCGACAAATCCCTCGCCGCCTCCGGCAGCGCAAGCCGCTGGGCAGGGTGAAGCTCAACTGCCGCACACGGCCACCTTGCTACCGCTCGTTGGATTGATCGGCTTTGTGTTACTAGCTGTCGGGGTAACACTGAGACGGGCATTGCGTGCCTGATTGAAGACTTGAGGACTTGGTGTCAGCAGTCATGCCGATACCAAGTCCTTGGAAGGCATAGAAGCGGAGATGCCAGCGACGCAGCAGTTTTTGTCGTGCCGAATTCATCTAGGCTGCACGTCTGCTGCGAGCAGACCTGGCGCTGAAGGAAGCTCTTTGTTGTTGCTCTTCATTCATGATTTCATTCGGCTTGACCTTTTTACTAAAGCCATCCATCTTCTTCAATGTAGCCTTTTCTTCCTTAAGATTTTGATTGAGAAGTTGTACTACCTTGGTGTGCTTCATTTCGCGAGCCAAGTCGATCAGCGACTCGTACTCACAAATTTCGTAGCTCTCGACCTTAATCGCCGCGCCGACGTTGAAGACATCGATTAAGTCCTGCGAGGGATCCTCCTCCTCAAACGCCTTCTTCTCCTGAATTAGGCCTCGAATGCCATGACATTCGGCCTTTCCCGGCTCTTCACCCAGAAACTCGAAACACCGCTGCAGCCGTTCAATCTGACCTTCCGTCTCCTTGCGGTGCTGGTCAAATGCTTTCTTCAGATCGGCACGAGAGGACTCATTGGCATTTTCCTCCAGCGCTTCGACCAGTTGCTGTTCCGCATCCAACATATCCTTTAATCCGTGCACAAAAAGTTCGTGGCCTGTTTGCATGCAAATCTCCTTAATGGCATTCGTTGAGTCGTTCCACATCCGAGCATTCCTCGTGCTAGATGCGCTACGTTCTGGTTAATGTTGTCGCAGTATTTGAAACCGCAGATAATGCGGTGCCTGAGCACCTCTTAGATTTTCACAGCAACGATAATAACCACGACGATAACTGCAATTGCAACTATCAACAAAGCCTCCTTGCTGAGTGCGCCTGCCGCAAAATCACGTTGCGACTTATCAGCACGTTGGGCAAGTTGCGCTAGTTCCGCATCGCTCAAAGTCGCAATTGCTCTCGTAACTTCAACAGGATCACTATGGACAACTCGGAGCGCGTTCTTTCCTGCTTCCGAGGAGAGAAATTGCCGAAGCGTCTGCCGGTTTTGTTCTCTCATGCGTGCTGCCGTGAGCAGCTCGCGGTGCAATTCCGCAGGAGTGACCAAATGCGGAGCTTGGGCGAATACATTTTGCGGAAGCGCAACGATCAGGACCAAAACGGAAGCTAGAAGTCCTCGGCTGAACCCGACCACGTGGAAATACATAAAGTATCTTCCTGAATGACGAAAGCCTTGGATGCATCCCCGGAGCGTGCAGTAAACGCCAACATCTAGAAATCGTGAGTTCCACACGGCGCCAGTCGCCAGTATTGATACTGCAAACTAAATATCACTTCATCTCGGATTAAAAGCCCAAGTTTTCCACAGATTTTTCTGCCCTTCGAACGAACCGCGCGGCTCTATGGACCACGATGTTGGGAGCAATTCTCAATTTGTCTCTACTCACACGCAACCGCTATTCGATGATTTCATCAAACCAGACTGGAGCCGGGGCGCATGACGAGACATTAGCAGCCGCTACAAAGGTCAGCGCACCTTTTGCCTGGTTGCCTGCCCCCGGCGCTAACTAGCCAGTATGGTCGCGAGGAACCGGAGTCGCTCAACGATGCTGAACATAAAGCATTTTCAGGAACTCTGCCGCCGAGTCGAAGAGGAACGAGAGCCTACCAAATTGCATGAAGCAACGCAGCAGATGATAGAAATGCTGGAAGAACAAGAGCTAGATCTCTTATCGCGAGAGCGTCATCAAAGCGAGCGAAGTCATGGCGGGAGCGAAAAACACCAGCAAATATGCGCTGATGATTCAGCAAACCGATTTGGGAAATCAAACTGATTCAACTACTCGGAAAAATCGCCCACATGCGCAAACGCTGTACCGCCATGCACAACCCCGCATGCACTGCGCCGAGCCAATTGCGAATGTAGGCAAGCCCTATGTTCGCTATCGAACCAGGCTGATCAGGTGCACTTCATTGAGTCGAGCCTGCCAGTAGCCCGGCAGCGGTCAATCAGGAATGCCCCTAGGTGAACTTTTGCCAAGCCGAAGACAATTGCAACAGCTCCCGATTTCGCGCTGCTTACACGCAACTGGCTGTGCCTTATCAGGTATTGAAACAGGCTTGACTGCGGCATTTTTTGCTTGCATCTGTCCGAATTGTAAACCGGGGGCATTCTTTTTGTCCGGGATCATACATTCTATGAAGGAGTTTAGATTATGGCAAAAGTTGAATCGATACAGGATCTATTTGAACGTGGTCTGCGCCACTTATACGACTGCGAGCAGAAACTTGTGAAAAAGGGGCTGCCCAGCATGATCGAGGCTGCCGGTTCGAGCGAATTGCGAAGGGTTTTGGAGCAACATCTCCAGGAGACCCGGAACCATATACGACGCTTGGAGCGGGTATTCACGGCCTGCGGATTCAAAGCGAATAGCGAAGACAATGATGTGCTCGACGAGATGACCAAGGAGGGGGAAAAGATGATCAAGGCGATTGACGCTTTGGAAGTGCGCGATGCTGCCCTGATTGTCAGCGGTAACCAGATCGAGCACTATGAAATCGCAACCTACGGGTCACTAATCGCTTTCGCCCAGCAGCTTGGCTTCAGCGAAGCTGTCGCGCTCCTACAGGAGACACTGCAAGAGGAGAAAGCAGCTGACGCGAAACTAACGCAGATTGCCGAGACATCTGTAAATCCTCGGGCGACCGAGCGGCGCGTGGCTTAGGCTTACAGGGCAACTGCAGCGCTCCTGGAGCAACCCTCGGAGCCGGGATTTCATCGAACTCCGTCGCCACTTTGCAAATTGTAAGGATCAAGGAAGTGCTGCTATGAGAAAGTTATGCTTGTTGACAGCTGTTCTCCTGTTGGTGTCGGCCTGGGTGGTCGCACAAGATAGCTCACAGGCTGCTGGTGCCAAGGCATCGCAAACCAGTAGCAACGCCGGTGAGACCACAACGATTGAAGGCTGCCTATCAGGCTCTGCGGGCAACTACACCTTGACTGATAATTCTGGAAAGACTTATCAGCTGCAAGGTGATAGTTCTAAACTCGGCGATCAGGTTGGACATCAGGTGCGAATCAATGGAAGCGAAGGCGGAGCCGTGGCCAGCGCGACCGCGCCCTCAGGTGCAAACGCATCGGCCAGCACCAGCAGTTCTGGGAGCAATCCATCGTCCTCCAGTTCTGCAAGTAAGCCATCTGACAGCGCCCCTAACCCGTCTGGCAGTGCATCAGCAGCGATTCAGTTCAATGTGAGTGGTGTCACAAAAATATCGGACACGTGCACGGCGTCTCCGACGAGCAAGTAAAAACGCTGGCAAAAATGTTATTTAAGCCCCGGCCGAGTAAGAGTCTGGCGGGGCTTTTTCTTTTCTTTTTTGTTGGCTTTATTAGCTAGTAATTCTTACGATGCACACGGCTCCGGAACTAAAGAGTTCAGCGTAACTCACGAACCGACTGTACTGTTTTTTACGCTCCAGTGAAGGCCACGATTTGATTTCCAAGCTCCGCAAAGGAAACCAACAAGTTCTCGTTGCGCGAGATCAATTGAGCGCGGCCATGCTCGATGAAAGTGCTTTACATTGCAGCGGTTCTGGTTGTGGTTGCCCCAATGCGGCATGATTTCGTTGCAGTATCGGAATGGAGTCGAGGAACTTATCGTTTTGGTTTGGCCAAGTTTCACGCTTTGACGTCTTCGCGCTTGCGTCGCGCTTCGCACTCAGCGCGCAGACGATCGTAATGCTTCGTTAGGCCCTCAAGTTCTTCGTCCGAGAGATGCTCGATACTGATCATTTCATTACGTGCACTGCGGATCGCCCGGATGACTTCGTCGAGTTTCAGGTGCAGCGCACGAGCGTCCCGATTTTGAGTGTTTTGGATCAGAAAAACGACGAGAAACGTGATAACCGTGGTCGCGGTATTTATGACCAATTGCCAGGTATCCGAGTACTGAAAATAAGGACCAGCGGCACCCCAAAGTACGATAACGAACACCGCCAATATGAATGCCCAAGCCGATCCTACCCATCCGGCGGTTTTGGCAGCTATCGTTCCGAACCAAACACTGAATGCCTGATTTTCGTTGTTCTGTTTCATCGGCGCACCTCGTCTGGTGCACTTAGATGCGGCCCTCACTTCGCGCGATGTGAGTCCAAACTGCTGGGATAACTCGCTCCCAGTCGGCGTCCGCTCTCGCCCGTTGCGTGTTTATTACAGAACACCAGCACTGGATCTATTGGCCACAATTTTGTGAGTTTCCAACGATGAAGCAATCGCCGGTTTTCTCTGCATTGTGCTGAGTCTTCTGTGCAGATGGAAGACTTACGCCTGGCTTGCGCTGACCACCTCCTCTGCCTCTGTTCCACCAGAACTTTTGCGTCACAGATACGCTTCTGTACAGGAACTGCAACCGTTGGGATTGGTCCTTCATCTCACGCGTGTTGAGCGTCGGCTGGCCATCGTATGTTGGGATCCAACAATTGAAAATCGCTCTGATTGCGCCACCATTTATTGCAGTTCCTCCTGCGGATTACGGCGGAACCGAACTTTTCCTCGCGCACCTCGCGGAGGGTCTGCAGCAACTCGGCCTCGAAGTCGTCGTCTACACTAATCGCGAATCGACAGTCAAAGCGGAGCGCCGCTGGATCTATGGGCATTCAGATTGGCCCATCAAGAATCCCGAACATGCTTTTGTCCAGGATCTGAACCATGAAGCTTGGGCCGTTCACGATGCCACCGAGCACTGTGACATCATTCATGTGCAGTCAGCGCCGGCAATTACATTTTCGCGCTTTATTGAACGCCCGATAGTCTTGACGCTGCATGGACCGCATGACTCTAAGCTAAGTGCGTTTTACGCTTTTTATCCCGAGGTCCATTACGTTTGTATCAGTGGGGCTCAGTCCAAACAGGAATCTATGCCCAGGATGAGCACGGTCCATCATGGCATTGATCTGACTCAATACAAATTGCTCGAGCACAAGCAGCCGTACCTCAGTTTTATCGGCCGAATCGCTCCGCTTAAAGGCACCCATATCGCCATTGATGTGGCCCAGCGTACAGGAATCCCCCTCAAGATCGCTGGCGATGTTCAGCCCATGTACCACGAGTATTTCGAGAGAAAGGTCAAGCCACAGATCGACGGAAAGATCGTGGATTACATGGGCCTGGCCGATCTTCAGGTGAAGAATGAACTGCTCGGCAACTCGATGGCCATGCTGTTCCCGATCCAATGGAACGAACCCTTTGGGCTGGTCATGCTAGAAGCCATGGCTTGTGGTACACCTGTGCTCGCGATGCCCGGCGGATCGGTACCAGAGGTGGTCCGCGAAGGGATCTCCGGTCACATTTGCCGCTCGGTCATGCAAATGGCCAAGCGCGCTCAAGGTCTGAACTTCAACCCACTAGTTATTCGCCAGTATGTGGAAGACAATTTTTCAATCGAACGAATGGCCAAAGAATACGCGAGAGTTTACGAAGACATATTACAGGGGATCGATGCCCGGAGAATCGCGTAAACGTCCGAATAGTTCAAGCTGGCGTCGCCCCGCCGAGTTAGGACCTATCGTGGACCATCCAAAAGTGATTCTCATTGAGCAATGGCCTGCTCTGCCGCTCCCATGCAAGTCAGCAGCTTGTCAGGATTCATTTCGAGCATCGCAGTCTCGTATAGTTTTTGCCAATTCGTATCGAGCATGGCAGCCCTCCCACCTCAGGAATACACGGGCTTTGCTCTCATGGAGTAGCTGTCTTCGTGTAAGAGACAAACGGCCTTCCGGAGCGGCGCGGCCATATGCAGTCTCGCTCGGGATGCCATCGAATCATTTGGAAGAGGGCCGTCTGCTGGAGCGAGCAATTCGGCTGATTATCCGAATTCCCGAAAGTTTTTCATCAAAGCTGTCCTATCGCCGAATCTCGATTTCGTTGACAACTTGCTTGACATTGGGTACCTCCGCTGCCACTTTTTGCGCTTCTTGCCGTTGCCTGGCAGTTTTGACTGTCCCCTTGACTGTGAGCACGCCATTTTTAGCGCTGAACCTGATGTGCTGCTTGTCCAGGGCGGTAGAAATCAATGCTGCCTTATAGTTTTTCTCAATTCCCGCGTCCAGATCGGACGCAATGTCCTTGGCTTCCGACGCAGCATCGACCGGCTGTACACTGATTTCGTTGGCAATGATCCGGCGCGGCGCGGCGGACTTGGCGACATCACCAGCTTTTGCTCTGGCGTCGTCAGAATGAACTTTTCCGCCAAGTGTAATTGTATTCTTATCGCGATCTTCAGTAACGGTTACATCTCTCAAGTCTGCTTGTTCCAGCGCTTTGCTCACAGCATCCTTATAAGAAGTCTCGTTGCTGCGAGGGTTTGTGCATCCCAAGCCCATCAGTAAGGCACCCGCCAAGATGCAAATCCCAATGATTTTTTTCATTTCATGCTCCTCGTACAGAAGATTTTTGCCATCAACAGCGCTGTAGAGAGTGAGGCAATCAATCACGACAATTGCCCCAGCCCCGTTTGGGTGGGTATCCCGGTATTCCGCTATTCCCATGCTGGTGATTTAGAAGAAAATGACTACAGGGCAGTTGCAGTCCGGATTGTCCAGTCTACCTGTATCAGCGGCTTGGAATGACTCTAGGGGAAACACAGTACCCGGAAGGACGGCGACAACTTTGTGACAGCAGAACGGAATCGAGGTGCTTTCTCTTCGGCTCAGTTCGGCTCAGCTTTTGCTGGAGGCGACTATGCTTTGGACAATTTTCGTGACGCTGTTGCTGGTGGCCCCTCAATTCGTTATGGCCCCTCAATTCGCAAGCGTGCCTGTCCGTATTTACTGAGCAATACACGTTGGGCGGTTTAATCCATATTCTCCTGGTCCTCGCAGTGGTACTCGTCACCAATCTCCTCGGCGGACGATGTAGATGGTTTAGCGACGCGGAAGACTGTCGCAAGTTGTCGGACCCGTTCAATCCTTAAGACACTAAGTAGTTTCTTCGTCGCAAGGGAGATGGGCCGCATAGACGCGGTGTTACGCGCAACAACTCGAATGAAGGTTAGGAACTTTTTCGTTCACCCCCGTCGCAACAGGCCGCGCCGCGACGCCGAAAGCGTCGGAAAGAAATAGGTGAAGAAATGAAACAGCTTGTCACTCGCAAAAAGCAAGGCAAGTAGTCGGCCACATCATGCTCGTTTTCGAACCAGCCAGAACAATACCGAAACGGCGAGCCAAGCTATTGTGGCTCCCGTCAAAACTGGCAACGCCGAGTGACGAGGCACGAATTGCCAGACCAGTAGGGCAAATACGAACAGGCCCATGCTTCCCATTGCTGAGCCTGCGGCATCCACGCTGGCGGCCTCCCTTGCACGTTGTATTCCTTGTAATCCCTCTTTTTCTTTCTTTTGCTTCTCATGTTTCTCAATGAGAGTTGCACTCGCCGGGAATATCGCCGGAAACGCCAAGAACAGTCCGCCCAGACTGGGGCCGAATTGTTTCGCAATGACACCTGCGACCGCCGTGATCAATCCACCGAGGAGAAATCGAACAGCGTATTCATGCCATTTCGTTTGCCTGAGAGCAGAGGGATCAAATCGGATTTGCATGATTACGTCAACCAGACGCGCCAGAGCCCAAGCGCCACACCGAGCCACATGGGAATTGCGCAAAGTGTGACTAAAAAAGCCTTTGTTTTGTAACGCATCATCGACCAGCTTACGAATGACGCATAAACAAAGAATGCGATTGCTCCCGCCATCATGGAGTGAGCTTCCGTAGCGGCATAAAACGGGCCCTCGCGTGCCACCGTCAGCCCCAAAGTGGCAAGAGCGACCGATGGCGCTGCGCCAAACAACCCAGCGAAACTCTTCGGCTTTAACAAATCCCCCACGACCGCGAAGACGGAAACTACCAGACCCCCAATTAGAAATCGGATGAGAAGTTCGGTCATCGCCTTCCTGATTTCACCAGCTTTCGTGCCTGATTCGGCCCTTTCAGACCCAGCACCCGATATTCCTTTCCCGTCAGCCTGTGGTAATTGACGAAAAATTCTTCCAGTTCCCGACAGAATTGCTTGCTCAAATCAGTAATGGTTTTTATGTCTTCCCAACTGTGTGCATCCTGTTCTACCGCAATGATTCGATCATTGCGTTCTTTGCCTTGCTTGTCGCCTTGCTCGCCTTCAATTACACCGATGGGGCGACATGACAGCACACATCCCGGAAACGCGGGCTCATCCATCAGCACCAACACGTCGATAGGGTCACCGTCGTCGGCTCGGGTTGAGGGAACAAATCCAAAGTCATAAGGAAATGTCATCCCGCTTGGCAAAACCTTCTTCAGTTCAAAGATGTGATCATCGGGGTCAAAGGCGAACTTGTTTCGGCTTCCCTTCGGGGTTTCGATAACGACGCGAAGCAATTGCTTGTCATCTGCATCGTAAGGCTTGAGCCGGGTCGGGTCTGCTAATCCGTTCTTCTTGCTCATTTGTTCTCCACGTAAACCTGAATGTCGATGCCCGAAACAGATTAAAGGTTTGTTGTTTGAAGCGAAGCCAGCGGGGTTTCTCCGTCCGCATATTCCGCAGAGTCCAGCGGAATCCCGTTAGCGGAGGGGGCAAAATAGCAATCCTCAAGGGCTAACGGCAGCATAGCGGGCGCGAGCATGCGTCAACAGAACAAACTATCGCAGTCATATTGGCAGCAACTGCTGACATCTCCACTGAAAACCATTGCATCCAAAATCCAAATCTCGTGGAGGCTAAAAGTGAAAGCCGTTCGCTATGAAGGTGTTCGCAAGATTTCAGTTTCCGATTACCCAAAACCAAAATTAGCTTCGCCGACCGATGCCATTCTCAAAGTGACAACGAGCGGCATTAGTGGCAGCGATCTGCACATGTATGACGGACGTACCGAGCTGAAGCAAGGTACCGTCGTCGGGCATGAGATCCTGGGGTCATTGAAGAAATAGGCCAGGCCGTGCGAAGCGTCAAGAAAAGGTGAAGGTCGTGCTGCCGTTCAATATTGCCTATGGTTACTGTTTCAACTGTCATCGCGGTTACACCAACGCATGCTTGACCATGAGACCATGAACCCGGACTCTCCCAGTGCCGCCTTACGGATATGCGGGGATGGGCCCATACCAAGGCGGTCAGGCGGAGTTCGTGCTCGTTCCCTCTGCCCACTTCAATTATTTGAAGCTTGGCGTATAGCGCTCTTTTGAAGGGTGCTGCGGAAGTCTATGTGGTCGACAATGTAGCAGAACTGGCGCCATCCCTGTCGATTTCAGCACCAGGGCGATCCAGTCGAGCGGATTTCGAAATTCGTCAAAAACATCATGGAATTCAGCAGAGCCGTCGTCCAGGCGAAGAAAAGCTGTGGGGTGCGGACTGTGCTATCGATGCAGTTGGACGATAAAAATCCCTCGCGAGAGAATCCCACGCAAGCATTGGAAAATGCCCTTCGCGTGGTGAATCACACCGGGAGTGTCGGCGTTATCGGTGTTTACATCGCTCAAGATTCTGGAGCAAAGGATGAGCAGCGAAAACAGGGGATCTTCTCGTTCCCTCTAGCTAACTTTTTCGAGAAGGGATTGACCATTGGTACCTGGGCAAGACCCGGTGAAGAAGTACAACGAGTATCTCCGCGACTTAGTCGAGAGCTCGTTTGCGACTGAGCTATGTCGGAAAATGCATAAAACTTGTCAATTGGAGGGAGTCATGAAACGGCGCACCTCATCAACCCGCAAGGTTCGCTACGCCGTGGTTGGATTGGGGCACATTGCCCAGGTTGCCGTCCTGCCCGCATTCAGGAACGCATCCAATTCTGAGCTTGTTGCCGTTGTCTCAGGCGAGTCAAAAAAGCGGGAAAAACTGGCTAAGAAATATCACCTCGAACACGTGTACTCGTACGACCAGTATGACCGCGCTCTTTCTCAGGTTGATGCCGTCTATCTCGCGCTGCCGAACCATCTGCATCGGGAGTACGCGGTTCGAGCTGCGCAGGCTCGTGTGCATGTGCTCTGTGAAAAGCCGATGGCGGTTACCGAGGACGACTGCCAGGCCATGATCGACGCCGCGGACGAAAACGGCGTTAAATTGATGATCGCCTACCGTCTCCATTTCGAAGCAGGAAACCTCGAAGCAATTCGGCTGGCGAAAAGCGGTAAACTCGGGGACGTGAGAATCTTCACTTCGGAATTCGCGCAGCAGGTGACTGAGGGCAATCTCCGCGTCAGCGAAACCGTAGCACGCGGAGGCGGTCCTCTGTATGACATGGGAGTTTATTGCATTAACGCAGCCCGCTATCTGTTCCGCACCGAGCCGACCGCAGTGTTTGCTTTAACCGCAAATAATGGGGAAAAGAGATTCCGAAAAGTGGAAGAAATGACATCTGTGGTAATGCGCTTTCCCGAAGAGCGCATGGCCACTTTCACCTGCAGTTTCGGTGCTACCGACTTGAGCCGCTTTACGCTGATTGGGAAGAAGGGGTTACTTGTGGTCGATCCGGCCTACGAATACGCCATGGGCATCAAGCATCAGCTGACGATTGGCGGAAGAACAAAGATAAGCAAGTTCCCCAAACGGGATCAGTTCGCCGCGGAACTGATCTATTTTTCCGACTGCATCGTTAAAAACAAAGAACCTGAGCCTTCGGGGCTCGAAGGTTTGGCGGATGTGCGCATCGTGCAAGCGATTTACGAATCCGCGCGAACGAGAAGGATCGTTGAATTACCGGAGCTGCCAGCCAAGAAGAGACCGACAACGCACCAAGAAATTCAGCGCCCTTCCCACGAGAAACCGACGACGGTCCATGCGAAGTCACCTTCTGGGGAAGCAGCGTGATCTGAGTTCCTGCCGCCGGAAATTAGGTCATCGGAATCCAATCGGCAAGGAAGGACTTTAGCTGCAATGCTAACCGAAATCTTAACTTTGCTGCGTAGAGCGCGAGGCGCGATTCGCAGTGGTTATTCCGCACAAAGTTGTATTTTCCCGAATCGCGTCGCCATCATCACGTAGAGCCAGACCGGCGTATGCACCAGCGAACCATTTTTCCGGAAAGTGCCCAGAGAAATGTAGTTCTGACCGGAATCTCGGGTGGGACCACCATGGTAAACATTGTACGCAAACGAACACAGCCCCTGAAAAATTGCTAGTGGGCCGGGAAATCGCCCTTCAAAGCAACAGT
>Ga0209057_1002238_pt1 | contig 15011 bp, 12 predicted proteins | sample GraSoiAngelo_146_FD_185903 | JGI IMG/M metagenome (GOLD analysis project Ga0209057, IMG submission 185903) | Grasslands soil microbial communities from the Angelo Coastal Reserve, California, USA - 14_1009_05_30cm (SPAdes) (version 2) | ecosystem: Environmental > Terrestrial > Soil > Grasslands ... | reverse complement strand
GCGGAAATTAGCGAGCGCAAGCGGGCAGAGAAGGAACTCTGGCGTCTTCAGAAGGAGATGGGACGAGTGGAGCGTCTGGCCGCGCTGGGACGAATAACCGGAACCATTGCCCATGAACTTGGCACTCCGTTGAACTCCGTGCTTGGCTACACCCAGCTCCTTGCTCAAGAGGAATTGTCGGAGAGCGCACGGCGTCGTCTTACGATTATTGAGACGCAAGTCCAACGCATGGGAGACATCATTCAGCACTACCTTTCCCGCACTCGCGGCTCCCCCCGTAAGGACCAGGTCAACATCAACGACCTGGTGGGAGAAACCCTGTTGCTACTCGACCCAATTTTCCAGCAGCATGGAATACGGGTGACGACGAACCTGTCGGACTCGCTGCTCCTGCTCCACGGCGACGACGCTTCGCTCCAGCGAGTGCTCATCAATGTGCTCGACAACGCGGTCGATGCCACCGAAGAAGGCGGGCTCCTGAAGATTGCCACCTGCGCGAGCGCGTCTTCCGATGCCAACGGTCCGGGGATTATCATTGAGATCACGGATAGCGGTGCGGGTATTCCATCGGAGTTGTTGCCCAAGATCTTCGATCTTTTTGTCACGACCAAGCCGTCAGGCAAAGGGACGGGATTCGGTTTAGTCGTCTGTCAGGAAATCGTCAAAGCTCACGGCGGTACTATTGATATTGACAGCCAGGTAGGACAGGGAACCTCTGTACGGATCTTTCTTCCGACAGATCAGAGGTTCGGGGAGTCCGCTTCGGTTGAGGGAACGACATGAGCGCGCGCATTTTGATTGCGGATGATGACGAAGTGAGTCGCCAGCTGTTTGCCGAGACGCTGGAACAGGAAGGTTACCGGGTGGATCGAGCACAAAGTGGCGATGAGGCGCTTTCGCTTTTGCGTGATGAGCTTTATGAGCTGCTCATCATTGACGTGCGGATGCCGGGGATCACGGGCCTGGAAGTGACACGGATACTGCATGAGAAAAATTCCTCTCTTCCCATCATCGTCATGACCGCTTTTGGCTCAATAGAAACCGCCATCGAAGCGATCCATGAAGGAGCTTTTGATTTCATCTCCAAGCCTATGAACCTGGAGGAGCTCAAGAAAACCGTCTCCAGAGCGCTGGCGCAGCAGGCGTTCCGAGACAGGGCAGGGAAAAGCGAAGAAGAAAATAGAGACGGAGATCAGCCCGGGACGATCATCGGCAAAAGCACTGCCATGGTAGAGGTCTACAAGACCGTGGCTAGAGTGGCTCCCACTAGAAGTGCGGTGCTGATTCTCGGAGAAAGCGGTACCGGCAAAGAGCTGATCGCTCGAGCCATTCACCAACATAGTCCCAGGGCCCGGGGCCCCTTTGTAGCGGTAGACTGCGGGGCGCTCACCGAGACGCTCCTTGAAAGCGAACTCTTCGGCCATGTGCGCGGTGCATTTACTGGGGCGATGGCGGATAAGAGAGGAGTGTTTGAGGAAGCCGAGGGTGGCACCTGCTTTCTTGACGAGATCGGTAACATCAGCCTGAACATGCAAGCCAAGCTCTTACGCGTATTGCAAGAACACGAGGTGAGACGGGTCGGAGGGAAGGACTGGATGAAAGTAGACGTGCGGGTGGTGGCCGCCACCAATCAGAATCTGGCCGAACTGGTTAGGAAAGGCAATTTCCGACAGGACCTGTATTATCGGCTAAACGTTGTCGCCGTCCATCTACCGCCTTTACGAAAGCGGTTAGAAGATATTCCGCTTCTGACGCGCCATTTTTTAAAGCGCTACAGCCAAGAGAGCGGAAAGTCCATAACTGGTATCTCCGACAAATGCATGGAATTGCTATGTGACTATTCCTGGCCGGGAAATATCCGCGAACTAGAAAATGTCATCGAGCAGGCCGTGGCTCTCTCTAATCAGCCGGTATTTACGCCGGATGATCTTCCGGCAGCGGTGCGCGATAGGGCGGCTTCGAGATTCGCTCATAATCTTCCACAAAGTGAGCAATTCCTTTTCGCTGACACCCCGACTCTGGAAGAAGTCAAAAAGCGCTACGTGCTCCATGTTCTGAAGAACGCTCAAGGAAATATTTCCCAAACTGCAAGAGTTCTGAACATTGATCGGCGCTCCCTCTACCGCATGTTAGCACGTTATGAGGTTGAGCCTTTCTTCAAACATGAGTGAGGCGAAGTGGCTCTGTTTCTACAATCTTGCCTCAGCCTTTTGGCTTGCCTTTCAACTTTGATTATGAAAATCCGCAAAAACTGCGACCTCCGAGATCCGTTTGCTGCGGCATCATCCTTGCTCGCTTAAAATAGAGTGAAAAAAGGGGGAGCGATTGCGCGTTCTGATCGTAGATGACGACGAAACCTTCTGCCAGCTATTGGCTGAGGTTTTAGAGGGTGGAGGGATTAAAGTGGCGTGGACCACGGACGGTCTCGAAGGTTACGAGATGTCCCTTTACGAACCCTATGACCTTTTTATTATTGATCAACGTATGCCGTTGATCTTGGGAACCGAGCTTGTTGAGGAACTCAAGAAGGACAATCCCAGGGCAAAGATCATTTTAATTTCTGCCTTTGCCGACGAGACATTACAGAATCAATCGAAAAGCCTCGGCGTTCCGGTCTTATCTAAGCCGTTCAGCGCGAAACGTTTGCTTGAGTTAGTAGAGAGCGCGTTGGGCCGCTCGCAGCAGTAGGAACATCGGACAGCTAGCGCTAAGGATTGCGCAGGCAAGGGCAGCCCAGACGAATGTTCGCCTCGATCAGCGTGTGGACCGGACGATTTTTCAACCGGTTGCTATTTCCTCGTCATCTATCTTCCAGATGAAGTAGAGCTGAACCTGACCTTTAGAGGACAGATGAGCCGTGCGGTTCACAGTTTTCCCCAGCGCTGTTGCCGCAACGGTGTAGTTTCCTGTCGGCAGTTTTGTAAAAAACAACGGACCGTCGGAAATCGCTTCAAGAATCCGTTTGCCTTTATCGTCTTGAATCAAAACGTGGGCGCCGCCAAGATAATTCCCGTTCTGCAGCGCGAACCTAAGTTGCAGATTGTCTGTGTCGCTCATAGCTCGCGCGCTTTTGCCTTCATCCGGTCCAAAGCCGCCGCTCACATACGGAATTCCTTGGTAAGTCTTCACTTGAGCCGGTGAGTGTAAAAACCCAGTCGACCAATCTGCAAAGACCCATGCTGCGGCGAACACAAAAACCCCAATGGCTCGAATCATAATCTTATTCATGGAGTTGCCCTCTCATGTGCCGAGGTCACGCTATGAAACTGCGACGTCACGGTCTGTGTTTTCCAAAGCGCTTCTGTCCCTTTATGAAATCAGGCGCTGCAAGCCTTCAATGTCTCTGAGATTGGACTTGATCCTGTCCGGTAGGAGACTCGTCGCACGGCCCATAGAAATCGATCACGTCGCCTGTGCGCTCATCTTTGAGCACGGGTTGATCCCCAGCTAAACTCCTTTGATGCATCGCTGGTCACTCCAACCGACCCGAGGATGAATACGGCTGATAAGAATGATCCGATGCGCTTCATAATTTCACTTCCTTTCTACTCTTGCGTTATCTTCAACAACTAGAGCAATGAACATGCCGCGCCCGAAAAACGAAGGGCTAACGCCAGCTAAAACTCCCGGAGACACAAAGACCGAGACATTTTGTCTGCCATTCTACCGTTTGACCACACTTTACTTTTGGCCGCTCAGTGGATCTACTGCTTCTCACTCCACCAATGCGGAACAGTACCTCGTGGCGTCAGTTTTGCGTACGCTTCCTCTAGCCAATGGAAGATGAGACATACAAAACGTCTATCACAAAGAAAAGAATGGTTTTCCTAGCGTTGCGGAAGATCCGCGGTCCCGGTCCTAGAAAACTGATTGCCGAAGTCTTGAGATCTTTCAAAAAGGCGATTAACGAAACTGAGGAGCGCACCATGAAGGACCGGCGAGGGGAACTCGAAAAGCTCGTCGAATTGAATGAGCGTGAACAATTGCTGTTGCGCCGAGATTGAGAGCGGATGCTTACGCGAAATGTGACCAATCACTTTGTATTGCGCGCTGTTGATTTGGTGATGTGAGGAACAACACCTTTCTGTCAGATTGTGGCGCAATGGCAACCGAGATCTTTGTATGTGAGATAACAACTTTGTGCCGCTTGCAATAAACCTTTTCGCCGTGCACCGAGTCTAAACTAACGAGGAGGAAAAATTTATGAAAAGTTTTAAAGCAGCGATTTTAGGAAGTTTGGTTGGAGGTTCCCTGTTATTGCTCAGCGTTCCTTCACAAGCCGCACCCTGGGGAGGTAGGTTCAATCATAGGACCCTCGGAAACGATATCAGGAACGATCGTGCTGAAATTCAAGGTGAGCGCAGAGACCTCTACACTGACCACAGGGATCTCACCCAGGACAGAAGAGAGCTACGGCAAGATCGGCGCGACGGAGCGAGTCCGGCAGAGATTGCCGGCGATCGACAGGACATCCGCAAAGATCGGAGTGACATTGCGAACGACCGGCATGACCTCCACGAAGAGCGACGCGATTTGAATCACGATTTGGAACGCGAGCGCGATCATTCGTTTTTTGGCTGGTGGCATTCTTGGTGGAATCGTTGATAGATTTTGATCCGTTTCCTTAAAAAAGAAGAGGCCCGGCCGCCTCCTTCTGTGGCGATGGGCAAAACGAGGCGAGAGGTCGTGTTACAGGAAAGCCACACCGTTACGCATTTTTGTCACAGGCGATTATGAAGCATCAGCGTCGGCTTTCTGTTTTGATTGATGTCTGCTGCTCCGAACTCGGGTGATTGCTAAATACTCTTGGCATCGGGCTTGCGCCATAATCGGTTTGTTGAAAAAAGGCGATCGGTTGTTCCAACCTTGACATTCGAGAAGCGAGGTTTAGCATAACTACGTGGGATATGACCGCTTCTAACAAATACCGGGTTGCGCGGACCGTCACCTTTGTTTTTGTCTTTGTTCTCCTATCTGTTAGCTTCGCAGCCTATAAGCATTCCGTTTCCACCGGTGTGGCGAAGTATATTACTTTCGAGCACGAGCAGCGCCGTGTTCTCGTCAGGGCCGAGCGAGACAATTTTAGAAGTGGAGTTACGACAGCAGATGGCGGCGGTATCTTGCCCGATCGGTCGCACGAGATAGCTGAAATTCCTCTATCACCGCAAATCGTTGCCACGCATTATGGACTTTCATGGATCCAGCAGGCGCTGATCGAACCTACCCAGCTTATCCTCGATTTATCCCCGGTATTGAACCTGTGATTTTTTAGCCTCACGCATGTGACCCAAGCGAGCGATGGCTTGATTGGGTGAATCACTCAAAAGTTTTGTCGCTTCCGATAGTCCTTCTTTCAAGGAGACGGGCGTAGTGTCTCATGCGCTCGGGATCTCGGAGGCAGGAAGAGTTTTACTGAAGCAACCAAAAGGAGAAGAAAATGATTACGATTAAGAATTCGAAACCGGTTTTTTACGGTCTTATTGTGGTATCCACCTTAGCGATGGGCGCAGCTCAAGCGGGCGCGCAAGACGGCATAATATCGAAGACTCAAGCTGCGCAAGGGGGTTACTGTCATCTCAGGTTCCCCGCCATCGATCCGCTCACTTTGGGCACGGACCATCCGCAACTCCAGGATCCCCAAAAAGGAGACGTCATAGACTACTACGGATCTTGCGACCATGATCCGTTGGGCAAGGATGAGGTCGAAAGACAGGAGGAGGACCAACTCGTCCGTGGGATGCGCAACTGGGCGGAGTAATTAACCAGCCGCCAAAGTTGAGTGCGCGCGCCGGGGGGAGAGCTTGATTCTCCTCGGCGCGCCGTAATTTCAAGACGCTGTGGAAACGGGTCGAGAAGGGCGTTGTTCACGGTGTCTTGAAAGCTGGAACACTTCCGAGCCGAATTAAAAAATGGGTTCCCTCTTTGATTGTCCCTGCAAATATTGATACACTTGTTTTAAACATATGTTTAAAAATGCTGCGACCGATATATCAACGACAGGGACGGAGAAGCGCCTCTTGGAAGCAGCCGGTGAGATTTTTGCCGAATACGGCTATCGCGCGGCCACCGTACGCCAGATCTGCGAACGCGCCGCGGCAAATATAGCGGCTGTCAATTATCACTTTGGAGACAAAGAGGGACTCTACATGGCGGTCCTGCGGGCCGTGCACAATGCCCATGTCGAGAAATATCCGCCTACTCTCGGCTTACCTGCCGGAGCCACGCCGGAACAGAGGCTGCGCGCCTACATTCGCTCGTTATTGTATCGCATCTTCGACGAAGGCCGCCCGGGCTGGCACACGAAAATCATGGCGCGGGAGATGATGGAACCGACCCGTGCCCTTGATATGCTTGTGGAAGAAGGAGCCCGTCCGCTGCACCAAGATCTCGCGTCTATCGTTCGCGATTTACTCGGATCGAAAGCCACTGATGAAGTGGTGCGCCTCTGCACGTTGAGCATCCTGGGCCAGGGTGTCTATTACCGCCGTGCTCGGCCGGTGATTAGCCGGCTCTATCCTCAACAGAAATACGGTCCGAAGGAGATCGAGGGAATGGCTGAACATATTACCCAATTTTCTCTTTTGGCGCTGAAAGGCTTGGCCAAGAAAGTCGAGTCCCGTGGGTTTCGTCGCTGTCAAAACGCTAATCAGTCGCGGCGGGGTAAATACTTGTGAATTGTTTTAGACCTTGCCTTCGCTTCATTTCTGATCATGCAACAGTTGGGGAGCCGCGATGGAAAGTTCGAACGCGGCGACCGACATGCCTGATCGCGCACGTCCGAGTGACCGACCCCGAGACGCGCAACACTTTCTGCGCAATAGGAGAAAGGGGCAGAGGATATGCCTGAACCAATTCACTTTTCTCCTTGGAACAAGCGCTACTGGATCGGACTGCTAGGCATGGCTCTTTTGGGAGTCGGAATCTATGTCTTTTTTGTGAAGTCCGGCAAAGCGGATCCGCCGCCCGCACGGCAAGGTCAAAATTCCGCCGCGCGTGCCGTTTCGGTGGTGACCGCAAAGGCCAAGACCGGCGAAATGAACGTCTATCTGACCGGACTGGGGACGGTGACGCCGCTCAACATGGTTACCGTGAAAAGCCGGGTCGATGGCCAGCTCATGAGAGTCCTGTTTCGCGAAGGCGATGTCGTCGCGGCGGGAGCGCTTCTCGCGGAAATCGATCCACGCCCGTTTCAAGTGCAGCTGACGCAGGCCGAAGGCCAAATGGCGAAAGATCAAGCACAGCTTAAGAACGCCCAGATCGATCTCGAACGCTATAACGTTCTCTATCAGCAGGATTCGATCGCCAAGCAGCAGCTCGACACCCAGGAGGCGCTCGTGCGTCAGGATGAAGGCGCTATCAAGGTCGATCAGGGACAGATCGACAACGCTCGGCTCCAACTCGATTATTGCCGCATCACGGCGCCGATCAGCGGTCGGGTGGGACTCCGCCTCGTCGATCCGGGTAACATCGTGCACGCCAGCGACACCAACGGGCTGATCGTCATCACCCAGATTGATCCGATCGCGGTGATCTTTGCGATTCCGGAGGACAGCCTGCCGCAGGTGCAGCAGCAGATGCGGGGTGGTCGGCAGCTACCGGTGGAAGCCTACGACCGCGACTTGAAGCACAAGCTCGCGACTGGATCGCTTATGACCATTGATAACCAGATCGATCCGACTACCGGAACCGTGAAGTTCAAGGCGGTTTTTCCCAACAAAGAGGGCGTGCTCTTCCCCAATCAGTTCGTTAACGCGCGGCTGCTCGTCGATACGGTCCCCAACGTCGTCCTCGTTCCGAACGCGGCGATACAGCACAGCCCACAGTCGGCCTTCATCTATGTGGTCAAACCGGACGACACAGTGGAGGTGCGGAATATCCAGATCCAAGGCGGCGCGGGCGACGAAACCGCGATCTCCCGCGGTCTATCAGTCGGAGAGGTGGTCGTGACCGACGGAGTCGATAAGCTTCAGCCTGGAGCGAAAGTCGCATTGCGCGCGCCGCAAGCGAAGGGCTCCTAATATGAACCCATCTCGACCGTTTATCCTCAGGCCCATCGCGACATCGCTGTTGATGGCGGGGATTTTGCTCGTCGGCGCGGTGGCCTATAAGCAGCTGCCCGTGTCGGCGCTGCCGCAGGTGGACTATCCGACCATCCAGGTCATTACCTTTTATCCCGGCGCCGGCCCCGACGTCATGGCATCGTCCATTACCGCGCCACTGGAGCGCCAGTTCGGAGAGGTGCCGGGGCTAAACCAAATGACCTCGACGAGCTCCGACGGCAGCTCGGTGATCACATTGCAGTTCTCTTTAGACCTCAACATCGATGTGGCGGAGCAGGAGGTGCAGGCCGCGATCAACGCCGCATCGACCTTTCTGCCTACAGATCTGCCCAATCCGCCGATCTACAGCAAGACCAACCCGGCGGACGCCCCGATCTTGACCCTCGCCCTGACTTCAAAGACGCTGCCGCTTCCCAAAATCGAAGATCTTGCCGATACCCGGCTCGCGCAGAAAATTTCGCAGCTCTCGGGCGTGGGCTTGGTGAGTATCAGTGGCGGCCAAAAGCCGGCGGTGCGCATCCAGGTCAATCCCACGACGCTCTCTTCCTACGGCCTGACGCTGGAAGACGTGCGCACGGCCATCGCACAGTCGAACGTCAACCAGGCCAAAGGCAACTTCGACGGCCCCCATCAGGCTTACACCATCGCGGCCAACGATCAGCTTTTGTCAAGCGATCAGTACCGCCCGCTGGTCATCGCCTATCGCAACAGCGCGCCCGTGCATCTTTCCGATGTCGCCACGGTCATCGACGACGTCGAAAACGTCAAACAGGCGGCCTGGATGAATCAGGCGCCCGCCGTCATCGTCAACATCCAACGGCAGCCCGGCGCTAATATCATTGCGGTCGTGGACCGCATAAAGAATCTCTTGCCGCAACTTAAAGCTTCGTTGCCCTCCTCAGTGGACTTGTCGATTCTGACCGACCGCACAACGACGATTCGCGCTTCGGTGAGCGACGTGCAGTTCGAGCTGATGCTCACCGTCGCCTTGGTGGTCATGGTGATCTTCCTCTTTCTCCGTACGCTCTCGGCCACCGTGATCCCGAGCGTCGCGGTGCCGCTATCTATCGTGGGCACTTTCGGTGTGATGTATTTGCTGGGCTACAGCTTGAACAATCTTTCCCTGATGGCGCTCACCATCTCCACCGGCTTTGTGGTCGACGACGCCATCGTGATGATCGAGAACATCATGCGCTACATCGAGGAAGGCGACTCGCCGCTCGAAGCGGCGCTCAAAGGCTCGGAGCAAATAGGTTTCACGATTGTCTCGCTGACCGTGTCGCTGATCGCGGTTTTAATCCCGCTGCTTTTCATGGGCGATATCGTGGGGCGGCTGTTCCGTGAGTTTGCCGTCACCCTGAGCGTGACCATTTTGGTTTCTGCAATTGTCTCGCTGACGCTTACCCCGGTGATGTGTGCCAAACTCCTGCGCCACAAGTCCGAGGCGGAGCAGGGCCGCTTTTACCGAGTCTCGGACCGGGCATTTCAATCTGTGATTGCATTCTACGGCCGGACGCTCACCTGGGTCTTTGAACGTCAGACCGCGACGTTATGGGTCGCCGCGGGGACCCTGGTTTGCACGGTGCTGCTCTACATTTTTATTTCCAAGGGCTTTTTCCCTGTGCAGGATACCGGCGTCATCCTCGGAGTCTCCGAGGCTCCCCAGAGCGTCTCTTTTACCGCGATGGCCGATCGGCAACAGGCGTTGGCGCGCGTGATCCTGCAAGATCCTGCGGTGCAGAGTCTATCGTCCTTTATCGGCGTCGATGGCACGAATACGACGATGAACAGTGGCCGCATCCAGATCAATCTAAAACCCATCGAGGTGCGGCGGATCAGCGCCAGCGACATCATTCGCCGCCTGCAGCCACAACTCGCCCGGGTCGAGGGGATCACGCTCTTCATGCAGCCCGTGCAGGATCTGACGGTGGAAGACCGGGTAAGCCGGACTCAATTTCAATACAGCCTCGAAGATGCCGACGCGGGCGAGCTCGCCAGCTGGGTTCCACGCTTCATGCAGAAGCTCGAGGCGTTGCCGATGCTCCGCGACGTGGCCAACGACCAGCAAGACCAAGGACTCCAGACGCGCCTCGTCATCGACCGGGCAACGGCCTCCCGTCTCGGCATCTCGCCGCAGACGCTCGATAACACGCTCTATGACGCCTTCGGCCAGCGCCAAGTCTCGACGATATTTACCCAGTTGAATCAGTACCACGTCGTGCTCGAAACACAGCCCGATTTCAAAAACGATCCGCAGGACCTAAATCATCTCTTTGTACAATCGAACACCGGGGGAGCCGTGCCGCTCAGCACTTTCACTCACCCGGAATCCGCCAATGCGCCTCTCACGGTGAACCATCAAGGGCAATTTCCGGTAGTCACCGTGTCATTTAACTTAGCGCCCGGCGCCTCGCTGGGCGACGCGGTGGCCGCAGTCAACCAGGTGAAGCAAGACCTGGGTATGCCCGCAAGCATTCAGGCCAGCTTTCAAGGAACGGCGCAAGCGTTTCAGGCCTCCCTGGTCAACGAGCCCTTTTTAATTCTGGCGGCGCTCGTGACCGTCTACATCGTCCTGGGCGTCCTGTACGAAAGCTACATTCACCCGATCACGATTCTTTCCACCCTGCCCTCGGCCGGAGTCGGCGCGCTGCTCGCGTTGATGATCTGCGGGACCGATTTCAGTGTCATCGCGCTGATTGGCATCATTCTCCTCATTGGCATCGTAAAGAAAAACGCGATCATGATGATTGACTTCGCTCTCGATGCGGAGCGCAACGAAGGGAAAACCCCGCTGGATGCGATCTATCAGGCTTGTCTACTGCGCTTCCGGCCGATCATCATGACCACTATGGCAGCGCTACTCGGCGGAGTGCCGCTGGCACTGGGGACTGGCATGGGAGCCGAGCTGCGCCGCCCGTTGGGAATTTCCATCATCGGCGGACTGATCTTCAGCCAGCTGCTCACGCTATATACGACACCGGTGATCTATCTGGCGTTCGATCGCCTGGCCAAGCGTTTGAGCAGGGCACGCGCCAAAGGGCGCGAGCGGCAATTACCATTGGAGCTTGGCTCGTGAACATCTCGGCGCCGTTCATTAGAAGACCGGTGGCGACCACGCTGTTAACGATAGCGGTGGGACTTGCGGGAACTGTTGCCTACCGCTTTCTGCCGGTCTCGCCTTTGCCCCAAGTCGACTTCCCCACCATCCGCGTTCAGGGCAAGCTCCCGGGCGCGAGCCCGGAAACCATGGCTTCTGCCGTCGCGACGCCGCTCGAGCGTCAATTCGGACGCATCGCCGGCATCACCGAGATGACGTCGTCGAGCTCCATCGGCTCGTCGTCCATCGTCATGCAATTCGACTTGAACCGAAATATCGACGCTGCGGCGCGAGACGTCCAGGCCGCAATCAACGCCGCGCGCGGGCAACTGCCGGCCAACCTGCCGAGCAATCCTTCGTACAAGAAGGTCAACCCCGCCGACGCTCCGATCCTGATGCTCGCCTTGACTTCTGACTTGGTCGATAGGGCGCGCATATACGACATCGCGTCTTCCATCTTGCAGCAGAAGCTCTCACAAGTGAAAGGCGTCGGCGAGGTGGATGTTGGTGGCGGAGCATTGCCGGCCGTTCGGGTCGACGTCAACCCGACGGTTTTGAATCACTATGGACTGGGTCTGGAGGATCTGCGGGGGGTTTTGAACAGCGCCAATGCCAACCGCCCCAAGGGTGCTCTCGCAAATCAAGACCACACCTGGTCGCTCGGCGCCACCGACCAACTGTTGAAAGCCGACGGCTATCGATCTCTCGTTGTCACCTACAAGAACGGCGGAGCAGTGCGCCTATCCGACGTCGCCACCGTCACCGACTCAGTGGAGGATATTCGCACGGGTGGCCTCGCCAACGGCAAGCCTGCGGTTCTAATCATCGTGTATCGCCAACCGGGCGCCAACATTATCGACACCGTCGATCGGGTTCTCGAGCTGCTGCCGTCACTTCGAGCTTCTTTCCCTCCGACCATTAACCTTTCCGTAGTTTTAAATGCTACTACGACGATTCGAGCCTCGGTCGAGGGCATTCAGATTACGCTGTTGATTTCAATCGCTCTGGTTATTCTCGTGGTGTTTCTCTTCTTGCGCAGCGTCCGATCAACGATCATCCCGAGCGTCGCCGTGCCGATCTCCCTCATCGGCACGTTCGGCGGGATGTACCTCCTCGGTTACAGTTTGGACAATCTATCGCTCATGGCGCTCACCATCGCGACAGGCTTTGTCGTCGACGACGCCATCGTCGTTATCGAAAATATCACCCGCCACTTGGAGCAGGGAGTGGCGCCCTTTGAGGCAGCGCTGCTCGGCGCCAAAGAGATCGGTTTCACGGTCGTTTCCATCAGCTTGTCGCTGGTGGCGGTTTTCATCCCGATTCTGATGATGGGGGGCATCGTCGGCCGTCTCTTTCGCGAGTTCGCCGTTACCCTTTCGCTGGCCATCGTGGTGTCGTTGCTGGTGTCGCTGACCACGACGCCAATGATGTGCGCGAAGCTGCTCCGGTCTCACGATGAGGAGAAACACGGGCGGCTCTACCAGGCAAGCGAGCGGGCGTTTCGGTGGATTCTCGGCAAGTACGAGTCCTCCCTCGCCTGGGTACTGCGGCATCAACCGGTCATCCTCGTGGTAATCCTTCTGACGATGGGAGCAACCGGGTTTCTTTACGTGAAGGTCCCCAAGGGCTTCTTTCCCCAGCAGGACACCGGCCGAATCAACGGATCGATTCAGGGCGACCAGGACATTTCCTTTCAGGCGATGCGGGGACGAATCACGCAATTGGCGACCACCGTGCTGGAGGACCCCGCGGTGGATGCGGTGATGGGCTTTAATGGCGGCGGATTCGGCAGACCGTTGAATACGGGCAATATGTTTATCACCCTAAAGCCGCTGTCGGAACGCCAGATCAACGCCGATCAAATCATCGCACGATTGCGCGCCAAGCTCGCTCGCATTCCGGCGGTCACACTCTACCTTCAGCCGGTGCAGGACGTGCGTGTGGGCGGCCGCGCCAGCAACGCTCAGTACCAGTACACCTTGCAAGGCGACAATGTTCAGGATCTCCTGGTTTGGGGGCCGCGCATGCTCCAGAAGCTCAAAACCGTGCCCGGACTGCTCGACTTAAATAGCGATCAGCAAACCAAGGGGCTTGAGGCGGGGCTCGTCATCGATCGCGCCACCGCGTCAAGGCTCGGCATCACGGCACAAATGATCGACAATACGCTTTACGACGCCTTCGGCCAGCGCCAAGTATCGACCATGTATACGCAGCTCAACCAGTACCATGTCGTGCTCGAAGTGGACCCTCAGTTCTGGCAAAATCCCGAAAGCCTAAAGCATATCTATGTCAAAACGCCCGCCGGCGCTCAGGTCCCTTTAAGCGCTTTCACCCATTACGAACCAGCGACTGCGCCGCTCGTGGTGAACCACCAGGGCCAGTTTCCCGCCGTCACGTTGTCGTTTAATTTACGGCCCGGCCTGGCGCTCGGCGACGCCGTGGAGGCGGTTGAGCAAGCCGGCCGTGAGATTGGTCTGCCCGGCAATATTCACGGCAGCTTTCAAGGAACGGCGCGAGCATTTCAATCCTCGCTCGCCAGCGAACCACTGCTCATCGCCGCGGCACTGGCGACCGTCTACATCGTACTCGGAATGCTCTATGAGAGCACCATTCATCCGGTTACGATCCTATCCACCCTGCCATCGGCGGGATTGGGCGCATTGCTGGCGCTGGTTCTCTGCGGCACCGACTTGAGCGTCATTGCGCTCATCGGCATTATCTTGCTCATCGGTATTGTCAAGAAGAACGCCATTCTGATGATCGACTTTGCCCTGGAGGCTGAGCGCAACGAAGGGAAAAAGCCGGTGGATGCCATTTATCAGGCCTGCCTGCTGCGGTTTCGTCCCATTATGATGACCACGATGGCGGCGCTGCTCGGCGGACTGCCGCTCGCGCTGGGAACGGGGGTGGGCTCGGAGCTGCGCCGGCCGTTGGGGATTGCTATCGTCGGCGGGCTGATTGTCAGCCAGATGCTGACGCTCTATACGACGCCGGTGATTTATCTCTATCTCGACCGCCGCAGACTATGGTTCGAGGGCCTGCGAGCGAGGCGCGCGCGGCCCATCGCAGAACATGTTGGTTAAAAGAAACAGGTATGCTGAACCGGACGCGAGAGGGTTTGACCCAGATGAGACAACGCGGATGGATGCTGGCCGCGGCGACGGTCATGCTTTCCGTGCTGTCCGCTTGCAGCGTCGGCCCGGACTACGTGAAGCCGACAGTGGCAGTGCCATCGAATTACAAGGAGAACGAAGGGTGGCAAGTAGCGCAACCGAAAGACGCAACCCTCCGCGGAAACTGGTGGGAGATGTTCAGCGATCCACAACTGAATGCTCTCGAAGAACAAGTTGATATCTCAAATCAAAACGTGGCCCGGGCGGAAGCGCAGTTTCGCCAGGCGCGCGCGCTCGTCCAACAAGCCCGAGCGAGTTACTTTCCGACGGTGACCATCGGCGTGGGCCTGAATAACTCCAGTAAGTCCACGACGATTGCAAGCACTGCGGGCATGAGGACGGCGCCCATGCTCTATTCACTGCCCATCGATGTTTCGTGGGAAATAGACGTCTGGGGTCGGATTCGCCGCCTGGTGGAGTCCAGCCAAGCCGGCGCCCAGGCGAGCGCCGCAGATCTCGAAACTGCGCGCTTGAGCGCCCGGACCGAACTGGCGCAAGACTATGTTCAGCTACGAACACTCGATACGCAGAGACAGCTTCTCGACGCGGCTGTCGCCGACTTTCAGAAATCGCTAGACTTGACCAACAATCGATACGCAAGCGGCGTCGCTTCGAGGGCGGATGTACTCCAGGCGGAGACCCAGCTCAAGACGACCCAGGCACAGGCGATCGACGTAGGCG
>Ga0209057_1002232_pt1 | contig 15050 bp, 16 predicted proteins | sample GraSoiAngelo_146_FD_185903 | JGI IMG/M metagenome (GOLD analysis project Ga0209057, IMG submission 185903) | Grasslands soil microbial communities from the Angelo Coastal Reserve, California, USA - 14_1009_05_30cm (SPAdes) (version 2) | ecosystem: Environmental > Terrestrial > Soil > Grasslands ... | reverse complement strand
CCCTCGGCCACGTGTCCATCCTTGGCGCGCACCACTTCCGCGGCGTCATGCAAATCCTCGAAGCGCGCGTTCACGCACGACAACAAGTACGCCTTCTGAATAGGCACATGTTTCCGCTCCATTTCTGGCAGCGACACCATGGTCTTCACTTCGTTAGGCCCGGACACATGTGGAACCACGGTCGCAAGATCGAGCTCAAGTTCGATGGCGTAGTCCGCGTCGGCATCAGCGCTGAAGTCGCTTCGATTTTTCCACCACGAATCGATGTCGGCCTTCGTGTAACCGGAACGACTTTTCGGGCCGCGCGTCCCCGGGCGTTTTGGATTCGTGAATTCGGCGACGCGCGAGCGCAAATAAGTCACCGTCTCTTCATCGAATGGAAACACACCCGCCAGCGCGCCCCACTCCGTGGTCATGTTGGCGATAGTCATGCGAGCCGACATCGGAAGGTTCGTCACACCGTCACCCATGAATTCAACCGCATGATTAAGCACTTCATCCTTGTTGAAGAGCCCGCACAACGCGATGATGACATCCTTGCCGGTAACGCCGGGCGAAAGATTTCCCTTTAGAACCACCTTCGCCACTTTGGGGACTTGCCACCATGTGACTCCCGTGGCCCAAATACTCGCGGCATCGGTTCGCACCACAGGGGTGCCCAGCGCCGCCGCGGCGCCGTACAGATTGGAGTGCGAATCGCTCGCCACTACCAGAGCCCCGGGCACAACATAGCCCTGCTCGATCATCACCTGATGGGAAATGCCGGTGCCGGGCGGGTAAAAGTCGATGCCGTGCTCGTGGGCGAACTTCTCGATCCCGGCGTACTTCGCCAGATTTTCAGGCGTGACATTTTGAATGTCGTGATCGATGGCGAACACCGGTTGTGCGGGATCCGCGATCGCCGTCGCGCCGATCTGCTTGAACTTTGGGATCACCGCGCCGGTGTTGTCATGCGTCATCACATGACGCGGATGAATAGAAACAAAATCGCCGGCGCGCACCACGGTTCCCGCAGCGAGTCCATCAGCGTGGCGTCCGGCAATCTTTTCAACGAGCGTGAGGCCCATATCAACTATCCTATGTCAATATCCTTTCCGTAGAGGCGCTTGAACAATTGCCGACGCTGTTCTGGTTCGGACAAATCCTGTGGCAGTGATGCCTTCACCATTTCGCAGGCGGCATCGAACATCTGCGCTCCCATAATGAAACGTTCCTCACCGGAGCGCTCCATGATCTTGTCGCGCAGCATTCGCTCAACTTCAGGTGGCGTATCAGTCATTCGAGGCATTCTTGCAGTAAATTATCCAGACCCAGTTCGCGCGTCCAGTGCTGCAGATAGGCAGCGTCATACCCAGTAGCGAGCAGGTTTCGCACATCGCCTAGTTGGACCTCGGAATGCGAATCCTTCGCCCAAAAGAGTTTTGAGACGATTAGATCTTCTTTACTCACTATGAAGGTGCTGAAATCGCGAATCGAAATCCTCTGACGCCGCTCAAACTCTGCGCGCCGATACTCGCTTCCTTTGCGGATAATGCAGTCAACTTTGATCACGCTTTCCTGATGAATGAGATTGAAAATCGATTCATGGGCGAGCGACTCGCGAATATTTTCCTCGCTTACGTAGTAGTCCGGCCGAAATAAAGCAACCACGCGGCCGACGTGCTTCCGCGCAATCGCAATCACAACGTCTATATCCCGGGTCATGCGTGGTTGTGCGTAATAATTCATTGCCATGGAGCCGGTGAGCATGTACGCGATGCCCGCTTGCTCGAACCTGTGCGAAATGTCGCGCACGATATCAATCTCGTTCATTGTTGGCTGATTGGCACTTTCAGGCTCTCAACAATCAACTCTCAACAATCAACTACTTTAGAATCACTTTTTGGTGGCGCGCTTACCGAGAACTTTCGCGATGTCAAAGTCCACGAAATCGGCGTGATGGAAAATGATCGACTCGATCGAGCGCTCCACGTTGTCGCCCTCATGACTGTGTGTGGCGATGATGTGCAACACTTCGCCGGGAATGCCGTGTTTGTAGGCCAGCGCCACGCCGCTGAATGGATGGCGCACTTGCTGTCCGAATTTTCCCTGAATCACTTTGCCCGATGTGTCCTTGTCGTACTCGAGCGGTTTGCCCACGTCGGCCAGCAGCGCGCCCGCGATCAGATAATCGCGCTGAATGTGAATGCCGCAGCGGAACGCGCTCTCCAGCACATCAGCGATGGCGATGCATTGCCGTGCACAGGAATTGAGATGCTCGACAAACGTCATGTCGATATCACCGGCCAGCAGCGTGAATTTCACCGCGCGCAGCTCATCGAAAGTCCAGCCCTTGCCGCCGCAGCTCGTGGTGATGGCTTCGCTCCACACGGCCGCGACCCGTTCGCGCAACGACTTTTCCTTGATCCTTCTCAAGCTAGGAAAAAGTTGCGCGATGTCAGAGACGCGATAGCTGGTTCGTTGAGTTCTTGTCATGGTAGTCATCTCGGTTTCAGCCGATATTTTTGCGGCTTCGAAGAAGTTCGTTCTATCGTTTTTCTGGCTTCCAAATCGAGTTTAACGGTTTCTCCATACCAACTTATATTTCCTGAAAATTTGCTCTTTAAGCTCTTGTTAAGCTGGTTGAACAACTCGGTGTGAGTGAGTTCCTTATTTCGCAGCGCTGATAGGATTGCCTTCTCGAGCGTCTCGTACTTTTGTTTGCTGATATTTTTCCCGCTTTTACCCAATGGGTGTTTGGTAAGTATTTTTTCCTCTGCCATTTTTCCTTCTCCTTTCTTGATAGTTATTCTTTCAGGCTCCTGGGAGGCGGTCCGTCGTAACCGTGATTGACCGGATCAATTCGACGCATCGGTTTCTCCCGGGTTTGTTCTTCGATCACGTGCGCAACGAGCCCGGGCGCTCGCGCGATCATGAAAATGCCGTTGAAAGCCGCGGGATTCATTCCCAAATCGGCGAGGATGGCTCCGATGGCGCCATCCACATTGATGGGAAGCGCCTTCTTCGCGTCGCTGAACGATTTTTCAACTGCGCGCGCAACTTTCATGTGAATGCCGTCCACGCCAGCTTCGCGCGCGAGTTCGAACAAGCGCGCGGTGCGCGGGTCCTTCGTGTGATAGCGATGACCAAATCCCGGCATGCGCTCGCCCGCTTCTCTCATCTCCGCGAGTGTGCGCGTTGCGGCTTCGTCCATTGAGACGGACTCGCGCGCGGCGCGATCGGCGATAGCTTTCAATTGGCGAGCGCAATTCTCAATTGCGCCGCCGTGATGGCGATTTATCGACATGATGCCGGCAGCGACCGACGCGCTTAACGAAGCGCCAGTGGACGCAAGAGCTCGCGCGGCCAACACGCTCGGAGGCGTTGCACCATGATCGATCGACGACACCAAAATCGCGTCCATCAAGCGCGCGATGGCTGGTGACGGCAATTCGCCGGTCAAGATCACATATACCGCGGCGCCAAACGACACGCGCCCCATAAGCTCGGCGATGTCGTATCCGCGCACCGCAACGCGGTTCGGCTCGACGCGGGTGATGGCGGTATTCCACACTGCATTCTTGTCGGTTTCGCTCATAAGACTTTGTCCTTTCATTCGCTTGAGAATCTCAACCACAGCGTCCGGCAGTTCGCCAAAGGCATCGACCACAGTTGCGCCGGCCTCGCGTAACGCCTTCACTTTACCAGCGTGCGTACCGCGACCACATTCAATAATCGCGCCCGCGTGACTGAAGCGCGTGCCTTCACGCGCAGCCTTGCCGCCGATATACGCGATCACCGGCTTGGTAATTTTTCGATCGCGAATCAGCTGCGCCAGTTCCTCTTCTTGTGACGAACCGATTTCGCCGAAGATCACGATCGCTTCGGTGAGCGGATCCGCTTCGAACATCAGCGCCGCATCAGGAATACGAATTCCAAGGACTGCGTCGCCGCCGATGTGGGCAATGGTTGAAATGCGCACTCCTGACTGTCCAAGGTAGTAGCCCGTGCTCGACGCCATCCCGCCGGAGCGACTGATCACGCCGACACCTTTTGGAATGCCGGGTTTAAACCATTGTCGCGCACTTTCCGCGCGACCACCGATCATACCAACCACGCCCTTGCCCGGACTCAACACTCCGAGCGTGTTCGGTCCCAGAAACGTCGCGCCATTTGCTTTAGCCGCTGCCGCGATCTCCATCGCGTCCCACACCGGCACGCGATCGGGCACCAGCACCGTGAGTTTGATTCCTGCATCAATCGCGGAAATCGCCGCCTTCTTCAGGCCGCCCGCAGGCACAAAAACCACGGAGATGTCGATCTTTCCTATGGCTTTGACCGCTTCCTGCGGTGTATTGAACACCGGCACCCCAAGGACCGTCTGCCCCCCTTTGCCTGGCGTGACCCCCGCAACAACATTGGTCCCGTACTCGCGCATCAGACGCGTGCGTGCGCGGCCTTCGCGGCCGGTTATGCCTTGCACGAGAACCCGCTTGGTCTCGTCGATCAAAATCGCCATTTAGCCCGTGCCTCCAATCAGTTCGTCCAATCCGGGGATATCAAGTTCCAAATAGAAACCCTCGACACTCGACATCGGAGGCGAGCAACTCGGAATCCTTGTTCGCGAACTCCTCTGCGCTCAGCGAAGTCGTTGGTGCACCCGCGCGATCCACGATCAATCCGTCAGAGTGCGTCTCGACCGCGCGGCGAATCTGCGGCCACTTCGCGGTGTCAATCCAGACGCGACCACTTTTCACGGGAAGCGTCGTGGCCGATGGATCGTTGACGAACTTCTGCACACGCGGAGCGCGCGGTTTCCATTTGGCACCGTTCGCGCCGACGACAAGTTCCGCGAAGCGCTCGGCGATCATGGCCGGCGCGTCGGTCTTGCGATAGCCTTCCACTGGCGTGCGCAGAAGCGCAGACGTGCGCCGCAAAATGTCTACGGCGCGATCTTCGGTGTTGCCACCCAAACGAATCACCGCCGGAATATCGAGATCGAGTTCCAAAAACGCTTTGGCCAGTCCGTAGGCAGACCAATATTGTTCCTGGCTGGCGACGCCGGAGCCCGAACCGAAATAGCCTACCAGGTCGGGCTGAGCCAAAATGATTCGGGCGGCGCGATACACTTTGGACGCGGACGGATTGCCGCTGGTGTCGGTGAAATTGGCGATGGTAAATCCCGCGTTCACGATGGCGTCCATGGACATCATCGATCCGCCGCCGCCCGCGCCGTGAAAGCCAACCAGACCTTTGGAATCTTTCTCGGCTGCTATGGCGAGCTGGGCGAAATAAAAGGTACCACGATGATCGCTTTGTTCGACGGCGTAAGCCACGCGTTCAAGGGCCGTCGGCGGATGATCGAACTCTCTCGCAATTTCAATCCCTAGCTCCGGGTGTCGCGCCACCGCGTAATCATCAATTGTGATACGGCAATCAGCGGCGACAAACTTGCCATCTTTCGTGAGCGCTAGCGGATTAATTTCAAGCGAACGCGCTTCGACGCTGCGCGCAGCAGCAAATAATTTCCGGATCGACTCGACGAGTTGCGCCGCGTGCGCGGGAGAAAGTCCGCACGATGCGACGGCTTCGCTAACGGCCGAATCCAGTGGTCCACGATTGACATCGCACGCGATGCGGCGCGTCGAAGCAGCGCGCTCCTCGATTCCTGTTCCGCCACCAGCGGCAAAAATAATCACCGGAGCGCGGGCCGCGTCATCAATTGCGAACGAAAGAAAAAACTCGCGGTCGATGTCGATCTTCTCTTCCACCAACACAGCTTCAACTGGAAATTGTCCAACTTTCATCGCCAGCATGCGCGCCGCATAAGCACGGACGTCTTCTGGTTTTTTGGCGAAGGCCACCCCGCCGATACCGGCCCGGCCCGTGGTCCAAGCCTGAATCTTGATGACGACTTCGCCGCCTTTCTTCCCCGCGACCTCTTTGGCCACCGCCAATGCTTCATCGATGGTTGTGGCTGCTTTGCCGCGCGGAATCTTAAATCCATTGGCAGCGAGAATGGCTTTGCCTTGATACTCGTGAAGTCGTGCCATGGCTGGCTGCTATTTCCCCGATCAGAACCAATCCCGCAACCACGGGACTGTTTGTAAATCAGAAGCTTGAAAAGATATAGCACTATTGAAAAGCTCAGGCATTGATCGGAGATCAATACGTGGAGTCGCCCGAGCCTTTAAATGATTTGAGTTCGCTGGATTACTACTGCATCGAAGAACTTCTCACGGGTGACGAACGCGCAGCGCGCGATCGCGCGCTGCGTTTTGTACAGGAGGAAGTCATGCACGAGATCGTCCCTTGCCATCGCGCGGGCAAATTTCCGGAACATCTCACGCCGCGAATGGGTGCGTTAGGCTTTTATGCTCCGTATTTGAAAGAACATGGCTGCGCGGGATTGAGTTACACAGCATACGGCCTCGTTATGCAGGAACTGGAACGGGCCGACTCGGGTTTGCGCTCGCTGGCGTCGGTGCAGGGCGCGCTTGCCATACACGCGATTCACTCCTTCGGCACACCCGAGCAGCATGCGCGCTGGCTCCCGGGACTGGTCTCGGGCGAACGCGTCGGTTGTTTTGCACTGACGGAACACGGCCACGGCTCAGACCCTGGCGGGATGGAAACGCGCGCCGCACGCGATGGCGCTCATTATATATTAGACGGCAGCAAGTGCTGGATCGGCAACGCGTCCATCGCGGACGTGAAAGTGGTTTGGGCGAAGGACGAAAAGGGAACTGTTGGCGGATTCGTGGTGGAGAAGAATACTCCCGGATTCCGCGCGCAGGATATTGAGGGGAAGTTCAGCCTTCGGATGTCGCGCACGTCGGAATGCTGGTTCGAAAACTGCCGCATACCGGCGGAGAATCGGCTACCAAAAGCATCGGGATTGCGCGCGCCGCTGTCGTGTCTTTCACCGGCGCGCGCGGGGATTGCGTGGGGTGTTATTGGTGCGGCCGTCGATTGTTACGAAACGGCGCTCGCCTACGCCAAATCGCGCGAGCAGTTTGGCCGCCCGATTGCTGGTTTCCAACTGGTGCAGGAAAAACTCGTTTGGATGGTGCAAGAGATTACGAAGGCGCAGTTGCTCGCGTTGCGTCTTACACGCATGATGGAGGCAGGCCCGGTACGACCGGCGCAGATTTCGCTGGCGAAGCGCAACAACGTTTGGATGGCGCTCGAATGCGCACGCAAGGCCCGCGACATACTTGGTGCCGCGGGCATCACGGATCGCTATTCCGTGATTCGGCACCTCATGAACCTCGAGACTGTCTACACCTACGAAGGCACCCACGACATCCATACACTGATCGTCGGCCATGACATCACGGGGCTCAATGCCTTCGCCGGGTGAGGACCCCCAGGACTCTGCCCTGTGCGGCCACCCCGAATGCTTTCGCGCGTGTTTCAAGATTCACCGGAGTAAAACTCCGTTGGCCGCACAGACTAAAAAGTCTGTGTTCCGCGAGGCTCGGGATGACAAAATTATGGAGATCAGCTACTTTTAATGAAGATGACTGCAGATATTCGCGAAAAACTTGACGAACGTCCATTCGTTCCATTCACGATTCATGTGGCAGATGGACGAACCTTCGCCGTTCCCACACCTGATCACGCGCATGTCCAGCCAAATCGCGCGCGAATCGTCGTTTTTACGGAAGACGGCGCATTACACATTCTCCCTGGATTGCTGATCAGCGGCATCACCGTAGATTCTGGACAACGAACTTCTTAAGATCGACATGAACGAAGTATACATTCTCGGCGGTGGGCGCACTGATTTTAAACGCAACCTGAAAAAGGAAGGCAAAACCATCCGGCATTTGATCATCGAAGCCGGCAAGAAGGCGATCGATGACGCGAAGATCGATCCGGCGGAAATCCAGGCGGGCACGGTTGGAAATTTCAATGCGGGTCAGTTCACGAAGCAATTACAGCTCGGCGCGTTCATTCCGGAGATCGATCCAAAACTGCGCGGCATTCCGACTATGCACACGGAAGCGGCGTGTGCGTCTGGCGCTCTCTCAGTGTTGCTCGGCGCAGAATGGGTGATGGGCGGATTTTATGACGTGGTGCTCGTTGTCGGCGCGGAACAGCAGAAGACGATGTCGTCGCTCGACGGCTCCGATGTGCTCGGCGCGGCGGCCGATTATCACAACGAGAAACCGGAGTACGGCGATTTCATGTTTCCGAAATTGTTCGGGCGCATCGCGCAAATTTACATCGAGAAATATGGCGCGAGCGAAGCGGACCTTGCCCAGGTCGCGTGGAAGAATTACGCGCATGCCAAACTCAATCCGCTCGCACAGATGCGCGACGCCGATCTCACGCTCGATTGCGCGTCCCAAGTGTCCGACAAAAATCCAAGCGTCGCGCCGCCCCTGAAAGTTTCCGATTGCTCGCAGATCACTGATGGTGCTGCATCGGTCATCGTTGTGTCTGGAAAATATCTGGAAAAGATCGGCCGCGACAAGAACAAGACCGCGCGCCTGCTCGGCTACGGTCACACCACCGATTATCTCCCACTCGACAGAAAAGACGCGCCTACCTTTTCGACCGCGCGCAAGGCGGCCGACAAAGCATTTCGGATGGCAAACTCAAAGCCGCGCGAGATGCAAGGCGCAGAAGTGCACGATTGCTTTTCGATTACTGAGATCGTTGCGTACGAAATTCTCGGATTCGCAGAGCCGGGCAAAGGCGTCGAGCTCGTGAAAAGCGGTGCGACGACGTTGCCGCAAGTGCGCCCCGAAAAAACCCAAGCGACTTTCCAGATTCCAGTAAATGCCGGTGGCGGTTTGATTGCAGATGGTCACCCAGTTGGAGCGACCGGTGTGCGCCAAGTATTCGAGGCGTATCAACAAATCACCGAACAAGCAGGCGCGCGTCAGATCGAAGACGCAAGAAAATTCCTCACCTTCAACATGGGCGGCAGTCTTACGACATCCGTAGCCATGGTCTGGGGCCGCGAATAAGATCGGGAGTCACCTTGGTTGTAGCGGAGGCGGGCCGCTGAGCCTTGGCTCCGGCACTAGGTAAATTTGTCTACGTCCAAAGAGTGCATCGCGCGCGTTTCTTGGGTGTGACCTCACTTGCAATTGAAGAGCTTCCCGGTCCGATAAAAGAGGACGTGGAGGAATATCTTGAGCGCCATCCGCTCAGCCCAGCCGCACGGCTGCGTCCGAAAATTGGAATGGCCGACGATGTCTGGCTGGCCTTTATCGGACAGGAACTGCGAGAGGGCGCCAGTGGATTAGGGCAGACGCCGCGCGCCGCATTGGAAGATTTCAATAGGCACTTCATGGAGCCGTTGATTTCTCGGAACGGCTCCGGACCAGCTTAGCGCAGCCTTCTTTCAATGTTTCATCCCGCCGTCCACGCTTTGTACTGTTAACGATTTACGCTTCAACTTCTTCACATGAAAGTTCCATTTGCACTCGGGGAAGTTGGCCATTTTGGATTAGCGGTGCGCGATCCGAAACAGAGCGCGAAATGGTTCGAGCGCGCTTTGGGATTGCGCAGGGAATTTGATTTCGAAAACGGCGTTGCCGTCGGCAACGACTGCGTCACGATTGCGCTGTTTAAGGGCAAACCATCGCCCGGAACGATTGACCACATGTCATTTCATCTGCCAAACATGGCGACATTACGGAAAGCGCTCGAGCATCTGAAGAGCGTCGGTGCCGATATAGAAGATCCCGGTAACGAAATCGGTCCGGAAGGACCTGGATCGAAAAACATAGGCCTTTGGTTTCACGATCCCGACGGCTATCGCTGGGAGCTGAGTGTACTCCGCGGCAAATAGCTACGGCTATCGCTCATTCACGTGCGTAGCGCACGATCAAGTGCCTGCGTTGACACGGTATTTAGCGACCTTAACGTTTTTTTTGTTCTCAAATTTACAATGATCACTTTTGCGCCAGGTAAAGGGGATGGGAAAGAGTTCGTCTCGCACGCGCCAGGCTATTGGTCCCGCAATGGCGGGATTGCGCCTGAACTCTGGAACGATTGGAAATGGCAGCTCAAAAATAGGGTCACTTCACTCGCTCAACTCGAAGAACATCTCGATCTTAGCGAGGAGGAGCGCAGCGGAGTGCTCCTCTCTGGCGACAAACTCGCGCTCGCGATCAGTCCGCATTTTTTTAATCTGATCCCGCGTGATAATCCGGAAGATCCACTCCGGCGTCAGGTCATCCCGCGGATCCAAGAAACATGGACATCGTCTTACGACATGGCCGATCCATGTGGCGAAGATTCGCATATGCCCGTGCCGGGATTAGTGCACCGATATCCGGACCGCGTCCTGTTTCTGGTGACGGATCGTTGCGCAAGTTACTGTCGATATTGTACGCGCAGTCGCGTTGTGAGCGGCGTGGGCGAACAGGAATTACACACGAATTTCGAGGAAGCATTCCGTTACCTCGAAGCGCACACTGAAGTGCGTGATGTGCTCTTGAGCGGCGGCGATGCGCTCATTTTCAGCGACGACAAGATCGACAAGTTACTTTCGCGGCTCCGCGCGATAAAGCACATCGAATTTCTTCGCATCGGCACGCGCGTTCCAATTTTTTTGCCGCAACGCATTACGCCTGAGCTATGCGCGATGCTGCAAAAATATCATCCGCTTTGGATGAGCGTGCACGTCAATCATCCGCGCGAGCTGACAATTGAAGTGAAAGACGCGTTGGAACGACTCGCCAACGCCGGCATTCCGCTCGGCAACCAAAGCGTGCTGCTCGTTGGTGTAAACGATGACCTCGAAACGATGAAAACGCTCATGCACAAACTGCTCATGTGCCGCGTGCGTCCCTATTACCTTTATCAATGCGATTTGATCAACGGCTCATCGCATCTGCGTACCTCGGTCGCGAAAGGAATCGAGATTATCGAAGGCCTGCGCGGACACACGACCGGCTATGCGGTTCCGCAATATGTGATCGACGCGCCCGGCGGCGGTGGCAAGGTGCCGATCAACCCGGGTTACATTCTGTATCACGACGACGAAAAGATTGTGATACGCAATTACGAAGGAAAAATCTTCGAATATCCCGAGATCGGCAGCGATCAGAGCGTGCAGTTCGCACCCCAGCGAGAGTACCACGATGAGTATCTGTACTCTTAGCTCGCAGCCCCGCTAACAGAAGTCACACCGCGGTTCGCCATCTCAGAATTGTCGCACGCGTGAATTAAATAATGCGGAATGCCCGGATGTTGCGGATACTTTCGAAACAACGGTTCGAGTAAGGCAGCAGCTTTCTTCTCGTTTGTGTGAGTTTTGTCAGTTGGCGACGCCGTGGCGATCAGCGCTAGCGCGTAAAAGGCCTGGCACTCGACATTTTTGGGATTGCGCTCGGCCAGTTTCCCCATAGCAAGTGTGCAAGCATTGGCGCGCTTCGGGTAGGGCACAGAATCCGCTTTCGCATAGATCATATTTAACGGATCGATAAATCCTCGCTCCCGCTCTGAGCCGCCAATACGTCTAACTTGATCGATCTCCAACTGCCCGCGAGCTACGTCTTCCGGTGCAAGGTACGGTTCCCAAAGCTGATGGAAGTAAGTCATGGCCACGCCCCAGTGTGCCGTGGCGCAATCGGGGTCCTTAGCTATCAGATCGCGAAAAGTTTTTTTCGCTGCCGACTATGCGAACGAATGCAACAGCGCCACAGCCCGCTCAAACTCTTTTTGCGCTGGCAGAGCACGACGTCGGGAACTTCACGACGCCGAGCTTCTCGGGGGCGGGATGCTCATGTGCCTGCGCGGCTGCGAACGATTCCCAGTGAGCCAATGCGAACCACATGAGGCAGAGACGCAACACCAAGGTGACTCGCAGATTTCGAACTGCAACGAGGCCCATCATCACGCGTCTCATCGCATTAATTTAAGTGTGAGTTGCTGAAAATAATTTCGCCGCCGACCATAGTCATGACAGCGTGCGTTTTCAGGACTTCTGGCTCGGGAATTTTCATGATGTCTTGGGAGAGCACGGTGAAGTCGGCGAGCTTGCCGACTTCGATCGAACCTTTGTCTTTTTCTTCGAATGCAGCATAGGCCGGCCAGGTGGTGAACATTTTCAATGCTTGCTCGCGGGAGACGGCTTGCTCGGGATGCCAGCCGTCGCCCGAAAATCCCTTTACGCTTTTGCGGGCGACCGCCGCGTAGAACTCGATCATGGGTTCACCTCGCTCGACCGGTGCATCGGAGCCGCCGGCGATGATACAGCCGGATTTCAGGAAACTTTGCCATGCGTAAGCGCCGGCCAGGCGATCCATTCCAAGCCGTGCGGGCGCGAGGAATAAATCGCTGATTGCATGCGATGGTTGCATCGACGGAATGACGCCGAGCTTTGCGAACTGCGGAATGTCGGCAGGATCGACAATCTGCGCGTGCTCGACACGCCAGCGTGGTTTCCGAATTTTTCGTTGGTCAGGCGGTACCGCGTTGAACGCTTGCTCGTAAAGATCGAGAATCACGTGGTTTGCCCGATCGCCAATGGCATGGGTCTCGACTTGAATGCCGCGACGCAGCGCTTCTTCAAACATCGGTTTCAAGTCTGACTCTTTTTCCGTGAGAAATCCGGAACTTTCAGGCGCGTCGCTGTATGGTTTGAGCAAGGCGGCGCCACGCGAACCAAGCGCGCCATCGAAAATCACCTTGATCGTGCGCTGTGTGAAGCGGTGATCGAACGCGTCAATTGTCGGGCCTTCGCGCAAGAAACGCTGTGCATCTTCGCCCGGCCCATAAACCGCATTGATAAAACGCAGTTTCAGTTTCCCGTCCTCGAGACATTTTCGAATTATTTTGATGTCTTCGGCATGGCTGCCAGCGTTTTGAATTTCGCACCAGCCGAGGCCGATCTCGCGATGCACTCCAAGTAGAAACGCCTGTTCGCGTTCCGCGTCGGTCGGTTTGGGGATATTTTTCGCCACAAGATTCTGCGCGTTGTCGAGCAGCATTCCGCTCGGCTCGCCCGTTGTCTTATCTTTCAGAATCTCGCCGCCGAACGGATTTGGCGTGCCCTTGTCAATCTTGGCAATCTTTAACGCAGCGCTATTGGCGATCGCGGCATGACCATCGGCGCGCGTGAGAAAAACTGGATTGTCCAGCGCGATTTTGTCGAGGTCTTCTCGCGTCGGGAACTGAGGCGGTTTCCAGAAAGTTTCGATCCAGCCGCGCCCGGTGATCCATTTGCCGCGCTCAGTCTGGGCGACGCGCGCTTTAACCTTTGCGAGGAAACCTTCGAGGGAGTTCGTCCCTTCAAGATTGAGGCGCATCTCCCGCTCGCCAATCCCGAAGATGTGGCAATGCGAATCGGTGAAGCCCGGGACGACCGTTTTGCCGCTAAGATCGATGATGCGCGTTTTGTCGCCGCGAAATTTTCTCGCGTCTTCGTTTGAACCGACAAAAACAACCCGTTGATCTGTGACCGCGATTGCTTCCGCGCGCGGCTGGTTCTCATTCACCGTGTAGATGTTTCCGTTAGTAAGGACGAGATCGGCGTCCTGAGCACCAATCATTGCAGTGATAGAAAATGCGGCGAGACACAGAAACAACCAGCGCGCCGGCCAAAGTGTTTTCATATTAGTTAATGTTTCTGTAGGGAAGCTGTCAGCTTCCCGTACAAAATTTACGGATCAATGTCGACCTTACGCGCTTTAGGGTTTGCCGAGCTTTTGACGTGCTCGGATGTCGCCAGCGAAAAGCTCCGCCGCTTTGCCCCTAAACCGGCGATGTTTTCGTCGGCTCTCGCGTCTAGGCGGACTCTTTGAAATAAGTGTTAGTCAAGGCTGAAGCGGCAATGATGATACCGACAATAACGTTATTCCACATTGCAATTCTACTGATAACCAGCACGAACGGTGAAGTAACGAGCCATATTCCCAGGATCAGATTTAGCCAACTCCATCCCGGTCGCTGCATGCTCCAGCGGATGAGCGCAAGGATGCCTATTACAGCGCCTGTGGCGACGTTGCTCCACATCGCCTTAAAAGAGTAAATTGCGAGCACAAAAGGCGAGATAACCACCCAGATGCCTAGCAGAATATTCACCCAACTGGTTCCACCTCTGCCCCGCCAAGATGTACTAATTGGCTGCTCGTTCATGTTTGGCTCCTTTCTCAATTCCCCATATCTCGCACCCAATACGTACTTTGGTTCCCGCCAACCGCTCCGCCGTATTTTTCCAAATCGATCTCCGTGCGAGGCGCGGCGTTGAAGAAATTCAGATTGCCCTGGCCAGCCAAGATCAATCCAGCCGAGGATTTCCGTTCCTATGAGCTTGCAGATCAAATGTGGATCTTCTGGGCTTGACGCCTTGGCGAACTTTTGACGTGATCGGGTGTCGCCCGACAATTCTTGGATCGACATGAATGACGAAATTTATTTTGCCCTCTCGCAGCGCACTCATAGAATCCGTTACCCCCTCAGGCGAGCGATTAACCTTAACCCTTTGCAGCGTCTGAACCAGCCACATCCTGAACACAGTTTTCTTTCGTTGGCGGCGTGGCGACCCACGCCCGCCAGCGCGGCTGCCGATTAGTAACCATGGCAAATTTCTTTCCACGCTGGACGAATTGGGTGCCGATCAAGCTCATTGTCTGCGGCATCGTGCTCGTGTGTGGATTGACCGGCGCGACGTGGTATTACGTCACCCCAAAATATACTAAAGTCCGGTATCAACCGATCCAGCCGGTGCCGTTTCCGCACGACATTCACGTCACCCAGCTAGGAATGGATTGCCGGTATTGTCACAGCTTCGTCGAGATGGCGGCACAGTCGAACGTGCCTAACACCCAGACCTGCATGAATTGCCACACGCAGGTGCAAAAGGACAATCCGAAGCTTGAGCCGGTACGCGCGAGCTGGAAAACGGGCGAGCCCATCAACTGGGTGTGGATCCATCGCACGGTTGATTACGTTTATTACAATCACGCGGCGCACGTGAACCGGGGCATTAGCTGTTTCAGTTGCCACGGTCCGGTCAATCACATGCCAGTGGTCTATCAGGCCAAGCCACACAGCATGGGATGGTGCCTGGAGTGTCATCGGCACCCCGAAAACCACCTGCG
>Ga0209057_1002212_pt1 | contig 15130 bp, 16 predicted proteins | sample GraSoiAngelo_146_FD_185903 | JGI IMG/M metagenome (GOLD analysis project Ga0209057, IMG submission 185903) | Grasslands soil microbial communities from the Angelo Coastal Reserve, California, USA - 14_1009_05_30cm (SPAdes) (version 2) | ecosystem: Environmental > Terrestrial > Soil > Grasslands ... | reverse complement strand
GGCCTTGATCTTCGCGACGTAGCCGAGCTCGGTGGTGCAGACCGGCGTGAAGTCCTTGGGATGCGACATGAGCAGGCACCACTTGTCGCCGATCCACTCGTGGAAGCGGATCTTTCCCTCGGTGGTGTCGGCCTCGAAGTCCGGCGCGATGTCCCCCAGTTGGATCGCCATGGATAGTCCTCCTTGTACGGGTTCGACCGCAATGCGTAGCGCGGGCTCCACGCAGCGTCAATGGGCGCGCCCGCCTTGCGGCGCACGGCTTCGCGTGGCAGGGATAACGAGGGCGATGGCGGCGCCGCTCAAGCCCGGGGACCCGTTCCCCGCCCTCGAGGTGACCACGACCGACGGCCGCACGCTGCACGTGCCGGCCGAGCTCACGGGCCGCTACGCCGTCATCCTCTACTATCGCGCCTGGTGGTGACCCTTCTGCCGTCGGCAGTTGGCCGACTTCCAGGCGCACCTGGACGAGCTCCGCGCGCATGACGTCTCCGTGCTCGCGCTCTCGACCGATTCGCGCGAGAAGGCGCGCGAGACGGTCGAGCAGGACCGCTTCGGGTTCCCGGTCGCGTGGGGCCTCGGCATCCCCGAGGACGCCGACCGCATCGGCGCGCTCTACGAGACCAAGCGCAACATCATCCAGCCGAGCGAGTTCCTGCTCGGACCCGACCGCCGCGTGTTGCACGCCACCTACAGCTCCGGGCCGATCGGGCGCATCGCGGCGGACGACGTCGTGAAGCTGGTCGCCTTCCTCGAGGCACGCGCGCAGGCACGGACCTAGCCGCCCGGAGCACGGCTGGTGTCGGCCCCGCGGCTTCATTATCCTCCCCCCGTGCTCCACCGCCTGCCCTACGACGGCGCGATCGACGCCGACGGCCATGTCCTCGAGCCGCCGGACCTGTGGGACCGCTACCTCGAGCCCGCCTATCGCGACCGCCCGCTCGGCGTGCGCAAGGGGCCCGACGGTCTCGAGTACCTGGAGATCGCGGGCAAGCCCTCGAAGATGGTGCGGAAGAACCTCCCCGCCGGCCTCGGGGCGATGGACCTGGTGGGCAACATCCCGCTCCCGCCCCGCGTGCCGACCGGCCTCAAGTACCTCGACAACGGGGGCCTCGGCGCCTGGGACGCGAAGGAGCGCCTCGAGCGGCTCGACCGCGAGAACCTCGCCATCGGCATCCTCTACCCGACGCTCGGCGTCCTCTGGGAGGCCGAGTGCGAGGACCTGGAGCTGGCGCAGGCCTACACGCGCGCCTACAACCGCTGGATCGTCGACTTCTGCCGCGACTCGGGCGGCCGCCTGGTCCCGATCGCGCACCTCTCCCTCGGCCTCCCCGCCGAGGCCGAGCGCGAACTCGCGCGCGCGGCGCGCGACGGCGTGAAGGGCATCTTCATCGCGCCCTTCGTGATGACCAAGAAGCCGCCTGGCCACCCCGACCACGATCGCGTCTTCCGCCTCGCCGAGGAGATCGGCGTCCCGATCGGCATCCACCCCACCTTCGAGCCCTTCTGGGCGGCGCCCGGGCGGTTCGGGCGCATGACCGACGCCTCGCTCAGCTTCCTGATCAACGTGACCGCGCCGGACGGCGTGCGCCACGCCTTCACCTCGTTCTTCCAGTTCGGCGTGTTCGACAAGTTCCCGCGCCTGAAGGTGGTCGTGCTCGAGTCGGGCGCGGGCTGGATCGGCTACTGGCTCGAGCGCATGGACGCGGTCTGTGCCTCGCCGCTCGGACGGAACGTGCCGCTCAGGGAGAAGCCGAGCTTCTACTTCCGCCGCCAGTGCTGGATCTCGTGCGACCCCGACGAGCGCTCGCTGGTGGGCGTGATCCCGCTGGTCGGCGAGCGGCGCTTCTTCTGGGCCTCGGACTTCCCGCACCCGGACCACGCGCCCGAGTACGTGAAGGAGCTGGGCGAGCTGGTCGAGCTCCTGCCGCCCTCCGCGCGCTGGCCGCTCCTCGGCGACAACGTGCGCGAGGCGTACGGCCTCCCGCCGCGGCCGGAGGCGGGCGCCGGCCGGGCGGCGTGACCGCCGGCCCCGTCGCGCTCACCATCGCGGGCTCCGACCCGAGCGGCGGCGCCGGCATCCAGGCCGATCTCCGCACCTTCGCCGCCTTCGGCGTGCACGGCGCGAGCGTGCTGACCGCGCTCACGGCGCAGGACACGCGCGGCGTGCGGGCGATCGCGGAGGTCGCGCCGGCGTTCGTCGGCCAGCAGCTCGACGCCGTGCTCGACGACCTCCCGGTGCGCGCGGCGAAGACCGGCATGCTCCACCGCGCCCCGGTGATCGACGCCGTCGTCGCCCGTCTCCGCGCGCGGCCGCTGCCGCACCTGGTCGTCGACCCGGTGATGGTGGCGACCAGCGGCGACCCGCTGCTCGAGCCCGAGGGGATCGCCGCGCTCCGCGAGCGGCTCCTGCCCCTCGCGACGCTCGTCACGCCGAACCTGCGCGAGGCGGAGGTCCTGACCGGGCGCGCGGTCACGACGGTAGCCGAGATGCGCGAGGCGGCGCGCGCGCTGGTCGCGCTCGGCGCCCGGGCCGCGCTGGTGAAGGGGGGGCACCTCGCCGGCGACGCGGTCGACGTGCTCTACGACGGCCGCGGCTTCCGCGAGCTCGGCGCGCCCCGCCGCGAGGGCCGACGCCTGCACGGCACCGGCTGCGTGCTCTCGGCCGCTATCACGGCCGGCCTCGCGCGCGGGAACGACCTGGCCGAGGCGGTGGCGGAGGCGAAGCGGCACGTCACGCGGGCGATCGAGGCGGCGCCGGCGGGCGAGTATTGAGATTCGGGCACGCCCCGTCGCCGCCACCGCGCCCACGATGTCCACGCCGAGCCAGCGCTGCGCCCGGATGGTCTCGAGCCTCCTTCCGGACCTTCGGCCTGTACGGCGGCGGCTCTTGACCTCGTGCTCCGTCCGGAAGAATAGTGGTTGCGATTCTTGTCGTCACAAGGCGGAGCGGTGACGTTGCGGACCCTCACGGAGGGACAAGGAGGAAGGACGATGCAGAGAGCTTTTATCACCCTGCTTCTTATGGTGTTTCTTGCTTGTGGGCCGGCGCGCGCCGAGGACCGGAACCCCGGCAGAGAGTTCGGGCTGGCCGGCGCGTCGGTGGGCGCCAATCTTTTGTACACACCCCCCAAGCTTCTGACGGCCCTGATCGGGCTTCCGGTCGGCGCGCTCACGGGCGTGTTCACCGGCTTGGACCTGCGTTCGATGTATGCGGTATGGGTGCCGACGGTGACCGGGACGTACTTTGTGACCCCCGCCCACCTCGAGGGGACGCGGCCGATCGAGTTCTTCGGCTCCCACTATCCGACGACGCTGGGGTGCGAGGCCAACCCGAACATGGCCTGCACCCACGACGCTGGTTCCACCAAAGCGTTGCAGCCCGCGCCGTGACCGTGCCGGCGGTTCAGTGGTGGAGCTCGTCGCCGGCTGGCTCCGGGGCCAGGCGCAGGGTGAGCGGATGTGAGAAGTGGTGGACGACGAGGTCGCTCCAGTACTTGGCGGCCATCGCCTTCGCCACGCGCTCGGCGTGGTCGGGCGCCGGCTCGGCGCGCACGCGCTCGAACTGCTGACCGAGGATGCGGACGCCGACGTAGGGTGCGGCGACGTTCTTCTCGATCCGTCCCGCGGCGCGCGGGCCGAGCCGGACGTAGACCTGGTCGTCGATCACCACCAGCCAGACCGAGAACCAGTGCGCTGGCTCCCCGGGGGCGATCGTCCGGAGCTCGAGGGTGTTCGCGCCGGCGTACGCGCGCGGTGTCCACTCGGCCGCCGCCGACGGGGCGGCCAGGAGCGCCAGGACGAGGACGGTGGAAGGACCCCGGAGCGACATGCGGGGCCGATTATTCGAGAAGGCGGCGTCCGGTCAAGGTGTCTCGCCGCGTTGACTCGGGCGCGCGTCCTTCGCTAGCCTCCCCGCTGCACATGCCGGGCGACGTAAGGCGCTTCGCCGGCCGGGTCGCGGTGGTGACCGGTGCGGCGAGCGGCATCGGGAAGGCGACGGCCGTCCGCCTCGCGCGCGAGGGCGCCCGGGTCGCGGCGGTCGACCGGCACCTCGCCGGCGCCGAGGAGACGGCGGCCGCCATCCGCGCCGGCGGCGGCACGGCGCGCGCCTATGCCTGCGACGTCGCCGACAGCGCCCAGGTCGCCGCGGCGGCGCAGGCGACCCTGCGCGACCTGGGCCCCGTCGACGTGCTCGCCAACGTGGCCGGCATCGGCGACGCCGTGGGGAGCGACATCACGGAGCTGGACGACGCGCGCTGGAACCACGTGCTGGCCGTCAACCTGAGCGGCGCCTTCTACTGGTGCCGCGCGCTCCTCCCCGGCATGGCCGAGCGCGGGCGCGGCGCGGTGGTGAACGTCTCCTCGCTCGCCGGGCGCTCGAAGAGCGCGAACGGCGGGCCCGCCTACACCGCGAGCAAGGCGGGGCTCCTCGGCCTCACGCGCCACCTCGCCTTCGACTACGGCCCGCGCGGCGTGCGCGTGAACGCCATCTGCCCGGGCGGCGTCGACACGCCGCTCCTGCGTGCCGGCCGTGCCGCGGAGACATCCGAGGAGCGCTCCGTCCGCCTCGCGGCCTACGGCTACTTCATGCCGATCAAGCGCATCTCGACCCCCGACGAGCAGGCCGCCGCGATCGCCTTCCTCGCCTCGGACGAGGCGTCCTACGTGAACGGCGTCTCGCTCGACGTGAACGGTGGCCTCTTCATGGCCTGAAGGAGGACCGCGTGGCCCGCCTCCCCTACATCGATCCCGCGACCGCCCCGGAGCACGTGCGCGAGCTCCTCGAGCGGCTGCCCGTCAAGCTCAACGTGTTCCGCATGATGGCGAACGCCGAGAGCGACTTCCGCCCGCTGGTCGGCCTCGGGACGGCCATCCTCGGGCGCCAGAAGCTCTCGGCGAAGCTCCGCGAGCTCGCCATCCTGCGCGTCGCCGCCCTCTCCCCGGCGCGCTACGAGTGGGTGCAGCACGTGCCCATCGCGCAGGCGACGGGTGCGAGCGCGGCGCAGGTCGCCGCCCTCGAGCGCGGCGACATCGCGGCCGACGCCTTCGATCCGCTCGAGCGGGCGGTGCTCCGCTTCACGACCGAGGTGGTGCGCGACGTACGCGCCTCCGAGGCGACCTTCGCCGCGTTGGCGCAACACCTCTCCGCGCAGGAGATCGTCGAGCTGATCGTCACCGTCGGCTACTACATGATGATCGCGCGGCTCCTCGAGACGACCGCGGTCGACCTGGACCCGCCCGCCGGCACGAAGGTGGTGGACGCGATCAGATGATGGGCGCCGGCGCCTGCGGCACCGTCGCCCAGAACTCCGGGTCCTTCAGCTCGACCAGCAGCTCGCGAAAGCGCGTCCCGCTCCGGTTGACGGCGCGCTCGGTCCCCCCGCGCGGCACGAAGAAGAGCTGCCCGGGCTCGACGGGGAAGCGGAGCGACTCGCCGTCCGGCCGGTCCGCGTCGATGCTCGCGCCCTCGAGGATGTAGAGCAGGTAGTCGAGCGTGTGACGGTGGAGGTCGGACGACTCGCCGGGCTCGAGCCGCATCTCCCAGACCTTCACGCGCTCGTTCTCGAACAGGAGCCGCGTGGCGACGTTGCCGAGCTCGGCGGCCTCGAGCATGTGGGCGCTCCTTTCGTGCGGGTTGCGTCGGCCCCGCGTGGTCGGCGATAGAGTAGCGCATGCGCGCGATCGTCGTCGACCGGTGGACGGAGCCCCGGGACCTGGGGGTACGCGAGGTGCCGGAGCCGGAGCTCGGACCCGGCACGCTCGCCGTCGAGGTGCGGGCGGCGGGCTGCAACTTCTTCGACATCCTCATGGTGCGCGGGCAGTACCAGGTGAAGCCGGCCTTCCCGTTCATCCCGGGCGCCGAGCTGGCCGGCGTCGTGCGCGCCGTCGGCTCCGGCGTGGAGGGCTTCGCCGCGGGCGACCGCATCCTCGCCTCGGTGCCGCTCGGCGCCTTCGCGGAGCGCGCGGCCGTGCCGGCGCGCGGCGCGTGGCAGATGCCGGAGAGCATGTCGTTCGCGGAGGGCGCGTCCTTCCCGATCGTCTACCCGACCTCGTACGTGGGGCTCGTGTTCCGCGCGGGTCTCCGCCGCGGCGAGACGCTCCTCGTGCACGCGGCGGCCGGCGGCGTCGGCATCGCCGCGGTGCAGATCGGGAAGGCGCTCGGCGCGCGCGTCATCGCGACCGCGGGCGGCGCCGAGAAACTGGCGGTGGCCCGCCGCGCGGGCGCCGACGTCGCCATCGACTACCGGAGCGCGGACTGGGTGGAGGAGGTGCGCGCGGCGACCGACGGGCGCGGCGCGGACGTCATCTACGATCCGGTCGGGGGCGACGTGTTCGACGGCTCGCTCAAGTGCATCGCCTGGAACGGACGGCTCCTGGTGATCGGCTTCGCGAGCGGCCGCATCCCGGAGGTGAAGCTGAACCGCGTGCTGCTGAAGAACATCTCCCTGGTCGGCCTCCACTGGGGCGCGCACGCCCTCCACCAGCCGGAGCGCATCGCGGAGACGCTCGCCGCGCTGCTCGCGCTCTACCGCGAGGGCAAGGTCGAGCCGGTGGTGTACCGGACCTATCCGCTCGAGGAGCTGCCCGCGGCGCTCGAGGCCCTCGGCTCGCGGCAGAGCTACGGCAAGGTGGTCGTCGCGCCGTAGCCAAAAGATTTGGCTGACATGCGCTCGGGGGGCGTGTTACCTAGCCTGGATGCCGCCCCGCTGCCCCGGCGACGGCCGGACCCCGCGACGGTGGTTGGGGCTGGCGCCCGCGCTCGTCGTCGTCGCCCTCGTCGGCCCATTCGCCGCTGCCGAGGACGGCGGCGTGACGGCGCTGCCGCCGGCCGCGCCCGCGGCATTCACCGGGGACGTGCGGGCGCTGCCCACCGTCGCGCCGTGGCGCCCGGGCGACCCGATCAGGCAGGGGCCCATCCGCCGCCGGACGAACCCGAGCCCCGCACCCCCCGCGGCCCCGCAGCCGGCCGCGCGCGGTCGGCTCCTCGCGAGCCCGGCGGCGCCGTCCGCGTCCGCCCTGTTCACGCCCCCGGACCTCGACTTCGACGGCCAGGGCTTCACCGGCGTCGCGCCGCCCGACACGGTCGGCGACGTCGGCCCGCACCACTACATCCAGATGGTCAACACGGCGGGCGGCAGCGCCTTCGCCGTCTACAGGAAGAGCGACGGGACTCTGCTCGCCGGCCCGACCAGGCTCGGCGACCTGCGCACCGCGGGCGGCCCGTGCGCCGCGGGCTACAACGACGGCATCGTCCTCTTCGACCCGCTCGCGAGCCGCTGGCTCATGTCGGAGTTGGCTGCGGTCGGCGAGCATCTCTGCGTCTACGTGTCCCGGACGAGCGATCCGCTGGCCGGCGGCTGGGTCAGCTACGACTTCCCCACCCCGGCGTTCCCGGACTACCCCAAGTACGCGGTGTGGCCGGACGGCTACTACGTGACGACGAACGAGAGCGCGCCGGCCGTCTACGCCCTCGATCGCGCGCGCATGCTGGCCGGCCTCTCCGCCGGCATGCTCCGCTTCACGGCGACGCCGCTCGACGGCTTCGCCTTCCAGGCGCTCACGCCGGGCGACATCGACGGCTCGACGCCGCCGCCGGCGGGCGCGCCCGCCCTCTTCATCCGCCACCGCGACGACGAGCTGCACAGCCCCGCCAGCGCCGATCCGACGCACGACTTCCTCGATCTCTTCGAGCTCCATGCCGACTTCGCCACGCCGGCCAACTCGACCTTCACGCAGGTGGCCTCGGTGCCGGTCGCGGAGTTCGACTCCGCCCTCTGCCCGCTCGTTCCCAACGCGTCGTGCTTCCTCGAGCCGCCGCCCGGCGTGCCCCTCGATCCCATCCGCGAGGTCGTGATGTGGCGGGCGCAGTACCGCAACTTCGGCGCCTACCAGACGCTGGTCGGCAACTTCGTCGTCGACGTCGACGGCACCGACCACGGCGGCATCCGCTGGTTCGAGCTACGCCGGACGGAGCTCGGCGCCTGGAGCCTCTTCCAGGAAGGCACCTGGGCGCCGGACGGCGCCAACCGCTGGCTCGGCAGCATCGCGATGGACCGCAGCGGGAACCTGGCGCTCGGCTACAGCATCACGAGCGCGACGGTCTTCCCGGGGATCGGCTACACGGGCCGCCGGGCCAGCGACACGGCGGGGACGATGACGGTGGCGGAGACCACGATCATGGCGGGCAGCGGGGTGCAGGACAACGAGCGCTGGGGGGACTACAGCTCGCTGAACGTCGATCCGGTCGACGACTGCACCTTCTGGTACACGAACGAATACCTGCCCGCGAGCGGCCACTGGAGGACGCGCATCGCCCGCTTCCGCTTCACGAGCCCGACGTGCACCGACGCCGCGGCCCCCGTGTGCGGCAACGGCGTGCGCGAGGTGGGCGAGGACTGCGACGGGGCGGACGCGCCCTTCTGCCCGGGCCTCTGCCAGGGCAGCTGCACCTGCCCGGCGCCCGTGTGCGGCAACCACGTCGTCGAGCTGGGCGAGGAGTGCGACGGCACCAGCGCCGGCGCGTGCGCGACCGGCGTCTGCAGGTCCGACTGCGCGTGCGCGCTCTGCCCGCCGGCGCCCTCCGCGGGCTGCCGCGCCGCGAGCAAAGCGAGCCTGACCATCGCCGACTCGATCGACGACACCAGGGACGCGGTCAGGTGGAGCTGGAAGGACGGTGCCACGACCGATCTGGCCGACTTCGCCGACCCGGTGAGCGGCAGCGCGGACTACGCGCTCTGCATGTACGACGGCTCGGGAAGCCCGCAGCCGCTCTTCGAGGCGGTGATCGCGCCCGGCGGCACCTGCGGCACGAGGCCGTGCTGGAAGCCGAGCGGGTCCGCGGGCTTCGAGTACGACAACCAGGCGGGACGCATCTCCAAGGTGAAGCTGAGGGCGGGGGTCGCGGGCCGGGCGCAGGTGGCGATCTCGGGCAGGGGCGCGGCCGTGGCGCCGCCCAACCCGGCGCTCACGCTCCCGGTGACGGTGGAGTTCCTCGTCCGCAACGGGCCGACGACCACCTGCTTCGCGACGCCGTTCACGGCGGCGAGGCAGAACGACGATCAGGGGTTCAGGGCGAGTGTGCCGTGAGAAGGTGCGCATGATGTCTGCGAACGTCGCATACCCATCGTGGTGTCGATCCGCTCCCCGTCACGCACCGCTGCCATGCTGGCCCCGTTCCCCAGGTGAGCGATGACGGCACGCCCGAGCGCGGCAGGCCCAACCGACTGCACGATGTACTCGTACGACAGGCCGTGAAACCCGCGTGCCGCGGCGCCGGCGCCATCCGAACCCGGCCGGAATGCGCCGCCTTCGCACGCTCGCGAATCTCGTCACCTCGAATTGTCAAACCTGGGAGGCGCCGCGTTGCGCGCTCCGCGGGGGCCCGCCGCCCTTCGAGCCGACGCGACCTCGCCCCCCGGCGCGCCGGCTGCACGCCGAACGCGCGCTCCATCTCCAGGAGCTTCACAGTGCTCCGCAGCACGGCATCGGGGGTGAGCGAGATGCTGTCAATGCCCTGCTCGACCAAGAAGCCGGCGAGGTCGGGATGGTATGAACGGCCGCCAAAGCCGCTAGGAGTCGGACCGCCTCCTAGCGCGCACGTCGCCCGCCGCCTCGGCTCCAAACGGGGATGCCGTGCCAGTCCCGCAGCAGGAGGCTCTCGTCACCCTTCTTCACCGTGGCGGCGAGGAGGGCCGACTTGCCGCGCACGATACACCAGCCCGTCACCTCGATGCGGTCGCCAGCGTGTATGCTCAGCGCGTGCCGCTCGACCACCCACTCGGGACCCAAGGCGATGGGGAAGACCTCGCCGGTGTCCCTCCTCAGGACGAGGTACATCGCGCGCCCCGCGCCAGCGTGAGAGACCTTCTCGACCCGTACCACTTCGCCGCTCACGGTCTCGATGCTGCCGGGATCGGAGAGCCAGCCGCCGCCGGGGCCTGACTCGTTGCGTTGGGCGGGCACGGGCAGCGCCCAGAGGGCGAGAGCGCAGACGACGAGTGCTCGAATCAGGCTCGTAAGCCTCGCTGCGGCTTCAGAGCGGACGCTTGGTGGACGACGGTCGGTCATCTATCCTCCCTCCACAGCAACCGGAGGACCAGCCCGGGTCTTGCCCCGACCGTGTCCGCCGGTTCTCAGCAGCGAGAAGCCCCGACCAGGGGGTGCGCTCGATGATGCAGGTCATCGCGATCGGGCTGTCGAAGGCGCGGCGCGCCGACATGAAGCTCATGCCTCCGAGGAAGGGGCGCCCGGGCGGGGCGACGTGACACGTGGGGCCACGGGGCCCACCCTCATCCGCCCGTCGACCACGATGGCGCCCTTTCCCGGCGCGAGCACCTTGACGGGGTTCAGATCCAGCTCGCGGAGCTCCGGCACGATCTCCACCAGCGCCGAGACGCGGAGGATCACGTCGACCAGCGCGTCCCGGTCGCCCGGCGGCATGCCCCGGTAGCCGTCGAGCAGCCTCCGCGCGCGCAGGCGATCGATCATCTCGCGCGCGTCGACGTCGGTCACGGGTGTCAGGTGGAACGACACGTCGCGCAGCAGCTCGACCAGGATCCCGCCCAGGCCGCACACCAGGAGCGGGCCGAAGGTGGGATCGGTGGTGACGCCGACCAGCGCCTCGATGCCGCCCGCCACCTGGCGCTGGAGGAGGATGCCGTCGAGCGGTGCGCCGACCTCCTGCATGCGCTCGCGGAGCGCCGCCACGGCGCGCGCCACGGCGGCGGGCGCATCGAGCCCGAGGATCACGCCCCCGACGTCGCTCTTGTGCACGAGGCCGGGCGCGATCGCCTTCGCCACGAGCGGGAATCCCAGCCGCTCGGCGGCCGCAACCGCCTCGTCCGGAGCGACCTGCTCGGCGTCGGCGAAGACGATGCCCGCGGCGCGCAGCACCGTGCCGAGGTCTCCCGGCGCGAGCCAGCACGGTCCCTCCGCGCCGGCGAGGACGCGGTCGACCACCGCGCGGATCGCGCTCTCGCCCAGGCGGCCGAGCGCGAGCGGCGTCCCGCGCGGGCGCCTCCGCCAGCGTCCGTACGACTCCGCCGCGGCGAGCGCCATGGCGGCGTTCTCCGGGTAGCTGTACGCGGGCAGCTGGCCCCGCGGCCCCTCACCGAGCAGCGGCGGCGCGCCCTTGGACGAGATGAACACCGAGAGGACGGGCTTGTCCGTCGGCACGGAGCCGGCACCGCGGGCGATGGCGCGCGCGATCTGGTCGGGGTCGGTCACGAGCGGCGGGACGTAGATGACGACGAGCGCGTCGACCGCGCGATCGGCGCCGACGGCCTCGATCGCGTGCGCGTACTGCTCGGGCGTGCCGGAGGCGGTCAGGTCGATCGGGTTCGCCAGCCCCGCGTGCGCGGGAAGGAAGGTGCGCAACGTCGCGAGCGTGTCGGACGACAGGGCGGGGAGCTCCAGACCGCGAGCCTCGCATGCGTCGGCCAGCAGGATCCCCGGGCCGCCGGCATTCGTGACCACGCCGACGCGCCGGCCCGCAGGGACGGGCTGCGTCGAGAGGAGCGCCGCGACGTCGAAGAGCTCCTCCAGGGTGTTCGTCCGGATGACACCGGCCTGTGCGAACAGGGCGTCGACCGCGACGTCGAGGCTGGCGAGCGCAGCCGAGTGGCTCGAGGCCGCGCGGCTGCCGGCCGCCGAGCGCCCCGACTTGACGGCGACGATCGGCTTTCGGCGCGCGACCTCCGGGGCGATACGAGCGAACTTGCGCGGGTTCCCGAAGCTCTCCAGGTAGAGCACCACGACGCCCGTGCGCGGGTCGTCGGCCCAGTAGCTCAAGAGATCGTTGCCCGAGACGTCGGCCTTGTTGCCGACCGAGACGAAGGTCGACATCCCGATGTTCAGCTGGCGGACGTAGTCGAGGACGGCGAGCCCGAGCGCGCCGCTCTGCGAGAGCATGCCGACGTTCCCGATCGGCGGCCAGTGCGGCGCGAAGGTCGCGTTCAGGGAGACGGCGGGGTCGGTGTTGAGGACGCCCATGCAGTTGGGCCCGACCATCCGCATGCCCGCGCCGCGCACGAGCCGGGTGAGCCGCTGCTGGGCCGCACGCCCCTCCTCGGAGGCTTCCGCGAACCCGGCGGAGATCACGACCACGTCGCGCACGCCCGCCGCGGCGCAGTCGCGCACCACCTCCTCCACCGCGGGCGCCGGGACGGCGATGACGGCCAGATCCACGCGCTGGCCGGCAGCGCTGACGCGCGGGTAGGCCCGCAGCCCCTGGATCTCGCCCGCGCTCGGGTTGATCGGGTAGATCGGTCCAGCGAACCCGGCCCCCTTCAGGTTCGCGACCAGGGCGGCGCCGATCGTGCCCGCCCGCCGCGACGCTCCGACCACGGCCACCGAGCGCGGGTGGAGCAGCGCGCGCACGCTCTCGGCCGCCGCGATCCGCTCGCGCGTGTGGGCCGCCTCGCGGGCACGCTCCGTCTCCTCGGTGGGAAAGGAGAGATGCACCACGCCGGCCTCGGTGGAGCTGGTGACCACGAAGCCGCTGGTGGCGAAGACCTGGAGCATCCGGTTGTTCTCGCCGAGGACGTCGGCCTGGAACTCGCGCACCCCGCCGGCGCGAGCGATGCGGACGAGATGGTCGAGCAGCAGCGTGCCGACGCCGCGGCCCTGGTGCTCGTCGGCAACGGCGAACGCCACCTCCGCGGCGGTCGGCTTGCCGGGCAACACGGCGTAGCGGCCGACCCCGATGATCCGCTCCTCTCCGTCCTCGAGCAGGGTGGCCACCAGGGCGACTTTCTGGACGAAGTCGAGCCGCGTGAACTGGTCGAGCTCCGAGTCGGTGAGTCTCCGCTTGGCGCCGAAGAACCGGTAGTACACCGAGCGCGCAGTCAGGCGCTGGAAGTGATCGAGCAGCCGCTGGCGGTCGTCGGGCCGGATGGCGCGGACGTGGATCGAGCCACCGTCGCGGAGAATCTCCTCGACCGCGTAGTCCCGGGGGTCGCTGGTCATGGAGCGAGACGCGAGAATCCCGCGCAGGAGGCTTTTGCAGCCGTGAGAAAGCGCGGGGGCTGGCGAACCCGGTCCCCCGCACTCCTTCCGCGGGTCAGGCCACCGCCTCCTTGACCTGCTGCGACCTCCCGGGCGCCGCCAGCGCTGGCTTGCGGTTACAGTCCGGATGCGTCCTGCGGAGCTTGGGCCCCTCACCCGCCGCGGCCCGCCGGAGCGCACGCACCACGTCCTGGCGGGCAACGATGCCGATCAGGAGCGCGCCGATGGTGACCGGGAAGCTCCGGTGTCGCGTGTCGACCATGAGCTGCAGGAGCCGGGTGAGTGGTATGTCCGGCCGGACCGTGATGGGATCGCCAGTCATCACCGATTCTGCCGGCCGGCACATGATCTCGTCGTAGTGGGGCACCACCTCCTGCGGCGTGAAGGCGAACGCCTGCAGGAAGTCGAGCTTCGTCACCAGTCCGAGGAGGATGCCGTCCCGGCTCACGACGGGCAGGCTGTTGAAGTCGTGCCGTTCGAAGAGCGCCTCGACTTCGGCGAGCGGCGTGCCCGGGCTCACGGTCAGCGGACGGTAGGTCATCGCGTCGGCCACCTGGTAGTCGAGGAACTCGTACATCACCATCCTCCCGGCGGACTTCCGCTTGCCTGTGATGTGCCGACGGCAAGACTCCTGCCACTGTCATGGGCAGAGCGCCCGGCCCATGCTTTGCTGGAGGAGTGATGGAGGCGCCGGCCGCCTCGCTTACCACGCGGCTGTATCAGCTGGCGAGCAATCTCTTGTGGACATGGGAGCCCGAGGTGATCGGCATCTTCCGTGACCTCGATCCCGACCTCTGGCGTCAGGTGAACCACAACCCGGTCGCCCTCCTCGCCGCCCTGCCGGCCGAGCAGCTCGTCCGCCGCGCAGTGGAAACGGTCTACGGCCAGGGCTACGTCCAGCAGCGGGTCGACGCCCAAGGCTGGCAGCACGAGAGCTACGGCCATGTCGACCTCGAGCTGCTGCCGCTCCGCCGCGCGGTCGGAGCGGGTGACCAACCCTTGACCGTGGAGCTTCCCATCGGCGGTCAGAGCCTCCGCGTCGCCGCCTGGCGCGCGCAGGCGGGGCGCGCGACCCTCCTCCTACTCGATTCGGACGTCGATGGAAACCCCCCGGGGCTGCGCTCGCTCACCGCGCAGCTCTACGGCGGCGACCTCGTGACCCGGCTGCGGCAGGAGCTGATCCTCGGCATCGGCGGCGTGCGGATGCTGGTGCCGCGGGCCACGACTACTTTCCGCCCGAGCTCGTGCTCGAACATCTCGGCTGGCTCGTCGACGAGACCGGCATGTCGGCCGACGACCTGCTGGCTCTGGGGCGCGTGAACCGTCGCCGTGGCCACGGATGGCGCGACCGTCCGACTGACGGCGTAGCGCAGTTCGTACGCTGGCGCCGGAATTGCGTCGCGGGCCGCCCGACGCTACACACGTGGCCAGGAGGCGCCGGTGAGCACGAAGGGGAAAGCGCTCGTTCGCAGCCTGAGCCGCCGCGGCGTGCGGAGCGAGAAGAAGCCGCCGGTCGCCACCAAGGCCGAGCCGCGTACCGAGCCCACGGTATGCGAGCGCTGCGGGGCCGTCTTCTCGCGACGGACGTGGCGGCGCGATCACCGGGTGACGCACGCGCTCCTCGCGCGCGCGGCGTGGGCCACCTGCCCCGCCTGCCGGCAGGCGGACCGGGGCGAGGGCTTCGGTCGGGTGCTGCTCCGCGGTGCCTACGTGGCGGCCAACGAGGCCGCCATCCGCCGGCGCATCGCGAACGTCGCAGCGCGCGCCAGCTTCACGCAGCCCGAGCGGCGCATCGTCTCCGTCGACCGTGACGGGAACGGCCTCGAGCTCATCACTACCTCGCAAAAGCTCGCTCACCGGATCGTGAACGAGCTCAAGAAGGCGTTCGGGGGCCGCACCTCCTACGCCTGGTCGGACCGCGACGGCAGCCTGTTCGCGACCTGGCAACGCGACGACCGGCCCCCCTGATTTCCGAGCGGTGGGAATCGGGCTCGCCGCGCGCTCGTGCCCAGGGCGGCACGGAACTTGACTCGCGAGGCGGCATGTACGTGCGCGACATGATGCGGCGCGAGGTCGTGACCCTCGACGCCACCGATCACCTCGACCTGGCCGACGGCATCATGCG
>Ga0209057_1002205_pt1 | contig 15175 bp, 11 predicted proteins | sample GraSoiAngelo_146_FD_185903 | JGI IMG/M metagenome (GOLD analysis project Ga0209057, IMG submission 185903) | Grasslands soil microbial communities from the Angelo Coastal Reserve, California, USA - 14_1009_05_30cm (SPAdes) (version 2) | ecosystem: Environmental > Terrestrial > Soil > Grasslands ... | reverse complement strand
GAGGCAACACACGGCACGTCGCAGAGCCCGTCGCCGCATGCCATGCCGGCCCCGCAGCTCCCCGGAACACACGCGCCCGACGCGTTGCAGACCCCGTCGGGAGTGCAGTGATTCGCGTCCGCACACAGGGCGCCCGGGGTGCACGGGATCGTGACCGTCGCGGTGTCCGTGTTGTCCCCTTCGTTGCTCTCGGGAATTTTGTTCTTCGGATCGCTCGTCAGCGTCATCGTGTATTGCCCGGCAGGCAGGGAGTAGCCCGTCAGATCGATGAACTGACACGGTAGGCCGGCGTCGTACTCGTCGAAGCATCCGGCGGTGATGCCCATGTAGTTGCAGGTGTAATGTACGGGGCAGCTCGCCGGACCGAGATCCTCGACGCAGAACCCGTACTTCTCGCTCCGCGCGACGACTTTGCCGGATGGGTCGGCAAGCTTAGCCCCCGCGAAGTTGTTGTAGTGGACGTGATGGTGCGACTGCGAGCAGACGAAGCCCGGGTTGCAGTTGAAGGTCGTCATACAGTTGCAGCCCGCCGAGCCGAGGACGATGTCGTCGGACCCGACGTTCTTCGTCCGAGTGCCGAACTCGATGAGCGAGCGGCCCGTGTAGCCAAGCGGCGCCCCGGTCATCGGGTTGGCGCCCAGCGCGCAGCCGTCCTGGATTTCCGCCAAGTCGACGTTGCCGTTGCGATCGATGCTCAGCGTGCTGGCCTTAGCGCCCGTTGTATCGAGGATGACCGCTTGCAAGTTACCTGCTGCGTACGCGTAGGGCGCGGCACACAGCAAGGCGGTGCCCCAAACAAGCGCTCGCAACGCCCCGAGCGTATCCCGTCCAACAGGGTGCTTCCTCGACCGGTGGCTCGATGTCATGATTTCCCCCCTTGGTTGGTGCCGTACGCGGATTACGCCGGAGGCGCGCGCCTCGGCAAGAAGAAAATGAGCCTGCCGGGTCATATAGGTCTACAGTGACGTGCTCGGTACGTAGGCCTAACTATAACTAAGCTCGCCGCCGTTCATCTGTGCGGCGGCTAGCCCCGGCTAGCCCGCGGCTAGCCGCTCGATGAGCTCTCCGCGCTGCTGGCCAACGTCGCCAAGAACGAGCGTCTGCAGCGCGACCACCTGATATGCCTACTCGCCCAACGCGATCGCGGCCTGAACGCGAGGGGGACGAGGGGTTCGCGCGCCGTCCCAACCTTCGAGGCCGCGGTGCGGCAGACTCCGGCGCACGTCCGCTGGTTCGAGTACTGCCGCGAGGCTACTGCACGTATCCGAGGGCGCGCAGCATACCCCTGGAGTCCCCGTCGGGTGGTGGGGTGCGCGCGATGAGCGCCCGCCTTCCGATCGTCCGCTCGAATGTCGCGAGCAGCTCGCGCAGCGGCTGGACTGCCGTCGCGAGGCCCGCAAGGTCGCGCGACTCGCCTGGGTCGGTAACGAGATCGTATGCCTCCTCCTTCCCCGAATCCCAGCGCACGTACTTGCGATCTGCCGTTCGGACGCCGATCCGCTCCTCGCTGAAGAGCATGTTCTCGACCAACGCGATGCGCGGCGCCTCGATCGCCCCACGGAGGAGCGGGAGCAGTGTCACGCCGTCCACGTGCGCGGGTGCAGGGATTCCGAGCAGATCGAGAATGGTCGGCGCAACGTCGACGATGCGCGCCACGCTCTCGACGGCCGCTCCGGACGGCAGCGCGACCGGCCACCGCATGAGTAACGGAATGCGGACCACCTCCTCGTACACGGTATGGCCGTGCTCCACTCCCCCGTGCTCCCAGAATTCCTCCCCGTGATCGCTCAGACACACGACGAGCGTTCGCTCCCCCAGCCCGAGCCGATCGAGCGCCCCGAGCACCCGGCCGACCGCGGCATCGACGTAGGCAACCTCGCCGCGGTAGAGCGCACGGACCGCCTCCTTCTCGCGGTCGTCGAGCCGCAGCTCCCCGCTACGCAGGCGGGCGATGTCTGGCGAGCTCAGGGTGAGGGGCGTATCCGTGGATGACTCTGCGGTGAGCAAGCTGTCGCCGCGAAAGCTTTTGTGCCGGCTCGCGCCGGGACGGCTGTATGGCGCGTGCGGGTCCACGTAGTGGAGCCACAGGAAAAAGGGCCGGTCGCGTGCCGCGCGCTCGAGCCACGCGGTGGCACGTGCGCTCACCGTATCACCGCGATCCCCGATCACGAGGTCGGGCACGAGCCACGTGAGTAGACGGACCGCCGTCACCTCACGTGTGGCGAGGAAGAACTCAGACTCGATGGTCAGATTCTCATACCCCCCGAAGCCGTCGCCAAGGCCATACCGCAGCGCGAGGTACGGGTTCGTGACGATCGCTTGCGTGCGGTAGCCGCGGGCGCGGAGCGCGCCGGCCAGTGTCCACGATCCGCTCGCAAGCGCAGCTCGCCCGAGAGGGTCGCGACGATTGGTGACCACGCCGGCTCGATGGTGTCGCGGGTGGAGACCGGTCATGAGGGACGCGACGGCCGGCAGCGTCCATGGGGCGGAGGTGATGGTGTCTCGGAACGTGACCCCCGCTTCAGCCAGGCGGTCCAGGTTCGGCGTGAGGCCGCGGGGCCCGCCGTACGCACTGAGATGATCCGCGCGCAGCGTGTCGATTGAGATCAGCACGAGGTTCGGTCCGGGTGCGCTTGAGTCGTTGCGATGTGGGACCACAGGCGGCCACCTCCAGTCGGTGGCGGCGAACCGCACGGCTGGCCAGAGCGCCATGACGCCGAGCAGGAGCGCGGTGCGGGTCGCGAGGTGAAGCAGCGTCCGTGACCGAGCCGCGCTGCCGGCGATGACGACCGCGACGAGCGCCGCGCCCGCGGCGACCCCCAGCGCAAGGAGCCAGAGCGCGACGACGCCGAGGCGCCCCGGCTCGAAGCCGACGGCTCGCAGACGGCAGAGGAGCGCGGTGGCCCACGGCGCCATCGTGGCGACACCACCGCCGAACCCCAGGAAGCCGGCATAGAGCGCGAGGCTGCGCCCGCGGGCCAGTGCGCGCACGGCGCATGCACGCGCCAAAGCCACGGGCAGGACGACTAGCGCGGCGAGGGCCAGGCCGCAGAGGATCGGAACGCCGACGTAGGCGAGAAGATAGTGCTCCGGCTGGACGAACGCGTTGGCTTCTAGCGTGAGGAGCCCCTCGCGCACCCCGAGCACGCAACCCGCTACCGCGGCGACGGAGAGGGCCAGCCGGACCTCGGCGAGGCAGCGCGCGACCCCGCTGGTCATGTGCTCACCACCAGCGTTCCCTCGACGGAAGCGCGGCGCATGGCGGGCGTTCGCGATGGTGTCCTGCGGCCGAAGCCGGCCGTATCCGCATGGCGGAGCACGTGTGGGAAGTAGGTGGCAAACGGGGGTGGTGCGAGGCCAGCCGCACGTGTGTTGCGTGTGTCGAAGGACGGGTTGCTTATCATGTATGGCAGGTAGTTTGCCACCCGGCGCGCCAGCGCCGGCCACGCCAGCCGCAGGAGTGGGGCGGCGGCGCGGCCGAGACATCCGAGCGGCCCGCGAGGATCGACGAGCCGCCGGGACCTAGCTCCGAAGTATTCACAGGTGAGGGCGGCCACCTCCTCGACCGTGGGGGCCCCCGTCGGCCCGGCGGCCAAGTGGTAACTGCGGCCATCGGCATCCGAGCGGTGATAGAGGGTGGCCACAGCATCCCCCACCCAGTCCACAGGGACGACGTCGAGCGGGCAGCGGCGGCAGGCCGGTAGAGGGACGAAACGGGTCAACGGCTGCCAGCGCCGGTAGAACGGCACGAGCACCTGGAGCGGTCCGTAGAGCCCCTTGTAGCTCGTCGTCTCGCCGGTGATGGAATGACCGACGATGATCGACGGGCGGTGAATGACCACCGGCAGCTCGCATCGCATGGCGACGCACAACCGCTCCGCCTCGAACTTGCTGCGCTCGTAGGTGTTTCGGAATCCCTGGCCAGCGTCGAGTTCGTCCTCTTGCACGAGGTCGGTGCGGTCGCCGGCGACGAAGGCCGTGCTCACGTGGTCGAGCCGTCCGAGCCCGCCTCGCCGCTTGATGGTGCGACAGAGATCGATCACGTGTGCCGTGCCGGCCACGTTCCGGCGCCTCGCCTCGTCCACGGGTAGGTCGAAGCTCGTGGCTGCTGCGACGTGGACGAGCCGCTCGACGCGGCTGGCGAGGGCCAGGTAGGCCTTCGGCGACAATCCGAGGCGCGGCTCGGTGACATCCCCGCGCACGGCGATGACCCGCGCGGCATCTGCCTCTCTCAGCCGGGCGACGAGCCGCCGCCGGCGGCGGGCGAGCGCCGCCTCGTCAGGCGCACGGACGAGAGCGACGAGGGTCGCTTCCGCATCGCGAGCCAGGAGGCTGCGTACGACCTCGCGCCCGAGAAAACCGGTCGCCCCGGTAATCAAGGCGACTTGCAACGGCCACCTCTCGCCATGCTCGGAGCGTTCACCTGCAGATCGGGTGCGCCCCAGACCGTCGGCGCCGCCAAGTCAAAGGCAGGACGCACGCTAAGAGCAAACGAGCGAAACGACGCTGTCGCGGGCGGGGGTGGATCGTCGAAGTGCCGCAGAGCGGCACGCGCCAAAGCTCTGCCATCGCCGTCGAGCAGCTCGACGTGCAGGAATAGCGACACGAGGACTTCGTTACGCGCACGACGACGATACAACGTGTGGCTCCTCCGCTTTCCGTCTTTGGGTGGTTTCGGCCGCCTCACGCCGAACTCGGACCGCTAAAACGCTCGCGGCGAGTTCGGCCTCACCAAGTCGCGCCTCGAGGGCCTCGCGGCAGTACTCGAGCCAGCCGACGTGTGCCTGCGTGTGGCGCACCACGGCCTCGAAGTTGAGACGGCGCACGAAACCCTCGTCGCTCTCCTTCAGGGCGCGATGGCGTTGGCCGAGCAGGCGGATCAGCCGGTCGCGCTGCAGACGCTCCTTCTTCGCGACGTGGGTGAGCAGCGCCGAGAGCTGATCGGGTGTCTGCACCAGCAAGCGCACGATGATCTCATCGCGGATGGGACGAGGAGAATCGGGCGTCCGTCGCAACCAGCGCTCGAGGAAGCGCACGCCCTTCGGTGTTAGGGCGAACATGCGCCGGGCGGTGTGCTTCTCGGAATCATCGGCTGTCGTGTGCTCGTGCTTCACCTCGCTCACGAATCCCGCGCGCCGTAGGGCCTGCAGCGTCTGGTAGACCTGGCCAACGTTCAGCTCCCAGCACGCACCCACCCGCGTCTCGAAGCGATGCTTGAGACTGTAGCCGTAATCGCTCTGTTCCCGCAGCAACCCAAGGAGCGCATAGCGGATCATGGAATCGGCCTCCTCTCGCGCTGCTTGGCCGGAGCTGCTCCAATCTCACGGCGCTCACCCCGAACGGACCGATGCAGCCGCCCGACTTGCCCCTCAGGGCTCGCGGGTCTAGGAGCAAGGCTCGGGTCACCGATAGTACACCGGCTCCGTTGGACTTCACTCATGATGGCCCTCGATTCACGGGCTGTTTGCGGCAGGAGTCGAGCGATCGGCCGCCGTACACGGCGGGGCCCGGCTGCTTAGCTCTGCGGTACTATGACGAGCCATTAGGACAGGAGGGTCGATAGCTTCGGTCACACAATGCGTATGGAACTTCATTTCCTTCACCGTGCAATGGAGGGCATAGTCCCGACAAAGGCCTGAAGTTGACCGAATCCGCGTTATCAGAGCGCCATCCTCCGCAGTCATGCGCGTGCCCTCGGTAGTGCTATGACAGCGTGGGTGTCAAGTCACGACGCGTCAGGATGTTTGCCGTACAACTGCAGATCCAGCGAACTAACGTACCGTATGGTACACGTACCTGTTACAGTTTCCAGCGAGCGCACCACGTACCGAGCGGTACGGCCGCTTTCACTGCCTGGTGGCCCCCCGGGCGGCGTACCGAGCGGTACAGGGAGGACCAGTGGCCGGCGCGGGGAGAGCGAGTGCCGTCACCGACCGCAGGCCCGGGGGCGCGGCCGTGGTGCGTGAGAGCGGCCTCACAATTTCCCTTGACAGTGCGCTTGAGGTGCGGGTACACCGCATGGCACCGCCGTGGATCCCTGTGCACAGACCCTGCGCGTGAGGGGCGACGGAGATGCGGTCCGTCGCCGCATCCTTGCTGCGGCGGAGGCAGTCTTCGCCGAGCGCGGCTACGCCGGTTCCACCACCCGCGAGATTGCCACACGCGCCAGCATCCACAAGCGCATGCTATTTTATTACTTCACCAGCAAAGATGCACTGTACCGGGCCGTGCTCGAGCGCGTGATCATCGGCATGGTGGCCGTTCACGAACGCTCCCGGCAACTTCCCGGGCCAATTGCCCTGTCCGACGCGGTCGCGGGCATGACCGCCGCCGCGGCGAGCAACCTCGACGCGCTCAAGGTCCTGCTCCGCGAGGTGACGGATGCGGGGCCCCACCTGCCCGGGCTCGTGCGCGAGCACCTGGGTCCGCTCTTCGCGCGCGGCGCCGCGGACATCGAGCGCGACGTGGCGAGCGGTTTGCTCCGACCCGGCGACGCCATGCACGCGCTAGTGAACATCAGCGGGCTCACGCTGTGGTACTTCCAGCTCGTGCCGCTCCTGAGGCTCCTGTGGGACCGCGACCCGCTTGCACCCGAGACGCTCAGCGAGCGCGTCGCGGCAGTGTCCGAGTTCATCATGTACGGGTTGGTCGGCAGCCCTGTCGGAGGAGCGCGACGTGATCGCTCATCGTCTCGCCCTTGGCGCGCGGCTCGTCGTCCTCGGCGCGGCCGCCGGGCCGTCTCGCACGGGAAGTAGGAGCATAGAGTCTCGGGGAGCCTCTTTGAGACAGACGGCGGGGAACTGCTGCCCGCAGCCGCAGCACCTCGCCGCGCGGGACATGGACGATCGCGCAGGCCTGGATCGCGGCACCTCCTCGGGCGCGATCTTCGAGTTGATGCTGTCTGGGCCATGGCACAATCCGTCCTGCCATACCCTGGAGACGCTGGCCGCTGACGCGCCGGGGTTACGATCTGCGGCTCCGGTTGCCCAATGGCTCAGCCCTACGCCTCTCCCTGCGGCGCCACGGGGCGTTCAGCCACCTGACCGCATTCCTCGACGGGAGCCACGGTCTGGAGAAGCTCGTCTCATCAACGCTCCGGGCCGGTGCTCTCCAGGTAGCGGTCCTCAAGAAGGGAGGCTATCCGAATGAGGGCTCATGGAGGGCGCTCCACTCGCACGTCCGCGAGCGGCTCACCGCGGGGCATCGCAACGGCGTGACCACGCATGAGGACTGGACCGTCATCCTCGTCCCCATGGACCCGCGGGCATAGCCCTCATTAGGCGCCAGAGTTTACGTAACCCGCCCTATCAAACCTTGGCCCCGCCACTCTACGCCGCCCCCTTCCCGATCCCGGAGTCGCTCCGGAGCCCCATATACGCGCCGACACGCACACGTGGTGGGAGCGCCGGGACTACGACGCCGAGTACTACACGCTCGTGGGGGAAGCCTTCATGGCGGGGTTCACCCTCGCCTACTCGCAAATGACACCATGGCAAGATGCTTTCAAGCACAAGTTCACGCGCGAGACCGCGGCGCAGATCCCTGGCATCCTCGGGGTGCCGCCAGTGGGCACCGAGCCCCAGCCGACGGACATCACCCTGCACGGCCGCGCCTGGCGGACACGCTACGGGAACTCCTACGCTCGGCTCGTCTGGTCGGGGGCACACGGCGGCACGGTGTCGGTCTGGCGAAACGGCACCCGGCTCATGAGGACGCCGAAACGACGGCCTGTTCGTGAACTTCCTCGGCCCACGCCGCGGGACGTTCGCCTACGAGCTGCGCGATGCCGACGCCCGGCCCTCGAACCAGATCACGCTCACCGTGTAGGGGCCGGAAGGGATTCATCTCGTCGCCGCGGCGACCCCCGGCGCGCCGACAGCCCCATCGCCACCAGAAGGAGCGCGCAGGCTACGACCAGCACGTCGCCCGTGCGCGTGTACGGGGAGCCGGGCGGTTGCACCGGAAGCTCGCCCGACAGGACGACCTGCTCCGGCACCCCGAGGTCGCCCGAAGTGCGGGATGACGCTGGTTCCAGCCGACGGCGAAGGGGAGGACCGGCGATGAGGGCTGCGAGCGCCGCCCCGCTGCTGGTGGCCGCTGCCGCCTGTGTGAGGGTTCCCCGCGGCGCGGGCTTCGACGATGTGCAACGCTCCCTATCCACGCGGACGGAGTCGACACGCCAGTAGCGCACCACGGCGCGCCCGAGGAGGAGTGAAGACGATGGAGCAGCAGCCGTACGTTCCCGCGCTCGGGTTCGACTGGCTGACTCGGTTCTACGACCCGGTGCTGCGCGCGACCGTGCGCGAGGAGACGTTCAAGCGCCGCCTGATCGAGCAGGCCCGGATTCAAGCGGCCCACGACGTGCTGGACCTCGGATGCGGGACGGCGACGCTCACGATCATGGTGAAGCAGACGTGCCCAGCCGCGCGGGTCGTCGGGCTCGACGGAGACCCGAAGGTGCTCGCCATCGCGCGGGAGAAGGTCACCCGCCTGGCGTCGAGGTCGAGCTGCGAGAGGGGATGGCGTTCGCGCCGCCGTTCCCGCCCGCCTCGTTCGACCGGGTCGTGTCGAGCCTCGTGCTGCATCACCTCACGAGCGTCAACAAGCGCGCCACGCTCGCCCGTGTCCGCGAGCTGCTTCGCCCGGGCGGCGAGCTGCACGTCGCGGATTGGGGGCGTCCGCAGAACGTGCTCATGTGGCTCGCGTAGAGGGACAGCGTGCCGAACGCAGTCATCAGCCGGTCCGTCTCGCGGACCGAGATGAACCCGGCCTCCTTCATCAGCGCGGGAAGCCTGCCATCGAGGTTTCGGTGGCGAGTAGCGCGCCTCTCCTGCGGGCTCCGTGCCATAGAGCTTCACGAGCATCGCATCGTCGATCTCGTTCTCAAACGCCTGGGCGATAGCGACCAGATACGCTTTATGCGTCTCTTCACCCATCAACGCTCAACTCCAAGGCCCATGGACCACCGCTTTCGAGGCCGGGCGCTGGTGCGTAGTCCGGGCGACCCTGGAGGTGTTTCTACGTTTCTACGCGGAGAGGTCATTACCCTTCTGCAGGCAGGGAAGTGGAAGCGGGCCGCCTACATGATGCGGCTAAAGCCGCCGCCAGAGGAGGTCTGGGAGATTCGCTGCACCGATCCGAGGCCGGGATTCGAGTACTCGGACGGTTCGCCGCGAAGAACGTCTTTATTGCTCTTGGAGCGCAGCACCGGGAGGTGCTTGGGCCTCCCGAGAATCCGGCGTGCGAACTGGCCATGAAGCAGTGCGCGACCGACTGGCGAAATCTCTTCGGACCTAGCCGACAACCCTGCCTGAGGGGCCGTCTCCGCGTGGCCCCGGCCCGGGTGTGCCCGGACCCCGACGACGAGCGTCTCCCGGGGTCCCCCCCGCCTCCCCAAGCCCGGCCGTATGATTCGAACGTCTATTTCTCGCAGGCACCACTTCGAACGAATGACCATGTGGTCCTGCTGCGCGAGGTCGCCGACCGCACCGACGGCGGCGGCCTTCCCCGCTTCGTCGAGCGCGAGTTCCGCGAGTTCCTGACCTGCGGAGCGCTCCGCCGAGGCTTCGCGCACGTGCGATGCGAGGGCTGCGCGTACGAACGCCTCGTACCTTTCTCGTGCAAACGAGGTGGCGGCGCCCACGGTCGCCGCGCCAGCGAGGCGTGTGCCGTCCACCGGTTGGTGCGCAGGACGGCGGTCCCGTGCGAGAACGCCGGGCGGACCGCAACCGGAATCTGAAACATGGCGTTGCGGCGAGCATCACCGCCGCCGTCAAGGCCGGTGCAAGCTTCGGACGCTGGCGCGAAGGCTTTTCAGCCCTGACCAGTCCCGCCGCCGGTAGCGGGCGTCGGGCGAGCCTTCAACGCGCCCGTGGCGAGCCAGCACGCGCGCAGTGCCGTCATGCCGTCCGGCATGCCGTCAGGGCGACGGCGGCGCGACCGACAAGCCCGGGAGATGGCGCCGGACCCGGCTGAATCGACGTTCGCAGTGACGACCGTGGCGCCGATGCGCGACGCGGTGAGCGCGATCAGCAGATCGTTCACCACGCCCAGCCGGTCCCGGAGCCCGCGTCCGTCGCCATGCAGGGCCCTGAAAACGACCCCGGCACGGTCGAAGAGATCGGGGGCCGGCGCGATCACGCGTTGGGCGAGAAAGGCTGCCTTGATCCGATCGCCCGCACGACGGCGTGGGAGCATTCCGCGGCGTCGGCGGACGTACCCGGCATCTCGGTCTGTTCGGGCTCGCGGGCAGGCCAAGACGGTGGCCTGTCGTCCGGACGGCGTGGCGCCGGCTCCGTGAAGCGCGGCGCGGGCGAGCCGTCCAAGGAGGAATTCGTCGGGCAGGATCGGCGCTACCCGAGCATGATCATCCCGCCGTCGACCAGGATGCACTGCCCGGTCACCATCCTGGCGTCGTCCGAGGCGAGCCACACCGCGGTGCCGGTCAGGTCATCGGGCTCGAGCGGCCGGTGGATCGCCATCATCATGTTGACGATCAGCTCGAGGATGCCCTCGGGCACGAGCTGCTTGGTCGCCTCGGTCATGGTCGGCCCGGGCGCGATCGCGTTCACGCGGATGCCGAACTTCCCGACGCAGCCCGCCATGTAGTGCGTCATCGCGTTGATGGCGGCCTTGGTCACGCTGTAATGGAACGACGGCAGCTGGTCGCCCTCGAACGGAATGTCGGGGTGCATCCACGCGGCGGCCGACGACTGGTTGATCACCGCGCCGCCGCCCTGCTGCTTCATGGTGGGGAAGACCGCCCGGCACATGAGCCAGGCGCCGAAGTAGTTCACGTCGAAGATCTTCCGGAGGTAGGCGTAGGAGAAGTTCTGATTCTCGATGCCGTAGAAGATCGCGGCGTTGTTCAGGAGGACGTCGATCCGGCCGAAGCGGTCGGCAACGGCAGCGGCCAGCCGCCGCGTGTCCTCCCCGCTCGCCACGTCGACGCGCTCGAAGACCGCCTCGCCGCCGATCGCGCGGGCCACCGCGGTGCCCTTCTCGGCATTGACGTCGGCGACCACCACCTTGGCGCCCTCGCGCGCGAAACGCCGGGCGTAGGCCTCGCCGATGCCCTGCCCTGCCCCGGTGATGATCGCCACCTTGTTCTCGAGCCGCATGCCGGTGTCCTCCTTTCGTGATCCGCGGTCTCTACCGCCGGCCCCCTCGCACGAGCAAGCCGGGCGCGGGTATAAGGCGCGCCATGCAGGCCACGATGCAGGACCGCCCGCTCACGATCACCGCACTCTTCGAGCACGGGGCCCGCCTCTACGGCGACAGCGAGGTGGTGACCGCGGGCGAACGCGGGGTGCGCCGCGCCCGCTTCGCCGAGGTCGCCGAGCGGGCGGCACGGCTCGCGGGCGCGCTCCGGCGCCTCGGGATCCGGCCCGACGACCTGGAAGCCTATCTGGCGGTGCCCTCCATGGGCGCCGTCCTGCACACGCTCAACATCCGCCTCTTCCCCGAGCAGCTCGCCTACGTGGCCAACCACGCCGAGGACCGCGTGGTCCTCGTCGACGCCTCCTGCGTGCCGCTGCTGGCGCCTGTGGCGCGCGAGCTGCGCACGGTCGAGCACTTCGTCGTCATCGGCGACGGCGACGCTGCGCCCCTCGGCTCGAAGGCCCTCCGCCACGCCGAGCTGCTCGCCGCCGAGGCGCCGCACTACGACTGGCCCCCGCTCGACGAGCGGGCCGCTGCGGCCATGTGCTACACGAGCGGCACGACGGGGAACCCGAAGGGCGTCGTCTACAGCCACCGCTCCACCGTCCTGCACTCGCTCGGCGTCTGCTCCGCGTCGGTCTTCGGGCTCACGCAGCACGACCGTGTGCTCCTCATCGTGCCGATGTTCCACGCCAATGCCTGGGGACTGCCCTACGCCGGGTGGCTCACGGGGGCGGACCTGCTGATGCCCGGACGCTTTCTCCAGCCCGAGCCGCTCTGCCGCCTGATCGCCGAGGAGCGGGCCACCGTGTCGGGCGCCGTGCCCACCATCTGGAACGACATCGGGCGCTGGGCGGAGACGAACCCGATCGATCTCTCCTCGCTCCGCCTCGTCATCTGCGGCGGCTCCGCCGTCCCGCGCAGCCTGATGGAGCGCTTCGAGCGGCAGCATCGCGTCCGCATCGTGCAGGCGTGGGGGATGACCGAGACGAGCCCGCTCGCCGCCATTGCGCTCCCGCCGAAGGGCTGCTGCCCCGAGGAGGAGCTCGACTGGCGCGCCAAGGCCGGCCGGGTGGTGGCCGGGGTGGAGCTGCGCGTGGTGGACGAGGCCGGCCGCGTGCTGCCATGGGACGGCAAGTCGGCAGGCGAGATCGAGGTGCGCGGCGCCTGGGTCACGGGTGCCTACCACCGGGAGTCGGCCGACGAGAAGTTCCACGACGGCTGGCTGCGCACGGGCGACGTCGGCACGGTCGACGCGAAGGGCTTCATCCAGATCACCGACCGCGCCAAGGACGTCATCAAGTCAGGCGGCGAGTGGATCTCCTCCGTCGAGCTCGAGAACGCGCTCATGGCGCATCCCGACGTGCTCGAGGCCGCGGTCATCGGCGTGCCCGACGCGCGCTGGGACGAGCGCCCGCTCGCCTGCGTCGTGCCGAAGCCGGGCGCCGCGGTGATCGTCGACGAGCTGAGGACGTTCCTCGCGGGTCGCGTCGCCCGCTGGTGGGTGCCGGAGCGCTGGAGCGTCATCGAGGAAGTACCGAAGACGAGCGTCGGCAAGTTCGACAAGAAGGCGCTGCGGGTGCGCTACAGCCGCGGCGAGCTCGAAGTCGTGACCCTTACGGCATCGAGCCCTTCCGGCACGTGACCGTCTGGCCGCTGAGCGATGCCATGCAGGCCATCCCGGCGCTCCAGCAGTCGTCGCCGACGCGCAGGGTGAGGAACGCGTCGCGCGTCGTGGCGGCCGCCCCGAGGTTCGCGTTGCCGACCTCGATCGCGGCCTTGAAGGGGCCGCCGAAGCCGGGGACCGCCCGGAGGTCGATCGAGACGATGCCGTCGTTGGACCCGGCGGGGTCGAAGTAGAGATAGTGGCCCGCGCTCGCCGACCAGTGCGGGCTGCCGGCCGAGATGCGGCCGAGGTAGAAGAGCTGGCTGTCGTCCCGCAGCACCACGCTCACGTCCTCGGTGACCGGATTGAAGGTGCGCCCGCTGCCGTCGAGCTTGCGGCCGGTGAACTTGAGGGTTTCATTGCCGTTCGGCGCACCCAGGTTGCCGAGCCGCAGCCGCGCCTTGCCGTAGCGCGCGCAGGCGGGGGCCGCGCACTGGCTCGTGTCCCACAGGCAGAGGAAAGCGCTGCTCGCTGAATCGTAGACCGTGGGGCAGCCGAGCGTGCCCGGTCCATGGCCGAGCGTCTCGCAGGTCTCGGGGAGGCTGCCGGCGGGGTACCCGGGGTCGCAGTCCTCGCCCAGGTCGACTATACCGTTCCCGCACTCGGCCTGATCGCGGCTCAGGTAGGGAGCCTGGTTGCTGGTGCCGAACGGACAGTTGCCCAGCGTCTGGCCCGTGCTCGGATCCGCGATCAGGCACGACGCCAGGATCGCGTCCTTGAGCGGGTTCGCCGCGCCTGCGTTCGGCAGGGAGCAGCCGGGAAGCGTTGCAGGATCGCTCGTCACGGCGCCGTTGTCCTGCCAGCAGTTGTTGGTGCCGCTCTCGTCCCACCAGAAGTCCACCCCCTGCGTGCCGCACATCGTCCCGTTCGCCCCGCCCGCGGCCGCCCCCATGATGTTGTCCGTCTGCTGGTTGCCGTCTGACGTCGCCATCTCCAGCGGATTCGCAAAGAGCATGGTGCCGAAGCAGTGGTTGTTCCAGATGCGGTTCCCGGTGACCGTGCAGCTCTGGCCGCTGATGACCCAGGCGCCCGTGCCGACCGGGTAGTGGAGGAGATCGTACGCCGGGCCGCCCGGCGGCCGGTCGGAGTCGGGGGCGTAGATGTCGAAGTTGTTGTCGTGAATGTCGTTGTTGACGATCATGCAGTGGTCGAGTGGGGCGTTCGGGTGATCCTGCTCGGTGTCGAAGGAAATTCCGATCGCGTTGTCGAACACGTCGTTGTCCACCATCTCGACGTAGTTCCCCTGGGTGCCCGAGAAACCGAGCGCGTTGTGGTGCAGCTTGCAGCGCTGGACCGTCGTGCTGACGCGCCCGGGTGTCTTGGGCGCCCCGCCGACGTAGAGGCCGGCGTCGCCGGATCCACTCGCGTCGCAGTCCGTGTAGAGACCATGATCCGAGGCGAAGGAGAAGAGCGAGTAGTCGTCGTTGAAGCTGCCGATCGTGCGGTCGAAGATGTAGCCGTCGGACTCGACGACGTAGATTCCGTGCTCGTTGGCGTCGCGCTCCCAGAGGTTGCGGACGATGAAGCCCGTGCAGCGGTCGCAGCGGACGCCGACGTCCTTGGCGAAGCCGACGTCGACCAGCACGTCGTGCGGGTCGGCACCGGTGCCCTCGAGCGTGATGTTCGTCTTGCCAAGGATCGCGATCAGGTTGGCGTCGTGCGGGTGCGCGACGTGGTACTCGTAGGAATAGGCGCAGTTGAGATCGCCGCAGGAGGTGGTGGGGGCGCCGCGGCTCGGCTCCTCGCGGTAGACGCCGGGCATGACCTCGATCGCCGTGTCGTTCGGCGCCACGTCGACCGCGTCCTGGATGTGCTCGAAGCGGCACTTCTTGAACAGCCGGGTGTTGCGGTGCCAGGCCGCCTCCTGCGCTCGCGCCAGCTCCAGCGCGTCCCCCGTCGTGGTCCTCAACCGGAGGTGGATGTCCGCATGCTCCGCCCGGGTCGGCTTGGACGACGGCTTGCAGACGACCAGGGTATGCGCGCTCCGGCGGTTCGGATCCGGGACGCTCCCCGGCCGCGGCGGCGAGTCGATCGGCCGCTCGCTGTGGGCGAAGGCGGCCGCGGCGGCCAGGACGAGGCCGATCGCGGTTAGCGCTCCGGACCGAGTCGTACGGCGAGATGTCATGATGAACCCCCTTTCGTCGTTCGCTCCTACGGGAAGCGGAGCCGCGTCCGCATCATTCGGAACAGGTTCGTCGAGCGGAAGGGCTGTCCGCCCAGCTGGATGGTCGTCGTGATCTCCGGTCTGTCGGCGCCGGGGAGGTCCAGGTTGCGGCCGCGTGCGGTGAAGCGCAGGCCACCGCGGGTGAGCGCCAGCGTGACGCGCGTGAGGCCGCCCGCGATCGTCCC
>Ga0209057_1002204_pt1 | contig 15178 bp, 18 predicted proteins | sample GraSoiAngelo_146_FD_185903 | JGI IMG/M metagenome (GOLD analysis project Ga0209057, IMG submission 185903) | Grasslands soil microbial communities from the Angelo Coastal Reserve, California, USA - 14_1009_05_30cm (SPAdes) (version 2) | ecosystem: Environmental > Terrestrial > Soil > Grasslands ... | reverse complement strand
AAGCTATCCTCGCCGTTGATGCAGGCAGTGCCCCCGCGTTCAACAATGCGTGGAAGGCGATGGCGACCGGGTGGTGGCTCGAGGGATACGCGAATCGGAGGGCAATCTTCGAGGCCAATCCACCCTTGCTACCATTCGCATCCAAATGGGACGACGCGCGAGATGCGAACCGCTTGTTCGCGGGCGAAACCGTTTTCGAGGACGGCGTCCTGCGCGTCGCCGATTCATTTCCAGTTGACGACTCCGCAGGCCCCAAAGTATACGCGACTTACTTCGGTGACTACCACGAATTCCTTGGACTTGCGGTTCCTCGACTCGTCGATTCCCGCACACCTGCGGATCAATTCACTCTGATCCTTGGCGCGGAGGCCGGTTTCCAACGGTCCCTGTCCAAGGACGTCGGCCTCGTGAGGGGGAACTATTCCGGCCCGGGATTTAGGGCCGCTCGCTCGATGACCTATGACTATGGGTCGCGGACCGTCTCGCTGGAATTCGATTTGACCTTCGAGGCGACGTCCGCCTGGGATGGTCTCGAGATGACGATTCGAATTCCTCCGTCGACTCGGCTTGACCTTAGTCACCTGAATCAAGGGTTTCTCACAGGGTCGATGGCCTACGCCTTAGACTCCGACCCGAGTTCTGGCAGGGTCGCCTTCGCAACGGTGAACCTAACGGGACCCTCGACCGTCCCACCACTGGGGAAGCCGGGCGATCTGGGGACGGGCCTTCACTGGAACCTCGAGGGACAAAACGTTACTCTTCGAGCCACCATCTCGTTGGACGAGTCACCGCAGCTCGCATCAGTCCTCCATCAGCCGACGGTATACACTTCGGACGACATCCTTCGGAGGCATTCCATCGAGTTCCTGTTCGTAACGGTGGATGCTGCCTCCGACATTCAACGCTTTGATCGGCAACCGCTGCGCTTCGTCCGAGTTTACGCTAATGCGGCGACCGTCATCTTCGGCGTGCTCTAGCTCTCCCGGAGCGGGAGACGTTCAAATATTCCTGGCTACTTCCGTCTCCGGATGTGCCGCATGATGGGGGTCGTCAGCCGAGGTCCCGTCTACTACGATCTTTTCGAGGAGTTCGCGGACTTGGCCAAGACGGGGATGTGCCCCATTGGGGTGCCGGACGAGCGGGGGCACAAGGATGGCTGGGGCCTCGCTTGCTTTCTGAACGGATCGCTGAAAATCCATGTCCGGGATGCCGGCTGTGCCGCTGACGCATTGAAGTACTACGGTTCAGCTTGGAAGATTGCAAAGCTTAACCTCGAGCGAGCTCCGGGCAACACCATGATCGTGCTCGGACACCTGCGACGAGCGGGCGGTGAGGGCACCGTCCAGGAGAAGTTCGCACATCCGTTCGTCGAGGAGCGGACTGGTCGGACATGGGCGTTCCAACATAACGGATCCCTCGTGGGCAACACTGGAATTCCAGATAAAATCGATTCACAGGTGATTTTCGGGCTGATCCTGGACGGGCTACCGGGAAGCGCTCACAGGGACGTAGCGGAGGCTGTTCGGTCCGCTCGGGAGGTCGCCATTGCCAAATACGGTGGATTCACCAGTTTGAACTTGATGCTCTCCGATGGGGAGGCCCTTCACATCTATCGTGACTTCCGGACGAACGCAGGGTATTACACGATATACATCGATACGTTTGGGGAGATGATTGTGGCGGCCTCCGAGCCAATCCTCGCCATGAAAGCCGATCCAATTCCTAAAGGGATACTGCACACGATTCATCGCGATCTTAGCATCGAGAGGACCACGATTGCGTGATGTAACATTCGGCCAGAACGTCTCAGCGAAGCGGAGTGCGATAACCAGATTGTTTTCTTGCCGTTTGTCCAAGACACCGAAACCCGCCACCGTGCAGCCGCTGACGGAGTCGATTGGTCGATGGATCTAAGCGTCTGGGCATGCCCGGTTTGCTTGTCACGCCTCTCTCTTGATGGTGATGCCGTGACGTGCCCGGCTGAAGGCCGCTCCTTCCGGCGCATTCGCGACCTCGTAATTCTCGTTCGTCCTGAGCAAGAGGAGGTCGTAGATAGGGCGCAGGCCTTTGCCGCAGCTTGGAAGAAAACGAGATGGGCCGCACCTCGGGAGCTCATCCCATCCCTGCCGTTCGTCGGAAATTCTGCTTGGAGACAAAAGGCGGTGAGTTTCCGAAAACTCTTGGAAGTGTTGGGCCCCGCGAAGGAGCGGAAGGTCGTCGACATCGGAGCCGGTAATGGTTGGCTCTCGTATCGGTTATCGGAGGCAGGCTTCCGGTGCTTCGCCACGGACGCGTCTTGGGACGACGATGTGGGACTTGGTGGTGCGTCGGCTTTCAAGGATTCATCACTGCGCTTCGAGAGGGCGGTCGGGACGCTTGATCGATGGCCGATCCAATCGACCTGCGTGGATGTTGCGATCTGTAACGCCTCGCTGCACTACATGTCCAACGTCGGTCATGCCCTGGCCGAGGCGAAGCGGGTCTTGCGGCCGGATGGTACCTTCATCCTGATGAATTCCCCGGTTCACGCCGATGCGACGAGCTCTTCCAGGGCTGCAGGGGACTTTCGAAAACGAATTCAAAACTTGGGGAACGATTCTCTCCTGTCTCAGTACAGCCACTTCGTTCGGGAGGACCTTGAAGCGACCATGGACGAGTATTTTGTCGACGTAAGGCGACACGATCCCAACTACGGATTCAGGTTTCGGGTGAGCCGATGGATTGAGGGAAGGATTCTCGGGATGAACCTGGCCTCATTTCCGATCTACGTAGCACGTTCGGGATCGTAAGTTCTCTCATCGGTTAGCGCGGGAGAATTCACTGCGATTTGTTCCTCAGGAACGCCTCTTCCTGTGGCCGATAAAATGAGTCTTTGGAGGATCCGACGTTTCGGGAGGAATCCTTCCAGAGGAGCTAACCACCTAGTGGCGCCTGATCGTCACCCATTTGGATACTCGCCGGCGGTACGCCTCGTACTCTGCGGCAAATCGGCCCGCCAGGCGGGCCTCCTCCCGCGGGATCAAGACGAATTCAACAACCAAGTACAGGAGCAGCGTCAGGACGGCGGTGGCCGGTGAGGCCAAAATGCAGGCGGATCCGAAAAGCATCAGGTGGCGTGCCAAATAGAGGGGATGACGAGACCAGGAGTACAGTCTTCCACGACCAATCTGGCGGGATGCGATTCGGGGTTGGGAGTCCCGTGCCCATGAGTCCAGAACGCGTGAGTCGCGGAAGCCTCGAGCCATAGACCCAGAGAAAGCGGCACAAGGCCCCACAACCTCCAACTTCCCCATCCGGGGAGGGGAAGCGCGAAGAGATGGTCGAGAGCCACACCGAGGATTACGATTCCCGCCAGAGTGTCGGCAACCCGGGCGATGCCGGAGAGGAGGGAGCGCAAGGAGGGCGGTTGCGTCATGAAAACGTCCCGGGGACGGAGTCTGACACCATTCATCCTGCAAATGCCCTTTCTGGTCTGAATGATTTCGGTCAGCCGATGGCCCTCGTTTCCTGGCTCGTGGAAAAGATTGATGCCCGAGTCCCAGGTAGCCTGGGACGGCGATGGAGGACTACGGACGGTGGTTCAAGTTTTGGCCGCTCATCGAGGTTCGATCGGGACGCCAACCTCGAACGATTTGCCGGATTTCAGCAACTACGAAATCATAACGCAACAGCCCCTCTACCGAGGCGAACTCATTGCAGTCCGGAGTTGGGTCCACGGGACCGTGCTAGACGTAGGGGCCAACTTTGGCCGCTTCTCAGAGTTGAGCCGCTCGACTGTCAGTTTAGATCTCGGAAGGAAATGGCTGCTCCGTGGAAGGGACTTGGGTAAGATCAAGACCGCGATAGTTGGCTCCGCGCTCAACCTGCCGTTCAAGGACAAGTCCTTCGACACGATCCTCGCGATAGGGATCGCGGAGCACATACCGATGTCGTCAATCCCCAACTTCCTCGACGAAATTACGCGAGTCGCAAAGGCACGAGGTCGCCTCGTGATCCGAACGACTTCTCCGTACAGCCTCTTCGCGCTTCTGCGGCTGAGGTTGTGGGACGATTACCTTCATCCATACTCGCCCCTCCGCCTGCGACGGGAGTTGAGGCGCCGCGGTTGGCAGCGTCCCCGATGGATGTCTTCCGGCGTCCTCGGAGTGACATCGATTCTGCCGCAAACGGTGGCTGCCGCCATCCCGTGGGCGCGGAGCGTGATCCAAATCCTTGATCGCGACTGATTCGACTCTGGGCTTTCCTGGAACCGATCACGAGCTACCACGCGAAACCGGGAAAAGGGCTAATATTCCCCCGGACGAATCATCCGCGAGAACTGCCATGGATATTCGAGCACACTATGCAGATGTACAATCCGTGTACGATCGGATGGCGACGGACTACGACGAGACGATTGGTCGAACTCTGGTTAGCAGGCACGCGAAGACAATCGCCGTGGAATTGATTACTCGTTTGAGTCCTCCGACTGGCTCGCTTCTCGACGTCGGGTGTTATACGGGTTCTGAGGCCCTGCTCCTGGCCGCTCGCGGCTTTCGGGTGGTGGGAGTAGACCTGTCGCCTAAGATGATTGAACTCGCTCGAGCCAAGGCGAAGCGGCAGCGCCTGACGGACCGGACTCGATTCGAGGTGGCGCGCGCAAGCGACCTTCATTCGTTAGAATCTGCAGGGATCGGCCTTTTTGACACCGCGTATTCCGTTTACGGCACTCTTAACCTTGAGCCGCGGATCGATCAATTCAAAGATTCGGTCTCCTCATTACTGAAGCCCCACGGCGCCTTGATCGTTGGTTTGCTAAACCCCACGGTCCTGTACGAACTCTTGATCGGCCCTCTCGCCCTGCGGTTCGACGGATATCGTAAACTGGCGAAGCGTTTCGTAAAGACGCGCGTAGGTGTGGGGGATGAGCGGATTAACAGTTTCCTCTACACGCCGGGCGAGTTTGCCCGCATCTTGGAGCCCCAGTTCGCTTTCGAACGGTCGCTGGGAATCCACTTTCTCTATCCGCCTCCTCGGCCTAGGAAAGAACCTGGCGAGGGCATGTGGTGGGCCGCTCGCGCGATTGATCGGTTCGAGAAACGTCTCGAAGACCGATTTCCATTCTCGAACTTGGGCCTGTTTTCGCTAACTATCTTTCGGAAAATCAGAGATTAGAAATGAACGATGGCGCCACAACGGGCGTGAAGTTCGGACGGCCGACGGTCGCTACCCTTTTCGCCAAACGAACGTTGCGCCAATGAGGCCTTGGCGTGCCGCAAGATCCAGGAGAGGTCGGAAAGCGGTCGAGGACCTACGCCCCCCGAGAATTGGAAGTTTCTGTGGCGCCCGGTCGAAGCTCCAACTGTAAAGGGGCTTGAAACCGATCTTTTCCGCAAGGTCCTGCAGAGCCTTTCGGCTGAATACGTTCAGGTGAACAGGCGGTTCGAGATACGTCCAGGTGTTCGGGTTAAGACGGGCAAGGAAGGAATCAGCGTCGCCGGTTTGGAACAGGAGGACTCCGTTCGGCTTCAGGATGCGGTGGATTTCTCGAAGGGTTCTTTGGGGGGCGAACAAGTGCTCGAAAACCTCGACTGCAGTCACCGCATCGAACGATGCCTGGGGAAAGGCCGCTTCCTCTAGCTGCCCTTTGAAGACCGGAAGGCCCCGAGCTTCTTGGCGCAAACGAGGCGCCACGTCCACTCCCTGGACAACGAAAATGCGCGAAGCTGCGCTCAGAAAATCTCCCTTGCCAGAGCCGATGTCGAGGAGGTGCCCCGTCCCTACGAACTGCAAGAGGCGCGCTAGGCGGTCCTTTGCCTCCCTGGCTCCATCCTCAGGATCGTCGTTTACCTGACCTTCCCGACCGTTACTTAGTTGCGGGAACTTTTCGTAGATGCGAGCAAGTTGCGCCTCAATGGGTCGCGGTCGCGCATATAGCGACCCACAGGTTCGGCACCGTACGATTCGGAAGTTGTTCCGGACGACGACGGGAAGGAAAGGATCACCATCGCACCCGGGGCAGGGAAGGTCAAGGGTGTCCATCTCGGCGCTCAGAGCCATCAACTCGTCGCGGATTCGACTCATGCCATTCCTACTGAGTTCCCGGTCCATCCGCTCCTGAATATCCCCTGGGACCATATTTTCTACCTGTAAGTTCCCCCCGAAAAGGGGCCGAGCTCTGTTTCCCCGATTCGCCGGATAGCGCACGGGCTCGTTCTAGTCTTGGAAAACTTCATAAGGAAACTTTGCTCGTCGAAGAAACTCGAGATGCGCGACCGCCTCCGAATTGCGACGACGTGAGCGCTGGACGTATCGATACAGGATCCATGCAATGGTCCGACTTGATGCCTCCGCGAGCCGCTCCATTCTAGAATTGCGGTGAATTCCCGCTATAATCCGACCCAAGAAGTTCAGGGAAATAGGAAGCTCGATAGGCCACTCACGGTTGTAGGCTTGCGGAAAATACTGGCCGATCCAGGGATTCCGATCCAGAACAGACCGGAATGCTTGAGCGCCGGAAAGGGGCTCGCACCGAAGCAGCTCGAAAGCCATGTGTTCGTCTTGCCGGACGAAAGGTTGGCTTTGGTCTTCGGGCCAAACGACGTTGACGCAGGTGATTTTGGGGAACAACGGAGTGCTGTGCACCTCGTCGAGACGGCGGCGGCGATACTTCCAGCTGTACTTGAGGCCGACGAGGAGAGCGATGAGGTAGCTAAGGTATTTCGTCCCCGCTTGGACGATCAGGTCGAAATCTATGTCGTCCTGTGGGCCGTAGCCGCCCGACGCGAGAGATCCAGAGAGGGCGATGCAGTTTACTACGGGACATGACCTCGCAAGGTCTCTTGCGAAAGTTCGGGCAACGACCAGAGCCTCGCCTCCAAGCTTCTCGTGTGTCTTGACCCGCTTTCGCGATCCTGATATCAGATCTGCTTGCCCTCGCAGGCTCACGAACCCATCTTGAACTACAAGGTCTGGATGTGCCTCCAGCTCGCGATTGAGATTCTCGGCGTTCGTCGGTCCTCCCAAGAGCTGAGCGGAGAGGGCCTCGATTCGCGGAGCGTACCCCCACCGATGCATGATCTTTAGGGTTTCGCCTGCGCGCACTACGAGGCTGCCTGGCGCGTGCGGGTCATGAAAGGATGGGTCTAACATTGAAGACGCGGTCTCGCTTCTGTTACTATTACGATAGTATAAATGGCTTTTCCCATCTCGCGAGACTTTTGAGCCGCACGGACCGCCACCCGGCTTCGTGGGAGCACCGATACATTACCGTGAGCCAGCTTGTGAAAGGGTTCTTGACCGTACGACGGCGGTCTCTTGCAGAGTTCCTCTCACATCAACGAATGACACCGGTTCGCCTCACGCCCTCGGTAGCGATGCTGCGTGAATTGCTAAGGCGTGCCTGGAAAACTCGCGAGATGTTTTTCGCGGCGCCACCAGCCTGGAACAGGCAAAAGAACCTAGCTGTGGAAGTGACTCCGGATCTACCGCGATGAACGTTCGAACCCAGTCGCAGATCGCCGCGATCGACCACTCTGGTTGGCAGCTTGAGGGGGGTCGGTTACGTGCATTTGTGCTGGTGGCGGGGACGGCCCTAGTTGTCGCTGCTCTCTACCACGTATTCCTTTCGCATCCGGATCAATCCTCAGCGTTACCGCCGCTCGTCCCGGGTACTACACCGATCCAGCGTGTGATCGTCATCATGAAAGAGAATCACGCGTTTGATAACTACTTCGGGACATACCCTCGTGCCAACGGTATTCCGGAGAACGCGTCTCTTCCGGACGGCTCGGGGGGAAGAGTTTCGCCGCACTGGCTGAGCATGTCATGGACGCCAGACCTGCCACACTCCCGGGCCGACATGATTACATCCTTCGATGTGGGCGAGAACGACCTCTTCGCCGTGGTCGCAGACCATGCGGTCCCCGGCCTCGGCAATATCTCGGTTGGATACTACGATCGTCGCCAGCTCCCCTACTACTGGTCTCTCGCTCAAAACTTCACGCTAGCGGACCGATACTTCGCATCGATCCTGGGTCCGACAACCCCCAATCGCCTTTTCTCAATCGCAGGACAGGCCGGAGGACTCACGACAAATCCTATTCATGGATTGGAGGTGGACTTCCCCACGATTTTCGATCAACTCGATGCGCGGGGCATTTCCTGGCGCTACTACGGCATCGCCAACGAATTAGAGACGACAACCCTCCTTCAACTTCGACATGTTGTCTCCAATCCCGCGATGTCGTCGAAGGTCATCCCTCTGTCCATGCTCGCTCGGGACATCCGCTCCGACGATCTTCCTTCCGTGACATACATTGACCCAAACGGCTTCCTAGCTGCCGATCTTCAAATCAATGAACACCCCCCAGGGAACGTGACGACCGGGCAAACTTGGACGGAGTCTGTGGTCCAATCTATTATGACGAGCTCGATGTGGGCTTCCTGTGTGATCATCCTCACCTGGGACGAGTCCGGCGGCTTCTACGACCATGTGCCGCCTCCCCAAGTTGACCAATGGGGCTACGGATTCCGCGTCCCCATGTTGGCGATCTCTCCGTTTTCGAGGCGAGGCTCAATCGACCACACCGTCATGGACCATACCTCGATCCTCAAATTCATCGCAAGGAACTGGAACCTTCCGGCACTGACATCCCGAGAGGCCCTGGCGAGCGACATGATGTCCATCTTCGACTTTCCTGTCGTCATCGGGGGAAACCTGATGGGATCGTCGCTTCGGGGGGAACGAACGAACGCCCCCAGACTGCAGGCCGAACGAGCCTATCCGTCGGACATCCTTAGGAGGGAGGGGATCGGTCCCTCGGTTGGGCCTTGCGGCGACATTCATCCGGAGGCGCGTTTCACCCTCTCGCGAGGAGATCGGAGAGAAGCAAGAGTCGATGGATGCGTTCGTCGAGCGGTGGATAGCGGCTGAAGACGCCGTGTCCGGGTCCGGAGATACTGAGGCCCCACGACGCCTTCGTCGGCGCGTTTCGAGCTGCGAGTTTCAGGAGGGCTGAAGCCAGAGCGGCCGGTTTCCCGGTGGCCCGCCCGCTCATCTCGTCTGCGAGGTACTCTCTTTCGCGATGCACAGCCGGATCAAAGAATTTGCTGAATGGGTCGAAGAAGAGAATCCGTGATAAGACCCGCGAGAAAACCTTGAACTCCGCATCGTGGTGCTTAAGGTGCATCAATTCATGAGCGGCAACAGTCTCGAGTTCATCTTTTTCCAAGATCGAAAGAAGCCCCCGGGACACCAGGACGTTCCGCTCTTTCCCGCCGATTGCGAGGGCCAAAGCCTCATCAGATTCGACGAGCCGCAGATGGACCGGCGGAATCCCTTCGAACTCACGGAGAAGGTCCGCATATTGCTGGAGCCATCGCTCGTCGTCGTGAAGTTCTCGGGGCGCAAATCGACGAATTACCGCTGCGTTCCCGTAGCGCCACACGATTGCCGAGATCGAACAGGTCGCGATCGATCCCCCTGCTACGGCTCCAAGAACCGCCATTGGCACTCCATTGTGTGCGTATGCAACCATTCGGGCCTCAGCGGCGCATAGGGAGAAACTCACGGCAACGAAAGCCCAGAAGAAGATCGACAATGCGTAAAGGCCAGTGAGGAGACTCACTCGGAGTTTCGCGTTCCGCGCGTTCGTGACGAAGACGTAAAGCAGCGTCCCCATGCAGGCGCCGCAGACCGCGACCACACTAAGGGTTAGGGGCGAGGACCAGTAGGCGATCAGCGCTTCCCCGATGGTTTCGAGGAAGCTAGACATCCCTCTTCTCCCTCAATCGACGCTTCTCCACCTGCGCGCGGAGGGCGTTGATCTTCGGGTCGGAGGTGGGTGCCGGATTCTCGAGGATGTACGACACCGCAGCCCCGCCGAACGTGTCGACGACGCGGTCGATCATCGAAGCCATCGCCTTGCGATACGCCCGACCCTCCTTCAGCCGGTAAAAGACCTTCTTTTCACTCGCCTTCCGGATTGCAATCAGGTCCTTGTCGACCAGCCGGTACAGGGTCGTCGTTACACTCGTGTACGCAATCTGTCTCGATTTGAGGACCTCGTCGTAAATTGTCCCCGACGTCGCGGAGCCGAGATTCCGAACGGCCCGGAGGACCGCGAGTTCCAACTCTCCAAGTTCCATGCGGACTACTATATGCATAGTAATCTTATTAGAACTTGCCGATGGCTCGATTCGTCTCAGGCGAGGGCCGCGGCCTGGGTCGCGGTTTCCGAGAATCGCTTCGCGAGGATGTCCAACGCCGCGACGAGGACCGCCTTCGTGCTGAGGGATCCATCCGTCTCGAACTCCATCACGATGCGCGTGGGGTCGTTGCCGGCCTTGACCGACTCGACCTTGTACAGGTCCATGAACTTCTTGCACGTCTTGCAGTCGCTCGCGAGCTCGAGGGTCTCCTCCTCGTCCGTCGCGGTCGATTGCATGTGGCTCTCGCAGAAAGGGACCTCCGGATCCAGGGCGTCCAGGCTCTTCGTCCCCGCCTTGAGGATCGGATAGTACCGATAGCCGACGCCGTGCGTCGACTGCCACTTCGCGTGGTCCTTCCCGTCTCCCAGGATTGCGGTCGCGTAGACGAGCATCGCCTGCCCGTCGCCGAGCTTGACGATGGGGATCTTCAGGTCCGCCGGCCGGAGCTTGGTGTCCCCGATCGGCTCGAGGTCCGCCGAGGTGACCAGGCCGGGGCCGCGTTTGTTGACGGAATAGATGATCGTGCAGTTCGGGCAGCCCTCGCCGTGGCAGTTCGGGCAATCCGCCCGGCGGTTGTACAGCCCGAGGTCCGTCGGGATCGGGATCAGGCCGAGGCGGTGGGCGATCATCTCGTCGAAGAGGGGGCTCACGCTCTCGTATTCCTTGCCGTCCTCCGCGCGGATCGGCCCCAGGTGGAACTCGACGTCCTCGATCGCCATCTTCGGGACGTCCGCCACGAGGACCCGTCGCAGGGCGTTCGCGTACGCGGGCTCCGTCTCCTCGATCAGCAGCCGCATGGCCTCCGGCGCCGCCGAAAGGACCTTGATCTTCATCTCAGACCCGCCTCCCCCGGCGACCTCCCTTCGGCTTCGTGCCGTCGTGAGGGACCGGCGTCACTTCCTCGATCCGGCCGATGCGCAGGCCCGCGCGGGAGAGCGCGCGGATGGCCGCCTGGGCCCCGGGACCCGGGGACTTCGAGCGGTTCCCGCCCGGCGCGCGCACGCGGACGTGGATCGAGTCGATGCCCTTCTCCTTCGCGGCATCCGCCACCCGTTCCGCGGCCTTCATCGCCGCGTACGGCGAAGCCTCGTCCTTCGCCGCCTTCACGACCATCCCGCCCGTCGCCTTCGTGATCGTCTCGGATCCGGTCAGATCGGTCAAGGTGATGATGATGTTGTTGTACGACGCGTAGATGTGTGCGACCCCCCATCGTGGCATGGCTCATCCCTCCGGCTTTTCCGCGGTCGGCGCGCTCGGCTCGCCGCCGGACAGGTCGGGCCCTTCCTCGCCCTCGGCGGCCGGAGGCCCGGGGATCTGGCCCTGTTGGCGGACCGGATGCAGGTCGTTCGAGATCGGGGACCGCTCGTCGTACGTGATCCCGGGTTCCTGCGTCCGGCTGACGAGGACGCCGGGGATCGTGACCCGCCGGCCTCCGATCGACACATGACCATGGACAATGAACTGCCTCGCTTGCCGCGGCGTGAAGGCGAGGCCCTTGAGGAACGTGAGCGTCTGGAGGCGCCTCGACAGGATCGCCTCGACGTCGAGGGCCAGGACGTCGTCGAGGGTCGTGCCCTCTAGGGGCAGGAGCCCGAGGCGACCGAGGCGCCGGAGCAGTTGCTCCCGCTCCTTCTCCGCCTGCTTGTCCCGCGTGCGGATCCGCGCCTGCAGCTCCCGCGCCCGCTGCCGGAACCGCCGCAGGACGTACTGGGAGCGCCACAGCTCCTTCTTGTTCTTCAGCCCGTATTTCTTCAGGAGCTCGTTCTCCGCCTTGATCCGCTCCGCCTCCCAGGGATGGGAGGGGCGTTCGAACTTCGCGCGGGAAAATTTCGGATCGCCCAACGATTCACACCTTCGCTTCCGGCTTCTTCTCCTCTTTCTTCTCTTCCTTCTTCGCGCCGGCGCCGGCTTCCTCCGCCTTCTTCGCCTGGGCGGCGGCGAGGGCGGCCTTCTTCGTCACCCCGACGGTCAGGCCGGTCCGGCCGTTCGACCGCGTCCGCTGCCCGCGGACCTTCTGCCCGGTCTCATGGCGGACGCCCTTGTACGATCGGATCATCTTCATGCGGTTGATGTCGTCCCGGCGCCGGATCTCCACGTCCGCGCCGACCGCGTGCAGGTCGAGGCCGGTCTCCCAGTCCTTCGGCCGGTTCACCATCCAGTGCGGGAAGGCCTCGCCGAGATTGCCGAACGTCGCCTCGATCTTGTCCGTCTGTTCCTCGGACAGGTTCCCGAGCCTCTCGGTCTTGGAGACGCCCGCGAGGTCCGCGACGGCCTCGGAGACGCGGATGCCGACGCCGGGGATCGCGGTGAGCGAGTAGGCGACGGCTCGTGTGCCGTCCAGATCCGTGTTCGCCATGCGCACGATGTACCGAAAGTCCTCTTTCACGCCCTCGAGCTTCTTCGGTCCCTTCGGCGCCTTCGGCTCTTCCTTCTCCTCGGCCTTCTTCCTCGGCGCCCGCTCGGGCTTCTCGCCCTTCGCCGGGGCCGGCGGACCTTCGGGTTCAGGGCTCGGCTTCTCCTCAGGCATCGATGGAATCCCCAGATGGGACGGACTTCCAAACTTCAGGAGCTATTTAAGGATTAAGGAGAGCGCGTCCACAAACCCGGGTATTCGAGGACGAGACCCTCCTCGTCGACCTTGAGGTCCGCCGTGAATCCGGAGTCGACGTTCTCGAAACGGTACCGGCGAAGGGCCCTGCGGGTGTATCGTTGGGCGGCCGGTTCGACGAAAAACTCGGGGAAGCGGATCCAAGCGACTCGGATCGCTCGCGCCTCGCCGACCTTCAGGTCGAGTCGCCGGATCGGGATCGTGTTCGTGGCGGGGGAGACCTCCAGGTCCAGGTCGATGCACCTCTTGAGGTTCTCTTGCTCCTCTCCGTTGACGAACCAGTCGACATGGTCTCGGACGAACAGCTCGATGCGTCGTCGGTCCTGTCCTTCCCTTAGAGTCGCCCACGCGGCCTGCGTCCGCCAAGCCTCATCGAGGCTGATCCGGTAACGGATCCGCGCGGGCCCTCGGCCGAAATCCGTCTCGATCCTCCCGTCGAGGTGCCACGCACCGTTCGACGCGGAGAGCGTTGCCCGCTCGATTCCGGGCCGGTCGAGCCTTCGCCAACGAACGATGTGGCGGGACCGTGGCTCGGCAGTCATTGCGATTCCGCGAGCTTCAGCGGTTTCCGCATGGCCGTCGCGAATTCCTCGTAGCCGGCGGATCGGTAGAAGGCGAGGGCCTCCGTGTTCTTCTGTCCCGTGAGCACCACGATGTGGGAAGCGCCGTGTTCGCGGGCGATGCCCTCGGCGTACTTGACGAGCCGCGACGCGACGCCGAGCCGACGAGACTCCGGTTCTACGAAGAGGTCGGCCAGCTCCGCGTAGGGATCGGGATCCAGGGAATCGGTCACTCGGAGGCTCGCGAACCCCGTGAGCCGATCGTCAACCTCGGCGACGATGACGGACTCATGGGGCGCGGCGAGTCGGAGGCGTCCCGCGACCGCGGTCTCGGTCACTCGCCCTCCGAAGAACGCGCCGTAGAAGGTTTCGAACAGCGGCACGAGGCCGGGTGCATCCTCCAACCGGGCCATGCGGACGCGGAGTCGCGGGGTGCCCGCCCGTCCCGCCATCTCCTCAATCCCCCGACTTCGTTGAGCGGAGGACCTTGAAGCCGCTCCCGCGCTTGACGATCGTCGCGTTCCCGAAGGCCTTGGCCATGCGCACCCGAATCGAATCCGCGCCTTGGCGCGTGCGGGCGACGAGCCACAAGCTGCCGCCCTCGAGCAACCGGGGCGGAGCGTCCACCACGATGCGATCGACGATCACGCGGCCGGCGCGGATCGGCGGATTCGCGAGGATGTGATCGAAGGCCAGGTCCGCGACGGGCTGGTACAGATCCCCGGTCCGGACTTCCGCATTGCGGATCCCATTCGCGTTGACGTTCGCATTCGCCAGCGCGACGGCGCGCTCGTTGACGTCGGTCAGCACCACGCGGCCTCCTTCCGAGAGGCGAGCGGCGACGATCCCGATGATGCCATAACCGCATCCCAGATCCAGGATCGACTCGCACGGTCCTACTTCGAGGGCCGCCAGGAGGAGCTCGGTCCCGCGGTCGAGTCTGCGGCCCGAAAAGACCCCGGCATCGGTTTGGAACGTAAACGGGTGGCCGCGGATCGTGACCGCGAATCGCCCGGGTCGATGGGTGGACCGCGGTCGCGTCTCGAAGTACTGCTCACCCATGCGGCGGCGAAAGCTCGACGCCCCGCTTAAGGTCGCGCTTCACTTCTTCCCGGGCGCGCGCGTCACGCCGTCGAGGAGGACCGTCGCGATCCGCAGGTCCTCGCTGGATCCGGCGTAGTTCCCCTGATGGAACTCGCGCTCCGCTCGTCCGAGCACTTCTTGGATGTCGGGCATGAACGAGAGGCCGCCGCCCGCGAGGAGCTTCACGCGGGTCCGGGTTTCCTCGATCGCCTTCGCGAGGGAGGCCCGCGCGTTCGTGCGGCGGGCGAAGGCCTGCAGCGCCCTCTCCAGGTGCTGGATCGACCGGGCGTACGATCCTTCGCGCAGGCATCGGCGGGCGTCCCGCAACGCGGCATCGGCCTCGTACGAATGGAAGCCCTCCCGCTGGAGTCGACTATACAGGATCTCCGCATCGGACAGCGTCGTCGTGGCCTTCCGGTATTGGTCTCCAAGGGATTTCGTCTCGACATGCAGCCGGGTGGCCATCGCCGCCGCAGGTTCGATCAGGCCGCGGTCGAGCAGGTCGCGCGCCATCTTCGCCTGCAATTCGACGGACACGGTGAGGACTCCTTCCGATCGAAGGTCCGCCAGCTTGCCGTCGATCTCCTTCAGGCCCGTCGTCGCGGTCCCGAATTGGGCCTTCAGACTCCGGGCCTTCTCCTCCAGATCCCTTGCGATCGTCGCGGCCCCGGCCGCGTTTCCGAGGGCGAGTTCCTTCGTCGCATCATGGAGCGCCGTCTCCAAACTCGAGACCGCG
>Ga0209057_1002191_pt1 | contig 15239 bp, 14 predicted proteins | sample GraSoiAngelo_146_FD_185903 | JGI IMG/M metagenome (GOLD analysis project Ga0209057, IMG submission 185903) | Grasslands soil microbial communities from the Angelo Coastal Reserve, California, USA - 14_1009_05_30cm (SPAdes) (version 2) | ecosystem: Environmental > Terrestrial > Soil > Grasslands ... | reverse complement strand
ATGAGTACCTCCAAACGAACGGGCCGGACAAATCCAGAGATGCCAACTATAACGGGACCGGGACGATCCCTATTTCATGGATTATCTGGGCGGTTTGGATAGTTAAGAGTTGGTGATAAGATCAATGGGTGTGAAGACAGACGAAAGGCGGTTTGAGCCTGGATTCGTGGCCCTGGTCACGCAGCTCAACAAGGCGATCCACAGGCGCTCCTCGGAGGAGCTCCTGGGCATGCGCCTGAAGCCTTATATGACCCTCGGCTACGTCCGCGACCACCCGGGTGTGGCCCAGGGTGACCTCGAAGCGGCGATGTTCATGGATGCCAACGCCGTCGTGCTGCTGCTGAACGAGCTGGAAACGGCTCGCTACGTGGTCAGGAGGCGGGACCCGCAGGATCGCCGCCGGCACATCGTGGAGCTGACCACGGCAGGCAGCCACGCGCTGGAGCGGGCAGACAGGGCACGCGAAGGGCTCGAGGACGAGGTTCTGTCCGGGATCTCACCCGAGGAGCGAAAGACGCTGCGACGCCTGCTCGAGAGGATCCTCGACAGTCTGCTGCAACCGGCGTCCGAAGCCCGAGCCTGACCTGCTAGCGCCCTGCAAAGGCGGGGATGACGTAGACGAGAAGGACGACGAAGATCACGGCCATGTAGACGTAGACGCCCGGGCGCTGGAAAAGCCCTAGCCCTGGGTCCGCCGGGGGCCTGACACTTGACCCAGGTTCGGGCGCGGGCAGTGACGTGAGCTTGCGGAGGTTGATCAGGTTGACCAGCGCCGTGACCGGCGCGATGAAGAACGAGAACACGCCGAGCCAGCCCCGGAGCAGCGTCGCGTTGGTCATCTGCCGCCACACGTGCAGGCCACAGTCGTGGCAAAACGGGCCCTTCACGTTCTTGAAGGTCATCAGGATCAGATAGCCGTTGTGCTCGTACACCGTCATCGGGACCGCCGGGGTCGATCCGCAGAAACGGCACCGTATGACCCCGGGCTGCGCGTAAGGCACATATGGCATGGCCGGCGCGCCCGCCGCCGCGCGCGCCGCGGCGGACGCCTCGTCGGGGGTGCGACCGGCCTCGAGCGCCTGCATCGCGGCGTCGAGAGCCATACGCCGGCGCGACTCATCGCCGCCAATCTGAGTCGCAACCCACTCCGCCCACAGGCGGCGGTTGTCCTCGCCCACCGCTTGCTAGCTTAATTCGACTAGTTGAGACGCTCCACGATCATGGCCATGCCCTGGCCGCCGCCCACGCACATCGTCTCCAGGCCGAACGTCTTGTCCCGCTCGCGCAGGCCGTTGAGCAGCGTGCACAGGATGCGGGCGCCGGTCATGCCAAATGGGTGACCGAGCGCGATCGCGCCTCCGTGAGGATTCAGCTTGTCGCCGAATGGGTCGACGCCGATGCCCCGCGCGGATGGGATGACCTGGGCAGCGAAGGCCTCGTTGATCTCCACGATGTCGATGTCGTCGATCGTCATCTTGGCTCGCTTCAACGCCTGCTTGGAAGCATCGATCGGACCAAGGCCCATGAATTCCGGCTCGAGCGCGGACAGGCCCGTCGCGACGACACGCGCGATCGGCTTGAGACCGAGCTCCTTGGCTCGACGGTCGGACATCACGACCACCGCCGCGGCTCCATCGTTGAGCGGGCATGAATTGCCCGCCGTGACGGTCCCGTTCTCTCGAAATGCGGGCTGCAGCGTGGCGAGGACTTCCACCGTCGTGCCCGCCCTCGGCCCATCGTCCTTGGTGAACACCTGGCCGTTGGGCAGCGGCACCGGGATGATCTCGCGCTCGAAAAATCCGTCGTCGCGCGCTTTGACCGCTGCGGTCTGGCTCTTGACCGCGTAGCGGTCCTGCTCCTCGCGGCTGATCTTCTCCCTCGCCGCGACGTTCTCGGCGGTCTGGCCCATGGCGATGTAGATGTCGGGATACTCCTCGGTGTTCCCGGGCACGAGCTTTGGGTTGTAGGTGTCCGGTGGGTCAGGATAGCCGCTGCCGTAGCGCGAGACGCACTCGACCCCGACCGAAAGAAACGCGTCACCTTCGCCCGCTTCGATTGCATGCGCAGCCATGCGCGTGGTCATCAGCGAGGAGGAGCAGTAGCGGTTGACCGTCACCCCGGGGACGTCCAGCCGGGCGAGGATGGAGACCACCCGGCCGATGTTGTGTCCCTGCTCGCCACCCGGGAGGCCGCATCCGCAGATGAGGTCTTCGATCTGCGTCGGGTCCAGCGCGGGGACCTTGTCGAGGACTTTGGTGACCACGTGGGCAGCCAGGTCGTCTGGGCGGATGTCGACCAGGGAACCCTTCCGAGCCCGCCCGATGGGGGAGCGGCCATACGCCACGATCACGGCTTCGATCATGGGACGGTTATACGCCGAACGAGCACTAGCGATCTCTGGCGGAAAGAACGTAAATGAGGAAGGCGCCGAACAGCGTCGCCATGGCGACGAACCCGAAGATCGGGTTCACGTGCATCGAGCCCAGCACGATCATGACCACCATCATCACCGGCAGGTACAGCGCGCCGGTGACCTCGAGCACGCGGATCTCGCACATCCGTTGCCGCCATCCTTCCTGGATCAATTCGCGCGGCAGCGGCTCGTCGACGTCGAGCGGATGGAAGATCGAGTACATGCTCCTTCGCTCGAGGCTGCGAAGGTCCCTCTCCTGCAGGTGACGTCCCATCGCTACTGATAACAGTCTGCCACCGTGGGCCGGTTACGAGCGGATCAGAAGCGCCTCTCTGGTGAAAAGCCTCAACGCCGCGTAAAAGCACAGCGCCCCGAGGAGAAGGAGGCTGGCCGAGGTCACGATCAGGGAGCTCCAGGCGACCGCGCTGTGGACGATCGCATCGCGCAGCACCAGCACGGCGTTGAGGATCGGGATCAGGTAGTAAGCGAGGCTGTGGACGATCGCATCGCGCAGCACCAGCACGGCGTTGAGGATCGGGATCAGGTAGTAAGCGAGACTCGGATTGAAATCCGGGATGAACAGCACGATCGAGGCGGGGAAGATGGTGATGAAGTAGAGAGGCGTCGCGTATGCCTGACCCTGCCGAAAGTTGCGAGCCAGGGTCCCGAGCGCGATGGTCACCGAGCTGAACGACGCCGCCAGCAGCACGGCGAGCCAGACCATCACGATGGCCGCAAGCGGGCTGAGGTCGACCGGGAAGGCACTGCCCTCACGCCCCCCAAACTGGATCTGGCTGAGCGCCACCAGCATCGAGGCGATGGCGGCTAGGGCTGCCGTCAGGCTGATCACCGAAACGGCCAGGATCTTGCCGACCAGCACGTGGCTGCGGGGCGCGGGGGTCAGGAGCAGGCTCTCCAGCGTCCTTCGCTCGCGTTCGCCGGCGGAGGTATCGAGCGCCGCGGACAGTCCGCCGGTCAGGCTCATCGTGATCAGGATGTAAGGCAGGAAGAAGCTCAGGAAAGAGTTCCCGGCCGCTTTGACCGGCGAGCTCAGCGGATGCACGTTGACGGGAAGAGGGTTGAGGATCGAAGGGTCGACTCCCTTCTGCTGCAGCGAGGCGGCGATCTTCGCTGCGTCGTACTTGGCCAGGATCGTCTGGACCCTGATGTCGGCGATCTGGGCGCTTTGCCGAGTCGGGTCGTAGTACTCATCGATCCCTGCCGGTGTGAAAACGATCCCGATGTCGACCTGCCGCTTGGCCGCCGCCGCGGGGTCGTCGACGCGTTCGAGCCTGAGTCCCGTGGCGCCGAACAGGACGTCCAGGCCGGCTGGAATGTCGCCCGAGTAGCCGACGGTATAGGTCTGGGTCGCCGTTCGTGTCGAAACCTGGGAGATCACAAACAGCACGGTTGGTGTCGCCAGGACTGCGAGTGCAATCGCGATCAGCGTGCGGCGGTCGCGGAGGATCTCGCGGATCTCCTTCCTGAACACGATGCCTACCGAGCTCACGTCGCCGCCTCGACGAGGGAGAGAAATGCGTCCTCGAGGTCGCGGTATTTGCCGCGCACCTCCTCGGTCTTGCCGTTCGCGACGACGCGCCCCTGGTGGATGATCGTGATCCTGTCGCATAACCGCTCAGCGTCGTGCAGCACGTGTGTCGAGAAGATGACGCATTTGCCGCGGCCCTTCGATTCGACCATGAACTCGCGGATCTCGCGCGAGGCGAGGACATCGAGGTTGGAGGTTGGCTCGTCGAACATCAACACAGGTGGGTCGTGCACGATCGCCCGCGCGATGGCGACTTTCTGTTTCTGGCCCGACGACAGACTTTCGGCCCTCTGCCGCGCGAATGAGCTCATATCGAGACGCTCGATGACTGCGTCGACTTTCCGGTTGAGCTCACCGTCCATCACGCCGCTCAGCTCGGCGAAGTAGGCGATGTTCTCGCGTGCCGTCAGGCGTGGGTAGACGCCGAACTCCGCGGTCACGACGCCGACCCTGCGCCGCACCTCTTGGGGCGCCATTCGGGTGTCGTGGCCCAGCACGCCGACCGAGCCGGCGTCCGGTGCAAGCAGCGTGCAGATGACACGCAGTGTGGTGGTCTTGCCCGCGCCGTTGGGTCCGAGGAGGCCGAAGATCTCGCCCGCGGCCGCCTCGAACGAGATGCCGCGGAGCACCTTGTTGGTCTGGAGGGTCTTTTCGAGGCGGTCAACCTTGACCGCCGGATCGGTCACTTCTTTTTGGGGACTCGCCTCGTCGCGGTGGACGTCGGTTTGCCGCCTCTCGCGGCAGGCTTGGCGGTCTTCTTGGCACGCGCGGGTTTTGGCCTGGCGGGCGCGGCCTTTGGCTTGGCGGGCGCGGCCTTTGGCTTGGCGGGCGCGGCCTTTGGCTTGGCGGGCGCTTTTGCCTTGACCGGCGCAGCCGTCTCGACCGGCTCTTCCACCGCGACGGGTGCCTCGACGGCGACGGGTTCGGCGGACGCGACGCCGACTGAGCTCGACAGGGTCCGGTGGCAGGTTTCGCACGTCACGATGCTTCGGACCAGGGTGCCGAGCTGGTGCTCTTCCCGGCGGAGGTTGCGGGGTCGACCGCAGAACGAGCAGTAGCCCGTCTCGATCGTGACCCTCACCTGGCCAGGTCGCTTGTTCATCGCCCGCCTAAGTTACCGGTTGTTGCTAGACTTTCGCCCGAAGTCCTTTAAGTCCGGGCCGGTGAGCCTGGGAAGGAGGTTTTTTCATGGCCGTCGGGTCCCGACTCCGTCATGTAGTCGAGAGTCAGCAGTTCTCACGCGCTCTCCTGGAAGAGCTTTTCGTTCGCTCCGAGGAGATGAAGCGCGAGCCGCACCACTTCATTGGACGGCTCGCGGGCCAGGTGATGGCCGCTCTTTTCTACGAACCCTCGACCAGGACCCGACTCTCTTTCGAGGCGGCCATGCTGCGCCTCGGTGGGACGACGATGGGTACCGACAACGCCCGCGAATTCTCATCCGCGGCGAAGGGCGAGACGCTCGAGGACACGATCCGCATCGTCAGCGGATACGCCGACGTCATTGTGGTGCGGCACAAAGAGGAAGGCGCCGCCAAGCGCGCTGCAGCGGTGAGCGCGGTGCCAATCATCAACGCGGGTGACGGCCCTGGCCAGCACCCGACGCAGGCGCTGCTGGACCTCTACACGATCCGTGACGAGCTCAGCAAGATCGACGGCGTCCGTGTGGCGATGGTCGGCGACCTGGCCAACGGCCGGACCGTGCGCTCGCTGACCTACCTGCTCAGCAAGTTCAAGGACATCAAGCTCTGGTTTGTAGCTCCGCCCCAGGTTGCGATGGGCGACGACCTGAAAGCGCATCTCGACGAGCACCATGTGCCGTGGGTCGAGACAGAGGATCTCAACGCGGTGCTGCCGGACGTCGACGTGGTGTACATGACCCGGATCCAGAAGGAGCGATTCACAGACCCCGAGGCGTACAACGCGGTGAAGGGTGTCTACCGGATGGACAAGGCGTCGATGACGCTGATGCGCAAGTACGCGATCCTCATGCACCCGCTGCCGCGGGTCGACGAGATCGCGCCCGAGGTCGATGAGGATCCGCGAGCGGCATATTTCCGGCAGGCCCGCAATGGCCTGCACATCCGCATGGCCCTCCTCGACAAGCTTCTGTCGTGAGCGTCACCGAAGGACGCCTCAAAGCCACGGTCATGGACGCGGACCAGATCCGCCGCTCGCTTTCGCGCATCGCCCATGAGATCGTGGAGCGCAATCGCGGCGTCGAGGGCGTGGTGCTCGTCGGCGTCGTCAGCAAGGGCGACGTTCTAGCGCAGCGCCTCGCCCAGATCCTGACCACGCTCGAGAAGAGTCCGGTCCTTTTCGGCCGGCTCGACGTGACGCTGCACCGCGACGATCTGCACCTCCGGCCGCACGACGGCCACCGGTCGGGAAGCGACCTGCCCGACATCGGCGGCAAGATCGTGGTGCTGGTCGACGATGTGATCCATCACGGCCGCACAGCGCGAGCGGCGATGGATGCGCTGATGGACTTCGGGCGTCCCCGCGCGATCCAGCTGGCGGTCCTGGTCGACAGGGGCCACCGCGAGCTGCCGATCCGGCCCGACTATGTCGGCAAAAACGTCCCGACCGCCGATTCAGAGCGAATCGAAGTCCTCATGGCCGAGGAAGACGGAATCGACCAGGCGGTGATCGTTGCCGGCTGAGAAGACGTTTGCGGTACTCGTGCTCGAGGACGGCCGCTCCTTCGTCGGTGTGCCGCTCGGGGCCGATGCCCTGGGTCAAGGAGAGGTCGTATTCAACACTGCCATGACGGGTTACCAGGAGGTGCTGACCGACCCTTCGTATGCCGGTCAGATGGTCTGTATGACATACCCCCTGCAGGGCAACTACGGCGTGCGCGACGCCGACGCCGAATCGGCGCGTCCGTGGGCGCGCGCGCTGATCGTGCGCTGGGCTTGCCCCGCGCCCAGCCATCACTCGAGCGAAGCGTCGCTCGACGAGTACCTGCGACGGTGGAACGTTCCGGCGATCACGGAGATCGACACCCGTGCTCTCACGCGCCATATCCGAATCAATGGAGCGCAGCGGGCGGTCCTGGTCCATGAGCCCGCCGCCCCGACGCAGGCACGGCTCGACGAGCTCGTGGCCGCCGCGAAACGCGTGACGCCGCTTGCGGAGCAGGACCTGGTCGCCGAGACCTCGCGGACGAAACAGGAAGAGTGGCTCGAGCCGCTGCCGCCCGAGCTGCGGACCCGCCGGCGGAGCGACGGCGCCGGCCTGCTCGTGGCCGTCGTCGACTACGGCGTCAAGACCAACATCCTGCGCTCGCTTCGCGAGCGAGGCTGCCGGGTGGTCGTGATGCCTCACACCGCCACATGGGCGGACGTGCAGGCGAGCGGCGCCGACGGCCTGGTGCTGTCGAACGGACCTGGCGACCCGGCGGTGCTGGACGGGCCCGTGGAGCTGGCCCGCGCGGCGCTCGGCCGGATCCCGATGTTCGGGATCTGCCTCGGCCACCAGATCATGGGTCGGGCCGCCGGCGCGACCACGTCGCGCCTGCCGTACGGCCACCACGGGGCCAACCACCCTGTCAAAGACGCCGACACCGGCCGCGTGCACATCACCAGCCAGAACCACGAGTTCCAGGTGGACGCGGTGTCAATCCCGGCCGGCGACTTCTACGTGTCCCAGCGCAACCTCAACGACAGCTCGGTCGAGGGCCTCGGCCACCGTCGGCTGCCGGCTTTCAGCGTGCAATATCACCCCGAAGGCTGTCCTGGTCCCCAGGACAACCAGCATCTCTATGACCGGTTCATCGACATGGTGCGCAGCGGCGCGCCGGTCGCCAAGGCTGTCGCGGGAATGAAGGAGCAGCCACGGCCTCGCAAAGTACTCATCCTCGGCTCGGGGCCGATCGTGATCGGCCAAGCGGCCGAGTTTGACTACGCCGGGACTCAGGCTTGTAAAGCGCTGCGCGAGGAAGGCATCGAGACCGTGCTCGTGAACTCCAACCCCGCGACCATCATGACCGACGAGGACGTCGCCGACCGCGTTTACCTGGAGCCGCTCACGGTCGAGGCGGTGGAAAGGATCATCGCGCGCGAGCAGCCAGACGCTCTGCTCCCCACGCTCGGTGGACAGACCGGGCTCAACCTTGCGACCGACCTGGCCAACGCGGGCGTCCTCGAGCGGCATCACGTCCGGCTGCTGGGCGCGACCATCGACACGATTCGCAAGGCGGAAGACCGCCAGGCTTTCAAGCAGATGCTGGAAGAGATCGGCGAGCCGGTCCCGATCTCGCGGGTGTGCGAGTCGATGGAAGAAGTCAGGGACTTCGCTTTGGCGAACGGGCTTCCGCTCGTCATCCGGCCGGCCTACACGCTGGGCGGCACCGGCGGCGGTTTCGTCACCACGGAGGCCGACCTCGAGCGCGTGGCCGTCCGAGGCCTTGCCGCATCACCGATCCACCAGGTGCTCATCGAGCGCTCGCTTTGGGGCTGGAAGGAGATCGAGTACGAGGTGATGCGCGACGGCGCGGACACGTGCATCACGGTCTGCAACATGGAAAACCTCGACCCCATGGGAGTGCATACGGGCGATTCGATCGTCGTCGCGCCGGCGCAGACGCTGTCCGACCGCGACCACCAGATGCTGCGCTCGTCGGCGATCCGGATCATCCGCGCGCTCGGCATCGAGGGCGGCTGCAACGTGCAGTTCGCGCTGGATCCGAAGAGCTCGGATTACTACGTGATCGAGGTGAACCCACGGGTCAGCCGCTCGTCGGCGTTGGCGTCGAAGGCGACCGGTTACCCGATCGCGCGCGTGGCCGCCAAGGTCGCCGTCGGCAGGCGGCTGGAGGAAATCCGCAACGAGGTCACCGGCCGCACCTTCGCGGCCTTCGAGCCCGCGCTCGACTACTGCGTCGTCAAGATCCCGCGCTGGCCGTTCGACAAGTTCCCCGCGGGTGACCGCAGGCTCGGCACTCAGATGGCGTCGACGGGCGAGGTGATGGCGGTCGAGCGCACTTTCGAGGCGGCGCTCATCAAAGCCATGAGGTCGCTCGAGCAGAAGCCGCCGGTGGCGTGGGAGCTCGGCCCGGAGACGATCGACCAGCCCAACGACCGCCGCCTGTTCGCCCTCCTGGACGCGCTGCGCAACGGCGCCGATGCGGAGTCACTGGCGGAAAGGAGCCGCATCGACAGGTGGTTCATCGACCGGCTGGCCAGCCTCGTGCGGCTGGAGGTCGAAGGCGACGTTCGCGAGCTCAGGCGGGCCGGATTCTCCGACTCCATGATCGCGGCGCTGCGCGGCGATGCCGTTCCACCATCCACACCAACCTACAAGCTCGTCGATACGTGCGCCGGCGAGTTCGAGGCGGCGACGCCCTACTACTACTCGTGCTGGGAGGAGGAGACTGAATCGACCCCGGTCGCGACGCAGACCGTGATCGTCATCGGATCGGGCCCGATTCGGATCGGCCAGGGAATCGAGTTCGACTACTGCTCCGTCCACGCCGCATGGGCCTTGCGCGACTCCGGCGTGCGCGCCGTGCTCGTCAACTCCAACCCCGAGACGGTGTCGACCGACTTCGACACCTCCGACCGCCTTTACTTCGAGCCGCTCGACCTCGACGGCGCTCTGAACGTCGCGCGGACCGAGCGGGTGGCTGGCGCGCTGGTCCAGTTCGGCGGCCAGACCGCGATCAACCTGGCCGAGCAGCTCGACCAGCACGGCATCCCGATCATGGGTTCGAGCGTCGAGGCCATCGACCTGGCGGAGGACCGCCGAGCGTTTGCGCGCTCGCTGGATGCGATCGGCATCCCACAACCGATGGGGGGCACCACGACCACGGTCGAAGAAGCCGAAGCCATCGCGGATCGCGCCGGCTATCCGGTGCTGGTCCGGCCGAGCTACGTGCTTGGCGGGCGAGCGATGGAGATCGTGCGCAACCGCGACGAGCTTCGGCGTTACATGGTGTGGGCGATCAGCGCCATGCCGCGCGGCCACGTGCTCGTCGACAAGTACCTGCAGGGCACCGAGGTGGAGGTCGACGCGATCTCCGACGGAGACACGGTCGTCATCCCGGGCGTCATGCAGCACGTCGAGCGGGCGGGCGTGCATTCTGGGGACTCATACGCGGTCTATCCGGCGCAAGGCCTGGAGCGTGCTGAGATCGACCGCATCGTCGACTACACGGTCCGCATCGCGCGCCACCTGCGTCTGCGCGGCCTGGTCAACGTGCAGTACGTGGTGCACCGCGGCCATGTCTACGTGCTGGAGGTCAACCCGCGCGCGTCGCGCACGGTGCCATTCCTGTCCAAGGTCACCGGCGTGCCGATGGTCAAGCTCGCGACCAGCGTGATGCTGGGCGAAAAGCTGGCCGATCGCGGCTGGGCGACGGGGCTTGTGCCGCCGCGGGACCTGGTGGCGGTGAAGGCCCCGGTCTTCTCCATGAACAAGCTGCCGGCCGTGGATTCCTACCTCGGTCCCGAGATGAAATCGACGGGCGAAGCGATCGGCATCGCGGGCACGTTGAACGAGGCGCTGCGCAAAGCCTTTGCCGCGTCGGGCATGCACGTCGAACGCGGAAGCGCGGCGCTGCTCACGATCGCCGACGCGGACAAGCCCGAGCTGTTCCCGATCGTGTCTCGCCTCATCCAGCTCGGGTGTCGTTTGGTCGCGACTGATGGCACCGCGCGTGCGTTGCGCGCGGCGGGCTTCTCGCCTCGCGTCGTCGCCAAGATCGGCGAGGAGGGCCCGACCGTCCTGGACGTCATCGTCCGCGGTGAGGTGCAGCTCGTCATCAACACGATGTCGAACATCTATGAAGACCCCGGCGATGGCAATCCGGTCTTCAAGGACGGCTTCGAGATCCGCCGGGCCGCCGTCGAGCGGCGCATCCCGTGCCTCACCTCATTGGACACCGCCACCGCCCTGCTCGAGTCCGCCGTCGTCGCGGCCGACGAGCTGGAGGTGCGAACCATCGACGAATGGCGCGCGGGGAGGACTGATCCTGTTCGTGCTTGACACGCCGGTGACCGGCAAACGCCAGGTCGCCCGGGGCATGTTCGTGATCGGCATGCACGCCCCGGAGATTGCATCTGCCGTGCGTGCGGGCCAGTTCGTCAACCTCGGATGGTCTGGAGGTCCAATTCTGCGCCGCCCCTTCTCGGTCTACCGCGCGGAAGGCGAGCACATCGAGGTGGTCTTGAAGGCGGTCGGCAGCGGCACCGGGCAGATGCTCGCGATGGAGGTCGGCGACCGGCTCAGCTGCCTCGGCCCGCTGGGACGCGGGTGCTGGTCAGCGGCGGTCTCGGTGTCGCGCCGATGCTGCTCGCGGCCCGCGACGCGAGGGTCGCGGGCATGAAGGTCACATGGGTCCATGGCGCTCGCACGGCCGCCGAGCTGTGCTCGGAGATGGACGGGGACACGGTGATCTGGGCCACCGACGACGGCTCACAGGGCACCCCCGGCTCCGCGGTCGCGGCGGCGCCGGACGCGGACCTCGTGATCGCCTGCGGGCCGAACCGCATGCTCGCCGCGGCCGCCGAGCGATGGCCGGAGGCGCAGGTGGCGGTCGAGACTTACATGGGCTGCGGGACCGGCGTATGCCTTGGGTGCGCGGTGCCGCTCAAACGCGGCGGCTACGACCGCGCGTGCAAGGAAGGCCCGGTCTATCGCGCCGCGGACATCGATTGGGACGCGCTGCCGTCGCATCTCCCTTACGCGGTGGTCGCATGAGCACGGACATGTCGGTCGCGGTCGGCGGCATGAAGCTGCGCAGCCCGGTGCTTGCGGCCTCGGGCACGTTCGGTTATGGCACGGAGGTGCCGTTGCTGGAGCGTCGCGCATTGGGCGCGATGGTGTCGAAAGGCATCTTCCTTCGCCCGAGGGAGGGCACCGCCCCGCCACGCATCGCCGAAACGCCGAGCGGGATGCTCAACGCGATCGGCTTGCAGGGGCCGGGCGCCGACGCGCTGGTGCGCGATTACGCGCCTCAGTGGGCGGAGTCGAGGGAGGGCACCGCCCCGCCACGCATCGCCGAAACGCCGAGCGGGATGCTCAACGCGATCGGCTTGCAAGGGCCGGGCGCCGACGCGCTGGTGCGCGATTACGCGCCCCAGTGGGCGGAGTGGGATTTCCCGGTGCTGGTCAACCTCAACGGCGAGTCCGCCTCGGAGTACGCGGAGCTGACCTCGCGCTTGGACGGCGTCCCGGGCGTCGCCGGCTTCGAGATCAACATCTCGTGCCCGAACGTCGAGCAGGGGGGCATGTTCTTCGGCAACGACCCCCGCGCCGCGGCCACGGTTACCGAGGCGGTGCGCAAGCGGACGAAGCTGCCGGTCTGGGTGAAGCTGACGCCGATGGTCAGCGATATCGGAGTCATCGCGCGGGCGGTCGAGTCGGCCGGTGCCGACGCGCTCTGCGCGATCAACACTTTCGTCGGCATGTCGATCGACCTGAACGCGTACCGGCCGCGTCTGAGCTTCAGGACAGGCGGCCTGTCCGGACCGGCGATCCGTCCGCTTGCGGTTCACCTCGCGCACCAGGCCGCGCGCGCAGTCCGCATCCCGGTGATCGGGATTGGCGGGATCGCGCGAGCCGAGGACGCGCTGGAGTTCCTGGTCGCCGGCTGCACCGCGGTCCAGGTCGGCACAGCGACGTTCGTCAACCCGAAGGCGATCGCCGAGGTCCACGATGGGATTGCATCGTTCCTCGAAGCTCGCGCGTTCAGATCGCTTGCCGACCTGCCCCGCTACTTGCCTCGAGACTAGGAGGAAAGAATGTCGACAGAGATTCCGCCGGTCCGGGACGCATCGACCGCATCCAAGCTCCAGGTCCTCGCCACCGAGCACTGGAGCCTGCTTGCGACGCGTTCGCTGACGTACACCGAGTCGCTCGGGCGAATCAACATGTTCTTGGCGATCCTGTCGGGTGCGGTGATCGCGCTCGCCCTCGTCGCGCAGGCCGATCACTTCGGGCCGGCGTTCATCTCCATCGCCGTCTTCATGCTCTCGGTCGTTTTGCTGGTGGGCGTTTTCACGATCGCCCGGCTCACGTCGCTCAACGGCGACGACTTCCGATGGGTGCTCGGGATGAATCGCCTGCGGAGCGCGTATCTCGAGCTCCATCCAGAGCTCGAGCCGCACTTCATCACGAGCCCTTACGACGATTTGCCTGGCGCCCTCCAAACCCTGGGCATCGACGCCACCGGTGCTGATCGTCTCGGATCGCTGTTCCACGGCCTGCAGACGCTGCCAGGGATGCTTTCGTTGATCGTGGCGTCGGTCGCCGGGGCGCTCGGTGGCCTGATCGCTCTTGGTTTCGGCGGTGATCCCGTAGTCGTCGTGATCGCAGGCATTATCTCGTTCGCGGTGCTCTGGGTTTTGACCGCCGTCTGGGGCCGGCGTTCCGTCCGGCGCCTCGACCCGCAGCTTCAACCGAGGTTTCCTTCGCCGCCAAAACCGCCAACTTCAAGGGGATAGCCCGTCAGAATCCAGTAGCCCATGCTGGAAGTCGAAGGTCTCGCCAAGCGCTACGGCGACGTGCTCGCGCTCCAGGACCTGACCGTCAGCGTCGAGGAAGGCCAATGCCTGGTCCTGCTTGGCCGCAACGGTGCAGGGAAGACGACCGCATTGCGCTGTATGGCGGGAGTCCTGCTGCCCAGCGGTGGAATGGTGAAGGTCGACGGCATCGACGCCGCCGACGATCCCGCTGCGGTCCGCGCGCGAGTCGGCCTCATGCCCGAGGTCCCCGGCCTCTACGAGCGCATGTCCGTCAAGGCGTACCTGGACTACTTCGGGGCGATCTACGACATCGAGCCCAACACTCGCCGGAGCCGGATCGACGAGTTGCTCGAGGTCTTCGAGCTCACCGACGCCGGCGACCGGTGGCTGGGCACCTTCTCGAAAGGCATGCGCCAGAAAGTGGCACTCATACGCGCCACGCTCCACCGGCCGAGACTCGTGCTCGCCGACGAACCGACCTCGGCGCTGGATCCGGACAGCGCCAGGCGTGCGTGGATCTATCTCAAGGATCTGCAGAGGAAAGGCAGCGCGCTCGTCATCTGCACCCACAGCATGGAAGAGGCCGAGCACCTTGCTGGAGACATCGGGATCATGTCCGCCGGCCGCGCGCTTGCGATCGGCAACCTGGTCGAGCTACGCCGCCGCTCCGGTTTGAAGATGCGCCAAGAGGTGCGCGAGATGCCGACGCTGCAGGACATCTACCTCGCGATTGTGGACAACCATCGTGATCTGGCCGAAGTTAGAACGGCGTAAAGCCGCGCTGGTCGCCGCGCGCGACCTGCGTGACGCCGTGAGCGAGCTCCGTCTCATCCTGGCAATGGTCGGGCTCACGCTTGCGATCCCCATGGGCGCGGGGTCGGGCGTCCGCGCGCTCGCGGCATTCGGCGGCGGCACAGCGGTCGTGGACCGGCTCTCGTTGGTCGGCGCCTTTTTCGTGGTCTTCATCCCGGCCAGCTTCTCGTTGGTGCTCGCCCTGGAGTCGTTTGTCGGTGAGCGCGAACGCACGACGCTCGAGGTGCTGCTTTCGACTCCTCTTCGCGAGGCGGAGATCTATGCGGGCAAGGTCGTGGCGGTGCTGACCGTCTCGCTCACGCTCTGTTACGGCGGCCTGATCGTCTACTGCCTCGTCGCTTTTCCAGGCCTCGGCTATTTTCCCCTCGGTATCCTGCTCGCCCTGGCGCTGTCGACGATCTGCCAGGTCGCCGCGATGGTGGCCGGCGCGGTGATCATCAGCCTCAACGCCCGCACCATGCGCGCGGCCAACGTCATGGCCTCCTTCATCATCCTGCCGATGTCGGTCGTCCTCCAGGTCGAGGCAGCCCTGATCCTGCTCGGCCGCGCCGAGTTCTTGTGGTGCTTCGCGCTGCTGATGATCGTGGTCGCGATCGTCCTGCTGCGCATGGGCTTCAACGGCTTCTCGCGCGAGGCCCTCCTGGCGCGGGACGCTGGGCTGGGGCATCCAATGCGGCGCGCGATGGGCGTCGTGCGCGCGAGTTTCGGCCGGCGGCCGGCTTTTCTGCGGCTGATATGGATGCGGCGCATCCCGGTCCTCATCGCGGCCGCCGGGTTCCCGATCGGCGCGCTGGCCGGGTTCGTGGCCGGTTCGAGCAGCGCCATCCCGCCGGCCGTGGTGCGACCCGTCCTTTCGAGTCTCGTGCGCTCAGCTGGGGGAGGCGGTGCGGTCGAGGAGGCGATGGCGATCTTCGCGCACAACCTCCTGGCTTTCCTCCTCGTGGCGCTACTCGCGGTGCTCACCCTGGGTCTGAGCGGGTTCCTCCTCACCTTCGCGCCA
>Ga0209057_1002190_pt1 | contig 15242 bp, 10 predicted proteins | sample GraSoiAngelo_146_FD_185903 | JGI IMG/M metagenome (GOLD analysis project Ga0209057, IMG submission 185903) | Grasslands soil microbial communities from the Angelo Coastal Reserve, California, USA - 14_1009_05_30cm (SPAdes) (version 2) | ecosystem: Environmental > Terrestrial > Soil > Grasslands ... | reverse complement strand
TGGGCTCGCAAGTACTCCATCTTTCAGTACCCGTTCGTGACGGCGTGCTGTGGCATGGAGTACATGGCGACGGCGTGCTCTCACTACGACATCGACCGCTTCGGCGCCGGCCTGCCGCGATTCTCGCCGCGACAGGCGGACGTGCTGTTCGTCGTCGGCACGATCAGTCAGAAGATGGCGCCGGTGCTGAAGCGGATCTACGACCAGATGGCCGAGCCGAAATGGGTCGTCTCGTTCGGCGTGTGCACCTGCACCGGCGGCTTCTACGACAACTACGCGACGCTCATGGGGATCGACACGATCATTCCAGTCGACATCTACATTCCAGGTTGTCCTCCGCGGCCGGAATACGTGCTCGACGGATTGCTCAAGCTGCAGGCGAAGATCCAGGCGCAGCACGAGAGCGGGACGCGGCCGGCCCCCGAGCCGAGACCGGAGCTGGAGCTCGAGCCATGGATGCCGCAGCGCTGATTCAGGCGCTCACCGAGCGCTTCCCGGACGCCGTGAGAAGCTCACATGCATACCGGGGCGACGCGACGATCGTCGTCTCGCGTGAGGCGCTGCTCGATCTCGCGCGGGCTCTCAAAGGCGATGCCGCCTTTCAGATGAATTTTCTGATGGATCTCACGGCGGTCGACTTCTCCACCTTCGGGAAGAAGCCGTCGTCGGCGTTCTTTGCTTCGTCGGGCGTCGCGGTAAGACCCTCGGCAGAACTTCCCGACGAACATCCGTGGCCGGGACCGCCTCGGGTCCCCAACGCGGCAGCCGCGTTGGGGGCGCCGCCTGGCCCCGCGCGCTTCGTCGTCGTCTATCACTTTTTCTCGCTGCCGCTGAAACATCGACTGCGTGTCGAGGTTCCTCTGGAGGAGAACGACGCGGAGGTCGATTCGGTGACGTCTCTCTGGGCGGGCGCGGACTGGCTCGAGCGCGAAGTGTGGGACATGTTCGGCATCCGATTCCGAGGACACGCGAACCTGAAGCGCATTCTGACTTACGAGCAGTTCGTCGGTCATCCGCTGCGAAAAGACTATCCGGTCAACAAACGGCAGCCATTGATCGGACCAGACGGCCATGCCTCGGACCATTCCTGATAATTCGGTTCCCGCAGCGGCGGCCGCTTCGGACGCGCTGGAAACGCGCGACATGCTGCTCAACGTCGGGCCGGCGCACCCGGCGATGCACGGGATCATCCGCATCGTCGCCCGGCTGGATGGAGAGCAAATCGTCGATGCCGACGTCGACATCGGCTATCTCCATCGCGGGTTCGAGAAGATGTCCGAGACGGTGGACTACAACGGGGTGATCCCGTACACCGATCGCCTGAATTACGTGTCGCCGCTCATCAACAACGTCGGCTACTGCATGGCGGTGGAGAAACTGCTCGGCATCTCGGTTCCGGAACGCTGTCACTACATCCGCGTGATCGTTTCGGAGATCTCGCGCCTCACCGACCATCTCACGTGCGTCGGCGCCAGCGCCATGGAGCTGGGAGCCTTCACCGTCTTTCTCTACATGATCAAGGCACGCGAGTACCTGTGGGAGCTCGTCGAGAGCGTGACGGGCGCGCGCCTGACCGTGTCGTATTGCCGCGTGGGCGGAGTGAAGGCCGACCTGCCGGAAGGCTTCGCAGAACAATGCGCGAAGGCGTTCGAGGAGACGCGCAGAGTGCTCGCCGAATCGGATGCGCTGCTGACTCGCAATCGTATCTTCGTCGACCGGATGTCGGGCACGGGCAAAATCTCGGCGGAGGACGCCGTCTCTTACGGCATTACGGGCCCCTTCCTGCGCGCCAGCGGCGTGCCGTACGACGTCCGTAAAGATTGTCCGTACGCATCGTACGACCGGCTCGAGTTCGACGTGCCGGTGGGAACGAGAGGCGACAACTTCGATCGCTATCTCGTCCGGATGGAGGAGATGCAGCAGTCGATGCGGATTGTGGAGCAGGCGCTCCGCGATATGCCTCCGGGTCCGTTCCAGGCGAGCCCGCAGACAGGACGTTCGCTGCCCGCTTCCGAGATGGTCGATCAGGGGAAGGTCGGAAACATTCCAGCAATCCGGGACGCATGCGCCGTGACCGATCCGACGCTCGACGGCTCGGCCAAGCCTCTGCACGTGAGCATCGCGACCGCCGAAAAGCGCGTGTTCCTTCCGCCGAAGGAAGACACGTACGGAAACATCGAGGGCTTGATGCAGCACTTCAAGCTCGTGATGTACGGGCACGGCGCGCGGCCGCCGAAGGGCGAAGTGTATTTCGCGGTGGAAGGCGCCAACGGCGAGCTCGGATTCTATGTCGTGAGCGACGGAGGCAACACGCCTTATCGTGTGCGCGTCCGTCCACCGTGCTTTGCCATCATGTCGGCTCTCCCGAAGCTCGTCGTCGGCGACATGATGGCGGATCTCACGCCGACATTCGGATCGATCAACATGATCGGCGGAGAGCTGGACCGGTGAACCTCGCAGCGCTCGAGCCTCGAGCCCGGGAAATCATCGGACGCTACGACGAGCCGCGGGCGGCCATGCTGCCGCTGTTGTGGCTGGCGCAGAGCCACATTGGTCACATCCCGCCGGAGGCCGAGCGCTGGGTCGGAGGGCTGCTCGGCGTCGCGGTCTCACATGTCCGGGAAGTCGTCTCGTTCTACTCGATGTTTCGGACGCGTCCGGCGGGCCGGCACGAGCTGCGCGTCTGCACCAGCCTTCCGTGCATGCTGCGAGGAGCAGAGAATGTGCTGGCGCAGCTCGAAGCGCGCTTCCACGTCCGGCCAGGCGAGACGACGTCGGACGGGGAACTGACGCTGACGGAAGTCGAATGCCTCTGTGCATGCGAGATCGCTCCGGCGGGACAACTCGACGAGCAATTCGTCGGCCCGTTGGACGATGACACCATCGAGGCAATCGCGGGCGGCGCGATCCGGCCGCCCGCCGATTCGCCGTCGATCGTTGAGCGGCAACCGTTCGTGTCGACCGACGGGCCGGTGATCTCCCCGCGTTTCAGGAATGTCGATGGAACGTGGTGGGACGCGTACGTCGCGGACGGAGGTTATGTCGCCGCCGCGAAAGCGCTGTCGTCGATGACGCCCTCGCAAGTCGTCGACGAGGTTTCAAAGGCCAACCTCCGCGGTCTGGGCGGCGCGGGATTTCCGACCGGCAGAAAATGGTCGTTCATCCCGAAAGGCAGCCCGAAACCCAAATACCTCGTCGTCAATGCCGACGAAGGGGAACCAGGAACCTTCAAGGATCGATACATTCTCGAGCGCGATCCGCACGCCCTGCTCGAAGGCATGATCATCGCTGCTTCCGCGATTGGAAGCCACAAAGCCTACGTCTATATTCGTGGCGAGTACTTCCGGCCGGCCGAACGGTTCGCCCGTGCGGTGGCCGAAGCGTACGAGCGCGGCTGGCTTGGCAAGAACGTTCAGGGAAGCGGCTTCGATCTGGACGTCGTGATCCATCGCGGGGCCGGCGCCTACATCTGCGGCGAGGAGACCGCGCTGCTCACGTCGATCGAGGGAGGAAAAGGCTTTCCCAAGCTCAAGCCGCCGTTCCCGGCCATCTCTGGTCTGTTCCAGTGTCCAACGATCGTGAACAACGTCGAGACGCTGGCCTGTGTTCCGTTCATTCTGCGCGAGGGCGCGGATCGCTTCGCCGCGCTGGGAACGCCGAAACAGGGCGGCACCAGGCTGTTCTCCGTCTGTGGACACGTGAATCGGCCCGGGCTCTACGAGGCGCCGGTGGGGATCACGCTCCGCGAGCTGATCGATCGCCACGCGCAAGGGGTGCGTCGCGGGCACAGCCTCAAGGCGGTGATCCCCGGCGGAATGTCGGCGAAGGTGCTCGCGGCGGAAGAGATCGATGTGGCGATGGACTTCGACTCGCTGCTGGCCGCGGGCACGATGGCAGGCTCCGGCGGCGTGATCGTGATGGACGACAGCGCGAGCATGGTCGAGGCGCTCCAGTCGGCGGCGAAATTCTTCGCGCACGAGTCGTGCGGCCAGTGCTCGCCGTGCCGGGAAGGGACCGGCTGGATTCATCGCATCGTGCGGCGGATGGCGAGGGGGGAGGGGAGGCTTCAGGACCTGGACGACCTGCTTTCGATTGCGCGCGCCATGGAGGGGAAGACGATTTGTGTCTTCGCCGACGCGGCCGCCTGGCCCGTCCAGTCGTACATCACGAAGTTCCGCGCGGAGTTCGAGGAGCACATCACAATCCATGGGATTGCAGATTGCAGATTGCAGATTGCAGATTGTCGCCCAATTCAATCAGCAATCAGCAATCAGCAATCTGCAATTTCATGTAGCCAGATATGCCGAACCTGACGATCGACGGCCGCCAGATCGACAGCCCGGACGGCAGCACGGTGATTCAGGCTGCCGAGAAGCTCGGGATCTTCATCCCGCGCTACTGCTATCACCCCGGGCTGTCCATTGCCGGGAACTGCCGCATCTGCCTCATCGAAGTCGAGAAAAATCCCAAGCTGCAGATTGCGTGCAATACGACCGTCGCCGACGGGATGGTCGTGCACACGAGCAGCGCGAAAGCCGAAGAGGGTCGGCGCGCCGTGCTCGAATTCCTTCTGGCGAATCACCCGCTCGACTGTCCCGTCTGCGATCAGTCGGGAGAGTGCGACCTCCAGAACTTCTACATGAATTTCGGCCTCTACGATCCCAGGTTCAGAGAACAGAAGATCAAGAAGAAGAAGGCCGTCGCCGTCGGACCGCACGTGATGCTCGATCAGGAGCGCTGCATCCTGTGCTCGCGCTGCGTTCGTTTCACCGACGAGATCTCGAAGACCGGCGAGTTCGGCATCTTCAATCGCGGCGACCAGGCCGAGGTCGCGCTCTATCCTGGTCAGAATCTCGACAATCCGTACTCGGGCAACGTGGTCGACATCTGTCCGGTTGGCGCCCTGACCGATCGCGAATTTCGATTCAAGGCAAGGGTCTGGTATCTCTCGAGCGCCCCGACCGTCTGCAACGGCTGCGCGCAGGGCTGCAATGTGGACGTCCATTACGTGCTCGACAGACCTCACCTCAACGACGGCGCGCGCATTCTGCGCGTGAAGCCGCGGTACAACCCAGACGTCAATCAGTGGTGGATGTGCGACGAGGGACGGTACGGCTTCGGCTGGGTCGACAACGGACGGCTGACGAAGGTTCGCCGTCACGGTGCCGACGCGACGTGGGAGCAAGCCGTCGCGGGGATTACGGAGGAACTCAAGAGAATCGGCGAGGATCACGAACGGGGAACCGGCTCGCGTCTCGGTGTGATCGCCTCATCGCAGCTGACGAACGAGGAACTGTTCCTGATTAGGGAGATCTTCCAGCGAGCTCTCGATGCGCGCGTGACGGCATCTTTTCCGATGGCCGCCGGCTACAGCGACAAATTCCTGATCAAGGCTGATAAGACCCCGAACACGCGCGGTGCGATGGCGATCGCCCTGGCGGGTCCCACCGCGCCAGGTGCGGCGACGATCGTCGCTGACGCAGTCGAAGGACGGCTGGATGCATTGTGGGTTTTCGGTCACGACCTGACGTCCCTCGTCGCCGACGCAGACCTGCAGCAGTTGTCGCGCAGCCTCCGTCTGTTCGTGTTCTCGGGGACGAACGAGAATGCCACGGCCGCCCGGTCGCATTGGACGTTGCCAACCGCGGCGTATCTGGAGAAGGACGGGACGTTCGTGAACGTACACGGGCGAGTCCAGCGTGTCGGCTGCGCCTTCTCGCCGCTGTCCGATTCGCGGGCAGACTGGAATGTGCTCCTCGAGATCGCCGGCCGGCTGAATCTCGGGTTCGCGTGGCGCAGTCCACAAGAAGTTTTCCAGGCGTTGGCCGCAAGCGTCGCGCCTTTCGCCGGGTTGACGTACGAACGGATTGGTCTGCAAGGAGCGTCGCTCACGACCGACGCGTCGATTGCGGAGGCAGTCGCCACATGATCGACCTGGCGGTCAAGCTGGTGCTCGCGCTGTTCGTGTTCTTCGGCGTGTTGAACCTCGCCGCGCTGCATACGTGGCTGGAGCGGAAGCAGTCGGCCCTCATGCAGGACCGCATAGGAGCCAATCGCGCGAGCATTCTGGGATGGCGATTGATGGGGCTGTTCCACCCGCTGGCGGACTCCATCAAGATGTTCACGAAGGAAGATATCGTCCCGGCCGGCGCGGACAGAATCCTCCACACGCTCGCGCCCGTCTTTTCGGTGTTCTTCGCGCTGGTCACCTTTGCCGCAATCCCGTTCGGCGATCGCTTTCTCCTCGGCGGCCGCGTCATCGAGCTCCAGGTCGCCAAGATCAACGTGGCGCTCCTCTACATCTTCGCGATGCTCTCGCTGGGAGTCTACGGCGTGATCCTTGCCGGGTTTGCCTCGCGCAACAACTACGCGCTGCTCGGCGGACTGCGTGCGACCGCCCAGATGATCTCGTACGAGATTGCGCTCGGCATCGCGATCGTCGGCGTCATCATGATCTACGGGACGATGGACCTGCAGGAGCTGGTGCGCGCTCAGGGCCGGACGCTCGCCGGCTGGATTCCGCTCTGGGGCATCGTCGTGCAGCCGGTCGCGTTCGTCGTGTTCCTCACGGCGGCTCTGGCAGAAACCAAGAGGATTCCGTTCGACCTGCCCGAGGGCGAATCCGAGATCATCGGGTATTTCGTCGAGTACAGCGGCATGAAATTCGGGATGTTCTTTCTCGCCGATTTTCTCGAGACGATCCTGGTCGCCTGTCTCGCCACCACGTTGTTCTTCGGCGGGTGGCAGGTGCCGTATCTGACGTCCAGCGGGTTTCAGTTTCCCTGGGGCGCAACGCTTCCGCTCTCGCAGCCTGTTTATGTACTGCTGGGCGTAGCGAGCTTTTCAATCAAGGTCGTGATCTTCTGCCTGCTGTTCATGCAGCTTCGCTGGACGCTGCCGCGGTTCCGGTACGACCAACTCATGCGGCTCGGATGGCTGGGGCTGTTTCCGATCGCCGTGGTCAACGTGCTGGTGACCGCTTCGGTGCTCGCCTTACTCAAGGTCCGGGAGGTCGGGTGGCTCGCGTGGGTCGGATAGGTCACGTAGATCGATCGGTACAAATGTGATGGCGGTCAAAGTACTTCGCAGGCGCGAACTGACGGTTTGGGAAAAGCTCTACATTCCACAGATCGTCAGCGGCCTTAAAGTGACGACGGCCCACCTGCTGCGGAACCTGTATCTCCACTCGGCGCATCGCCTGGGATTGCTGCAGAACCGGCGCGCCGCGGTTACCTTCCAGTATCCGGAAGAGCCCAGGCCGCTCGCGGCACGATTCCGGAGCCGCCATCGCCTCACCGTTCGCGACGATGGGACACCGCGCTGCGTCGGCTGCATGCTGTGCGAGACCGTCTGCCCGGCGCACTGCATCACGATTGTGGCGGCAGAGCATCCCGATCCGAATATCGAGAAGTATCCCGTTCGCTTCGATATCGACCTGGGCGTGTGCGTCTATTGCGGGTACTGCGTCGAGGTCTGTCCGGAAGACGCGATCCGGATGGACACGGGCATCTTGGATGTGGCCGCCTATTCACGCGACGCGATGAAGCTCGACATCCATGAACTGATGAACCCGTCGCTGCGGAAGCCCTTGCTCGAGTGCACGCTCAAATTTCCGCACAAGTGCCGTCTCGCGGGCGGCGAGGCGAGCCGCTAAGCAGTTCTGCAGACAACTTCGCGCAAACGCGTCCGGGAATTCGGCCGCGCCGGGCGTTGACACCAACGCGCTGGATCGGCGTCGATCTGCGAATTTCCGGGTCAGATCGTGGTTGACTTGCCCTACAGCGGGGCGTAGCCTTCGGCTCGTTTCCGCTGCCGCCCGTGCGCGCAGCGGACTTCCGTTTATACCGTTCGCGCAGGCTTCATTGTTCGTTCGCCGGCGGTTCCCTTGGTCGCGACGCCCTGTTCTCGAAAGGAGCCTCTTCTTATGCGCCGGATTCTGTTCGTGGGCTTCACCTGGTTGCTGCTGGGCACGCCAGGTTTCGCGCAAACGCTGGGCACCATCACCGGAGAAGTGAAGGATTCCACCGGCGCCGTCGTTCCCGGCGCCACGGTGACCGTGATCAACAAGGCGACCAACGCCACCCGTACGACCTCGAGCAACGAAGTCGGCCTATACGACTTTCCGGCGCTGCCGCCCGGGCCGTACACCGTGAAGAGTGAGCTAGACGGTTTCAAAACCGCGACGAGCGACGTTGAATTGCAGGTGAACCAGACGGCGCGCGTCAACTTCACGCTCGAGTTGGGCACAATCTCCGAACAGACGCTGGTGACAGGGGTCTCGCCGCTGGTCGAAACGTCGAACGCAACCGTCGGCACTGTCATCGAGAACAGACGCATCGTCGAACTGCCGCTCAACGGGAGAAATTATCTCCAGCTCGTCGCCCTGAGCCCGAACGTCAGCGCCGAGTTCGCCGGCCCCGGCCAGGCGGGCGACCGCCAGGGCGGCACGCGCGCCAACCAGCAGCTGTCTATTTCGGGGCAGCGCCGCGAGTTCAACTACTACACGCTGGACGGCGTCGACAACACCGACGTCAACTTCAATACGTACATTTTCCTCCCCTCGGTCGACGCGCTCGAAGAGTTCAAGGTGCAGACCGGCGTCTACTCCGCCGAGTTCGGACGCGAGGCGAGTCAGGTGAACGTGGTCACGAAGTCGGGGACGAACAGTCTGCACGGAACGGTATTCGAATTCCACCGCGACGATGCGCTGGACGCGAGACCGTACTCCTTCACCGCGTCGCAGGCAGCCGCCCAGAAGGCGCCGTTCAAATGGGATCAGTACGGCTACACCGCCGGCGGTCCCGTGTGGAAGAACCATCTGTTCTACATGTCGAATTTCGAGGGGTACAGGGACCGGAAACAGTTCCAGACTCTCTACAGCGTGCCGTCGGCGGCGATGCGGAGCGGCGACTTCTCGGAGCTCCTGGCGAACCTCGGGGCCGTCAACCCACAGACGGGACAACGAGCGGGCATCATCGTCAACCCGACACAGTGTGCGGTCGTCGGCACGACGCGGACGTGCGCGCCGTTTGCCGGCAACCTCATTCCCTCGACCCAGTTGAATTCCATCTCCAAGAAGCTGCTGGAGTTCTATCCGGAGCCCAATAACGGCACCGCCGGGCTCACCAACAACTATCTATCTCTCCAGAACCGCGTCATCGACAAGTACCAGTACACGCAGCGGATGGATCTGGTCCAGAGCTCCGCGTCCGCCTGGATGGGCCGCTACAGCTACGCCAAGGAGAACGAGGTGACGCCGGCGTTGAAGTTGAACGGCACGAAGCTCGACACGCGCGTGCATCAGGTCGCGCTCGGAAACACGTGGACGCTGTCGTCGACGCTCGTCAACGAATTCCGGTTCGGCTACAACTACTTCTTCAACACGTTCGGACGCGAGCTGGCGTTCGAGCGCGACGTCATCAAGGAGCTGAACATCCCGGGCATCTCGCTGAATCCAGCCGAGGCCTGGGGGATTCCGTCGATCGGCATCACAGGGTTCAGCGGCTTTGGCGACAGCACCGAAGGGCCGTACACGAACCGGAACCGCGCGCTCGAGTTCAGCGACAACGTGTCGTGGATTCGCGGACGGCATGCGTTCAAGGCCGGCGGCACGCTCCGGTACGACATGTACAACCAGGTGGGCAACCAGTTTGCGCGCGGCAATTTCCAGTTTCAGCCCATTGCCACGGGCTACGCGTTCGCCGACTTCCTGCTCGGTTATACGCAGCAGGACGAATCAGCGGTCGCGCTCGCGGTGACGAAGTTCCGCGCGCTCAGCCATGCCTATTACTTCACCGACACATGGAAGGTCCGCTCGAACATGACGTTCGATCTCGGCCTGCGGTACGAATACACGCCGCCATGGCTCGATGAGAACGGCACGTTGATGAACGCGTCGCTCCCGTGCCACGACACGACGCCGAACGTGCAGAATCTCGCCTGTCATCCGGTGATGGTGCGCATCGGCAGCGGCGACGTCTACGAGAACACCGTTCTTCGCTTTGCGCCGAACATTCAGGTGGCTCGCGACGGTCGCCTTGGCGACCGCCTGATTTTCGACGACAAGAAGAACTTCGCGCCGCGGGTTGGCTGGGCGTGGACCCCGAGCGACAAGTGGTCGTACCGCGCGGGCACGGGCATCTTCTACATGCAGGACACCGGCAACCCGCGGTTCGACATGGCGCGCAACCTGTCGGGACGCCGTCGCGACAACACACTGCTGCTGACCCCGGACCTGACGCTCGACGCGCCGTTCAGGGGGGTGGGGACCGCGAACGATTGCGGTGTGGCGCCGCCGCTCGTGTGCCTCACGAACATTTACGTGCTGGGCAACATGCCCGATCGCAAGACGCCGTACATGTGGCAGTACCTGTTCAACGTCCAGCGTGAGCTCGGCTCGTCCACGGCGCTCGAAGTCGGCTACCTCGGCTCGCACAGCTTCCGGCTGGAGCGGATGTTCGACTGGAACGAAACCATCCCCAGCACCATCGGATCGGTGCAGAGCCGGAAGCCGTATCCGGAATACACGAAGGTCCAGGAGATCGGGAACGTCGCGGAGGCCAAGTACAATTCGCTGGCGATCAAGCTCACGCGGCGGCTGCACCAGGGACTGTCGGTGCTCGGTGGCTATACGTTATCCAAGTCAACGGACAACGGAAGCGGCATCCGCGTCCTCAATGGCGACACGCTCTTCCCGCAGAACAGTTTCTGCCTCGAGTGCGAGTGGGGACCGTCGGTGTTCGACGTGCGCCATCGGTTCGTCGCGTCGATCCTCTACGAGCTGCCGTTCGGCGACGGGAAGCCCTTCATGCAATCGGGTCTCGGCAGCGCGATCCTCGGCGGATGGCAGATCAGCACGATCATTTCGAAATCGAGCGGATTCCCGAGAACGGCGTACGTTGGAACCGACCGGTCCAACACCGGCGGCGGACAGGACCGTCCGAACGTCACCGGACAGGATCCGATTCTGCCGGGCGATCAGCAGACGATCCAGCGGTGGTTCAACACCGATGCGTACGTTCTGCAGCCGCTGGGTTCGTTCGGGAACGCCGGCCGCAACACGTTCTTCGGCCCGGGCATCACCAACGTCGACGCGTCGATCATCCGGAACTTCCGCATCAGCGCCAGGACGCTACAATTCCGGCTCGAAGGGTTCAACGTTCTGAACAATCCGATCTGGAACGATCCGAACACGACGTTGACCAACCCGCTCTACGGCCAGATCAACAGCACCAGAAAACCGATGCGCGAAGTCCAGCTCGGGCTGAAGTTCGTGTTCTGATTGCTCGTCGACAAGGCAGGCCGACGGTGCGTCGCCCATCCACGCGACTCCGACCGTCGGCCTTCCGTCTATGGCCGGCATTCCCTTTCTGCGCGCCGACCAGACTCAGTCCCTGCGAACAAGTTCCCGATCGAAGAGAAAGCTGAGGTGAACCGTCATGCGCACATGGACATTCGTGGCTTTCGGTTTCGCCGCGGCGGCCGCGTCGGCGGCATGCGGCCAGCAGGCGGGCACGCTGCAAGCGGCTGCCAACAGCCTCAAGGCAGCGGACATGAAGACGATCGAGTACTCCGGCACGGGCAAGTGGTACCAGTTCGGCCAGGCGCCGAGCCCCACGCTGCCGTGGCCGCCGTTCGACGTCAGCGCGTACACGGCGTCGATCAACTACGACACGCCGGCAGCACGGATTCAGATGACCCGGAAACAGGTCGTCGAACCGGATCGCGTCCGTCCGGCGCCGGTCGAACAGAAGGTAGACCAGTACGTCAGCGGCGCGGCGGCGTGGAACATGGCAGCCCCCGCCGGCGCGGCGCCAGGCGCGGCGCCGGCCCCGCAACCGCAGTCCGCGGCCGTCGAAGAACGGACGATGGAGATCTGGTCGACGCCGCAGGGATTCCTGAAGGCGGCGCTGGCGAACAATGCGACGTCGCAGCCGGCTGGAGCCGGTTCTGAGATCACGTTCACGGCCGGCAAGAACAAGTACGTCGGCACGCTCAACGCTCAGAACCAGGTCGAGAAGATCCGAACCTGGATTGACAACCCGGTGCTCGGCGACACGCTCGTCGAAACGACGTTCGCGGACTACCGCGACTTCGACGGCGTGCCGTTCCCGGGGCACATCGTCCGCACGCAGGGCGGATATCCGGTGCTCGACCTGATGACGTCGTCAGTGCGGTCCAACGCAGCGGTTGACCTGCAGGTGCCCGACGTTGCTCGGAACGCGACGGTGCCGCCCCCGCAGGCGACGGCTGAGAAGCTGGCGGAGGGCGTCTGGTACATCAAGGGCGGCACGCACCACAGCGTGGCGATCGAACAACGCGACCACATTGTCGTCGTGGAGGCGCCGTTGAACGAAGCGCGCTCGCTCGCCGTCATCGCCAAGGTCAAGGAAACGATCCCGAACAAGCCGATCAAGTATCTCGTGAACACGCACGCCCACTTCGATCACTCGGGTGGTCTGCGGACGTACGTGGACGAGGGAGCGACGATCGTGACCCACGAGATGAACCGGTCCTACTACGAGCAGGCGTGGCGGGCGCCGCACTCGCTGAATCCCGATCGACTCGAGCAGTCGAAGAAGCCGGCGTCCTTCGAGACGTTTTCGGACAAGCACACGCTGACCGACGGCCACCGGACAATCGAGATTGATCCGATTCAAGGCAGCGGCCACAACGACGCGTTCGCGATGGTGTATCTACCGGCCGAAAAAATCCTGATCGAAGCCGACGCGTACACGCCGGCGCCCGCCGATGCTCCGCCGCCCGCGATGCCGAATCCGTTCTCTGTGAACCTGTACCAGAACATCGAGCGGCTGAAGCTCGACGTGCGTCAGATCGCTGCCCTTCATGGACCGCGCCTCGTCACGCTGGCCGATCTACGGAGCTCGATCGGGCAAGGCGCGAGACCGACGAACTGACGGCTGCTGAACAGCGGGCCTTGGTCTACCGGCATGTGCTTGCCGCAGCGGAACCTCATCTCGCCGCCACGAAAATCACGAAATTCACGAAAAATTCATTCAAGGTTTTTCGTGGATTTCGTGATCGAGAGGGGCCCTGTGACCGGAGGATCGGATGACATCACATCATGTTCGTGTCGCCACGGCGCTCGCCGGCCTGATCTTCGGCATCGTGGCGGCGTCCGCGTTGCAGCGCGACGCGTCCGCGCAGCCGGCGCGCGGCGCACGTCGAATCATTCGTCCCGAGAAGGCGCCGAACACCGGGCTTCCGTTCAGCCCGGGCGTGCTCGCCGGCGATACGTTGTATGTATCGGGCCACCTGGGACGCGACCCGGTCACGAACGCGCTGGTCGGCGGCGGCATCGAGGCCGAGACGCGTCAGTCGCTCGCCAACATTCGCGAGGTGCTCAGAGCAGCGGGGATGGACTTCAAGGACGTCACGACCGTGACCGCGTACATCACGAGCTTCAACGACTTCCCGAAGTTCAACGCCGTCTATCGCGAGATCTTTCCGAACGATCAACCGGCGCGGGCGACCGTACAGGTCGCCGCGCTGAATGACGGCGCTCACGTCGAGCTGCAGATGATTGCCGTCAAGCGGTAATAACGGCACGTACGAAGGCGCATCTGCTCGAACGCGGAGGTACCGCGCACTCCGATTGAGCGAAAGGCCGGGCCCGTACGATACTGTCGGTGTGCCAGACGTTTCTCACATCGGAGTGTTCGTCGGTGCCGCGATCGCTCTGCTTCTCACGCCCGGCCCAGCGGTCCTGTACATCGTCACACGCAGCGTTGAGCAGGGCCGTGCCGCCGGCCTCGTATCGGTCGTGGGCATCTGCAGCGGCACGCTCGTTCACGTTGTCGCTGCCACGCTTGGTCTTTCGGCGCTTCTCGTTTCCTCGGCCCGCGCGTTCACGACCGTCAGATATGCCGGTGCGGCGTATCTGATCGTTCTCGGCATTCAGACGCTGGCCAGGCGACCGCCGCCTGTGGCCGACATCGCCATCGAGCGTGCGGCTCTCCGCAGCGTGTTCACCCAGGGCGTCATCGTCAATGTGCTGAATCCGCACACGGCGCTGTTCTTTTTCGCGTTCCTGCCGCAGTTCGTCAATCCCTCCCGCGGACACGTGCCCGCGCAGATGCTTGCGCTTGGCCTGCTGTTCGTTGGCTTGTCCGCGACGACCGACTCGGGCTGGGCGATTGCAGCCGGGACGGCGGGTGATTGGATCAGGCGGCATCCGCGCTTCACGGCTGGCCAGCGTTACGTGACCGGCGGCGCGCTGATTGGATTGGGTGCGGCCGCGGCGTTCGCGGGGAACGGACGGAAGTAAGGTCGATCGGTCCGTCGCTGCTACGGCCTCACCCTGACGTACTTCTGCAATCTCTTGGGACGGGGCTCGCCTCCATAGATGTTGCCGTCCCGATCGATCGCCACGAACTCCGCTCCGTTGCCGGCAGTATCCCGTGGATCGCCCCACGGATACAGGATGAACGCGTTGATCCATCCGGTCTTCGCGTCGCCGATCCGGATCCCCTCCTCCCAGCCGGGGTTCTGCACATCGTCGGACTCCGAGTCCGCCACGTAGATCTGATCCTTGCTGTCGAACGCAATTCCGCTCGGCTTTCCGAATTGCGTCCACGGAGTCGTCAGCGACTTCCCCTCCTGATCGAAGATCTGGATCCGGTTGTTCCCGCGGTCGCCGACGAAAATTCGTCCCCTCGAGTCGATAGCGATGGCGTGGAGAGCATGGAACTCGCCCGGCGCCCAACCGGGTTTGCCCCACGCCTTGATGAACTTTCCGTCCTTCGAAAACTTCACGACGCGGTTGTTGCCGTTGTCGTTGTGCCCGTCGGCGACGAAGACGTCGCCGTTCGGCGCCACGGCGACGTCGCTTGGCGAACTGAAGTGATCGGGCCCGCTGCCGGATTGTCCGGGTACGCCCAGCGTCATCAGCACCTTGCCGTCCGGGCTGAACTTGACGACCTGCTGCCCGCGTTTGTCGCCCTTGGGCGTCCGGTTCTCGGCGACTGCGTCCGTCACCCAGACATTGCCGTCGCGATCCACGTCGAGCCCATGCGGCCAGATGAACATTCCGCCGCCGAAGCTCTTCACGACCTTGCCGTCAGGACCGAACTTGATGATCGGATCCGTCCTGGAGTCGCGGCATTCGTCGCCGAACCGCGCCGGATCCTCCAGCCGATCGCATCGCACGATCGCCCAGACGTGTCGACCGTCGGGATCGATCACGACCTTGCCGACGGCGCCCATCGGCCGGCTGTTCGGCA
>Ga0209057_1002188_pt1 | contig 15244 bp, 15 predicted proteins | sample GraSoiAngelo_146_FD_185903 | JGI IMG/M metagenome (GOLD analysis project Ga0209057, IMG submission 185903) | Grasslands soil microbial communities from the Angelo Coastal Reserve, California, USA - 14_1009_05_30cm (SPAdes) (version 2) | ecosystem: Environmental > Terrestrial > Soil > Grasslands ... | reverse complement strand
GTGCGCGACCTCGAGCGCGCCCTCGAGCGCGCGCTCCACCTGCCCGTTGAACCAGCGCTCGATCGAGTTGCCGACGAACACGAGCCCGACCAGGAAGAGGAGCGTGGCGGGGAGGAGCGCGATCGCGACGAAGGCCACCACCAGGCGGGTGCGGAGGTGCGCCCCCATGATCCGCCGCCGCCGCTCGAAGATGAGCTTGGCGATGTTCCGCCCGACCAGGAAGACGAGGAGGACGAGGAGGATCAGGTTGACGTTGATCAGGCCGATCAGGATCGCGTCGGTGCCGAGCGAGCCGCTGCCGAGGGACTGCGGGAGCCGGAACTGCGCAATCGCCAGCAGGGTGACGGCGACGATGATGCCGGCGATGATCCACCCCTCACGCCGGCGGCGGCGCACCTCGGGCGCAGGCGCCCAGGGGGGCGACGGATCGGACGGGCCGGGCATTGGAGCCGGCGGATGGTAACGACTGAGGGGCCCGAAGGCAAGGCCGGGGCACCGCAACTAAGCTGGCGAAAAAGCGTGCAAAACACTTCCGCGGGCGCCGAGGGCGCGGGTCAGCGGCGCCAGAAGAGGTTCACGACGATGGTCAGGACGACGCTCAGCACGACGCAGGTGAGGAGCGGGAAGTAGAAGGTCACCGGCCCCCGCCGCACCACGATGTCGCCCGGCAGCCGGCCGAGCCAGGGAATGCGGTCGGCGAGCAGGAGCGCCGCCCCGAGAACCAGCGCCAGGCAGCCGAGCCCGATGAGCACGCGACCCAGTTCTCGCATGGCGCCGAGCCTGCCCGAGGAGACGCGGCCCGTCTACTGCGACTGGAGCTGGTGCAGGCGGGGCGGCAGCGCCGCCTTGGCTGCGGAGCAGTTCGCTTCGCTGTTGCACGCCGGGTCGTTCCACCGGTTGGTCAGCTCGTAGGGGTCCGCGTCGAGGTCGTAGAGCTCCCGCTCGCCGGTGGTGGTGTACTCGACGTACTTCCAGGTCGCGCCGTTCACCTTGCTCTTCACCAGCCCGTTGTCGGGAATCTCGCCGTTCCAGTGCTCGTCCAGGAAGTCGGTACGCCAGCCGGTCGCACGGTTGGCGAGGAGCGGTACGAGGCTCGTGCCGTTGATGAGCGTATCGGGCACGACGCCGGCCAGGTCGGCGATGGTCGGCGCGAAGTCGATGTTCAGCACGATGCGGTCGTCCGTTCTCGGCGCTCCCACCACCAGGTCCGGGTAGCGCATGATCATCGGCACCCGGATGCACTCCTCGTAGGGACACTGCTTCGGCTTCCAGCGGTGCGAGCCCCAGGAGTAGCCGTTGTCGGAGGTGAAGATGACGAGCGTGTTGTCGCTCTGCCCGATGTCGCGCAGCGCCTTCATGATCGAGGCCACGCCCTCGTCCACCGCCTGCAGGGACTCGAGCTCCAGCTGGCGGAACTTGTCCGTCTCGCACGCATCGCATTTGTGGTGCGCGGGGCACGTGTTGCAGCCCCGTGCGTCCCAGGTGAGGCTCTGCACCCAGGCCGGCTTGTCGCTCACGTCGGGCTCGCCCCAGTTGGGCGGGCGGAAGGGCGCGATGCCGTTGAAGAGCCCGATGTGGCGCCGCGCGGGAGTCGCCGGGGCGTGGGGCGCCTTCTGGCTCAGGTGGAGGAAGAAGCGCCGGCCCTCCCTCCCCGCGCCGTGGATGAAGTCGACCGCCTTCCGGGTCATCACGTCGCCCGAGTAGTCGGCGTCGGCGCTGTCGTAGTGGGCGAGCTTGCCGTTGTCGTTCAGATCGTACTCGTAGTACTTGACCTGCACCTGCACGTGCCAGTCGTCGTACCCGGGCGGGATGCAGGGCGAGAGGCTGGCGTAGCCGTTCAGGTACTTGCCGACGAAGCCCGTCTGGTAGTTCTGCGCCTTGAGCCAGCGGGCGAGCGTGCAGTGGTCGTCGAAGACCTCGGCGCCGCCGTCCGGCGGGCTGTTGTCGTGGATGCCGGTGCGGTGCGCGTACTCGCCGGTCAGGATGCTCGTGCGGCTCGGGCAGCAGAGGGAGGTGGTCACGTAGCCCTCCGTGAAGGTGACCCCCGAGTCGGTGAGCTCCCGCTTCACGTTCGGCATGACGTAGCCGGGCCGGTTGGGCGACTGGTGCGTGGCATCGACGGTGTCCCAGCGCTGGTCGTCGGTGAGGATGATGACGAAGTTCGGCCTGGGGGCGCTCGCGACGGTTCCGACGCTGCAGGGCGCGGGCGGCTGCTGGATGCAGGTCGGCGGCTTCAGCAGCATGCGGTTCGAGAGCGCGTCGGCGGCGTTGCACACGCAGTCCGCGCCGGCGGCGGGCGCCGCATCGCCCGCACAGGTGCCGGTGAGCGGCGGCGCGATCGGATCGACGCAGCGCCGCCCGCCGCGCTCCTTGCAGCGCGCCAGGTCGTCCACGATGGGCTCCAGGCGGTTGTGGCGAAGAAGGGTCACCTTCTTCGCCATGAACCTGTAGCCCTCCTTGAAGAGCCGCTGGACGCAGCTGGTGCTGCCTTCACCGACCTCGGCGAAGAGCCCGCGCACCTCGCACTCGATCGCGGCGGCACACTGCGGATCCCTCACCCGCGCCAGCGCGGACGTCAGGTCGCAGGGGTCGACGGCGTGCCTGACACAGTCGACGAGATCCGTGCCCGCTCGCTTGATCGCGCGCGCGATCGTCTTGTCGCCCGGGTCGCAGTCGTGATCGACGTCCTCGCAGTCGAAGGCCTGGGCGCTGGCTGCCGGGGGCCGCCAGAGCCCGGCCAGGAGGGCCACGCAGGCGAGCGGGAGTCTCGACGCCATGGTCGTCCCTCCGTGGCGCACCCTAGGCGCGGCTCCGACGGATGGTCAACCCGGAGAACGGTCGCCGCGCTAGAAGAGCTTCTGCTGCGCCGCGGCGGGCGCCGGCGCGTCGGCCCGGCGGCCGAAGTGCGCGTAGGCGAGCGCCGTGGCCACCCGGCCCTTCGGCGTGCGCACCAGGTAGCCCTCCTGGATGAGGAACGGCTCGTAGACGTCCTCGATCGTGTCGCGCTCCTCGGCGACCGCGGCGGCGAGCGACTCGATCCCGACCGGACCGCCCGCGAAGCGGTCGATGATGGCGAGCAGCAGCGCGCGGTCCATCTTGTCGAAGCCCGCCTCGTCGACGTCGAGCAGGCGGAGCCCGTCGCGCGCGACGGCTCGGTCGATCTTCCCCTGGGCCCGCACCTCGGCGAAGTCGCGCACGCGCCGCAGGAGGCGGTTCGCGATGCGCGGGGTGCCGCGCGCGCGACCCGCGATCTCGGCCGCGCCGTCGGCGTCGAGGGCGGCGCCCAGGATGGCGGCCGAGCGGCGCAGGATCTTCTGCAGGTCGTCGGTGCCGTAGAAGTCGAGCCGGAAGGTCGCCCCGAAGCGGTCGCGGAACGCCGAGGTGAGGAGGCCCGCGCGGGTCGTCGCGCCCACCAGGCAGAAGGGCCTGAGCGGCAGCTTGATCGAGCGCGCCGTCGGCCCCTGCCCCACCACCAGGTCGAGCTGGAAGTCCTCCATCGCCGGGTAGAGGATCTCCTCGACGACGTGGTTCAGGCGGTGGATCTCGTCGATGAAGAAGACCTGCCCGCGTTCCAGGTTGGAGAGGATGGCCGCCAGGTCGCCCGGCCGCTCGAGCACCGGCCCGGCGGTGGCGCGGATGCCGACCTCGAGCTCGTGGGCGATCACGTGCGCGAGCGAGGTCTTGCCGAGGCCGGGGGGGCCGTAGAGGAGGACGTGGTCGAGGACGTCGCCGCGCGCTCGCGCCGCCGCGATCTGCACGCGCAGGTTCTCGCGGATGGACTCCTGCCCGACGTACTCGTCGAGCGTGCGCGGGCGGAGCGGGGCCTCGACCGCGAGGTCGTCCTCGAGCGGCTCGGGCAGGAGCGGGTTCGGGGCGCGCGCCATCTTAGTGATGCGCCCTCATCCGGCGAGCCCCTGGAGCGCGGCGCGCACCACGTCCTCGAGCGGCGCAGCCGGCCGCTTGACACGCTGGACCGCCCGCTCGGCCTCGGCGCGCTTGTAGCCCAGGTTCACGAGCGCCGACACCGCCTCGCCGAGGACGCCGTCGGGGCCCACGGATGCCTCCGCGCGCGGCGCGCCGGCGGCGAGCGCGGCCGCGCCCTCGCGGCACTCGACCACGATGCGTTCGGCGAGCTTCCTCCCCACCCCGGGGATGGTCTGCAGGCGCCCGCCGTCACCACCTCCGATGGCGGCGAGGAGGGCGGCGAGCGGCATGCCCGAGAGCACGCCCAGCGCGGTGCGCGGCCCGAGGCCCTTCACCTTGCGGAGCAGGTGGAAGAGCGCCCGCTCCTCGGGGCGGAGGAAGCCGAAGAGCTCGATCGCGTCCTCGCGCACCTCGGTGTGTACGAGGAGACGCACCGTGGCGCCCGCGGGCGGCAGGTCGGCGAAGGTCTGGAGCGAGACCTGGACCGCGTAGCCCACGCCGCCGACGTCGAGCACGAGCCGCTCGGGGCTCTTCTCGCCGAGCGTGCCGGCGAGCGACGCGATCATGCCCGTCCCGCCGCAGCCAGCGCGCGCGCCACGCGGTGGGCGAGCGGCGCCCGGTGGAGATGGCAGAGGGCGATGGCGAGCGCGTCGGCGGCGTCCGGCGCCGGGGGCCGCCCGAGGCCGAGGCGGAGCGCCACCCCGCGCCCCATCGCGCGCTTGTCCGCCTGCCCATAGCCCACCGTGGCGAGCTTCACGCTGGCCGGCGCGTACTCGGCCAGCACCGCCCCCGCCGCCCCGGCGGCCGCGAGCACGGCGCCGCGCGCCTCGCCCAGGCGGAACGCGCTCTGCACGTTGCGCGCGACGAAGGCGCGCTCGAGGACGACCGCCGCCGGCTCCCAGGCGGCGATCAGGCGGAGACACTCCGCGTGCAGGCGCGCGAGGCGCGCGCCGAGATCCGCGGCGGGCACGAGCACGATCGTCCCGCTCGCGACGTGGCGAAAGCCCCCGCCGCGCGTCTCGACCACGCCCCAGCCCGTCAGCCGGCTCCCCGGATCGATCCCGAGCACCCGCACGCCCGCTCCACCTCCCCGCCCGGCGAGGGCCTCACGCCGACAGCCGCTCCAGCTCCTCCGCCGCGATGTCCATGTTCGACGACACGCTCTGCACGTCGTCGTGGTCCTCGAGGGCCTCCAGCAGCCGCACCATCTGCTCGGCCTGCTTGCCGGAGATGGCGACCGTCGACTGCGGCAGCATGGTCACCTCGGCCGAGCCGACCGGCACCTCGGCCCGGTCGAGGGCCTCCTTCACCTTGTCGAACTGCTCGGGCGCGGTGATGATCTCGAGCAGGTCGCCCGCCTCCCGCACGTCCTCGGCGCCGCCCTCGAGCGCGACCTCCATGACGCGGTCCTCGTCCACGCCGGCGCGCTCGACCGTGATGAGGCCGCGCTTGTGGAACATCCAGGCGACCGCGCCCGCCGCGGCCAGGTTGCCGCCGTGCTTGGTGATGATGCTGCGCACGTCGGCCACGGTGCGGTTGCGGTTGTCGGTGAGCACCTGGACGAGGATCGCGACCCCGCCCGGCCCGTAGGCCTCGTAGGTGATCTCCTCGTAGGAGACGCCCTCGAGCTCGCCCGTACCCTTCTTGATGGCGCGCTCGATGTTGTCGGTCGGCATGCTGTTCTGGCGCGCCGTGGTGACCGCGGTGCGCAGCCGCGGGTTCGCGTTGATGTCGCCGCCGCCCAGCCGCGCCGCGACCGTGATCTCCTTGATGAACTTGGTGAAGAGCTTGCCGCGCCGCGCGTCCTTGAGCGCCTTCTTGTGCTTGATCGAGCTCCACTTGGAGTGGCCGGACATGGCGCAGTGTCCTGCAGTTACCACAAGCCCCACGGGGAGTAAATCACGAAGGTCAAGGAGAACGCGGTATTGCGCGTGCGCTCCGTGCGTCGATAATGCGCCGGGATGCGGGGCGGGACGCGGAGGTGGGTGGCGCTCTGGCTCGTCGGCGCCGCGGGCTGCGCTGTCGTGCGCGCGCCGGCTCCGCCGCCGATCACCGACGGGGTGCAGGTGGGTGTCGCCTCCTGGTACGGCCCGGGCTTCCACGGCAACCGCACCGCCAACGGAGAGATCTACGACCAGTACGAGCTGACGGCCGCGCATCCCTCGCTGCCCCTCGGCACGCGCGTCATGGTAACCAACCTGGAGAACGGCCGCGCGGTTCAAGTCCGCATCAACGACCGCGGCCCGTTCGTCGGCGGGCGCGCCATCGACCTCTCGTATGCCGCCGCGCGCACCATCGGCATGGTCGGTCCCGGCACGGTGCGCGTCCGCGTCGAGGTGCTCGGCTCGGCGACCCTGGTGGCCGCCGCTCCGGCGGCCGCCCCGGTGGCCGCGCCGGCTCGGCGGCCGAGCCCGCCGCCTCCCACCGGCTCGTACACGGTCGAGGTCGCCGCGCTCAGCGATCCCGACAAGGCCGCGCACCTCCGCCAGGTGCTGGCGCACCGCTTCCCCGACGCCTTCGTCACCCCGCTCGCGGGCACGAGCGGCCACTACTACCGCGTGCGCATCGGTCCCTACCCGCTGCGCACCGCCGCGCTCGAGCGCGCCGAGCGGATCGTGCGGCTCGGCTATCCCGCCATCATCATCGACGAGCGCGCGCCGTGAGGCGATCCGTGGCGCTCCTGGTAGTGCTGGCGCTCCTCGCCGGCTGCGCCTCGCGGCGCCTCGTCCGTCACGGCCAGGTGAACGAGGACGCGCTCGAGACGGTGCGCCGTGGCCTGGTGGCGCTCCGCGGGCTCGCGTTCACGACCCCCGTGCCCGTGCTCGCGCTCTCGCGCGACGGGCTCGGGGCCGTCGTCAAGGAGGAGATCGAGCAGGGCTACTCTCCCGGCGACATCGAGCACGCCGAGGCCGTCTACCAGCGCCTGGGCCTCCTGCCGCCGGGGACGCAGCTCCGCAACGCGCTCGAGCAGCTCTACCAGCAGGAGGGCGCGGGCTTCTACGACCCGCGCACGAAGCGGCTGGTGGTCGCCGAGAGCGTCCCGGGGGCGCGCAGCCTGGGCGCGGGCCTCCTCGGGCTCCTCACCGGTCGCGACCCGGTGAGCGAGTTCCTGATCGCCCACGAGCTGACGCACGCGCTCCAGGACCAGCACTATCACCTGCCGACGCGGCCGGAGCCGCTTCTCGACGGGCACGGCGACCGCGAGCTGGCGCGCCACGCGTTGCTCGAGGGTGATGCGACGCTCGCGGGCTTCGCCTACGTCCTCGGCCAGCAGCTCGACCGGCGCATGATCGGCGTCGTCGAGCAGCAGCTCCACGGCATCCCGGGCGAGCTCGCGAAGAAGTATCCGGACCTGCCCGAGCTGCTGCGCGCCTCGGTCGCCTTCCAGTACGACGACGGGACGACGTTCGTCGGCCAGGCGCTCGCGGCGGGCGGCTGGGCGGCGGTCGACCGCGTACACCTGGACCCGCCGGAGTCGACCGAGCAGGTCCTCCACCCGCAGCGCTACTACGACGACCGCGACCGCCCGATCGTGGTCACGCTCCGCGGCACGGACAGGCTCGAAGCCACCGGCTTCACGCGCATCCTCGAGGACACCATCGGCGAGCTCGGGATCCGTGTCCTCGCGACGCGCGCGCTCCCGGCCGAGCGCGCCGTCCTGGTCGCCGCGGGCTGGGGCGGCGATCGCCTGCGCGCGCTCCAGCGCGGCGCCGACCTCGTGCTGGTGTGGATGACGGCCTGGGACTCGCCCGCCGACGCGGGCGAGTTCGCCGACGCGCTGCCCGGGCTCGTAGCGGACGCCCGCGTCGAGCGGCGCGAGGAGCGGGTGCTCGTGCTCCTCGGACCGCCGGGCCTCGACCGCGCGGCGCTCGCCGGCCGCGTTTGGTCGCGCACCACCGCCGCGCGTCCACCCGGCTCAGCCGTCCAGCCGGAAGCGGTTCGTCCCGGGACCGGTCATGAGGCCGGGGTTCGGCGCGAGGACGACCTGCAGCGCGGGCACGGCCCCCAGGCTAGCGGCGCGGCATGCTGTTGCAAAGCCGGCGCGAGCTTCCTATAGGCGCGGGATGCTCGCGTGGCGGCGCGTGTCGCTCGTCGGGCCGGCGGGCAGGCTCCGGGCCCCGGCCCAGGTGGCCGCCGAATGCGGCGAGCAGGACGGCGGCGTCCTGCTCACCGCACATCGCTTCGGCCAGGTGGTGCCCTACGCGCGGCTCCTCTGCCGCCATCTCGCGGCTCGCGCGAGCCCCTGGGCGGCGGAGAGCGAGCTCGCCGCCGCCCGCGAGCCCGGTCTTCTGCGGCTCGCGCGCCGGAGCGGCTGCCGCGCGCTCGTCCTCGGCCCCGAGCCAGACCCGCTCGTGCGCGAGGCGCGCGAGCCAGGCGCGCTCCGCGCCGCCGCCGCGGCGCTTCGGCGCATCCGCCGTGCGGGGCTCCTCACCGTGGTGCACCTGACGCTCGGGCGCGAGGAGGACGACGCGGGCGTCTTCGCGCGCGCGGTGTGGCTCTCGACCGCCGGACGCGTCGCCTTCCCGCGGCTGGCGGCGCACGAGGGGGCGGGCCCCATGAGCCCCGACGAGCTCGGGCGCGGCCTCGCCTGGGCCGCGCGGGTGCTCCATTGCCATCGCACCATCTGGCGGCGCACGGGCGTCGTGGGTGCCGACAGCCGGGCCGCGCTGGTCGCCAACTACCGCCTGCGGCGCATGATCATGCGCGAGCCGACGGGCGAGCCGACGCCGGCCATGCGCCTCGCGCGCGTGCTCGCCCGGCCGATCCGCATCCGCGAGCGCGTGCCGTTCGTCTCCACCCTGGTCGGGGCCGTGGCGGCGGGCGGCGTGCAGGTGCGGAGCGCCTGGCTGCGCGTGCGGGCGCGGCGCGACGAGGCACGCGCCGCGTTCGTCATCCGCCTCGAGGGCGCGATCGACGCGCGCGCGGCGCGGAAGCTCGTGGCCCGTGTGCGCCGGGCGCTCGGCCGTACGCCCGAGCGCATCGTGATCGACCTCGGCGGCCTCGAGCTGGTGTCGCTGACCGTGCTCACGCACTTCCTCGAGGAGCACGCGAGCCGGCTCGCCGAGCTGCGCGGCCGACTCGCGTTCCGCAACCTCCGACCCGCGCTGGCCGCCCTGCGCCGGAACCTGCACGGCATGGTCCCCAACGCCGCGCTGCTCGAGCAGGGGCTGGAAGAGACCAGCTGAGCTCACCCCCCGCCGCATGGGTGAGTGCGCGACACCCCGGGAGGGGATTCCGGCCCGCCGCGACCGTTCCTTAGCTTGTCTGCATGGCGGGCGACCCGCGAGGCAATGACGGACAGGACCTGAAAAAAAGAGAGGGCAAATTGTAGCTTCTACAGCTGGCGGGATGGGTGGCGCGCTGTCCGTTTCCCGCGGAGGCAGCGCCGCCGCCCCGGGCGCTGCTGGCACCTGCATTGCACAAGGGCAAGCGGCGCGCGCGGCGGTCCTGCCGAGCGGCATCCGTGATGACTGTCATGATGCGGACCCCCTCCCCGCTCGTCTTCACCGTCGCGCTCGCCGCGCTACTCCGGCTCGATGTACTCACGGTTCTGCCCGACCGCTGGTGACGCGACCATGTACCTCGAGCACTTCCGACTGAGCGCCGAGCCCTTCGGGCTCACCCCGGACCCCGCCTTCCTCTATCTCAGCCCGGGGCACCGCGAGGCGCTCGCCGCCATCCAGTACGGGCTCCTCGACCGCCGCGGCTTCATCACCCTGGTGGGCGAGGTGGGCACGGGCAAGACCACCCTCCTCTACGCCATGCTCTCCCGGCTCGATCGCGCCGTGGAGGCCGCGTACATCGCCTACGGCACGCAGGACTTCGAGGACGTGCTCGCCGCCGTGCTCGCCGACCTGGGCGTGGAGACCCCCCGGCGCTCGAAGCACGCCCTCCTGACCGCCTTCAACGCGCATCTCCTCCGTCGCGCCGACGAGGGCCGCACCGTGGCGCTGGTCATCGACGAGGCCCAGAACCTGAGCGACCGGACGTTCGAGGAGCTGCGCCTCATCTCCAACTTCGAGACCTACACGCAGAAGCTCCTGCAGATCGTGCTGGTGGGAGAGCCCGAGCTCCAGCGCCGCCTGCGGCAGCCGCAGCTCCGCCAGCTGCGCGAGCGGGTGAGCGTGCGCGCGTTCGTGAATCCTCTCTCGACGGCGGAGATGTACCGCTACATCGAGCACCGCCTCCACCTCGTCGGCGGCAGCTCCGAGAAGCTCTTCGCCCCGCGGGCCCTCCGCCTGATCGTGCAGCTGAGCGCCGGCAACCCGCGCCGCGCGAACATCCTCTGCCACAACGCGCTGCTCTTCGCCTACGGGCGTACGCTGCCCCGGGCCACGGCGACCATCGCGCGCACGGTCGTCGCCGAGATGAACGGCCGGCTCCCCGGGCTGCTCCCCCGGCGGCTCGGCACCCTCGGCCGGGGCTCGGCCTGGCTCCGCTGGGCGGCGGGCGCCGTCGGCTCGGTGCCGGCCCAGCGCGGCGCGCTGATCGAGCCCTACCCGGAGGGCGACCCCCCGGCGCCCGCGAGCGCGGCGCCGGCGGTGGAGGCGCCGGTCGCCCCGGCCCCCGCCGCGAGCGACGCGCCCCCCGTCCCCGCGGAGAGCGCCCCGCTCGCTGGGACGCGCGGCGAGGATACGCCGGCGCCGGCGGTCGACTCCGGGCCGCCACGCGGCAACCACCCGCCGCCCGGAGCGCGACCTCGCCCCCGTAGGGCCTACCGCATTCCGCCTCGGTCGCGCGCCTCGTGCGCCAAGCTTCGCGGCGCCGACGCGGGCTGCCCGAGTCCGGACCGCGTCGCGAGCCGCAACGCGCCCGGGAGGACGCCGTGAGCCTCTACGTCGAGACGCGCGACCTGGTGCCGCTGTCGCTGCGGCTGTACGTGGGATTCTTACAAGATTGAGCTGGCCGAGAGCCGAGTTCGCTGCATCACGGCGCGGAGAGCCTCCGCGCTCGTCGGGCGGAGCCATGTCGATCGAACCACACCCCCAGCCGGACGCCTGGCGCGTCGTCACGGCGCACCGCCACCGCGAGGCGGTGGCGCGGGTCCGCCTGGTGCAGCAGGGGCTGGAGACCTATCTCCCGCTGCTGCGGCGATGGCCCCGGCCGCCGGTCGGCTCGGACGTGGGGCCGCTCTTCCCCGGCTACGTCTTCGTGCGCGCCGCGCGCGCGCGCTTCCACCAGATCATCCGCACGCCGGGGGTCGTCGACCTGGTCGTCTTCGGCGGCGAGCCGGCGCGCCTCGACGACGGGGTGATCGACTTCCTCCGCAGCCGCGAGGAGCCGGACGGCATCATCGAGGCCCGCCCGCTGCCCTCCGGCTCGGCCGTGCGCGTCACCGACGGGCCGTGGCGCGGCCTGGTCGCCGTCCTCGAGCGCCGCGTCTCCGCCCGCGAGCGCGTGCTCGTCCTGCTCGACATCCTGCAGCGCCAGACACGCGTGGAGATGCCGGAGACCTGGGTCCGGCTCGCCTGACATGACCAACCGCCATCGTAGCGCGCTCCTCCGCCTGCTCCAGCTCACGGACCTGGCCGTCGTCGCGGCCGCCTTCTTCTCCGCGGTCGCCCTCGCCGCGCCGGGCGACGACGACTGGTACGCGATCCTCGCGATGCGGGTCGAGGTGCGCAACCTGCTCATCGTGGCGGGCTACCTCGCCTACTGCCACTTCGTCTTCCACGGCTTCCGGCTCTACCGCTCCTACCGCCTCTCGCCGAGCTCGCGCGAGTGGTACGACCTCGCCTGGGCGGTGCTGGCCGCCACCGTCCCCCTGTGGGCGTTCGCGGACCTCCTGCACTTCGAGTTCGCCACCCGCACGTTCCTCCCGGCCTTCGCCGGGCTCGCCGTCGGCGGGCTCGGCGCCGAGCGCCGGCTGCTGCGCGTCGTCGCGCGCGGCATGCGCCGCCACGGGCACGATCGCCGCCGCGTGATCGTGGTCGGCGACGGCGAGCAGGCCTTCGACATGGTCGCGCGCCTCGCCCGCCGCGCCGACCTCGGCTACCACGTGGTCGAGATGATCCCGCTCGACCCGCGCGGCAACGGGAACGGCACGGGCAGCGCCGCCGTGCTCGGGCGCATCGAGACCCTCGCCGCCAGCCAGGCGATCGACGAGGTGTTCGTCGCGCTGCCGCTCGACAGCGCGCAGCCGCTCATCCGCGCGCTCGTCTCCCTCTGCGAGGAGCAGGGCATCACCGTGCGGCTCGCGTCGAGCGTCGCCGAGCTGATCTTCGCCCGCGCGCAGCTCGACGAGGTCGACGGCCGCCCGGTGATCACCCTCTTCAGCGGCCCGCCCGTCTCGCTCGCCCTCCTCGGCAAGCGGCTCCTCGACCTGAGCGCGTCGCTGGCCGCCTGCACCCTCCTCTTCCCGGTCCTTCTCGTGGTGGCGATCGCGATCAAGCTCGACTCGCGGGGCCCGATCCTCTTCGCGCAGGAGCGGGTCGGCCTCGGCGGCCGGCGCTTCCGCCTCTACAAGTTCCGCACCATGATCGAGGGGACCGACCGGCTCCAGGCCGAGCTCGAGCCGCTCACCGAGGCGCACGGGCCGGTGTTCAAGATCCGCAACGACCTCCGCGTGACGCGTGTGGGGCGCTGGCTGCGCCACCTGAGCCTCGATGAGCTGCCGCAGCTGGTGAACGTCATCAAGGGCGACATGAGCCTGGTCGGCCCGCGCCCGCTGCCGCTGCGTGACGTGCGGCGCATCGACCAGCGCGCCCACAAGCGGCGCTTCAGCGTGAAGCCGGGCATCACCTGCCTGTGGCAGGTGAACGGGCGCGCGCCGGAGTTCGAGAACTGGGTCAAGAGCGAGATGGAGTACATCGACAACTGGTCCCTCGGGCTCGACGTCAAGATCCTCCTGAAGACGATCCCCGCGGTGCTCAGCGGCCGCGGCGCCTACTAGCGAGTAGAACTTCGACATGAGTGGTGTGCGGGAGACCCGAACGGGCGCGGAGGCGCGCGCGTGAGCGGCCGCCGCGGCGCTCGCTCCGGGCGGCGCGCGGGGGGGTCACCGTCGGAGCAGCCCCCGGCCGGCGCGCCCGCCGGCAAGGAGATGACCATCGTGCTGACGGAGCCGAGCGCAGGCGGCGCCCCCGCCGGGCCGGCCCCGGCGGCTGCGCACGGGGTGCGCATCCACCCGACCGCGATCATCGAGCCGGGTGTGACGATCGGCCCCGAGACCGCGATCTGGGACGGCGTGCACGTGCGCGGGCCGTCCTCCATCGGCCGCGACTGCATCATCGGCGAGAAGAGCTACATCGCCTACGGCGTGACGATCGGCGACGGCGTGAAGATCAACGCGCACGTCTATATCTGCACGGGGGTCACGATCGAGGCCGGTGTCCTGATCGGGCCCGGCGTCATCTTCACCGACGACCGCCACCCCCGCGCCTTCGACGACCCGGCGGGGCTGGCGCCCTCGGCGCCGACGCCGGACACGCTCAAGACCGTGGTGCGCACCGGAGTGACGGTCGGCGCGGGCGCGCTGATCGGCCCCGCGGTCGAGATCGGCCCGTACGCGATGATCGGCATGGGGGCGGTGGTGACGCGCGACGTGCTGCCGCACGCGCTGGCGGTCGGGTCGCCGGCCCGGGTGGCGGGCTGGCTGTGCGTGTGCGGGACGCCGTTCGGCGGGGCGGCCGTCGCCGCCCCGGCGCTGTGCAAGCGCTGCGGCCGCCGTTACACGGTCGTCTACGGGCCGCGCGGGCGCATCCTCTCGGCGCTCGATCGATGATGCGCTGTCCGACGTGAAGCGCCGGCGGGACGACGGCGCCGCGCTCGCGGTACGGTCCTAGGGGCGGGTCCGGACACGGACCCGCCCTTTTTTTCACACCCCCGCGAGCAGCGTGCGCGCACGCCGCACGAGCGCGCGCTCGTTCTCGAACGCCGCGGCCTGCTCGGCCTCGTCGAGTGAGAACCAGCGCACGGCGTCCATCTCCCGGTCGCGGTCGCCGAAACGCCCGCCACGCCACCGCATGAGGAAGAAGCGCACGCGCTTCCAGACGCGCCGCGGGCGCCCCTCCGCGTCGCGCCGCGCGAACCAGTAGGTGACGTCGCCGAGCGGCTGCTCGACCTCGGCCTCGAGCCCGGTCTCCTCGCGCACCTCGCGCACCGCCGCCGCCGCGGACGACTCGCCGGGCTCGAGGTGCCCCTTGGGGATGGTCCACACGAGGGCCCCGCTCTCGGCGTGGCGCCGCGCGGCGAGGACCACCGCCACCTCGCCCCGGCGGCGCCGGTAGACGAGGCCGCCGGCCGAGAACTCGCGCTCGAGCGGCGGCCGCGCCGCCGGCGCCTTCAGGCGTCGCGGGCGGTCGACTGGGCGAGCCATGCGAGGTAGGCAGCGGATCCGGCGGCCACGGGGAGGGCCAGGACCTCGGGTACCTGGTAGCTGTGCAGCGCGCGCACGCGGGCCTCCAGCGCGGGCAGGTCGTCGGCGCGCGCCTTCACGAGGAGCAGGTGCTCGGCCGCCTCCTCCACCGCCCCCTGCCAGCGGTAGACGGAGCGGATCGGACCCACGACGTTGGCGCAGGCGGCGAGCCGCTCCTCGACCAGCGTGCGCCCGATGCGCGCCGCCTCCCCGGCATCGCCAGCCGTCACCAGCACGACGACGAAGTCCTCCGGCTTCATGAGCTCCTCCCGCTCGCCGCCGCGGCCCGGTCCAGGATCGCGTCGTAGTCGAGCGCGGGCGTCTCGCCCGCTCGGCCGGCCCCCGTCCGCCGCCGGCGTCGCAGGCGGCCGAGCGCGCCGAGCACGCGGCGCCAGCGCGCCCCCTTTTCGTCTCCCGGCGGCAGCACACCCGTGGCGCGCAGCCGCGCGCCGAGGGCGTCGGCCGCGGCGGGCTCGAGGACACCCCGGCGGACGAGGTCGGCGAGCGAGTTCTCGAGCGCGCGCGCCGTGTAGCCCGCGCCCTCGAACAGCACGCGGCCGACGCGCGCCACGTCCTCGGCGTCGAGGTACCCGTCGGCGCCGACCACGGCGGCGGTCTGGAAGTAGTTGAAGGTGGGCACCACGCGCGGCCCGAAGAGGCGGAAGGTGGCGGGCGGCGAGCGGCGCTCCAGATTGATGAAGATGCGCGCCACGCGCGCGCCGCCGGCGGCGCGCCCGGCGAGCGCCAGGATCTCGTCGAGGAGACGCGGGTCGACGCGGATGCGGCGCAGGATGGGCGCCAGGCGCGCGGGCGGAAGACGGCCCGCCACCACGTCGGCGTAGAGCGAGTAGATGAGCGAGTCGAGCTCCCAGTCGTCGCCGAAGAGGAGCTCCGGCGCCCCGGGCGGCGCCGCGAGCCGGCCGCGCAACAGCTCGGCCAGCTTGAAGCCCACGTGCTCGCGCA
>Ga0209057_1002187_pt1 | contig 15250 bp, 10 predicted proteins | sample GraSoiAngelo_146_FD_185903 | JGI IMG/M metagenome (GOLD analysis project Ga0209057, IMG submission 185903) | Grasslands soil microbial communities from the Angelo Coastal Reserve, California, USA - 14_1009_05_30cm (SPAdes) (version 2) | ecosystem: Environmental > Terrestrial > Soil > Grasslands ... | reverse complement strand
GAGGCCGGGGATCCAGATGGGCGGGTGCGGCTTCTGGATGGGCTGCGGCCAGAGGTTCACGTAGCGAAGCTTGGTGTACTTGCCGTTCCAGGCGAAGGGCTCGCGCTCGGCCCACGCCTTGATGATGAGGTCGTGCGCCTCGCGGTACTTGTCGCGCACGGTGGCCGGGTTCTGGCCGTAGCAGTAGTTGATGTCCATCGAGGTGCCGACCGGGAAGCCGGCGATCAGCCGCCCGCCCGAGATGACGTCGAGCATCGCGAACTCCTCCGCGACGCGGATCGGCGGGTTGTAGAGCGCGATCGAGTTGCCGAGCACGAGGAGGTTCGCATTCTGGCAGCGGCGCGCGAGCGCGGCGGCCATCAGGTTGGGCGACGGCATCATGCCGTAGCCGTTCTGGTGGTGCTCGTTCACGCCGATGGCGTCGAAGCCCATCTGGTCGGCGTACTCGAGCATGTCGAGGTACTCGTTGTAGAGCTGGTGGCCGCGCACCGGGTCGTAGAGGCGGTTCGGGATGTCGACCCAGATGCTGTGGTAGCGCTCGCGGAAGTCGGGCGGCAGCCAGCGATACGGCATGAGATGGAACCAGCTGAACTTCATGGTGCCCTCCGTCGGGACCCGCTCGGGGCCGCGCCCGCAAGGCGTGGCACAGGGCGTGGGCGAAGGCAAGCGCGTACGGGGTCTGTGAACGAGCCCTCACCCGTCGTCGCGGAAGAACGCGACCAGCTCGTCGGCGCGCGCCTCGGCGTCGGCCCGTCCCAGCTCGATCAGGTGCTCGGCGTAGCAGTGGTCGAAGTAGAGGTAGGAGAGCAGGTCCGCCTCGCCCGCGATGCCGCGCACGGTGTAGCGGAGCGCCGCGTCGGAGAGCCAGGCCCGGAGCCCCGCCCCGCCGCGGTGCGCCTCCAGGCACTCGGCCGCCATCACGGACAGGTCCCGCGAGGGGAGGACGTAGACATCTCGCACCACGCGGTAGGGCGTGCCGCGCATCTGCTCGATCACCTGGTTGATGCGGCGGAGGAAGTCGGGGCCGTAGGCGCGCGCGCCGGTGTCGAGGATCGCGTTCACCAGCCGGAGCCGGTCGACGTCGTAGTCGACGTGGTCCAGGAGGAGCGCGTTCAGCACCTTGCCGGCGAGGTAGGCGAGCGAGCTGTAGTTCGCCTCGCGGTGTGCGGCGAGCGCGGCCTCCTCCGCGGGCGTGGGCATGTGGCGGAGCCCGACGATGAGGAGCCGGTCGGCGCCCAGGCGGAGCGCCGGGGCGAGCGGCGTGTTCAGGCGCAGCCCGCCGTCGCAGTAGTAGGCCCCGTCGATGCGCGGCGCCGGGAAGAGGAACGGGATGGCCGCCGAGGCGAGCGCGTGTCCGGGCCCGAGCCGAGCCGGGCGGGCGATGACGAACGGGTCGCGCGCCCAGCGGCGCACGGCGCCCTCGCGGTTGTCGACCCAGACCACGGACTTGCCGGAGCTGATCTCCGTGGCGGCCACGGCGACCGCGTCGACCTCGCCCGCGTCCACGTGGCGGCGGAGGTCGTCCCACGGGATGCTCTCGCGCACCAGGCGCTCGAGCGGGAGCGTGTCGAGGAGGCCGGTCAAACGCTCGGGGATGGCCCCCTCGGCGGGCATCGTCCGCCGGCCGGCGAGCCCCAGGAGGCGGAGCGGGATGCCCACCACGTCGCCCACGCCGACCTGGTAGACGCCGCGCACCTCGAGCGAGCGCCAGATGTCGATCAGCCCGCGGCCGGCGTGCGGCCGGCCGAGCGTGGCCGCGATGTAGCAGGCGTGGATGGCGCCGACGCTGGTCCCGGTGAGGATCTGGAAGCGCACCGGCCGCTCGAGGCGGCGGGGCAGGTCGTCGAGCACGTAGGAGAGCACGCCGGCCTCGTAGGCGCCGCGCGCCCCGCCGCCCGACATGATGAGCGCGAACCTGGCCATTAGCGCGCCGGTTTCCGTCGCGCACGAATCCGAGTCAAGTGGATGGCGCGACGCCGCGGGCGGTGCTACATTCCCCCGACTCGACGGAGGATCTGTCATGCCGACACCCGTGATCGTGAGCGCGACGCGCACCGCCATCGGCACCCTGGGCGGCGCCCTCGCGCAGACGCCCGCCACCAAGCTGGGCGGCGTCGCGGTGCGCGAGGCGATGCGCCGCGCCCGCCTCGAGCCCGCGCAGGTGGACGAGGTGATCCTGGGCCACGTGCTCCCGGCGGGCCTCGGGTTGAACCCGGGCCGCGTCGCCGCGCTCGACGGCGGCGTCCCGAAGGAGGTGCCGAGCTTCACGGTGAACAAGGCCTGCGGCTCGGGGCTGAAGGCGGTCGTGCTCGCGGCCCAGGCCATCCAGCTCGGCGACGCCGAGGTGATCGTCGCGGGCGGCATGGAGAGCATGAGCGGCGCGCCCTACATCCTGAAGAAGGCCCGCTTCGGCATCCGCCTGGGGCACGACGAGATCCTCGACTCGATGATCGCCGACGGCCTCACCTGCCCGATCACCTTCGTGCACATGGGCATCACCGCCGAGAACATCGCCAGCAAATATGGCATCAGCCGAAACGAACAGGACGAGTTCGCGGCCGAGAGCCAGCAGAAGACGGCCGCCGCGCAGCAGGGCGGGAAGTTCAAGGCGGAGATCGTGCCGGTCGAGATCCCCGCCAAGAAGGGCGAGACGCTTCGCTTCGACACCGACGAGCACCCGCGCGGCGACACCACCGCGCAACGGCTCGCGGGACTCAAGCCCGCCTTCAAGAAGGACGGCTCGGTCACCGCCGGCAACGCCTCGGGCATCAACGACGGCGGCGCCGCGGTGGTCGTCATGTCGGACCGCAAGGCGAAGGAGCTCCGGCTGACGCCGCTGGCCACCATCCGCGCCTACGCGGCTGTGGGCGTCGATCCGTCGATCATGGGCATGGGCCCCTGGCCGGCCTCGGAGAAGGCGCTCGAGCGGGCAAAGCTCCGGCGGGAAGAGATCGATCTCTGGGAGCTGAACGAGGCGTTCGCGGCCCAGTCGCTCGGCGTGCTGCGCGAGCTCCACATCCCCAAGAACCGGGTCAACGTGCACGGCGGCGCCATCGCGCTCGGCCATCCCATCGGGGCGAGCGGGGCGCGCGTGCTGGTGACGCTCCTCCACGCCATGGCGGACCGCGACGCGCGGCTCGGCGTGGCCTCGCTCTGCATCGGCGGGGGGCAGGGGATCGCCCTGGTCGCCGAGCGCGCCTGATCCGCCGTGGCCGTCGCCGCATTCTTCGACATCGACGGCACGCTCATCGCGCGCAACTCCGCCCCGCTCTACATGCGCCATCTGCGTCGGACCGGACAGGCGCGGCGGCGCGACCTGGCGCGCACCATCTACTACCTCTGGCGCTACAAGCTGGGGCTCCTCGACATCGAGCGGGCGGTGGCGGTCTCGCTCGGCTGGATCCGCGGGCGCGACGAGGCGGCGGTGCGCGCCGACTGCCGGTCGTGGTACGAGCGCATCGTCCGGCGTTACCTGCGCCCGGCCATGGCCGCGACCGTCGAGGCGCACCGGCGGGCGGGCCACCTGCCCGTCATCCTGACCAGCGCGACGCGCTACCTGGCCGAGCCGGTGGCGGCCGACCTGGGCATCGAGCACCTCCTCGTCACCCAGCTCCTGGTGCGCGACGGGCGCTTCACGGGCGAGGCCGTGCGCCCGCTCTGCTACGGCGAGGGCAAGACCTGGTGGGCGGAGCGCTTCGCCGCCGCGCGGGGGGTTGACCTGGGACGCAGCTACTTCTACACGGACTCGATCACCGACCTGCCCCTGCTCGAGCGGGTCGGTGAGCCACGCATCGTGAATCCGGATCCGCGGCTGCGCCGCGTGGCGGCGCGGCGGGGGTGGCCCGTGCTCCAGCTCGGGCCACGCGACGAAGCACCGACGTTCGGGGAGGGTGAGGGCACATGGCGAACCAACGCATGCGGGGCCGGACCGCACGCAAGCGCACGCTGATCGGGCCCCTCGTCATGCTGGGGAGCGGGGTGGTGGCCGGTGTGCTGCTCTGGCGCTTCCTGATGCTCGAGCCGCCACCGGCAGCCGGGCTCCGGCTGGGTGCGCCCGGGCAGCTCTCGCACCAGGATCGGCACGCGCTCGATCGCCTGTTCGCCGAGCCTCACGCGCGCCCGTAGCGGCGCCGCCGCCGGGGGGAGGTGGGGATGGCGACCATCGACGAGAATCTGCGTCGGGTCCCGCCGCAGAGCCTGGAGGCCGAGGAGTCGGTCCTGGGCGCGGTCATGCTCGACAACACGGTCGTCGACCGCGTTGTCGAAATGCTCCGGCCCGAGGACTTCTACCGCGGCGCGCACCGCAAGCTCTTCCGGGCGATGGTGGAACTGAACGGGCGGAGCGAGCCGATCGACCTGATCACGCTCTCCGAGACGCTCAAGGCGCGCGGGGACCTGGCCGAGGTGGGCGGCGGGGCCTACCTGGCCGAGCTGACCGAGCGCGTCCCCACCGCCGCCAACGCCGTCCATTACGCCAAGATCGTCCGCGAGCGCTCGATCCTGCGCGGGCTGATCGAGGCGTCCACCGAGATCGCGATGCGCGGCTACCAGGCGCGCGACAACGTCGACGAGCTCCTCGACCACGCCGAGCAGCTCATCTTCGGCATCCAGGAACGCAAGGTGAAGCAGGCGTTCGCCAAGCTCTCCGAGGTCCTGGTCGAGTCGATCAAGACGATCGAGCGCCTCTACGAGCAGAAGCAGGCCGTGACCGGCGTGCCGACGGGCTTCGCGGACCTGGACGCGCTGACCGCGGGGCTGCAGCCGTCGGACCTGATCGTGGTGGCGGGGCGGCCGAGCATGGGGAAGTGCCTCGCCGCCGACGCGGAGATCGTCCTCGCGGATGGCAGCGTGCGGACGATCGAGGAGATCGTCCAGGCGCGCTCGGCACGATTGCTCACGCTGACCGACCGCTGGCGGCTCGTCCTCGCGGAACCAGCCGCCTTCGTGGACGATGGCTTCAAGCCCGTCTTCGAGGTCACCACGCGGCTCGGACGGAGGGTTCGGACCACGCTCAGCCATCCCTTTCTGACCGTCGACGGATGGAAGCCGCTCGGGGAGCTTCGCGCCGGCGATCACGTGGCGATCCCACGCCGGATCGATGCGGCCGGCGAGGGTTCGCTCGGCGAGGAGCGGGTCAAGATCCTCGCCTATCTCCTCGGTGACGGAACGCTCACGGGTCCCTGCCCGGGCTTCACCAACAGCGACCCGAGGCTTCGCGCCGACTTTCGCGACGCGGTCGCCCGGTTCGGAGGACTGGCGACGCGGGAGGACACGTCGGGCGGGCGGGCGCCGACCGTCGTGGTCTCCTCCGACCACCGCGAGATCGCCGAGCGGCGGGCTCGGTTCGGCGCGGAGCTGCGGCGCAACCTGGCGGCTTCCCGGCGCTCGGCGCGGGACGTTGCGGCGCGCGTCGGAGTCACGCCTGGCGCCGTGACCTACTGGTGCGCAGGGCAGGCGGCGCCACGACCGGCCACCTTCCGGAATCTGTGTGTCGAGCTGGACCTGGACGAGGAGGAGCTCGCGCCCGGCGGGCTGCGCGCGATGCGGAAGAGCGAGCGCAACCGGCTCACGCGCTGGCTCGAGTCGCTCGGCCTCTGGGGCAAGACCGCCTGCGAGAAGTTCATCCCGGAGCCGATCTTCACGCTGCGCCGCGACGAGCTCGCCTGCTTTCTGAATCGGCTGTTCGCGACCGACGGCTGGGCCACCGTGCTGGCGAGCGGGCAGGCGCAGCTCGGGTTCTGCTCGACCAGCGAGCGCATGGCGAGACAGGTCCAGCACCTCCTCCTGCGCTTCGGCGTGATCGCCTCCCTCCGCCGCCGGCTCGTCAAGTACGGGGGAGACCGGCGCCCGGCTTTTCAGCTCGACATCACCGACGCGGAGTCGATCCGCGCCTTTGACGAGGAGATCGGCATCTTCGGGAAGGAAGCCGCTCTCGCGAAGGTGAGGGCGGCGCTTGCTCGGAAGAAGTATCAGACCAACCGCGATCTGATTCCCGCCGGTGTGTGGCGCCACATCGACGCGGCGAGGCAGGGGGCGACCTGGCGCTCGATCGGCCTCGGCATGGGCCTCACGGACGATTCGAACCTCCACGTGGGGCGCCAGGCACTGTCCCGCCGTCGTCTGGCCGCATTTGCCCGCGCACTCGGGGACTCCCGCCTGCACGATCTCGCGACCAGCGACGTGTACTGGGACGAGATCGTCTCCATCGAGCCGAGAGGCCTCGGGCGGGTCTACGACCTGACCATCCCGGGCACCCACAACTTCGTCGCCAACGACGTCTGCGTCCACAACACGGCCTTCTGCCTCAACATCGCCGAGCACGCCGCGCTCCGTACCGACACCGGGGTCGCCATCTTCTCGCTCGAGATGGCGAAGGAGCAGCTCGCCATGCGCATGCTCTGCTCCGAGGCGCGTGTCGACCTGGCGCGCGTGCGCACCGGCCACCTCTCCGACCGCGAGTTCCCGAAGCTCGCCATGGCGGCCGGGCGCCTCGGCGACGCGCCCATCTACATCGACGACACGCCCGCCCTCTCGGTCCTCGAGCTGCGCGCCAAGGCCCGGCGGCTGAAGCGCGACGCCGCTGCGAAGCTCGGGCTCGTGATCGTGGACTACATCCAGCTCATGCGGGGCAGCGAGGGCAAGGACAACCGCGAGCAGGAGATCTCGGAGATCTCGCGCTCGCTCAAGGCGCTCGCCAAGGAGCTCCGCGTCCCCGTGGTGGCGCTGTCGCAGCTGAACCGCCAGGTCGAGAACCGCACGCCGCCCGTGCCGCGCCTGGCGGATCTTCGCGAATGTGTCACGGGCGACACGCTGGTGATGCTCGGCGACGGTCGCCGCGTCCCGATCGCCGGCCTGGTGGGCAGCGACCCCCGCGTGCTCGCGATGTCCGTGGACGGGCACGTCGTCGAAGCGCGAAGCGATCGGGTGTGGCGTGTCGGCAGGAAGCCCGTATTCCGGGTCACGCTCGCGACCGGTCGCACGGTGACGGCGACGGCCCGGCACCGCCTGCGCTCGGGAACGGGATGGTCTCGCGTCGGCGAGCTACGGGTCGGGGATCGGATCGCCGCGGCGCGCTCCTTGCCCGAGCCGCAGGACCCGGTCGTCTGGCCCGATGGCCACGTCGTTCTCCTCGGTCATCTGATCGGCGATGGCAGCTATCTCGAACACCAGCCGCTGCGCTACACGACGAGCTCGGAGGAGAACAGCGCGGCGGTCGCGGACGCGGCGCGCGGGTGCTTCGAGAGCGTCGTACGACGCTACGCTGGCCGCGGGGCGTGGCACCAGCTCCTGCTCAGCGGGAACGGCAATCGCTGGCGGCCCGCGGGCGTGAATGCCTGGCTTCGCTCGCTCGGCATCTTCGGGCAACGCAGCGGCGAGAAACGCATTCCCGTCGAGGCCTTTCGGCTTTCGAACAGACAGGTGGGCCTCCTGCTTCAGCACCTGTGGGCGACGGACGGTTGTATCTGGGTGCCGCCGGAGGGTGGCGATCACGCGCCGCGCGTCTACTATGGGACGACCAGCGCGGGGTTGGCGGCAGACGTCGCGGCGCTTCTGCTGCGCTTCGGCATCACCGCACGAACGTACAGGGTGTCCCAGGGAACGAGCACGGGCTACTCCGTCTCCGTGTCCGGCAGCGATCAGCAGCGCCGCTTCCTGGAGCACGTTGCAACCTTCGGACCCCGGCGGGTGCCGGCGGAGCGACTCGCGCGTCTCCTCGCCCGAACGCGCGCAAATACCAACGTCGACACGCTGCCGCGCGAGCGCTTCCGTTTGGTGAAGCAGGCGATGCAGCAGCGGGGCCTCTCGCAGCGCGCCATGGCCAGCCTTCGGGGCACCGCCTACGGTGGGACCGCGCACTTCCGGTTTGCCCCCTCGCGCGTCCTGCTCGCCGAGTACGCGCGAATCCTCGAAGAGCCCGCGTTGCTTGCCGAGTCGGAAAACGAGGTGTTCTGGGATCGAGTCATCGCGATTGAACCGGCGGGAGAGGCAGACGTGTTCGACCTGACGGTGCCCGGACCGGCCTGCTGGCTCGCGGACGGCATCGTGAGCCACAACTCCGGCGCGATCGAGCAGGACGCGGACGTGATCTGCTTCCTCTACCGCGACGAGTACTACAACCCGGATGACACCGAGAAGCAGGGCGTCGCCGAGGTCCACATCGCCAAGCAGCGGAACGGCCCTGTCGGCAAGATCGAGCTGACCTTCCTGAAGGAGTACACCCGCTTCGAGAACCGCGAGGTGGCGCCCGAGGGCGAGAGCGGTGGTGACGCGGGGTCGGCGCTGCACTAGAGGCCGTAGAGCCGCCGCGCGTTCTCGCCCAGGATGCGGCGCTGGCTCTCCGCCGGCAGGGGCGCGATCACCTCGCGCAGCTCCGCCGTCGCCCCGGGGAAGGTGGCGTCGAAGTGCGGGTAGTCCGACGCCCACACGAAGCGGTCGTCGCCCAGGAGCTGGACCATCGCCGGGAGCGTCTTCTCGTCGGGATCGAAGCTCACCCACACCTGGTCGTGGAACTGCTCGAGCGCGCCGCGCTTCACCCCCGCGCGCAGGCTCGGCAGGAGCCGCATGTGGTGATCGAGGCGCTCGAGCCAGCTCTGGATCCACCCCCCGCTCGACTCGAGCACGATCACCTGGAGGTCGGGGAAGCGCTCGAGCACGCCCGAGAAGACGAGGTGCGTGAGAGTCACCATCGAGTCGATGGGAAAGCCCGCCGCGGCGGCGTAGCTGATGTCGGGGAAGTCGAAGCCGAGCGTCGCCCCCGGCATGTCCCACATGGCGAGCGGATGGAACCCGACGGGCACGCCGAGCGCGGCCGCCGCCTTCCAGAACGGGTCGTACCAGCGGTCGTGGAAGGGGTGGCCGCCATAGGGGTTCGGGCGGATGAAGACGCCGCGAAAACCGAGCTCGCGCACGCAGCGGCGCGCCTCGGCGACGGCGGCCTCGACGTCGATCATGGGGACCGCGCCGACGCCGACCAGGCGCTCGGGGGCCGCGGCGCAGTAGTCGCGGAGCCAGTCGTTGTAGGCGCGGCAGAGGCCCTGGGCGATCCCGGGCGGCGCGTTGCCGATCGAGAGGCCGATGGTCGGGTAGAGGACGGCGACGTCGATGCCGTCCGTGTCCATGTCCTTCAGCCGCGCGGCGCCGTCGAAGGCGCCGGCCGGTGCATCGTCGTAGCCGATCTTCCCGGTGAGCACGTCGTCGGCCCGTTGGCCGACCGAGCCCGCGAGTCCGAGGAGGCGACCCACCGTCCCCGAGATGGGATGCGGGCGCATCGCCTGCGGGCTGTGCTCGGCGGGGAGGACACGGGCGCCGCTGGCCGGGTCGGGGACGAGGATCAGCTCGGCGAGCCTCGCGTCGAGGTAGCGCTGCCACATGCCGCGCGGCTCGAGGACGTGGCCGTCCGCGTCGATCACCGCGCCGTTCGCCCGTCCTGCCATGGTGGAGCCTCCTTCCGCCGGCGCCGCAGCTCGGCGCGCAGCCGCGCCGTCGCCTCCGCGTCGAGCGCGAGGTCGAGGTCCTCGAGCGACCCGGTCAGCACGATGCCGTAGTCGTCTCGCGCGCTGCGCTGCGAGACGTACTCGTCGAGGACGTCCTCCAGGACCTTCACGGGATCGCGGTCGAGCGGGTCACCCCACCCCCCGCCACCGCCGTAGTGGTAGGCGATCGCCTCGCCCGCCTCGTGCGGCACGAGGCGGGTCGTGTTCCCCGCCTCCTCCCGCGCGCCGCCGACCCGGAGCTCGAGGCGGTTCGGCGCCCCGGGCTTGCCGCCCGCGATGCCCGGCATCGGGTACTTGCGGCCGACGACGTAGGTGTAGACGGTGGCGGGCGCGGTGAGCTGCTTTCGGTAGAGCGTCCCGGGCCCGCCGCGGAACTCGCCCGCCCCGCCGCTGTCGGTCGCGTAGTCGCGCGCGAGCTGGCGCTGCGGGAAGATGCTCTCGTTGATCTCGGCGGTGGCGCGGATCAGGTTCCCGAAGCTCACGTTCATCGAGCCCCAGCCGTCCTGGCCGCGCACGGCGTTGCAGTGCGCGGCGATCGTGTCGGCCGAGTTGTCGATGAAGAGCCGCCCGGTGCGCGGGTCGGTGCCGAAGATCACGGTCGGCATGCCGATCTTGTAGATCTGCGGGCAGCAGCGGTCGGGGATGACCGGCTCGAGCGCCTTGGCGATCGCCTCGCCGACCTCGGTGCCCGGGTGATGCGTCCCCGCCGCCACCGAGCGGCCGGGCGGCGGGTTCAGACAGCAGCCCTCGGGCACCACCAGCTCGATCGAACGGAAGAAGCCCTCGTTCTTGGGAATCGTCGGGTCCATCATGGAGGCGAGCTGCGCGACCACGTAGCCGCGCGTGTTGCCGAACGACGAGTAGGCCTGGATCTCGGGGCGCGCGTCGGAGCCCGTGAAGTCGATCTTCAGGCGGTCCCCCTTCACCGTCACCGTGCAGTGGAGGTGGATGTCGGGGTTCCCCTTCGGGTCGTGGTCGACGTAGACGTCCGATTCGTACACGCCGTCGCGCCAGCGGCGGACCTCCTCGCGGAAGCGGCGCGCCGCGAGCTCGATCATCTCCTCGACCGCGCGCCGGACCGTCGCGGTGCCGTGGCGCGCCAGCACCTCCTGCAACCGCCGGACGCCGAGCTGCGCCGCACCCACCTGCGCGCGCAGATCGCCCACGAAGGTCGGCGTGCGGTTGTTGACGCGCATGAAGTAGGTGAGGTCGCGCCGCTCGCCCCCGCGCTCGTAGAGCTTGAGGGCCGGAAAACGCACCCCCTCCGCCCAGATGTCGGGCGCGTCGGCGTTGTACCCGCCCGGCATGCCGCCGCCGGTGTCGGCGTGGTGGCACTGGATGGAGGCGATCAGCACCAGCTCGCCCGCGTGGAAGACGGGCGCGAAGACGTTGTAGTCGGGCAGGTGGCCGCCGCCGTGGTAGGGGTCGTTGGCGACCAGCACGTCGCCGTCGTGGAGCCCGCCCGGCCCGAAGAACTCGAGCGCGAAGCGGACGGGGAGGGTGGAGGAGAGCATGAACTGCGGGATGCCGACGCTGAGCGCCGCGAGGGCGCCCGAGGCGTCCAGGATGGTCGCGTTGCGCTCGTTCGACTGGTTCAGGATCGGCGTGGTGGCCGTCAGGCTCACGTGCGTCGCCATCTCGTAGGCGATCGTCTCCATGGCGCCGCGGATGATCTCGGCGGTGATCGGATCGAGCCGGCGGCGCCGGCGCGCGGCGCGCGGCGGGCTCGGCAGGCGCGTGGCCGGACGGCTCGCCATCGGCGTTCCGATACCACGGGGGGCCGTGGTATGCGCAAGGCGTGGACGAGGCGCCGTGGATCGTCGACGCGTGGGTGAACCTGCTCGGGCCGGCGGGCGGGGTGGAGGGGGCCAGTATCTTCGGCCGCTACGGTCAGCTCGCGGCGCTGCGCGAGGGGACCAAGCCCGAGGCGCTGGTCGCCGAGATGGACGCCGCGGGCGTGGCGCTGGCCGGCCTCGCGGGGGCCGACGCCGGGTGGGTAGCCGAGACCTGCGCCCGCTACCCGGGCCGCTTCTTCGGCATGGTGAGCCCCGACCCGCGCAACGTCATGGCCTGCCTGCGGACGATCGAGTCGTGCGTGCGCGACCACGGCTTCAAGGCGGTGAAGATCGAGCCCTTCGTGTGGGGGAAGCCGCCGACCCACCCGATGTACTATCCGATCTACGCCAAGTGCGTGGAGCTCGACATCACGTTCACGACGCAGATCGGCCACACCGGCCCCGACACCTTCCCCTCCGAGGTCGGCCGTCCCCTCTACCTGGACCAGCTCGCGCTCGACTTCCCCGAGCTGCGCATCGTGGGCGGCCACATCGGCTGGCCGTGGACCGAGGAGGCGATCGCCGTCGCCTGGAAGCACCGGAACGTCTGGATCGACACCTCGGCGCACGTCCCGAAGCACTTCCCGCCGAGCTTCGTCCACTTCATGCGGACCTTCGGCCAGGACAAGTGCCTGTTCGCGTCGGACTGGCCGCTGCTCCCGATCGCGCGGCCGCTGGGTGAGCTCGACGAGCACTGCGCGTTGGGTGCCGCGGTGCGCCGGAAGTTCCTGCGCGCGAACGCCGTCCGGGCGTTCAAGCTCGAGGTGGCGCCATGAAACCGCTCGCTTTCCGACCGCATCCCTGGCACGGCATCGAGCCCGGCCCGCGCTGCCCGGAGATCGTGACGGCCTACATCGAGATCGTGCCCACCGACGGCGTCAAGCCTCTCGTTCAAGCGGACGGCTCTGACGGGCCGGCGCTCAACTCGAACGTCACCCGGCTGACCGCTCGGGCCGTAGCGCGAGCGCCGCCGCCTGCCGCGCGAGCGCCTCCTCGGCCTCGCGCCCGCGCTGCCACGGCAGCACGACGACGCGTGCGATGCCGGCGCTGACGTAGCGCAGTATGTCGTCCGGCTCGAGCACGCCGCCCGCGTGGCTCACGGTCAGCTCGAAGGGCGCGGCTCCCCGCCCGGCGGCCGCGAGGAGCGCGCGCAGCTTCGTGGCCTGCACCGCCGCCGACTCGGGCGTGTGGCCGACGCCGTACCAGCCGTCGCCGAGCGCGGCGGCACGGCGGAGAGCGGCCTCCGTCTCGCCGCCGAAGACGATCGGTGGGTGGGGCTGCTGCACCGGCTTCGGCTCGAACCTGACCGGGCCGAAGGAGAAGAAGCGCCCATGGAACTCCGGCTCGGTCTCGGTCCAGAGCGTGCGCAGCGCCCGGACGCACTCGCGCGTTCGTGCAGCGCGGGTCTGGAAGTCGATGCCGGCGGCCTGGAACTCCTCGGCGAGCCACCCCACGCCGACGCCGAGCGTGAGCCGCCCGCCCGAGAGCACGTCGAGGCTCATGGCGAGCCGCGCGGTGACCAGCGGGTGGCGCAGCGGGAGAAGGTAGACGCTCGTCCCGAGCCGGATGCGCGCGGTCGCGGCCGCCACGTGCGTGAGCAGGACGAGCGGGTCGAGGTGCGGGGCATCGGGCGAGAACGGTGCGACGCCGTCGGGCGCGTAGGGGTAGCGGCTCGTGATGTGGGTGGGGAGGACCAGGTGCTCCGGGACCCACACCGACTCGAACCCGAGCCCCTCGGCGTGGCGGGCGACGGCCGCCATGCGCTCGGGGCGGAGGCGGAAGAGCGCGACGCCGATCTTCATGCCGATCTCCCCTCGCGCCGGAGCACGGCGGCGATCCGCTCGCGGAGCAGATGCTTCTGGACCTTCCCGCTCGCCGTCACCGGCAGCGCGTCGATCAGCTCGAGCCGCTCGGGGAGCTTCCGCCGCGAGAGCTCGCGCGCCTCGAGGAAGCGCACCAGCTCGGCGAGCGTCGGCGGATCGCGCGTGTCGGCGGGCACGACGAAGGCGCACGCGCGCTCGCCGAGCCGCGGGTCCGGCATGGGCACGATCGCCACGCTCTCGACCTTCGGGTGCTCGCAGAGGAGGTCTTCGACCTCCCGGGCGCTGAACTTCTCGCCCGCGCGCACGATGATGTCCTTCACGCGCCCGGTGATGGTGAGGTAGCCCTCGGGATCGAGGACGCCCAGGTCCCCGGTGCGGAAGAAGCGGCGCTCGTCGAACGCGTCGGCGTCGAGGCGCGGGTCGCGATAGCCGAGGAACAGCTCCGGCCCCCGCGCCCAGATCTCGCCCTCGCCGCCCACGGGGACGGGCCGCCCCTCGGCGTCGCGCAGCTCGATCTCGCCCGGCGGGATGGGCGCGCCGTCGGTCTCGGCGCGCTTCGTCTCGGGGACGTGCGGGCCCGCCGAGCTGGTGATGCTCGGGAACTCGGTCGAGCCGTAGCCGCGGCCCGAGCGCACGCCCAGGCGGCGGATGGCCCGACGGATCAGCTCGGCCGGCACGTCGGCGCCGCCGCAGGGAAAGAGGCGGAGCGAGCGGAGGTCGAAGCGATCGAGGGTCGGGAGGTCGACGACGCCCTGGAGGAACGGCGTCGCGCCCGCCGAGAACGTGCCCCGCTCGCGCTCGACGAGCGCGCAGAAGCGCTCCGCGTCCCACGTCTCCATGAGGACGCTGGTCGCGCCCAGCAGGGCGGGGAGCAGGATGCCGTAGAGGAGCCCCGAGATGTGGCCGACGGGCGAGGGCATGACGAGGACGTCGCCCGGGCCGAGCCCGTGGTAGCCGATCGTGGCGCGACACTCGGCGGCGAGCGTCGCCGTGCTGTGGAGGACGCCCTTCGGCTCGGCCGTGGTGCCCGAGGTGTAGAGGAGCAGGGCAGGCTCGTCCGGAGCGCGGCGCGCCGCGACGGGTCCGTCCGCCTGCGGGAGCGCCTCGACCTCCTCCACGACCAGGACGTCCCGCAGCGACGGGACGGCGGGTCGCACGCGCGCCGCCAGGGCGGCCAGGTCGACGCCGCGGAAGCGCCCCGGCACGACCAGCGCGACGCTCTCCGCCTGGCGCAGGATGAAGCGCAGCTCGCGCGCGCCGTAGATCGGGACGATCGGGTTCACGACGGCGCCCAGGCGGTGCACGGCGTGGAAGAGGACGGCCGCCTCCGCCCGATTCGGGAGCACGCAGGAGACGACCTCGCCCGCGCGCACGCCGCGCGCGGCGAGCCCGCCGGCGACGCGCGCGGCGAGCCGCCGGAGATCGGCCCAGGTGAGCCGCACCCGGTCGTCGACCAGCGCGGTCTTCTCCGGGGGCGCGCCCGCGGCGAGGAACATCAGAGGCCCATCGCGCGCGCCACCCGCTCGCGGTGGAGAGTGGCGGAGCCCCAGGCGAGCTCGGCCGCCTTGGCGCGCCGCGTGAAGAGCTGGAGGTCGTGCTCGGTCGAGAAGCCGATCGCCCCGTGCACCTGGTGCGCGTGCATGAAGAGGCGGCGGAGCGCGTCGCTGCCGTACGCCTTCGCCGCGCCCACCTCGAGCTCGCCGGGGCGGCCCGCGTCGAGCGCCCACGCCGCCTGGTAGACGAGCCAGCGGAGCGCATCGAGGTCGCTCCGCATGTCGGCGCAGCGGTGCGCGACGGCCTGGAAGCCGCCGATCGGCCGCCCGAACTGCACCCGGGTCTTCGCGTGCTCGACGGTCATCTCGAGGACGCGCTCGGCGGCGCCGGCCGAGAAGGCGAGGGCGGCCACCGCGGCGTGGAGGCGGGCGCGCGCGAGGGCAGCGCCGGCGGGGCCGGGGAGCGCCTCGGCGGGCGTGTCGGCGAAGCGCACCTCGTAGACGTGCCCGCCGTCCAGGGTCGCCTGCCGCGCGCATTCGACGCCGGGTGCGCCGCGCTCGACGGCGACCAGGCCGCCGTTCTCGACCGCGACCAGCAGCAGGTC
>Ga0209057_1002186_pt1 | contig 15250 bp, 11 predicted proteins | sample GraSoiAngelo_146_FD_185903 | JGI IMG/M metagenome (GOLD analysis project Ga0209057, IMG submission 185903) | Grasslands soil microbial communities from the Angelo Coastal Reserve, California, USA - 14_1009_05_30cm (SPAdes) (version 2) | ecosystem: Environmental > Terrestrial > Soil > Grasslands ... | reverse complement strand
TATCAGACGAAATGGGAAGCTTTATTTACGCCGGCAGATGCAAGACGCGCGGCGACAAAATTTCAGCGATGATCAGCTTGGAAACGATCGGCTATTTTTCCGATGCGCCGCACTCACAGACTTATCCGTCGCCAGGATTGGGCCTCTTTTATCCAAAGGTTGGCGACTTCATCGGATTCGTTAGCAACCTTCCTTCGCGGACACTCCTTCATTGCGTGATCGCGCTGTTTCGCGAACATGCAAAGATCCCGTCCGAAGGCGCGTCGCTTCCCGGCTTCATTCCCGGTGTGAGTTGGTCGGACCAATGGTCGTTCTGGCGGCACGGGTATCCTGGCATCATGGTCACCGACACAGCGCCGTTTCGTTATCCGTATTACCATTCATCGAGTGATACGCCCGACAAGCTCGATTACGACCGGTTCACGCTCGTGGTCAGCGGCATGGAGAAGGTGATCGAAGATCTGGACAAACTGTAGCCGGAGTCGGTGACTCCGGAGCTCGATCGCTCGCACCGCGCGAGGCCTGAGATGTTCAGGTTAGCAGCTCTCGATAAGCGTTAAAGCGCCGCCGCCGCGCGCGCTAACGCATAACCAATAAGTCCGCTGGCGGGCAGGGTGAAGAGCCAGGCCCAAATAATTCGCTCGACCACGGTCCATTTCATTCCGCTGAAACGTTTTACCGCGCCGACGCCCATGATCGACGTCGTGATCACGTGTGTGGTTGAAAGCGGAATGCCATAATAACTGGCGGCTTGGATGATTACGGCTGCAGTTGTTTCCGCTGCAAAGCCGTGCACCGGCTGCAATTTCACCATGCGATGGCCGAGCGTGCGAATGATGCGCCAGCCGCCTGCGGCTGTCCCAATTGCCATGGTAAGGGCGCAAAGACCGATTACCCATTTCGGCAGCGCGAAAACTGGTGTTTTAAGAAAATGCAGCCAGTCTGGCAAATGATCGAAGCTGCCGGCTTTGGTTCCGGTAAATAATGCCAGCGTAATAATCCCCATCGTTTTCTGCGCGTCATTTGTCCCGTGACTGTGCGCCATCCATGCCGCGCTGAAGATTTGTAGTTTGCCGAAAAGCGAATGGATGAAATGCGGCGTGAATGGGCGGAGCGCGACAAACAGCAAAAACATCAGTAGCCCGCCCAAAATGAATCCCGCCAATGGTGAAGTGATCATGGGCACGACAACTTTCGGCCACATCCCGGCATTCCATTTTATGACCGACCAGTTGCCGCGTGCCGCAGCAAGCGCTGCGCCGCAGAGGCCGCCGATGAGTGCATGACTCGAACTCGAGGGCAAACCCAACCACCAGGTGGCGATATTCCATGCGAATGCGGCGATCACTGCGCTGAGGACTGTCGTCATCGTGACAATGTCGGTGTCCACCAGTCCTTTGCCGATCGTGGACGCAACCGCGCCGCCAAACAACGCGCCGGTGAGGTTGAAGAACGCAGCCATCGCAATGGCTTTGCGCGGCGTCAGGACTCGGGTTGAGACGACTGTGGCAATCGCATTTGCGGCGTCGTGAAAGCCGTTGCTGTATTCAAAAATGATCGCCGCGACAACGACGGAAATGAGCGTGAGCACGCGATTGGCTTGCTATGAGTACTTAAGCGCCACCTGCAGGATGATGTTCCCGGCGTCGCGGCAGCGATCGATCACTTTCTCTAACAGACCGTAAAGGTCGTGCAGGAAAATGACCTGTTTCGGGTCGTAATTGCCTTGGAAAAGATCGCGAAGCCGATCCAGTTCGAGTTTGTCCGCGTCGCCTTCGATGCTCTGCAGTTTCGCATTCATCTCCCGCGCGGTGCGGGAGTCGATCCCTTTACGCAAGTGTTTGACCATCGCCAACACCGTTTCCGCTGCCTGATCGAGCAGCTCCATCTGCTTTTGAAAACTGTGTCCGCGCAAATCCTCCGGACAGATCAAAACGCGTTCGCCAATTTTTTCCACAGTCTTAGGTATTTTATAGAGAGCGGCCGCGAGTTCCTGGATGTCCTCGCGCTCCAGCGGGGTGACGAATGTCTTTGAGAGCTGCTCGGTTAGTGCCTGCGTGATGCGTTTATCTTCGCGGCGGCTGTGGGCAAAATGCTCGAGGTGCTCCGGCGTCTCATTTTGCTGGAGTTTTTCCAGCAACGCGACCAGATGATGGACGCTGTTATCGGCTTCCTGCGCGCTGGCTTCGAGCAGATCGTAAAACTTTCCGTCGCCTCCGATGAGTTTTTGGATCGAGAACATCCTTTGCCTCAGTTTCTAGCCGAGGGCGTTGAGCTCGGCAATCCTAGAGCTTGTGTTGCGCGGCCAACCGAAAATCGGCCAAGCGTGCAAATTCGGCGTGAAGCGATGAAATGTTAGGAAAGTAAGAACAATACCGCACCGAAAATGAAACCATCGAAGTGATCAGGCTTTCGCTCACCTTCGATTATTGAGTTGTCAACCGCGCCGGCGCCGCCGATTTTGTTCACGACATCAAAGACCAGATCGAGAATTTCAAAATCTCAGCGAAATCGGCTTAGCGCACTAACGATTCCACGATCATGCAGGATTGACTCGTGCGGAAGAGCGGGATTCAATTTGACGCATGCGGCTGGTCTTGCTTTTGCTCGCGCTGTTGGCCGCTCTTTCGCTATCCGGTGCAGAACAAAGCGAAGCACGTTTTGAGAAGTTCATGGACCGATCGCGAAAGATTTTTGAAACCAATCACATGGTGGTCGACCTCCAATTGTCATCATACGACAACAAGATTCCACCAGCGGAGTGTCATTACGATCGTTACCCCGGGAAAGTGGAACGCATTCGGTTGCCTGATGGCGGTACGTTTGCCAGAAAGCAGGGAGGAAAATGGCTCGAGTCAGAGGACTGGGGCGAATCAGGAAAACCCGTTAAAAGCGCGCGTTCGAACCAGTTGAATGTGTTCGCTGGCTACGCTGTCATTCCCCTCAAGAGTAAGGGTGAGAGCCGCGACAAGAGTCAGGGAGCAACTGTCGTTAGGTTGATCGATCAGCACACCGACAAAGAAGGAGATGAAGAACTGGTCTTCGAAATGGGCCGCGAGCACCAGACCAATGTGAATTATCCAACGTACACCTTCCTGCGATACAAAAACGCGGACCCGGACGACGCCGTGCTTTATAAATTCTCTGGCCCGATCTATTCCCAAGGTGGCACCAAGGTCCAGTTGGATGCTCGTTACGGTTACCTGGTTGCTGTCAAAATGGATGTGAATGTTGTGACTCCACCGCCTACTTCTTCGCCTCAAAGTTCGGTGGCACCATCGATTTCGGCCAGTCCGAGCGCGAAACAGCACTGATCCGGCGCCTCGAAAGTGTGGTTCATCGGCAATGTTGACTTGGTCGCGAGCGGGATGATCTAATCGCCGCACTGCCATGAAAAGAATTTACCTTCGTGCTCTGGTCAGTTTTGCCTTCTGTCAGTTCGGCTTGGCGGCGGGAAATGATTCACTGCCGCCACCGGTAAGCGACAAGATTTATACTTTTCAACAAATCGAACAGCAGAAACTCGATCTCAACGACAAGATTGTGCGCATCGAGATCGGCAGTCTTCTTGGCGACGGGAAAAGCCATTTGCCCAACGGCGCGTTACGTTACATCGCCGAGGATACGTCTAAGAGCGCAATGCCTTTCGGCCAGGTGGCGTTTCCTCCGAAAGGCTTGCGCAACGGCGCGTTGCCGGATGATCTAAAGAAGAGCCCGGCCGCATTTTATTTTCGTGTCCATTTGTTCCCCGATCCCAATGCAGCGGCGGTTTGCATTGCGGTAGGCAGACAGGTCTCAGTCGCTAACGGCAAAGCGATTTATTCCTGGTAAGTTTCACCGCTTGTTGCGCTAGCGAAGCGCGTGGTAAAGCGCTTTCGTTTTCTCCACGATTTTGCTCCAACTAAACATGTTCTTCGGCACGTTTTCGGTCGGCTCGCCCGAATTTTTCGCGAAGCTGTCGATCTTTGACCAATCGATTGATGAGCGTGGCGAGGTCGCCTGAAAGTTTCTCCGGGGTCGCCAGCTTAAAGGTCCCTTCGATCAGGTCGTTGACCTCGGCAATTCCAGAGCTTGTGCTATGCGCTAACCCGAAAGTCCGCAAGTCAGATGAACTCGCCCCGTGACGACTTTCGACCTTACAGCAGAACACCGCGCATGATTAGCAGGGCGATGCTGAAATAGATGATCAATCCGGTCACGTCGACCAGCGTTGCGACGAATGGGGCGGAAGAGGCTGCGGGATCAGCACCGACTCTTCGCAAGATGAAGGGAAGCATGGAGCCGGAGAGCGTTCCCCAGAGCACCACACCGACGAGGGCTACACCGACTGTCAGCGCAACGAGCGGCCAATGCGCGCCATAAGGCTGTCGATGCAAATATTGTTCACCGACAATTGCCCACGCCCCGACGCGCACAACACCGATCGCCCCGAGGATAGCCCCTAACAAAATACCAGCCTGTACTTCGCGGCGCATCACCTGCCACCAATCACGAAGAGTCACTTCGCCAAGAGCCATGGCGCGAATCATTAAAGTGGACGCCTGCGATCCAGAGTTGCCGCCGCTCGAAATGATAAGCGGCAGGAACAACGCGAGCACAAGCGCTTTTGCCAGTTCCGCTTGATAATTTGCCATGGCAGTGGCCGTCAACGTTTCTCCCAAAAACAGGATAATGAGCCAGCCGGCGCGTTTGCGTACCATGCGCCACAGTGGAATTCGCATGTACGGCTCATCCAAAGCCTCCATGCCACCGAATTTTTGGATGTCCTCAGTGGCTTCCTTTTCCGCGACGTCGAGCATGTCATCGCTCGTCACAATCCCGACCAGAACGCCGCTGGAATCGAGTACCGGCAGCGCGACCCGGTCGTATCTGCGGAACACATTAAGTGCGTCCTGCTGCGAATCATTCACATTCAGCGCCACGAAGGTTTCATCTCGAATCTGGCTCACTTTTGCCGTAAGCGGTCGCAGCAGAAACTCGCGCATGCGCACGTCGTCGATCAATTTGCCGCGATCATCGACCACGTAAATGACGTTTAGCGTTTCGCTGTCCTGGCCGTGTTCGCGGATGTAATCGAGCACTTGTTGCACCGTCCAATCTTCTTTCACTGCGATGAAATCCGGCGTCATCAACCGGCCAACGCTGTCTTCCGGGTAACCAAGCAGCGCGGTGGCCACGCGGCGCTCCTCCGGCGTAAGCAATTGAATCAACTGTCGGGCGGCTGCGCTCGGTAATTCTTCCAGCAGCGCCGTGCGATCGTCCGGCGCCATCTCGTTTAAGATCCCCACTACCTGCTCGTGAGCCATGGCACGCAGCAGCTTCTGTTGCGCGTCGATGTCCAAATATTCAAAAACATCCGCCGCCAGTGCATGCGGGAGAACCCGAAAAATGATGACCTGTTCGTCTTCCGGCATATCGAGGATTACCTCAGCCACATCCGCCGGGGGCCATTCACGAAACACTTCGCGCAGCGCACCGAAGTTTCGGGCTTCGATCAAGCTCCTGATTTCGGGTTCTAAAATCTTGCCGACCACACCGCGTTTTAACACTCGCGCCTGCCCAAAGCAACGGCTCGCGACGCAGTTAAAAGAGTCAAAGGTTACAAACGTTACAAAGTTACAAAGGCGTCCCGCTTTAACGTTGTAACTGCTCTAACTTTTGTAACTATTTAACTTCTCTCTCCGCTTGGAATTTTGGCGGAAACGTTCGAAAATGAAGCTAATGCGGGCGGTTGCTACAGCATCAATGATTCGGCGCGAGATTGGCAACGACCAAATTTGTGTGCTTACGTTCGATCGCGCTGAATCGGGCGCGAACATTTTCGACGACGCCACGCTCGATGAGTTAAACGAACATCTGGATTTCATTGAGAATGACGCCGCCCTGCGCGGCCTGATCATCGCGTCGGCGAAAAAATCAATCTTCATCGCCGGCGCAGATTTGAAGACGCTGTTGCAACAGGCGCAGTCTGGAGAGATGCGCGCATTCATCGCGAAAGGCCAGAAAATCTTTAATCGGCTCGCAGATTTAAAAATCCCAACCGTTGCAGCCATACACGGCGCAAGCGCCGGCGGCGGGTACGAAGTGACTCTCGCGTGCGATTATAGGATCGCGACTGATGATCCGACAACACGCATTGGACTTCCAGAGACGACGCTTGGGCTCATTCCCGCGTGGGGCGGTTGCACGCGTCTGCCGCGCTTGATTGGAGCACAAAGAGCCGCGGAAGTGATTCTGAAGGGAAAACTTTATTCCGCTCAGGAAGCTTCGAAGCTCGGGTTGATCGATGAAATTGCACCGCGCGATCAGCTCATCGATCGCGCGCGTGAAAAGCTGCGCGCCGGAAAACGTGAGGTGGAGGGGCGAGCTCCTGCGAGCTCGGCGTCGCAGGAGCTCCGCGCTCCACGGCGATACGGAAATCCCGCGCCAGAGCGTGCTTGGCAAATCATCAACGAGACTCTTTCGATTTCGCCTGATGAATCCTTGCGGACGGAGTTGGACGCAATTGTCGATCTCGGAAAAATGGAATCGACGCAGAACCTGATCCGCAATTTCTTCTTGGCGGAAAAATACAAGAAAGGACCTTCAACGCCGAGCAAAAGAGTCGTACACGCGGCTGTGATCGGCGCCGGCGTTATGGGGTCGGGCATCGCGCAATGGCTCAGCTCTTGTGGCGTCACAGTCATCCTGCGTGATATAGCGCGTGAACAGATCGACCGCGGTCTTGCAAACATTGAAAAGATTTACGCCGACGCGGTAAAACGCGGGCTGATGACGGAGCAAAAGGCAAAAGAAGGTCGCGCCCGAATCGTGGCCTCGACTGCGCCGATGGAACTACGCGATGTGCAATTTGTCATCGAAGCGGCCTCGGAGAAGATGAACATCAAGAAAGAAGTTTTCAGCGAGCTGGCGATGGAAGCCGGTCCGAAGACCGTCATTGCCACAAATACGTCGGCGCTTCCGGTCAACGTGCTGGCCGAGGTGACGGTGTCGCCCGAGCACGTCGTCGGATTGCATTTTTTTAATCCGGTGAGCCGGATGAAACTCGTGGAAGTTGTTATTGCGAAGGAGACCTCGGAGGAGACGCGCGCGCGAAGCGTGGCGTTTGTGCGACAAATCGGAAAACTGCCGGTAATTGTGCACGACAGCCCGGGTTTCCTAGTGAACCGGGTTTTGTTTCCTTATTTGCTCGATGCTGCTGAGCTCTTCGAGCGTGGCTTGGACGCGGACAAGATTGATAGCGCACTTGTGCAATGGGGCATGCCGATGGGCCCATTGCGGTTAATCGACGAAATCGGCGTTGATATCGCTGTTGATATCGGCAACACACTTGAGAAAGCTTACGGGCGGCGCGACGACGTTTCTGCCGTCCTGCTGTGGTTGCGTGACGGTCAGATGCTTGGCCGGAAGACCGGAGCCGGGTTTTACAAATACGAGGGCAAAGCGCAGACGCGCAATGACTCGCTCTCGCAGTGGCGGCGCGCATTGCATGGCGAGCCCGAAGGCGCCGAAGGCCCAAACATTCCGCCGGACTGGCATCGCGATCCACGTTTGCGGCTGAACGACGAAGAGCTGGCGCGCCGGCTCATCTTCCTGATGGTCAACGAAGCCGCGCGCTGCGTGGAAGAGAAAGTCGTCGAGTCGGCCGAGGACGCAGACTACGGAATGATCCTGGGAACGGGTTTCGCGCCATTCCGGGGTGGGCCATTGCGCTACGCGGAGCATTATGGATTGAACAAAGTCGTCGAGGAATTGGAACGGTTGGCACAAAGCGAAGAAAAATTTTTGCCCTGCGAGATTTTGCGGAAGCACGCCCGGGATGGCACGAAATTTCATGCGGACTAATATCCGTTCTTCAACTCCATTGGCGTCATGTCGGGCGAAGTCGAGACCTTTCTGGCTTTTTGATGAATATCGAGAGAATCCTCGATTCCGCCTCGGAATAACAGGCGGATGATATGAAATCGCCGCTCGAAGCGCCGGAGAAACAAATCGCTGAAGAAACCAGCGCAAAACCGGAAAAACCGGCGGCTGCCGTCATCGACACGTCGAAAATGGCGAAAGGCCAACGCGAAGCGCTTGAGCTCGCGGAAGCTGCGCGCGATCCGCTTGAAGACCGCGGCAGTTTCGCAAGTAATCTTTTCATCGGGCGTTACGATTTCGATCGAATTTACCCGTATCCCGCGCAGAGCGCTGAAGATCGCGCCGCCGGCGAGGATTTTTTGCAGAAGCTTGAAAGTTACTTGCGCGAACATGTCGATCCGGACGAGATCGATCGCACTGGTGAAATTCCGCCGGAAAATTTCAAGGGCCTGGCCGAGATCGGCGCATTTGGAATTAAAGTGCCTAGCAAATATGGCGGGCTCGGTTTGTCGCAATGCAATTACGGGCGGGCCGCAGTTTTGCTTGGAAGTTGGGATGGAAACGTGGCCGCGCTCGTTTCCGCGCATCAATCCATCGGTGTCGCGCAACCATTGCTTTTGTTTGGTACAGAAGAACAGAAACAAAAATATCTGCCGCGCGTCGCCGGCGGCGAGATTTCTGCGTTTGCGCTGACTGAAGTCCATGCCGGTTCGGATCCCGCGACGTTGAGCTTGAAGGCGGAGCCAACAGCGGACGGCTCGGAGTTCGTGCTGAACGGCGAAAAGCTTTGGTGCACCAACGGTGTAAAGGCAGGCGTGCTCGTGGTCATGGCGCGCACGCCGTCGAAGATGGTCGGCGGAAAGGAACGCAAACAAATCACGGCATTCATTGTTGATGTGGATACGCCGGGATTGGAAATCGCTTACCGCTGCCGGTTCATGGGCCTGCGCGCGCTGTATAACGCGGTCGTAAAATTCACGAATGTTCGCGTCCCGCGGGAGAACATCATTTTTAAGGAAGGTGCCGGACTAAGGGTGGCGCTTACCACGTTGAATACCGGGCGTCTCACGTTGCCCGCTGCGTGCGTAGGTCTTTCCAAACGTCTGCTTGAAATCTCGCAAAAATGGGCGGGCGAACGTATTCAATGGGGTGTACCCATCGGCAAGCACGCCGCGATCGCCGGAAAGGTCGCTGAGATGGCCGGTAACATCTTCGCGATGGAAGCGATGACCTTTCTCACGTCGTCGCTGCTCGATCGCAAAGCGGGCGATCTGCGGATCGAAACCGCCATGTGCAAGATGTGGGCCACGGAAATGACGTGGAGAATTGCGGATGACGCCATGCAGGTGCGCGGCGGTCGTGGCTACGAGACTGCGCAATCATTGGCGGGACGCGGCGAGCCAGCGATCGGCGTCGAAAGATTCCTGCGCGACTGCCGCGTAAATACGATTTTCGAAGGTTCAAGTGAAATCATGCGGCTCTTCATAGCCCGTGAAGCGCTCGATCCGCATTTGAAAGTCGGCGGCGCAATTTTCAACACGCAACTATCAATGTCCGACCGCGCGAAAGCGGTTTTCAGTTCCGGAAAATTCTACGCCGGTTGGTATCCACGCCAATGGATGCCGAACGGCGCGGGCAAGATCGATAATTTGCACGAAACACTGAACGGCCACGTAAACTATGCAGCGCGCACGAGCAAGCGGCTCGCCCGCGGCTTATTTCATGCCATGACGCGGTTCGGACCGAAACTGGACCGGGAGCAACTGCTCCTTTCTAGATTCGTCGGGATCGCGACGGAATTATTTGCGATCAGCGCGGCATGCTCTTACGCACAATGGCTGTTAGGTCAGGGTAAACCGGCCGATGAAATTCTCTCGGTTGCAGATTATTTTTGTCGCTCTGCGCGAATGAGAATCGATCAACATTTTGCCGGCACAGCACGCAACGCAGACAAGCGCGGCTACGCTCTCGTGCAGGATCTGTTAGCCGGAAAACACGCACTGCTGCGCGAAGGCGTCGTGTAGGGAGGCGCATCCTTCCAGCGTGCGTCGTTCGGCATCTTGCCCGACGAAGAGAAATGTTTGGCGGGATCCCAAGCACAGCACGCAAGATGTATGCGCTCCCCGTTGACCACGCTCCCGCCACAGATTACGATCAACAATGAGTATTCCGCCCGTGCTCGCGGAAGCGGTTTCACCTCGAAACCGAGCCGCAAAGAGCGAAAAACAACAGCAAATCGCGCCATCGAACGTTCTCGAAACAATCGAACAGCACGTCTTGCTCGATGGTTTTAAGATCGTCGTCGATCTCGATAAAAGCCGCGGCTCGTATTTACACAATGCAGTTGATGATCGCCGGTTGATCGATCTCTACGGTTTTTTCGGCTCCATGCCAGTCGGGTTTAACCATCCGCACTTCGACGAGCCGCAAGTTCGACGCGATCTTTTGCGGGCCGCAAAAGTTAAGATCGCCAACTCGGACATTTACTCCGTCGGGTACTCGGAATTTGTGGCGACCTTCGAGCGGGTCGTCGGTTTGCCGCCGCTTGAGCGCTATCTGTTTATCGAAGGCGGCGCGCTCGCGGTCGAGAATTGTTTGAAGGCAGCGATGGATTGGAAAGTCCGCAAGAACATGGCCGCAGGTCACGGGGAGCGCGGCACCCAGGTCTTGCATTTTCGTCACGCATTTCACGGACGAAGTGGCTACACCATGAGCCTGACGAATACCGATCCGCGCAAGACGGACTTGTTTGCCAAGTTCGACTGGCCGCGCGTGTCGTGTCCGTGTATCGATTTTTCGTTGCCGGAGTCGAAGCGCGAAGCCGATGTGATCCAGCGCGAAGAGAAAGCCGAGCGCGAGATCCGCGACTTCATCAGTCAGAGAGAGATCGACATCTGCGCCATTATTATCGAGCCGATCCAGGGCGAGGGGGGCGACAATCATTTCCGCGGCGAATGGCTGCAAAAACTGCGACAAATTTGCGACGAGAACGACATCCTGCTGATTTTTGACGAGGTGCAATGCGGGATGGGGGCCACCGGCCGCAATTGGTGCTGCGAACATTTCGATGTCTTGCCCGATCTGATGGCGTTCGGAAAAAAAGCGCAGGTCTGCGGTGTGATGGCCGGCCCGCGGATCGATGAAGTGAAAGGCAACGCTTTTCGGTTACCGAGCCGGTTGAATTCCACGTGGGGAGGAAACTTCACCGACATGGTGCGCTCCACACACTATTTGTGCATCATCGAGGAGGAACGTCTTGTGGAGAACGCCGCAAAAGTCGGCGCATATTTTTTGGATCAACTGCGCGAGTTGCAACGTGAGGAGCCGCTGATTTCTGCCGCGCGCGGCCGTGGATTATTCCTTGCCTTCGATCTGCCCGACGCAAAAACGCGCGAGCAGTTTTGGCAGGGTTTCTTCAATCTTGGCGTTCTCACGCTTCGCTCTGGTGAAAATTCGATTCGATTTCGCCCCGCGCTCGATATCACCGCGCAAGTGATTGATGAAGCCATCGAGGTAATGCGCAAATTCTGTCGGCAACGGCGGAAATAACCATGCAAACAGTTCTGAACAGACTCGACATCAGCGACGACAACCCAGGCGTATTCGACGGCGAATGGCGCGGAGACGGGGCAAAGATCGATAAGATTTCGCCGATCGACGGGCGACGACTAGCGAGCCTGCGCACCGCCTCCGACGATGATTACAACAAAGCGGTGGCGCGTGCGCACGAAGCGTTTTTGAAATGGCGCGTCACACCCGGACCGGTGCGGGGCGAGACGGTTCGCCGCCTCGGCAACGCGTTGCGCGAATTAAAACATGAACTCGGGCAGCTCGTGACGCTGGAGACCGGAAAAATCATCGCTGAGGGCGAAGGCGAAGTGCAGGAGATGATTGACATTTGCGATTTCGCCGTCGGCCAATCGCGGATGCTTTACGGTCTCACGATCCAATCGGAGCGACCGAGCCACCGGTTAATGGAGCAATGGCACCCGCTTGGCGTGGTCGCAGTGATTACCGCGTTTAATTTTCCAGTCGCAGTTTGGTCGTGGAACGCGGCGCTCGCCGCAGTGTGCGGTGACGCGACAGTTTGGAAACCGTCGGAAAAAACGCCGCTGACGGCCATCGCCGTCACAAAAATTGCCGAGCGCGTCTGTCGCGAAACCGGCGCTGACCCAGCGATTTTCACGCTGCTGGTGGGCGATCGTAAAACGGTCGGCCAAAAACTGGCGGATGATCCGCGGATCCCATTGGTATCGGCTACCGGCTCGGTCAACATGGGTTTGAATGTCGCGAAGACCGTTCATGGCCGCCTCGGTAGAACAATCATGGAACTCGGCGGAAATAATGCGCTCATCGTTGCGCCAAGCGCAGACCTCGAAATGGCTACACAATCCATCTTTTTCGGCGCCGTGGGCACAGCCGGACAGCGTTGCACTTCCACGCGGCGCGTGATCATGCACGAGTCAGTTGCTGGCAAGGTTCGAGACAAATTGTTGTCTGGTTACAAATCTTTGCCGATTGGCAATCCGCTTGACCGGAAAACCGTGATGGGCCCGCTCATCGACAGACACGCTGTCGATATGGTGCAAGAGTCCATTCAGCGGTTGAAAGACGAAGGCGGCGAAGTGCTTTACGGCGGGGAGCGGCTCACAGTCCCCGGCGACGCTTACATGAAGCCGTGCCTGGCTGCTGCGAAGCCGGATTTCGGAATCGTGAAACACGAAACATTCGGGCCATTGCTTTACCTGATGACGTATCGCGATTTCGACGAGGCGATGGCGATTCATAACAATGTGCCGCAGGGATTGACCTCATCGATTTTCACCAATGACGTCCGCGAAGCGGAGAAATTCGTCAGCGCGGTCGGAAGTGATTGCGGGATTGCGAACGTAAACACCGGCACGAGCGGCGCAGAAATCGGCGGAGCGTTCGGCGGCGAAAAACAAACCGGTGGCGGCCGCGAGAGTGGCAGCGATTGCTGGAAGTCCTATATGCGGCGTCAGACAAACACGATCAACTTCTCCAGTGAACTCCCGCTTGCGCAGGGAATTCAGTTCGGCGCGGGCGAGGGAAGCGGGACGGCATAGCCGGTTCCCAAAGCGACGCGAGGACGCGTCGCACTCCCAAAGCTTAGCCAAAAAGAATTACGCTGCGGTCGAGTTTCGTGCGGTGAGTCCTCGCACCGCTTTTCCGGCGAAGCCGGTTCAGCGTGCGATCGTCAGTGCCAGAAGTTCATCAAGCTTCCCGACTTTTTCCAAATTCATGATGCACTGACGCAATTTTTCGCACTGCTTTTTCCCGATCACATCGCCACCAAGCGCTGTGAATTTCACCGCGATTTCTTCCTCGGTCATCGGATCGCGCGGATCGCCTTTGGGGACATCGACCCGCGTCGAATACTCCTTGCCATCATTCGTCGTGATCGTTACCCGACTCGGTTGAAATTTTGGAAAGAGTGCTTCGAACTTGTCGTTTGCGACGACTTTCACTTTGTCGATGATTGGAATCAGCGACTGATCAAGCACCCGTTCTTCCCGGAACTGCAATGGGGTTACCATGCCATCGACCAGCCCGACTGCCATGCAATAAGGGAGTGAATGATCGGCCGTTTCTTTTGAGTCGGGTCGATACTTGTGTGGATCACCAAGGATGTCCGCGGCGCGCGCGATCACTTCTACTTTGATTTCCTTTACGTCGTCAGCCTTGATCTTGTTTTCCTTCACAGTTTTCATCATGGCGGTAAGCGGCGAGTGGCTGAGCGCTTCGATGGGAAAACTTTTCATCCCGCAATCGAGAATCCGATAGTGCGACTTCGGGGATGTTGGTAGATCCTTGATCAAACCTTCGCCATCGAAGCTTGCCGGTTGTCCCTTGTATTGGACGTGACTGAACACCGCAAACAAACCTTCTTTCCCATCGATCATGTGTTCCGGTCCAGAGAATCCTTCGCGCGCGAGCAACGCACTCTCAGCACCCATGCGACCGGCCCACGGATCGACCGTGTTCTTTATGTTGGTCAACTTGCCTGCTGTGACCGCGCCCGGACAAAACGTTCGCGCCGCGCTGATGCCGATCGCCGATACCATCTGTTCGCGCGTGAGAGTTAGCACGCGCCCGGCCGCGACCGGTGCGGCGAAGGCGCTCAAAGTCGCGTGATGCCAACCGTATTCGCGAATCCCAGGCCGACCGATTTCGCAAAGCCGCATCTCAATTTCATAGGCGATGATCGTGCCGAGAATTAAGTCTTTCCCGGTTAACCGTTCGCTTTCACAAAGCGCCAGCGGCGCAGCGATGAGATCGCTCGGATGACATGGGTCGGCCTTCCAATAGATGTCATTGTAATCCATCGCCCGAATCATGTGCCCATTTAGAAACGCGGCATCGACTGGATTGGTTTTGAACCCGGACACGAATGCGGTCGCGTTGCCATTTCCACCCACCGCGCGGTAATGCTCCTTTGTCATTCCGAGCCCTTCGGCTTTGCTCAGGGCAGGCTTCTTAGTCGAGGAATCTCTGGAAGTCTCTCTGTCATTGCCGCTCATCTTCCGATAGTGCTTGAGCAGAATCCTAGCATCATCCTGCTGACTGCCGCCGAGCGCGCACCCGATGGAATCGAACCAGAACAATTTCGCCGCTTGAATCGCCTCCGGCGAAAGATGTTCGTATTTCAGCGCGCAAGCCCAGTCGGCAATCGTGTAAGAAAGAAGACGCTTCGAATCGGTTGGTTGGTGTGACATGATTGGCTTATGACGTTGATCGCGCCGCAGAGATTTTCAAGCCGCTTCCGCTTGGTAAGAAAGACAAACCCGGCTAGCCTTGCCCATCAATTGACCGTGCGGCAAAAGCAAAGCCATGAACACGCGCGAGCGGGAGCCGCGTGGGTAGGCGGTGACGCAGTCCGCCGCGGCGGACTGGCGCGACCCCGAAAGCTTTCGGGGGAGTGACCAATCCTTAGGATGCAAACTTCGATATCCTTTGAAACCGAGACCCACGGGATGAAAGAATGAACTCACGCAACTTCTTCGGCGAGCTAAAGCGACGCAACGTTTACAAAGTTGCGGTCGCATACGCCGTCGTCGCCTGGCTACTGATTCAAATCGCTACCCAGGTCTTTCCGTTTTTCGAAATTCCAAATTGGGCGGTGCGGCTGGTGGTGTTGCTTTTGATTATCGGATTTCCGGTTGCTTTGGTTCTCGCCTGGGCGTTCGAAATCACACCGGAAGGAATTAAGCGCACGGAAGATGTCGATCATAGCCAGCCGACGACGCATCGCACAGGACGGACTCTGGATTTTCTGATTATCGCCGTCTTGCTCGTCATCATAGGGGTTTTTGCCTACCAGCGTTTCGGACCAAGTCAGAAAACCTCCGTGTCCGTTTCGGCGATT
>Ga0209057_1002184_pt1 | contig 15256 bp, 11 predicted proteins | sample GraSoiAngelo_146_FD_185903 | JGI IMG/M metagenome (GOLD analysis project Ga0209057, IMG submission 185903) | Grasslands soil microbial communities from the Angelo Coastal Reserve, California, USA - 14_1009_05_30cm (SPAdes) (version 2) | ecosystem: Environmental > Terrestrial > Soil > Grasslands ... | reverse complement strand
CAGGCCGCGGAACGGGGCGGCGAGGCCCTCGGCGACCGCCTCGGCTTCCAGCGCGGAGGCGCGTGGATCGAGATGGATCCCGCCCTCCCCTCGATCCCAGACCGCGACGACCGATCGCTTGAGGTCCGCGCCGCCCGAGCGGACCCATGCGTCGTAGTGCACGGTGAGCTTGCGGCCAGGCTTCAATTTCGCGCGCCGCACCCGGCACGCTCGCAGCACCGCGCCCTCCTCGAGCAGGCCCTGGAGCGCGGCTCTCAAGGCCCTTCTCGGCGATGCGCCCAGCAGCGCCCAGCGGACCTCGGCGATCCCGGCCCGGGCCGAAAGGACGTCCTCGGCGTTCACGGAGACGGAGCCGATGAAGCTGCCGGCGCCGTTCACGCGAATGACAAGCGGCTCTGGCGGACGTGACGCTCCAAGAGAGCCATGCTGCCCTCCAGGCGGTCTGGTTCGAGCTTTATCCAGCTGTCCAGAACGCTCTCCAGGAGATAGATCGTCTCCCAGAGCGCGACGCGCTCCCGAGAAACCGGGGCCATCCTCTGGTACTCGGCCAGGAACAGGTCGCAGAGCCCATCGAGCTCGGACAGGATGTCGAGAGACGGTTCCGGCCGTTCTGCACGCAACCCGAGGCGCATCACGTTCTGCTTGATGCTCGCCCGGAACAGCGCCAGGTCCATCGCCGGCTCCGCCTCACAGAACCCGTCGAAGTCGATGAAGGCGATGTGTCCATCGTGGAGCAGGACTTGCGCCGGGCGGAAGCTGCGGTGGGACGGCACCGGCGGCTGCGGCGGATGGGAAGCCGCCAGGGCATCGAGTCGAGCAAGCGCTGGTTCCAGAGCGCCGTCGAACCCCGGTATCCAGTTCGTCAGCCGGGCGATCCGCTCACGGACTTCAGCCATCTGCTGCTCCAAGCTGAAGAGCATCCCGTGTGCGGTGCACGCATGGAGCGCTGCCAACCCGCGTGCCGTCTTCGCGAGCTGGTCGCGAAGCTCCTCCATGGCCTCTGCCGTGCCCTCCCGCAGCACGGACTTCAGGAGATCGCGGAGCGTCGACTCCTGGGGAACGGCCCCCTGGATCAGCACCCTCAGTTCCGGGAGGAACGCCAGCGGCTCGGCGATGGTAACGGCGGTGCTCCGTCGGAGCTCGGACCCCCAGAGCGCCCGCATCCCCTCGTATGCGACCCGGCCCTTGTCGCCCCAATAGGTCTTGGCGACGACCGCCTCGGGCCAGCCTCGGCCCGCGGCCCCGGGACCGTACTCGAGCCGATAGACGACCGTGCAGCGAGAGCCGGGGTTGTAGCGGGTCACCCTCGGCGCGCAACCCTCGATGCGGATGTCGGCATAGGCCGGCGACCCCGCGCGGATACCGCCCTCGAGGAGCGCTCTCGCCCGGGATGGGTCGGTGAGTATGGCAAGAGCGGGCAGTGCCGTGTCCGCCGGTGCTGTCTCGAGGACGAGCCGGAGCTCGGGAACGACGCGGCGCCAGCCGTCTTCCCCGAAGGGTACGCCGGGGGAAGTACCTTCGACGCGCGCGGAACGCCTGGGGTCCGCCACGCCGCGCAGGCAGACCACTCGGCGGGCTCCGCCGGGTCCTTTGAGGGTGAGTTCGTACATGCCCTCGAAGACACCATCCTTCAGACGACTCCGTCTTGGTCGGACATGCTCCAGAGCCATCGCGCCCGAGGCGAACTCGGCGATGCTTCGTTCCATCGTCGTCCTCAGATGCTCGGGCCGTGCGATGGCGTGCAGCCAGTCCGGCATATCCGTCAACCGCCACAGGCCTTCGAATGGCGTCCCGCCCGGCGCGGTGATGTCGCCTCCCCGGTGAGGGAGGGAAACCTCTTCAGGACCCGGCCGGCGGCGAGCCGGGTGCCGGTGAACTCTCGCCGCATGTTGCGCGCCGGGGCCCAGGCTAATTGCGAGGAGCGCCGCCAAGATCGATGCGATCTTCTTCACCACGGCACGATCCTCCTCATGACGTGTTCACGGGAACTGACGAGGAAGGGGAGCCTCTCCCGGACCAAGCCGACCGCGAGCGCGAGCCGGGCGCCCTTGAACTTCCGCCAGCTGTGGAACACCAGGCGCAGGAGGCTCACCATCTCGTACAGGCGCACGCGCGCTCGGAGGCGGTCTCGCTCCTGTGGCGCATAGCCACACGCGTTCAGGTACGCCTCGAGGAACCGGGCGCACACCCGCTCGCTGGTCTCCTTTCCGTCCGTCGATGCCGATCCCCCTGCCTTGCGCGCGGCCAAGCGCAGGTAGGCGAGGAACTGGCCGAGGTCGAGCGCCGGTTCCGCCTGGCAGACGGTGTCGAAGTCGATCAGGCCGCACTGGTCACCGGAGAAGACCAGCTGCGAGGGGCTGAAGTCCCCGTGGCTGAAGCACGCAGGCCACGGGTTCGACGCTGCCGCACATGCGGCTACCGAGTCGAGCCACTCCTGGAACCCGGCGGCGAGGCCGGGGGAGACCCGTTCGAGGACGGCGAGCGCCTGCTTCAGCTCGATCAGCTCGTCTTCGGCCCGGCGGCTGGGTCCGAGCCCGATGCCCGAGGTGTGGAGACCCGCGGCAACCCTCGCGGCCCAGTCGGTCGCATCCTCCAGCGTCGGCGTCCGGTCCGCTCCGGGCTCCTTGTTCAGCCGTTCCCTCAGGAGCTGGGCGATCCGGGGCACGCCGGGGATGGCCTCCAACAGGAGCAGCCTCAACGGTTCGACGAATCCGAACGATCGCGGGACGGTGAACGGCCGGGTCTTCCCCCGAAGGACCCGCTCGCGCAGCTCCGGCACGGCCGCCGCGGCGAGCGCGCCGCGATGGTCCCACGCGACCTTCCCGAACACGATCGTCCTGGGAGCCTCCTCGCTGGTCGATCGCGTGTCCTCCAGCGTGTAGCGGAGAACACAGTGGTGCTGGCGGGGGTAATGCGCCACGTCCACTCGACACCGCATCGGGATGAACGGCCTCCCGTTCGCCCCGGCAAGTGCATCGCGGAGGATCTCGAGCATCGTGGCCGGATCCGTGGCGCCGACGAGCGTGGGGAGGTCGCCGTCGATCGGGAACAGCGAGACCGTCATGGAGAGCGGCTCCAGCACCGCAACCGGAGTGGCGAACGGAGCCACATCATCGCGGCCCCGCATGGCCGCGGCGAGCGGAGTCAGGCAGGACTCGAAATGGATCCGGGACGACCGTGCGCTCGGGAACAGGCGCGCGCTCACGAGCGCTGGGGTCACGCGGCTCCTCACACGGTCGCGAACCTCGATCGCGTATCGCACGACGCAACCCTCGCCGGGCACGTACGCCGCCTTCCCTCGCTCGCAGCGCTCGATGAGGTATCTGTGCCCGTCGTCCTCGAAGAGGCCGGCCTGCAGGTGCCGTCTCATCAGGCGCTCGTCGAAGGCATCGTGCACGCCGGGCAGCTCTTCCCGGAGCGCCCGGCTGCGCCGCGGATCGAGAGCATCCGCCCTCATCGGGCTCCCGTCCGTTGTCTCGGCTGGAAGGCCACCACTTCGGGTTCCTGGCCAGCCTCGCCAAAGCGCCTCGCGTGCAGGGAGGCGTAGAGCCCGCCCTCGCGCAGGAGCTCCGCATGGCCTCCCGTCTGCTCGATCCGTCCCTGCTGGATCACCACGATGCGGTCGGCCTTCTGGATCAGGTGGAGATCGTGAGAGATGATGATCGTGGTTCTCCCCTTCATCAGCTCGTGGAGCCCCTGCAGAACCAGGTGGGAGGACTCCGCGTCGAGCCCCGTCGTCGGTTCGTCGAGCACGAGGATCGGCGCGTCGCGAACGAGCGCGCGAGCGATGGCGATGCGCTGGCGCTCGCCGCCTGACAGGTTCGTAGCTCGTTCGCCGAGCTCCGTGTCGTACCCGTCGGGCATCCGTTCGATGAACTCGTGTGCATTGGCGCGCACGGCCGCCGCGACGATCTCGTCGCGCGTCGCGCCGGCGCGTCCGTATCCGATGTTGTGCGCAACGCTCCCCCGGAACAGGATCGTGTCCTGAAGCACGAGGCTGATCTGACGACGGAGCGAGTCGAGAGTGAAATCCCGGATATTGCGGCCGTCGATGCGCACCTCGCCGACTTGCGGGTCGTACAGGCGCGGGACGAGCTGGGCGATGGTGCTCTTGCCCGCGCCGCTGGGCCCGACCAGCGCGACCACCTCGCCGGGACGGACACAGAAGCTCACGTCGTCGAGCGCCGGCCGGGCCTCCGAGTCGCCCGGCGTCGCGCTTGCCGCGTCCTCCGGGTCGAGCTGGTACGTGAAGCTCACGTGCCGGAACTCGAGCTCGCCCCGGAACGCAGCGGCCTCCTCCGCCCACGGCGTGTCGTGGACGGACGGACGGCGGGCGAGCACCTCGGCGACCCGCTCGACGCTCGCGCGGACCTTCCCGATGGTCGCCCATTGCTTGATGAGCTTGCGAGTCGGCTTGAACATGTTCTGGATGAGCATGATGAAGAGGACCAGGGTGCCCACGCTGAACGCGTTGCGGGCGACCAGCCAGATCCCGAGCCAGACGACCGCGGAGATGCACACGGCCTCGAGCACGTGGAAAACCCAGCTGAAGCGGGCCTCCAGCCCCGCCGAGTCGAGCGCCGCCGCCATGGCCTTCTGGCTGCCCTCCTCGAAGCGCTGCTGCTCGTAGTCACTCCGGCCGAACGCCTTCACGACCGGAATGGACGTGAGCAGCTCCTGGGCAGCCGAGGCGAGGTCGGCCTCCCGGGCCCTCTGGAGCCTCGCGGTCGCCGTGATCCGCTGGGAGAAGTAGGTCGCGATCAGCGACAGGACGGGGACGACGACGACCGCAAGCACCATGACTTGCCACGAGTGGAAGAACAGGAAGGCCAACGTGCCGATCAGGAGCAGGACGCTGCCCGCGATGTCGGAGAGCGAAGCGATGATGAAGGCCTCCACCTGCTCGATGTCGCTCGTCACCCGCCGGAGCATGTCGCCCGTTCGTCGCCGGTTGTGGAACGCGAGGGACAGTTGCTGCAGGTGCGAGTACAGCGTCACCCGCATGGCGTAGCCGAGCCTCCGGCCCCCGCGGGCCAGATAGATCTCGGCCAGGGAGTCGCCGAGGCTCCTGACGGCGGCGCACGCGATGATGGCGGTCGTCAGCACGGCGACCGTGCGGTACTGCGGCGAGGCGATCCACGCGAACCAGAGCGGTGTTCGTTTCCCCTCCAGGAAGTCGATGAGGTAGCCGATCGGATACACCTGGAACACCGAGGCAATCGCTTCGACGATGAGCATGAGGAGCGCCGCGACGAACCATCGTCGGTGGCCCGCCGTGAATCGGTAAAGCACGGCCCGGACCCCGGGGGGCGGCGTCAGATCGGAGACACGCATGGCTTCCGCTCTGGCGCTACTCCGAACAGCGCTGCCAGCTCCTCCGCGCTGTGCCGCACATCGAAGCGCTCCTGCACGGTCTCCCGGCCCGCCGATCCCAATCTCCTGCGCATGCTCGCATCGTCGAGGAGGGTGGCGATGCTGGCCGCGATCCCCGCGACATCGTGGGGCCGTCTCACCAGCCCGTTCACACCGTGAGTCACGAGGTCCGGGATCCCGGCGACCGCCGTGGTCACGACCGGGACGCCGCTTGCCATCGCTTCGACGAGCACGGTCGGGATCCCGTCCCGGTCGCCGTCCTCGGTGACGAACGGCGTCAGGGCGAACACGTCGGCCTGCCGGTAGGCATCCATGATCTGACGGCGGGTACGAGCCCCTTCCAGCGAGACGCGATCCGCGAGGTCCAGCTCCTGGAGCAGGGCGGCGAGCCGGCCCCGCTCCGGGCCCTCACCGAAGATGCGGCAGCGGAAGGGGCGGCCCGAGTCCTTGAGCCGGCGGCAGGCGGCAAGCAGATCGCCGAACCCCTTCTTCTCCACCAGCCGCCCGACGGAGACGAGCAAGGGAGGGCCGGGCGCCCCGTCGTCGGGCTCTCGGGGCCGGAACTCGTGCAGGCTGAGGCCGTTGTGGATGATCTTGATCCTGCCCGCCGGTGCCGAGGGTAGGAGATTCGCCAGGTACTCGACGCTCGCCTGGCATTCGGTGACGACCGCGGTCGCCCTCTCGGCCCGAGCGACCAGCGCCGGCTCCGGGACCTGGTACAGGTCCCGAGCGTGAGCCGTGAAGCTGTATGGGATGCCGGTGAGCAGGTGAGTCAGGAGCGCCACCAGGGTGGGGTCGTGCGCGAAGTGCGCGTGGAGGTGGCGGGTCCCGCAACCGGTGCTGCGCTCCTGCCGTTCGAGCAGCGCCGCCAGGGAAACGGCGTAGAGGAAGCACTGATAGCGCGACGCCACTCGGTAACCGGCATCGCTCTCCCGCGATCCGGCCGCGCAGCGCAGGGCACTGACGTACCGGCGCGGCGAGCGGGTCAGCAGCCTCAAGTGGCGCGCGAGGGACGACGGGAGGCTTCGGCCCAGGCGGTCCAGGTAGAAGACGGGGGCCCGTACGTCGGCGACCTCCGACTGGACGACCGGCTCGCCCGGATCGGTGATGGCGAAGATCTGGAGGTTCACCCCCAGTCGTTCGAGTGCCCGTATCTCTTCCAGGATGAAGGTCTGCGACAGGCGCGGGTAGCTGCGCACGATGATGGCGACCGATGGGGATGCGGGGCGCTCGAGTGAGCAGGTGCCCATCCGCAGGCTCCTCAACCCGCAAAGCCACGCTGGAGGGCGGCCATCCCCTCCTCGAGCATGACCGCCGTCTGGCGCCGTTGTTCCTCGCCCTGCGGGCGAGGCAGAAGTCCGATGCCGGTGCAGAGCTGCCACGCGATCTTCAAACAGGTGTAAGCGTAGAAGGCCGCAAAGCGTTCGTCGATCTCCCACTCGGCGTGGCGTCTGTACGACCCGAGGAACTCGTCTCGAAGCCGCTCGAGTGTCGCGGTCATGGCCGGGAAGCGGCAGCCCAGCAACGTGAGGTACGCACAGAAGTGCGCGAGGTCGAAGTGCGGATCACCGAGGCGAACCTCGTCGAAATCGATCACGCTCGCTCGCTCGGCCACGAAAACGTGCTGGTGATGGAAGTCCTTGTGGATGGGCCGGCCGGTCTCGGCTCCGAGCGCCGACGACAGCTCCGAGAGGCGGCGGCTGATGCGATCTGCTGCCCCGGCCCGGTCGGGGTACCGTTCGGCAACGGTCGCCGACCACGTGTGAAGGTTCGCCAGCTCGGCCCCGACGTCGAACACCTTGTCCAGGGGCAGCCGGGACCGGTGCAGCGCGGAGAGCCAGGCGGCGGCCATGTCCATGTAGGCGGCGGCTCGTTCGTCGAAGATCGCGTCGCCGAGGACCCGGCCGGACACCGGTAGGTACACCAGCATGGAGAGCTCGGGAATCCATCCGAGGGGGCGCGGGACGCCCAGCTCCGGGGTTCCGGAGGCGGCCTGATCCCACAGCCATCGCATGATGTCGTGGACCCTGCGGCCGCGTGCCGTGTCTCGGTACATCTTGCCCAGCAGTGCGGCTCCATCTCCGTCCAGGGCGTAGCGTATCGTCCAGCGATGGTCGGGCTTGTGCCAGACGAGGTCCGCCTTGGTCACGACCGGGCCCGCCGTGCCGTCGGCGAATGAGCCGAGGAACGGCCGGAGGCTCACGGTCATGCCTTCGACGTCGAGCGCCGCCCGGACGGATGCCGGGATCGTGGGGACCGCTGCATGCGAGGCAGCTGCGGGGGAGGTGAGCCCGAGCAACGCTCGCGCCTCGTCGAGCAGCCGGGGCACCAACGGCCACTCGCTCACGTCGAGCTTCCGGAAGCGGCGGCCCGCGATCTTCAGCATCGAGCCCGCCTCGTAGCGGGCCGTCCACCGCTCGTCGGGCAGCATGAGCACGGACCCGTACCCTTCCAGGAAGCTCGGGATGGCCCCCTCGATGAACGAGGAATGGCGAGGCTCCCGGATCGACTTCCACCGAAGGTACGCGAGGAAGTTACCGACGTCGCGAGCCGGGTTCGCCCAGCAGAGCTCGTCCAGGTCGATCATCAAGGGCTCGTCGCCCTCGATCAGCAGCTGGTCGCTCCGGAAGGAGCCGTGGCTCAGGACCGGCGGTGGCTCCTCGTGCGTCGCCGAGTCGAGCCGCCTGATTGCCTCGTCGAAGGAGAGGGCCAGCGAGGGTGCCGTCTTGGCGACGGGCGTGGAGAATCGGGCGAGATACGCGGCATCGTCGGTGATGCGTCGCGCCGGCCCGGCCGGAACAGGGGCGGCGTGCAGTGCCGCGAGCACGGCTCCAGCCTTGCTCATCCACTGGAGGCGCGACTCGCTCGCCACCGTCGTGTCGAAGGCGAGGGAATGGAACTCACTCCCCGCCACCGCCGGCAGGAGGAGCATGTGCAGGTCGGACACGTAGCCGAGGGGCTGCAGGACGCGAGGCGGGGTGCGTCCACCATCGATGGCGCGCAGCGCGCTCAGGGTCCTCGAGAGGCGGTACCCATCGATCGCGAGGACCTTCCCGTACAGGGCGCCCCGAACGGAGCCGGCCTCGAGATCGAAGCGCAGGAGGCACTGTGATCCCGGCTTGTAGCGCACGGGGATGACCCGGACGACCCGGGACCCCGGTGCGAGCCCCAGGGCCCGCAGGTCCCGGCGCACCTTCTCGGGATCGGCGGCATCGGCCAGCCAGGGAAGGTCGGGATCCTCGTGGAAGACCCGAAGACCGAGTCCGGCCGGGCGGACGTCGACCACTCCGATCGTCTCCACGGGCTCATCGCCGCCGCGCTTCAAGGTCAGCTCGTGGGTCACCACGCAACGGGCCGACGGCTGATACTCGACGTCGTGAACTTTCCGGGCGCGGACCCTGAGCCCCGCTTGCGCCCGTCCGGGCCAGCGCTCCTCGTAGAGCCTGGAGACGGCCGGAAGGTCGAATGCCGCCGCCAGCTGGGGAAGGCCGCGATCGAAGCCGAGGTACCAATCGCTCGGCGCGCGACAGACGGCCGAGGACATCATTCAGCGATCGGAGCGAGCCGCTGCTCCAGACCTACGGTTCGCAACAGGGAGCGGAGCTGTTCGACCGCGGCCGACAGGCCCCCGAGGTCGGGGTGGCGCCGGGCGCGCACCGGCGGGTCGCTGCGGAGTCCCCTGGCGATCGCTTCGGCGAGCGTGCCGCTGTTCACGTCGTCCGGGTCGAGCGCGTCGACCCACCCTCTCTCCTGGAACAGGCGCGCTCGCGTTCGCTGCTCGGCGCTGGGACCGGGCCGCGGCATCAACAACGCGGGGGTCGACGACCGGAGAATCTCCATCGTGGTGTTGTAACCCGCCCTCGCGATGACGAGATCGGCGGCGTAGATGTAGCTGAGCGGGTCGGAGACGGTGATGCGAACCTGCGCCGGTAATCCCGCCGCACGGCTCTGGAGATCGCGGCGCTCTGCCGACGACATGAATGGCCCCACGATCATCACCAGCGCGAGTCGCTCCTTGGCCTGGAGAACGGGCAGGGCGTCGAGCACGGCTCGCATCATCGGATACGCATCGGCCCCGCCGCCCGCCATCGCCACCACCAACTTGGTGCCGGCCTTGGCACCGTTCGCGTACTGAGCGCGGATACGCTCCGGATAGCGCGGGAGGGCGGGAGTGCAGAGATAACCGCAATACCGGACCTTCCTGGCCACGCCTTCCGGGAGGCGGTACTGATCGGCGAGGTCGAACACGTCCCGGCTCCCGTACACGAGCACCAGGTCGTAGAAGCGCTGTATGGCTTCGTACGCACCTTCCACCTGCCATCGGCGTCTGACGACGTCGGGCGCATCGATGATGTCCCGGAGCCCGAGGACCAATCTCGACTGCGGAACGATCCTTCGGAGCGCCTCGAGCGCTGGCCTGAGCTCTCCCATCGCCCCGTGCGGCATGTGGTCGACGAGCAGGATGTCGGGCCGGAAGTTCAACGCGACGCTGCGGATGAGCTGCTCCCGCAACGCGCGGATGTCCTCGAAGCGGAGGGGGAGGTTGACGGCCCGCCAATCGCCGGGCCGTACTTTCTTGATCGAGGGCAGCTTCACGTAGTCGTGGTTCGGCGACGTCCGGAAGAAATTGCCGAGCGGCGAATCCTCGACCGTCAGGACGACCGCGTCGGGCTGGAGCTTTATGAACTCGGCTGCAATCGAAGTCGTGCGGCGCATGTGTCCGAGGCCGAGCCCGTCCTGGGCATAAATCATCAGCCGTATCCGCGGGGGAACGGGGCCGTTCGTGTGCACCCCCGAACCCATCCGGCCGGGGGGTCGGCTGCCACGCGCCTTGGTGTGGGGTGCCCACCCGGAATCGCCCACACCGTAGCTCACGGTTTCCCCCTCGATTTGTCCAGCACTGCCTTTCTGTCCAGCACTGCCTTTCTTTCGTGGCCCGCCCAGTTCATATAGCTAGCGGCGGCCAACGGCCGTGCCCTCCAAGGGCCCGCCCGGCGGCAGCTGACGCGCTGCGGCTCCGGAGCCGAACCCCGGATGTGTGCTCTGAGGCCCCGCGCAAAGAGAAGCGACAGGCACCGGGGCGTGATTCCCTCTTGTCCGTTCCGGCATGTCTGCAGGATGCCGCAAGTCTCCGGCGCCGTTCCGGCGCGTCACTCGCTAACCCGGCTGCAACTGAGCGTTAGCGAGGCGGAAACCTACCTGTCAATCACCTGGTTTCGGATGCGGAGAGCTGCGCCTTTTGCCGGCGCCGCGGGGAGACACCGCCGGGCGGGATCGATCGCTCCGACGTCCGGGTTGCCGCCGTGCCCGGACACGCTCCGGAGGCGCGGCTCAGAAGGTGTACTTGAGCCTCATGAACACCATCTCGGCGAGGTTGCCGGAGAACGAGCCGTAGGCGGGACCGGCGAGGAAGAGCGCCGGGATCAGCTGGGCCTCGAAGCGCTCCCACTCCCTGAGGGAGAAGACCAGGTCCCACTCGTGCCCGACCAGGCTGCTCTTGCCGGTCGGATCGGCGTCGAGCTTCGCAGAGCGCAGGAAGGGGGCCGGGGTGTCCTGCCGGTAGAAATGGTACAGCAGCTCGACCGAGCTCGACCCGAGGATGCGGAAGCCGACCGCGGCGGTGAAGATGTGGAGGTTGGAGAGCTCGGGCCGGAGGAGCTCGCCGTAGTACCGGACCGCTTCGACGCCCAGGAAGGGGGCCCTGTTGCGCTGCAGGTCCGTCTGTCGAAAGGCCGAGTCCCTCCCGTGTTTGGCGGCGGAGTTGCCCGACCCGAACGCGTAGCCGAGCCCGAGCGCAGGGCGCGCGGGGGCCTTCGTCGCCCATGTCCCCGTGGCGTCGATGGCGAAGCCGCCCACGTCGTGGCTGGTCGAGGAGGAGATCCGCTCGTGAGCCGGGTCGATCGTCTTGAAGTCGAACACCCGCTCGCGGCCCCCCACCCAGGCCCCATCGACACCGTAGGAGAGATCCCCGAGCTCGCCCCAGCCGATCTGGCCGGAGGATCGCCCCCCGAGCCAGAGCAGACGCGCGTCGCTCTCGTCGTCATGACGAGGCGCCACGACCTGGCCGATCGAGTGCTGGCCGGAGTGATCGAAATGGTACAGGTAGAAGAAGTCGAGCCGGTGCCCCTCCTTCCAGGCCCACGCGGCGTTCCCAAGGTTGAGCAGGACGCCTTCGAGATCGGGACTGACGAAGCGAGTCGCGGTCCCCTCGGGGGCGAGCTCCTCGGCGACCGCCAGCTCGAGGTGCACCTTCGGCCGGTCGTAATGGAAGCGGACCGCGTCCAGGTTCCTCCTCCACCACCACCGGCGCTCCTCCTTGATTTTCTGCCGGCCGATCTGCAGGGAGTATCCAGGGCCCAGGACGCGCTGGAGGATGTCCCCCACGAAGAGCCAGTGCTCGCGCCGCACGATCTCCTTGTCGTCCGTCCGACTTCCGTCGAGGAACTCGAAGTCCGGCGCGTAGACGAACCTCGCCGACACGAGCGCCAGAACGTGCGGCGTGAAGAAGTAAAACGCCTCGAGGTGGAGGCGGTTGTTCACGTCGAGCTCGTCGTCCCGGGTGGCGTTGTCGAGATCGAAGTTCCTCATGTACCGGGTCCGGGTCCGCACATGGCCGCCGATCGTCAGCGGCCGACCGAAGACCGAGAACGTGCGGTGCTTGGTGGGACGTTTCTCGTCCGGCCGCCGTGCGAGGTCCGTTCCGTACGTGGGAGCGCCGACCGGCACGACCACGTCGACGCCGAGGACGGCGAGCACGATCGAGCCGTCGGTCCGGCGTTCCTCCGCAGTTACCGGGCCCACGATCTCCCCCCGCCCCGGCACGCTCGCGTGGACCGCGTCCGCGACCAGGCGCGCCGGCGCGGTGAGCCGGCCCCTCGCCTCGATCCAGGCGCCCGGGACGAGCTGCTCCACGGTGAGGCCGACGAGGCGCGTCGAGTCCGTGCACTCGACCAGGAGGGGCCCGACGAGAAAAGTCCGGGGCTCGGGACCGAGCGCGTCGATCTGCCCGGTGACGCGGCCGCCCGCTGTATCCTTGAGCGGGCCGCGCTGCTCCGCGCGTGACGCCTCGAAACGCTGCTCGACCCAGCGCCCGCTGGCCTTGAGCCACTTCCCCACGAGGCCTGCCCCGGGCTCGGACCGGGTCACGGACGTCTCGTCGAGGTCTGCGATGACCTCGGCGCCGACGGCGTGCACGTCGGCGGCGCCCGGGTTGCCCTGCTGACCGTGTGCGGCCCCAAGCCCAAGGACGAGCCCCAGGACCGTCCCGGCCAAGGGCCGCGGGCGCGGGGGCGTCATCGTTCATCCCGGGGTGGGAACGAAGGCAATGTGCCTCCTCAGGGGAGGGCGGATCGTCCCTTCCCGGGCGCCGATCGAGGAAGAGCGGCACCGGGGCGGCCGGCCTCGCCTGCCTCTCCCATCTCGTCCAGCGCCGGCAATGCGTCGATGATGCTCTCGATCTCGGTGCGGCGCGTCTGGATCTCGTGGATCAGTGTGTCGATCGCAGCCGGGTTGGGGTTCGGGCTCTTGAGGAAGTCTTCCAATGCTCGGTTCCTGTCCCTGATCTCTTCGGCCAGCGCCTGAATCGCCTCCACGGAGGCGCGGACCATGGCGGCCCAGGCATGGAACTGCTGCTGCGTCCGTGTTCGGACCTCGTCCAGGCTCGGCGCGGAGTCCTGCCGATCGCGCGCCTTGCCGCGGAGGCGCATACGGGCCTTCGGGAACCGAAACCTCCAGATCATGGTCTCCCTCCTCCCTCCGTTAGTCGAGCCCTAGTCGCCACCCTCGCGGCGCTCGTGCTCCCCCCTGAGCTTCTGTCGCTGTGCCTGCGTCAGGATCTTTCGCATTGCCAGCAGCATCGTCACCCTTGCCTTGCCGAGGTTGGCGCGGGCCTGCTCGAGCAGATCGACCTCGGCCATGATCCTCTTGTCGTCGTCCCGATCGTCGGCGAGGAGAGCGTCGAAGTCGGCTCGCTTCTTCTTGACGTCCGCTTCGAGGTCGGCGAGCGTCTGCTGATTCGTGGCGAAGATCTGCTCGAGACTCCGCACCTGGTCCTCGGTCAGTTCCAGCTTACGGCGAACGTCCCCCCGCTTCCAGAACTTGCCGTGGTGCCCTCCCAGACCGCTCGGCCAGTGCGATCTGGCCTCGGCGGACACGCCTGGCGCGATGAGGACGCTGGCCAGTATCAGGCTGCTCACGAGGTGCTTCATGCCGTATTCCCTACCGACGCGGAGACTCTTCATCTGCTCTATCGACGGGCGACGTGGGGCGAGGGTCGACGCCCCTTCAGCCGCCGACGGGGTCGAAGTCATAGGGGTCCTCGTCCAAGGTCGCATCGATTTCCCGAAGGAGCCGGTCGTCGACGACATCCTGCGCGCTCGCGAAGCCGCTCACGGCGCCGCCGAAGGTGTTCGTCACGTCGGCCGGGCCGCCGCGCTGAACCACCGGAGCTCGGCCGTGCAGCGCGAGTGCCATCGCGACGACGGCGGCCGCGGCGCCTCCCGCCCACGCGACCCTCGCCAGCGCGGGCGGGCGCCTCCCTTCCCCACCGGCGATCCGGTCGCGGATCCGGGCTGCCTGCCGGCGATAGAAAAGCTCGTCGAACGCCCTCCGGGCCGACTCGTCCTGAGTGGAATCGATCGCACGCGCGATCGTCTCCGCGCGTTGCGAGCAGCGGGCGCACTGTGCCACGTGCGGGTCCGCCTCCCGGGCCAGGAGCCACTCGAGAAGCTCGCCATCCGTGGGATGGTCATGGGATCGGTAGGCGGTGTCCATACAGCGCCTCCATTGATCTGCCGATGCGTTGCGTCGCCCGGAAGAGGTGGGTCTTGACGGTTCCGACGCTGACGCGGCAGAGCGCGGCGATTTCGGCCAGGGAGCGGTCGTCGTAGTAGCGCAGCGCGAAGACCTCGCGCTGCATAGCGGGAAGCACGCGGATCAGCTCGGCGATCTTTCGGCCGATCTCGCGGCCGATGGCCCGCGCTTCCGGACCGGGAGACGAGTCCACCGCCGTCGCGAGAGGACTGACTCCCCTCCCCTCCATCCTCGTCCGGAGGCGGCCTTCCGCCACGACGACCCTCTTCCTCTTCAGCCGGTCCCGGCACTGGTTGACGGCGATCCGGGCGAGCCACGCCCCGAAGGGGCACTCGTGCCGGAACTCGCCGAGAGTCGCCCACGCCTTGATGAAGGTGTCCTGTGCGGCGCCATCGGCGTCGTCCAGATCGCCGAGGAGCCGGTAGGCGAGGCGGGTGACCGCTCGCTGGTGGGCCTCGACCAGCCGCCCGAACGCCTCCCGGTCCCCTGACCGTGCCGCCCGGACGAGCCTCGCGGCCTCGGCGGCCGGTGCGGGCTCCGGGGAGGTCCGATCATTGGCGCACATCCACGCACATCGCACCGGTCACCGCCGCTTGGACGATCGTGCGGCCGGGAAGGTTGACATCGCCGGGAGGGGACCGGCACGGACTATAGGACATCCGCCCCTCCCGTGTCCCTAGGAGGGCGGGAAAAACTGCGCGCCGGCCCGGGCGCCACGCTACCTGCTATGGCGGGCGATCAGCAACCTGCACTCGACAGGGGCGCGAAGCCCACCACGCTCACTCGTAGCGCAGCGCGGTGATCGGATCCAGACGCGCCGCGCGGCGCGCCGGGTAGAAGCCGAAGAAGATGCCGACGGCGCCCGCGACCAGGAAGGCGCCCGCGGCCGCCGGCGCGGAGAGGAGCGTCGGCCACTGCGCGAGGTGCGCGATGAGCCGCGTCGCCGCGATGCCGAGGACGATGCCGGCCGCGCCGCCCACCAGGCTGAGCGCGGTCGCCTCGACCAGGAACTGGAACAGGATGTGCCCGCTCCGCGCCCCCACCGCGAGCCGGACGCCGATCTCGCGCGTGC
>Ga0209057_1002181_pt1 | contig 15260 bp, 11 predicted proteins | sample GraSoiAngelo_146_FD_185903 | JGI IMG/M metagenome (GOLD analysis project Ga0209057, IMG submission 185903) | Grasslands soil microbial communities from the Angelo Coastal Reserve, California, USA - 14_1009_05_30cm (SPAdes) (version 2) | ecosystem: Environmental > Terrestrial > Soil > Grasslands ... | reverse complement strand
CGAACTGGGACGCCTTCAAGGCGCTGTGCGAAAAGATGAAGAAGGACGGGCTCACCCCGATCGCCTTCGCGGACAAGGACGGCTGGCCGGCGCAGGGCACGTTCGACATCCTCAACCTGCGTATGAACGGATACGACTTCCACGTCAACCTGCTGACCGGCGCCAACGGCCAGAAGTGGACGGACCCGAAGGTCACTGCCGTCTTCAAGAAGTGGAGCGAGATCACGCAGTACTACTCGCCGGGCTTCAAAGGCCTCACTTGGGAGCAGGGCGCCGATCAGCTGCTGCGCAAGCAGGCCGGCATGTACCTGCTGGGCCTCTTTGTGGGCGACGAGTTCAAGGCCAGCGGCAGCCAGGCCGACCTTGACCAGCTTGACTTCTTCGCGTTCCCCGACCTCGGCACTTCCTTTGACGCCGAGAAGGCGCTCGACGCGCCGATCGACGTCTACATGGTCACCAAGAAGTCACCGACGCTGAGCAACGACCTCGGTCAGGCCAAGGCGTTCATGGAGTTCGTGGCCAAGGGCTCGACCCAGGTCACGTTCTGGAAGAACGCACCGGGATCCATCCCGACGGCCACCGACGCCGACACGAGCCAGTATCCCGCCCTCACAAAGAAGGCCGTGGAGATTGTGAGCAAGGCACAGAAGATCACCCAATACTTCGACCGGGACTCACGGCCTGACTTCTCAGGTCCCAACGGGATGCAGGGATTCCTGCTTTCGTTCCTCTCCAACCCCAGCGGCGACCAGACGGGCCTGCAGAAGCAGATGCAGACCTTCTGGGAATCGCTTCCCCCCGAGTAAAAGCGCAAATATCATCTAAGCGTGGCTAACACCACAGCGACAACAGCCCCCGCCCGGGGAGCGAAACCCGGGGCGGGGGCTGTCGCAATTTCAGGGCGGCGCCGGCGCTACACGGTGCTCACGCGCCACGACAAGATCCTGCTCGGCCTGATGGTGGGCATCCCGCTGGCGCTCGACGTAATCCTGATCTGGGGCCCGACAGTGGCCTCGATCTTCTTCTCGTTCACCAACTGGGATGGGATTGGCGGTATCGAGGCCAAGAACATCGTCGGCCTGAAGAACTACCAGTTCATGTTCACGGGCTACACGCTGTTCTGGCCCGCCTTCACACACAACGTCATCTGGCTTTTGTGGCTTACGTTCATCGCCACACCTCTGGGAATGCTCTTCGCGGTCCTGCTGGACCGCGAGATTCGAGGCGCGCGCATCTACCAGAGCGTCTTCTATCTGCCGGTCGTGCTGTCGCTGGTCGTCGTCGGATTCATCTGGGAGCTGCAGTACTTTCCGACCGACGGTTTCATCAACAACGCGCTGGGGCTGGTGAAGTCAGGTCACATCATCGACTGGCTCGGGGACTCGCGAATCAACCTGTACGCGATCCTCGGCGCCGCCAGCTGGCGCCACATCGGCTACATCATGATTCTGTACCTGGCCGGCCTGAAGAGCGTCGACCCGTCCCTGCGCGAGGCGGCGAGGGTCGACGGCGCGACCGAGGTGCAGACGTTCTTCAACGTGGTCTTCCCGGTGATGGCGCCCATCAACGTCGTGATCGTGGTCATCACGGCCATCGAGTCCCTGCGAGCCTTCGACATCGCTTTCATCATCAACCAGGGCAAGAACGGCCTCGAGCTGCTCTCGATCCTGATCACCAACAACAGCATCAGCGAGGCGAGCCTGGTCGGCTTCGGCTCGGCCATCGCCGTCGTGCTGCTCCTGATCTCACTTGTACCGATCGTGACATTCCTCACGCGCGTGATGAGGACGTCGCAATGAGCGCCGTGGCGGTCGCGGCCACGCCAGCGCGATCCGTGCGCAAACGGAGGCGGATCCGGCCGGCGCGGGTCGCGCTGCACGCCTTCCTCATCACGATGGTGGTGGTGTGGCTGTTCCCCCTCGCCTGGGCAACCTACATCTCGCTGCGCCCGCTCAGCGACACCATCCAGCACGGCTACGTATCCCTGCCCTCGAACGGTCTGAGCCTGGTCAACTACCAGTCCGCCTGGACGCAGGCCGACCTGCCCTACTACTACCTGAACACCCTCGTGGTGGTGATCCCCGGTGTTGCCCTCACGCTGCTGCTCGCGTCCATGGTCGCTTTCTGCTGCACGCAGTTCAGCTGGAAGTTCAATCTGACTGTGTTGATGATCTTCACCGCCGGCAACCTGTTGCCCGCGCAGGTCATCATCATCCCGCTCTACTTCATCTACCTCCACACGCCCATCCCGAACCTGGGGTCGATCGACATCGGCAACTTCTCGTTCGCTTTGTTCAGCGCCAACAATCTTCTGTACGACCAGTACATCGGCATCATCCTCATCCACGTTGTTTTCCAGACAGGCTTTGCAACATTCGTGCTCAGCAACTACATGAAGACGATCACCAGGGAGATAACCGAGTCCGCGCTGGTTGACGGGGCCAACGTGCTTCGAATCTGGTGGAGCGTGATCCTCCCGCTGTGCCGTCCGGCGCTGGCCGCCATGGCCACGCTGCTCTTCACCTTCATCTACAACGACTTCTTCTGGGCCTTGATCCTCATCTCGACCGGCTCCAAACGGCCGATCACCAGCGCCCTGAACAACCTGCAGGGTGAGTTCGTGGCCAACTTCAACGTGATCACGTCGGCGGCGATCCTCGCGTGCCTGCCGCCGATCATCGTCTACATCCTGCTGCAGAAGCAGTTCATCGCCGGCCTCACCCTCGGGTCGACAAAAGGCTGAGCACGCAGGACACCGGCCCGCTCCTCGGCACGCGGTTGCCGCACATCCTTTACGGGGGCGACTACAACCCCGACCAGTGGCCCGAGCGGGTGTGGGACGAGGACGTCCATCTCATGCAGGAGGCGGGCGTCAACCTCGTGTCGCTGGCGATCTTCTCGTGGTCACGGCTCGAGCCGTCGGAGGGCAAATACGACTTCGCCTGGCTGGACAGGATCATGGACAAGCTGCACGCCGGCGGCATCGCGGTGGACCTCGCCACCGCGACCGCTTCGACTCCGCCGTGGATGTCGCACCAGCATCCCGAGATGCTGCCGGTGACGATCGACGGTGTCAGGCTCTGGCACGGCGCCAGGCAGCACTACTGCCCGAGCAGCCCTGTCTATCGCTCGGCCGCGCGGCGCCTGGCCGAGCAGATGGCCGCGCGCTACGCCGAGCACCCCGCGCTGGCGATGTGGCACGTGGGCAACGAGTTCGGATGCCACGTCGCCTACTGCTACTGCGACGTCTCCGCCGAGGCTTTCCGCAAGTGGCTGCAGGAGCGGCACGGCTCGATCGAGGACCTGAACAGGGCGTGGGGGACCGACTTCTGGTCGCAGCGCTACTCGAACTGGGATGAGGTGCTGCCGCCTCGGCGGACGCCGACATGGCCGAATCCGAGCCAGCAGCTCGACTTCATGCGCTTCTCGTCGGACGAGCTGCTCGCCTGCTACGAGATCGAGCGCGAGGCGCTTAGAGAACGCACACCGGACGTCCCGATCACCACCAACTTCATGCGCTTCTTCAAGCCGCTCGACTACTGGAAGTGGGCCGAGCGCGAGGACGTCGTCAGCGACGACGTGTACCAGGACCCGTCCGATCCCGAGGCCGGCATGCGCTCCGCGATGGCCGGCGACCTCATGCGCTCGCTGGGTCGCGGGCGGCCGTGGGTGCTGATGGAGCAGACGAGCAGCCGCGTGAACTGGCGAGACGTGAACGTGGCGAAGGCACCGGGGCAGATGAGGCTCTGGAGCTACCAGGCGGTGGCGCGCGGCGCCGACGGGGTGATGTTCTTCCAGTGGCGGCAGTCACGGGCGGGAGCCGAAAAGTTCCACAGCGCGATGGTTCCGCACGGGGCTGTCACGTCATCGCCCGTTTGGAAGGAGGCGAAGCAGCTGGGACAGGAGCTTCGCGGCCTGGACGCAGTGTGCGGCAGCCGCGTCCGCGCGGACGTGGCGATCGTCCTCGACTGGGAGTCGTGGTGGGCCCTCGAGCTGCCGTCCAAGCCGTCGACGCGGGTCCGCCAGGAGTCACAGCTCGAGGAGTACTACCGGCCGCTGTTCGGGGCCAACATCGTCTGCGATTTCGCGCGGCCGCAGGACGATCTGTCCGCCTACAAGCTCGTGGTCGTCCCCAACCTCTACCTGGTCGGGGACGAGGGCGCCGCGAGCCTGACCGCATACGTGAAGGGGGGCGGCAACGTCGTAATCGGCTTCTTCAGCGGCGTTGTCGATCCGTTCGAGCACATCCACCTCGGCGGGTACCCGGCGCCGTTTGCGGATTTGCTCGGGCTTCGTATCGCGGACTGGCTGCCCCTGGCCGACGGCGAGCAGCTCGAGGTGGTGTTCGCAGACGGCGGGAAGGGACGGTGTGACCTCTGGAGCGAGCTCATCGAGCCGTCCGGCGCCGAGGTGCTTGCCACGTTCGCCGGGTCACGGGTCGACAAACGGCCGGCGATCACTCGACATAAGTTCGGATCCGGCTCCGCGTACTACGTCGGCACACGGCTGGATCAGCCATTGATGGCGCGCTTGCTGCGGACCATTTGCACCGAAGCCGGGGTCGAGCCGGGCCTCGATGCGCCGGCCGGCGTGGAGGCTGTGCGGCGCTCGTTCGGCCGCCGCTCGATCCTGTTTCTCCTCAATCACCGCCCGGGTGCGGTCGACGTGCCGCTGAGCCAGGCGGGCACGAACCTGGTCGACGGAAGCCAGGTGCACGCCGGCCTGTTCAAGCTGGGGCCGCACGGCGCGGCCGTCATCCGCGAGGGCTGGTAGCCATACCGCCGGCGCAGACGGCCGTGTTTCTGACTCTGGCGACCCAGAGCGTTATGTGCGTCGTTAGGAAGTAGAAGGCTTACCAAGTAGCTGGGGTCGGTGAGACTCTCCACAAAAGGGAGTGGAGCATTGGGTACGACTGGGCCAGACGGCCACGACCGGCGAGTTTCAGAGCTTTGCGTGATGATCGGCCGCGAGCTGGGCATGAGCCCGGCCGAGCAGCTGGTCGTCAGCCGCTCGGGCCTGCTGCACGACGTGGGCAAGCTCGGAATCCCGCAGTCGATCCTCGACAAGCGGGGCGCGCTCACGGAGTCCGAGTGGCGCGTCATGAAGACGCACCCGGAGCTCGGGATCGCGATCCTAGGGGGCACAGGCCGTATCACCCGCGAAATGCTCGGCGTCCTCTATCACCACGAGCGGATGGACGGCTCGGGCTACCCGCATGGCCTGGCTTCGGTTCAGATCCCGATCGAGGCGAGGATCGTCGCCGTCGCCGACACGTACGACGTGCTGACCACTGACAGGCCGTACCGTCAGGCGGTCTCTGCCAATCAGGCACTGCTCCGAGTGCTCGACGACGCCGGCCCACGCCTGGACCCGATGGTCGTGGCGGCTCTGGACCGCATCCTGGGCGCTTATCGCGCCCACCTCGTCGCCTAGCCAGTATTTTGCAAACCGGCGGCGACGCCATTCACGGTCAGCAGCAGCAGTCTCTCGGCGTCTGAGCTTCTATGCGTCCGCAGCTCGCGCAGCCCGCGGAGCTGCAGGTGCGACAGCGCGTCCACGTAGGGGTTGCGCAGCTCGATCGCCCATGACAGAACGCGCCGGTCCTCGAGCAGCCGCTTGTGCCCGGTGACCGCGAGCACCAGCTTCAACGTGCGGTCGTACTCGTCGAGCACTAACCGCGTCAGGTCCGGCCGTTTGCCCAGCTCGAGATAGCGCGTCGCGATCTGGCGATCGGTCTTGGCCAGGCTCATCTCGGCGTTGTCGATCATCACGTTGAAGAGCGGCCACGACCGGTACGCCTTTCTCAGGTCGGGAAGCCGCGCGGCTGACAGGCCGCTGCCCAGCCCGTACCAGCCCGGCAGGTTGAGCCTCATCTGCGACCACGCGAACACCCACGGGATCGCGCGCAGGTCGTCGAGGCTGGTTGCGCCCGTCCGGCGGGCGGGTCGCGAGCCCAGGCGCATGCGGCTCAGCTCATCGATCGGGCTGACGCGCGCGAACCATTCCTCGAAACCCTCGGTTTCCACCAGCGCGCGGTAGGCCGCGCGCGCAGCCGTGCTCACTCCGGCGGCGACGCCCTCGAAGTTCCGTGCGGCGTCCGAGACGCGCTGCTGGACGCGAGGAGTCGAGGCGAGGACCACCGCTGACATCACCTGCTCGAGGTGACGTTTGGCGATGGCCGGGTTGCCGTAGCGCGCGAATATCACCTCGCCCTGCTCGGTGACCTTGAACCGGTAGTCCAGCGAGCCCGGCGCCTGGGCCAGGATGGCCCTGTTGGCGGGACCTCCGCCGCGCCCGAGGGCGCCTCCGCGGCCGTGAAAGATCGTGAGCCGAACGCCGGTGTTCTTCGCCCAGCGGGCCAGCTCGGCCTGGGCGCCGTACAGCGCGAACGTTGCCGTCACCGGACCGACCTCTTTGGCGGAGTCCGAATAGCCCAGCATCACCTCCAGCTCTTTTCCTCTCGTTTTCACGGGAGCGAGAGCCAGCGTCTGTTTGAGGATGGACACCGCTTGCTCGAGGTCCGCCTGAGTCTCGAAGAGCGGCACAACGTCGAGCACCGGCGGTTTGCCGCCGGTCGCGAGCTCGGCCAGCTCGAAGACCTTCGCGATGTCCGACGCAGAGCGGGTGAAGCTGACGATGAACCGGCGGCAGGCGTCCACGCCGTATCGGTCCTGGATGCGTTTGATGGCGCGAAACGTCTCCAGCATCTCGTCGTTCGGGGTCAGTCGCGAGCTGTGCTGCCGGACCTCGAGGCTCGCGAGGTGGAACCCGAAGGTCTGCACCTGCCACACCAGGCGGCGGAGCTCACCGTCCGCGAGGCGCCGGTCTCCCGCGGCGATGAGCGAGTCGGCGACTACGGTGAGGTCATCCATGAGGTCGTGCGGCTTGGCGTAGCACCCGGCGCCGCCCTGACGAGTGGCGCGAATTCGATCCGCCAGGTACAGCAGGTACTGGCGATGCGGCTCAGACGGCGATCGTTTTGCGATCTCGGCGAAACGAACCGGATCGGCCGCGGCGGCCATGGCGAGGCGCTTGCGCAGGGCCCGGCTGGGCGGGGTCGTGGCCTCGTCGACCGTCAGCGATCGGCCGATGCGGGTGGTCGCGTTCTCGAGGGCCAGCAGCACGTGCTCGGCCTGGATGGCCATCGTCTCCTCGGTGACCTTCGCGGTCACTGAAGGGTTGCCGTCGCGGTCGCCGCCGACCCAGCTACCGAACCTCAGGAATGACTCGGCCGATCCGCGACCCGGGTCGTCAGACGAGAAGATGGCTAGCTCGAACGCGCGGCACACGTCGGGCAGGATGTTGAAGAGCGTCTCGTCGAAGACCGCCATCAGGGCCCTGACCTCATCCAGGGGATGCAGCTCGGTTGACCGGAGCTGTCCGGTCCGCCACAGGATGTCGATCTCCTCGAGCAGGCGCCGCAGCGAATCGGATCGATCGGTCGCCGAGGCCGATTCGTCGTGCACACGCTCCAGCTGAACCGCCACCCGACTGATGGCAGTGACCACCGCGCGCCGGCGTGCCTCGGTGGGATGGGCAGTGAACACCGGGTGCACCCTGAGCTTCTTCAGCATCTGGTTGAAGCCCGCGGTATCCATCTCCCGCAGCACCTCCTTCATCGTCGCGTCCAGGGACTCGGGCAGCGGGTCGGGTCCCTGGTCGCGCTCGCGCAGGGCGCGCACGCGCTGGTGCTCTTCGGCCAGGTTCGCGAGGTGGAAGTAGCACGTGAACGCGCGGGCGACTTGCTCGGCGCGTTCGATCGACCACGACGCCACCAGGTCTTCGGCCTGGCGTTCATACGCGGCCGAGTGGCGCGCGGCGATGACGAGCCGGCGTAGCTCCTCGACGTCACCCAGCAGGTCGTCGCCCCCTTGTTCGGCGATCACCTGCCCGAGCAGCCGGCCGAGCAGCCGGACGTCACGGCGGAGAGGTGCGGGGATGGCGCGGCGCGCGACAGCTCGAGTCGAGTTCACGTCCTCACCCCTGTGCTCCCTCTCCCGTGGGGAGAGGGTGCCCAAACTGCGGTTCACGCTCCAAGGCGGAGAGGGTGCCCGACCACTTCACGCACGGGCCGCGTATTCCAGCGAGTCAAGGAGCGCTTCGAGGGACGCCTCGATGATGTTGCTCGAGCACCCGACCGTCGCCCATCGCTTCGACCCCTTGCCCGACTCGACCAGCACCCGCGTCGTCGCCCCTGTCCCGGCCGCTCCGTCGAGGATGCGGACCTTGTAGTCGAGCAGCCGCACGCCCTTGAGCGCAGGAAAACCAGGGATCAGAGCCTTTCGCAGGGCTGCGTCGAGCGCGTTTACTGGACCGTTTCCTGACGCGGCCGTGTGGTACACGTTCGCACCGACTTCGACCTTCACCGTCGCCTCAGCCTGCACCGCGCTGCCGTGCCGCCGCACCGAGGTGGTGAAGTCCACCACCCGCCATGGCGCCCGATACTCGGGGTTGAGACGGCGAAGCAGCAGCTCGAAGGACGCGTCGGCGGCCTCGTACGAGTAGCCCTTGTGCTCGAGCTCCTTCAGGTGCTGCACGATGCGGCGCGTCTCGGGGTCCTCTCGATCGATCTCCAGGCCGAACTCGCGGGCCTTGGTAAGCACGCTGCCGCGACCCGAAAGCTCGGACACGAGCACCCGCTGCTGGTTGCCGACGAGCGCCGGGTCGATGTGCTGGTACGCGTCCGCCTCCTTCAAGACCGCGGCCACGTGCTGGCCGCCCTTGTGCGCAAACGCGCCCTGGCCGACGAACGGCTGCTGAGCGGGTAGCGCGAGGTTGGCGATCTCCGCCACCGTGCGGGAGAGATCCGTGAAGCGTGCAACCGAACCCGAGGGCATTGCGTCGAGGCCCAGCTTCAGCACGACGTTCGCGACCACCGAGATCAGGTTCGCGTTGCCGCACCGCTCGCCGTAGCCGTTGATTGTCCCCTGCACCATGTCCGCGCCGGCCGCGATGCCTTCGATGGAGTTGGCAACCGCCAGCTCGCAATCGTTATGCGTGTGGATGCCGGTGCCGGTGCTCTTGCCAATGGAGGCCAGCCGCTCGATCACTGCCTCGACCCCCGCGCGGATCTTCAGCGGCAGGCTGCCGCCGTTCGTGTCGCACAGCACGACCCACGCCGCTCCAGCCTGCGCGGCGGCGGCGCACACCTCCAGCGCGTAGTCGCGGTCGCGCGCGAATCCGTCGAAGAAGTGCTCGGCGTCGAAGATGACCTCGTGACCTGACGCCACGCCAAACGCGACAGACTCGCGGATCATGGCGAGGTTTTCGTCGAGCGTCGCCTGCAGGACCTTGTCGACCTGCCAGGTGTCGCTTTTGCCGACCAGGGTCCACGTGGGAGCCCCGCTGCGCGCGAGCGCCGCGAGGTTGACGTCGCCCTCGCACGTACCGCCCGCGCGGCGCGTGGCGCCGAACGCGGCCAGTCGGGATCGCTTCAGTGGCGATTCACGCAGGCTCGCGAAGAACTCCTCGTCCTTCGGATTGGAGCCTGGGAACCCGCCCTCGATGTAGTCGATGCCTATGCGGTCGAGGGCGCGCGCGATCAGCAGCTTGTCGGCGACCGAGAACGTTACGAACGAGCCCTGCGCGCCGTCGCGCAGGGTCGTGTCGTACACGACGATCCGCCTCTTCTTTCCGTTTTTTGTTGGTCGAACGGCCATAAAAAAACCTCCCAGCCTCTTCGTGGCTGGAAGGTCCCGCGACATGAGCGCTCTGCGCGCTACGTCGGGGAACCTCCCCTGTCGATAATCAGAGGGCGCCCTGCGCGCGCCCGGCGCACGATCGCAATACCGATGCGGCGAAAACCCATGAGGCGCCGAAGCTTATCGCTTTCTCATCGGCACGTCATGGGTTTGGCGGCCAAATCGCCCGGCGGGTCATAGTGCGCGGCCGACAGGTATCGTCTTTCGCGTGCCAGACGCTCGCGTCATCGGCCTGCTCGTCGCCTCCCTGGACCAACCGGGCGTCCTGTATCGGCTCTCGGAGGTGATCTTCCGGCATGCAGCCAACATCGAGTACATCGCGGGCGGCGCACGGCGGGATGACGTGGCGGAGCTCCAGATCGAGGTCTCCGGAGCCGTCGACGAGGCCGGTCTCGTCAAGGACCTGGAAGGCGTCCAGGGCGTCCAGAGCGTGCACGTGGTTCCGACCTTCCAGCGGATCTATGGCAAGCGCGTGATCGTGATCGGCGGCGGCGCCCAGGTCGGCATGGTGGCGCAGGGCGCGGTGTCCGAAGCCGACCGCCACAACATCCGCGGCGAGCGCATCTCGGTCGACACGATCCCGCTGGTCGGTGAGGAGCAGCTGGCCGACGCGGTGCGAGCCGTCGCCCGGCTGCATCGAGCCCGCGTGCTGGTGCTTGCCGGCGCGCTCATGGGAGGCGACATCTCGAACGCGGTGCGCGAGATCCGTCAGGCGGGGATCATCGTCGTCTGCACCAACATGGCGGGCTCAGTTCCTGACGCTGCCGACCTGGTCGTAACCGACCCGGTGGAGGCGGGCGTGATGGCGGTCATGCTGGTGGCTGATACGGCTCGGTTTTCGATTGAGCACGTCCGGGGCCGAAGATTCTGAAAGGGGCGTCGAGCAGGACGAAGATCGCGATCGCCACGATCGCGGCCCAGACGATGTACCAGGGCCAGGGCCCGAGCACTGACAGAAGGTTCGGTCCGGGCGGTACTGAGCGCAGGAACAGGTAGTTGCCGTTCGTCACCAGATTGACGAACGCGTCGAACACGAGCAGGGCGAGGCTGAAGCCGATCACGCGCGGCACCGCCCACGGCCGCGGGTAGATCTTCAGCCCGACCACCAGGAACAAGCCGGCGGCTGGGATGGCGGCGTGCTGGATGAAGTACTGGAAGAAGAGGTAGGACGGAAACTGGTTGCCGATGTCCGGCGTGATCACGCCGTTGGCCGTGCCGGCGATGCCCCAGAAGTAGGTGAGCTCGACCAGCAGCGGCGTGCGCAGCCACAACGCAACCGCGGAGATGTAGGCGGCGACATCGCACAGGTGGAGCGGCAGGTCGTTCTGGATCGTGAACGCGTGGTGGGCCGCTTCCCAGACGAACCAGCTCGTCTCGTTGACCACGATGAGGACCGCAAGCGCTCGTGCCGCAGGCACGGTCCACGGGCCCGGGCGCATACGCGCGCCCACCACCAACGCGGCGACCGCCACCGCGATCACGCCGACGGTGATCAGGTGCTCCGCTGAGAGATCCAACGCGCTCAGCGCGCTACTGGCACCTTTTCGGCAAACTCACTCATCTCGTCGAGGCGCTCGGCGACCAGCGAGAAGCCCCGCTGCAGGCGGCGGTAGAAGGTGGGGCGGGAAAGGTGCAGCCTCTCCATGATCACCTCATGGCTGCCGACCTTCTTGACGTAGTAGTCGAGCAGGAGCCGGCCCGCCTCGGCGTCGCGCGGCTGTGATGATGCCGCGAGCTCGCTGATCACGTCGACCAGCGCGGCGCGCAGGTCGGCCGCCGTCGAGTCTCCGTGCGCGATCCCTGCCAGCTTCCCGAGCGGGCTGCGGCCGAGCGCCTCAGGCGTGCCGAGGTCGTCGAGCGCCGCGCGGACGAGCTGCGGGCGTACCGTGCTCGCCGGGTCGCGCGTCCACCTCACCTCCTGACGGACCTCGACCGGCGCCGGAACGGGAGCGGCGGCATTCAGCGGCGCCACGATGGCCGACGGCAGGCCGGCTCGCAGGAGGCGGCCCATCATCCAGCACATCATCGCCGTGGCCACGATCGTCCCGGCCCACAGCGAACGGCCCCACGAACTGTTCATGAGGTTGATCTCGACCATGTAAGCGAAGGCGAAGGTGAAGCCAATGACGCCACACAGTGACGCCGACGGCCGACCCGGCCGGCGCGCGCTGTAGGCGATCCACGCGTCAGCCGCGATGCCGGTGGCGATCATCACCGGCAGGTACTTGTAGTGGAGCTTGCTGGTCGTCACCAGCAGGCCGTTGATGGTGAAGACGAGGGTCATCGAGCCGGGCCTGAGCTTGAAGCCGCTGTTGAGCAGCAACCCGGTCCCGGCGAGGATCAGCGCCTGGGCGAGGATCGCCGCCACCCCTATGTTCTCGCCGAGCCATGCAAGGTTGCCCGTAGGTGCGAAGTCATAGCCTTTCAGCGCATATGGATCGATCAGGGGATGGACGAACTGCGTCGCGAAGGTGAGCACAGATAGCAGGAGCGCCGCTGAGATCAGAGTGCTGAAGCCCGCTGTAGTCTCGCCGCGGCGAGCCGCGGCACGCAGGGGCCCGCTCACCATGACTGCGGCGGCCGCGATCAGGACCAGGCGCGGCGGCGTGAAGAGCGCGTCGAGGCCGACCGACGTGGTGACGAAGGTGGGCGCCCAGTACGCGTTGTCCACGATCCAGGCGGCTCCGAAGGTAAGCGCCGCCGTCAGCGACCCGACGTAGCCGTCGGGCAGGGCGTTATGCCACGGCTTGCCGCCGCGGAGGCCGCGGGCGAAGGCGGCGAACAGCACGCCGGTCGTGGCCAGCCATGCGCCAACCACGATCCCCTGACCGATGTTCCCGGCCGGCTCGACCACCTCGTCCTGCTGGATGACGAACGCGTATGCAGTCAGGTACGCGCCGAACAGCAGGGCGGCAGTCAACAGCACCACGACCGCGTCGAAGACGCGGGGGTTGCCGATGAGTTTGCGGGCGGTCTTCACTGTCGCGTCAGGTCCCGGCAAACCATAAACCCGAAATCACTTGGTTTATGAGACCGATTTCGACACCTTGCTGAGACTGGCTCTGAGACGGGATCCGCGGAAAGGTGCGTGTGTCTCCGGCCACCACCCAGTTCAGAGGAGGAATTCCCGATGTCCATGGATCCCGAGTACGACCGAGTGGCGACACTCGACCACCCGAACGGCCAGGAGCTCCTGCCTCCTGGCGCGGCGCCAGTCGTGGCGGAGCTCCCCGCCCCGGTGATCGAGGCTCCGGCCCCGGTCGCGGAGCCGTTCACAGTGACGCCGGTCAAGCAGGCACGCCGGCGCCCGAGGTGGCTGGTCCCGGCAGCGATAGCGGCCGTCGGCCTCATCGCGTCAGGCGCCCTGGGCTATCTCTTCTACTCGACCAACACCAGGCTGGACGCGACCAGGCAGCGCCTGGCCGCCACCCAGACGTCCCTGGACAGCACCAAGCTCGAGCTGACGAACCTGCAGGCTGACGCCGCCAAGAAGAAGGCGGTCGCCGACTACGTGCTCATGTACACGGTCGACGCCGGCAAGGTCAGCACCGACTACGGCCAGGTCGTCGCATGCAACAGCTACAGCACGTGCCGGACCTCGGCGCAGCAGGCGCTCCAGGACATGCAGGCGTTCCAGTCGGACCGCCAGTCGGCCACCGTCCCGGCCTCACTGTCCGCTTCAGACAGCCAGCTGGGCGACAGCCTCAGCGCGGGCATCGCGGCGCTGCAGGAGCTGATCACCGGCATGGATTCCAACAACGTCAAGAAGGTCGACGACGGATTCAACAAGCTCAACGACTCCATGCTCAGCATGGCCAAGGCTGAGTCGGCCCTCGGGGCCGAGCTGAAGTAGGTCCAGGGTGCGCAGCCTTAGCACCGGAACGGCAGGAGTAATAGCGGCGGCGCTCGCGGCGGGCGTCGCCGCGTCCGCCGGCGTGGCGTGGCGCGTGCACGACAGCGACGTGCGCGCCACGGCCGCGCAGCAGCAGACCATCGCCCGCATGCAGAACGAGATCAACGTGCTGACGGAGCGCGATTCCGAGCAGGCCGACTGGTCGCAGCTCGCGGGGCGCACCGAGCCGTCGGTGTTCACGATCTCCACCGAGGCGGGCCTCGGCTCAGGCTGGGTCGTCCGATCAGACGTGAGCGGCTCGGACCTCGTGACCAACTTCCACGTCGTGGCGGAAGCAGTGGCCACGGGTGAGCAAACCGTCGACGTCGTTCAAGCTGACCGCACGCTCAAGGGCACCGTCGTGCGAACCGACCGGACCGACGACCTCGCGGTCGTCCACGTCCGGGAAAGGCTCGCGCCATTGAAGCCCGCCACCGCGCGTCCGCGGCTGGGCACCACGGTGATGGTCCTGGGCTCGCCACTGGGTCTTGGCGGATCGCTCTCCATCGGCCTGGTCTCAGGCTTTCGCAGCATTGATGGCAGCGATTACGTCCAGTTCTCGGCGCCGATCAGCCCGGGCAACAGCGGCGGGCCGGTGGTCGACTCGCAAGGCCATGTGATCGGTATCGCGAGCGGCAAGTACGTCGGTGACGGCGTCGAGGCGCTCGGATTTGCCATCCCGGTCTCGGTCGCTTGCGCACAGCTCAATGTTTGCGAGGAGACTTGATCGAGATGAGCACCGCCGTGATGGCCGGCGAAGCGAAGGCTTCGACAGGGTTCGAGCGCCTCAGCACGTGGCGCTTGCTCGGCATCAACACCATGTGGTTCGGCCAGGGCGCCCACTGGCCGCCCATCAACTTCGTCCTGCTCCCTTTCATGGCGACGCTGATCGCGGGGGGCTCGGCCGACCTGCTGATCGGCCGCGTCGGCGCGGCCGGCAACCTCTTCGCTCTGCTCGCGCCAATCCTTGCGGGCTGGCTCAGCGACCGGACCAGCACGCGCTGGGGCCGCCGCCGGCCGTGGATCCTGGCAGGCACCGCCGTGAACCTGGTCGGGCTGGGACTGCTTGCGTTCTCGGGCGCGCAGCTGCCGCTCGCCTTCGCCTACATGCTCGTGCAGCTCACCTTCAACCTGGCCGGCGGTGCCTACGCGGCGGTCATCCCCGACGTGGTCCCGCCTGCCGACCGGGGGCGCGCCTCGGGGTTGCTAGGCATGATGAACGGGCTCGGCGCGGTGGCCGGACTGGCCGCTGTCACGGCCGCCACAACGCTCTTCGGCGAAACGCGCACCGGCGTCGTCGTGGGCTTCGCCGCGATCGCGGTGATCCTCACGATCACGACAGTGATCACGCTGCTCGCGGTCGATGAGCCCGCCAATCCTTCCCCGCTGCACACCGCGATGCAGCTGGACCCAATGGCGGTCGTGACCGGAGTGGCAGCCGTGATCGCAGTGGTGGCGTGGATCGCGTTTCTGTTCATCCCCACGTCGTTGCTGTCGATCGCGGCAGGTCTCACGTGCTTTGGCGCGGGGCTGGTGGCCGGGTTCACCGGCGCGCGTGTGCCGGCCATTCGTGGATTCTTCGTCGCGTTTCGTAACCACGATTTCTTCTGGACGTTCGCGACGCGAGCGTTCGTGATGATGGGCATCTACACGATCTATCCGTTCCT